>Ga0307414_10000296_pt1 | contig 29101 bp, 27 predicted proteins | sample DK1Ometagenome_FD_203804 | JGI IMG/M metagenome (GOLD analysis project Ga0307414, IMG submission 203804) | Maize rhizosphere microbial communities from greenhouse at UC Davis, California, United States - DK15-O-3 | ecosystem: Host-associated > Plants > Roots > Rhizosphere > Soil | place: USA... | reverse complement strand
AACCCATCATCAATGTCGTGATTGTCATAGGCAATGTCATCGGCGAGTGCCGCGACCTGCGCCTCCAGCGATGGCCAGCTTGTGAGTTCCAGCGGAAAGGCCGCATCAATCTCCCGCATCGCCCAATTGGGTGCCGTGATCGGGCCATTATGCTTGGCCAACCCCTCCAGCATCTCCCAGCTAAGATTGAGCCCCGGGAAACGCGGATAGGCATCCTCCAGCAGCATCAGCGTGCGCAGGCAATGGGCGTTGTGATCAAAACCACCATTCGCGGCCAGCGCTTCCTCCAGCGCATCCTCGCCGGAATGGCCAAAAGGCGGATGGCCGATATCATGAGCAAGACAGAGCGCCTCGGTCAGATCCTCGTTCAGCCCCAGCACCCGCGCGATGGTGCGACCGATCTGCGCGACCTCAAGGCTGTGGGTCAGCCGCACCCGATAATGGTCGCCCTCCGGCGCGACGAACACCTGCGTTTTGTGGCGCAAACGGCGGAAGCTGATCGAGTGGATGATCCGGTCGCGATCCCGCTGGAAGATGTCGCGCGGCCCCCGCGCCTCGCCGCCCGCCTCCTCATATTGCCGCCCCCGGCTTCGGGCCGGATCGCAGGCATAAGGGGCAAGCGCCATCACTTGCCGCCGATCTTGGTGACTTCCTCGCCAGCCGCACTTTGCCACATGAATGCGTCGCCGCCTGCCTTCACGATCTGGGCGACAGCGGCCTTGGCGTCCTCAGCCTTGCGGAACGGGCCGATCAGCAAGCGCCGGGTCTGGCCCCATTCCGCAGTATAACCATCCTGATCGCCCACGGCATCGGCATAGGTGCGGCGCATACGGCGCAAATCGAAGGCGAGCGCGTCAACATCGCGGCCTGTGGCAATCTGTACCCAGTTGCGCGATGGGCTGGCGGCAAGCTTGGCCTTGCGCTCAGCCTCTGCCTTTTTCGCAGCATCTGCCTTTGCCTTGGCTTCGGCCTCAGCCTTTGCCTTGGCCTGTGCTGCCTCGGCAACCTTGCGACGCTGATCGCGGATGCGGGCCACGGCTTGCAGATCGGCCATCACTGCGGCTTGCTGACGCTCCTGCTCCGGCACTTCCAATGACTGCAAAGTGTCGGCGAGCGAGCGGGCGGGCTGCACGATTTGCGGCTGAGCGGGCTGCGGTTGCGGCACGCTCGCCGGTTCCGGAGCGGCCGTGGCGAAGCTCGACTGGGCGGACGTTGCGGCGCGCGACGGGAATGTCGTGCCGGGGTCGCTCGGCCCTTGCGTGGTGGAAGCGGTCGGCGTCACAGCTCTGCTGGCAGTCGGCGTGGGCGTGGCTCTCTGTGTCGCCTGCGCTACATCTTCCGGTCTCGCCCATTCGGGCGCATAGCTTGGCATTGTGGCCGATGGAGGGGCCGCTGCCCGAACGGGCTCCCGCACTGGCGCGGCTGCCGCCTCGCGCACGGGCTGCGTCGTGCGAGCAGCCGTCGTTGGTTGTGCCGCGGGCGGAGGCGTAGCCGCTATCGTCTGCGTTGCATCCTGCCTGCGCGTGAACGCGGCGCGCGCCGCCTGACGCTCTGCAATCTCCTTCTCCGCCGCCTTGCGCTCGGCCGCTTCGCGCTCCGCGGCCTCACGCCTGCGCCGGTCGCGCCTGCTCCCGGTGTCGCGCGTTGACGTTGCAGCGACGGCAACTGCCTCGCGGGTCGGCTCCGGCGCTGCAAGGCGCAGCACATTGGCGGGAAAATCGCCATAATGGGCTGCCGCCGCCTTTTGCGTCGCCGTCAGCAGCGGCAAGCGCTGGAGATAGGGGTCGATCGCGTCGGCCAGCCCTTTGGGCATCGTCGATTGAGTCACCGAGCGCGCATCGCTGATCCGGCCATTCATGGCGAGGATGAACGCGCGCATCCGCCAGGCTTCCCGGTCACCGCTAGCCAGCGCCGTTTCCAGCTGCTGGTTCGCCTCGGCCAATTGCCCGGAGATGCCGAGCGACACCGCATAGCGGGTCCGCGCGGCCTGATCATTGGGGTTCGCCGCCAGCGCCGCGCGATAATCGAGCTGCGCCTTGGCCTGCTGCCCGGTCAAGTCATAGGCCAGACCACGGTCTGAGAGATTGCCGGTCGCCCGCTCGCCAAGCGCCTGCGCCGCATCAAAGTTCGCGGCGGCATCCTCGGGCTGTTTGAGGGCGATCTGCACGATGGCGAGACCAAGTTTGGCTCTGCCGCTGCGCCCATCCACCATATTGGCGCGCGTGAAAAAGCCATTCGCGGCTTGAACATCGCCAAGGTCAAGCGCAGCCTGCCCCGCGCCGAGCAGGGCGTTGAGGTTTTGCGGGCTGCGGGAGAGCGTCGAGAGGTGACGGTTCAGTGAAGCCACCGCCTCAGCCGACGGGGTGGCCTGCACCACTTCGCCAGTCTGGGCATATACGGGGGCCGTCATGGCCAGAGAAAGGGCCAGGATCCAGCGCGTCCGTGTCACGATTCAAAAACCTCTCAGGGCCACACGGGCGCACGAATGCGCCCGCCTGATCCTATTACTGATTATTCTGCCGATTGAGAAATCGTGGCACTTCGAAATTGGTGCGATCGCTGTCCACATCGTCCGGCTCGGGCTGACGGCTCTGACCCCGCGCAAGCTGGGACATGCGCTCGAACAGCGTGCCACCAGCGGCCTTGGCTGGCTCAGCCAAAGGCATTGGCGGCTCAACGACAAGCGGCGGCTCCGATGCAGCGCTGTTGTCCAGCACCAGCTCATCTTCGCCTGTGATGTCGTCAAACGTCGCAGCCGTGAAACGCGGTGCTGGTGCAGCCACGGTCGCGACAGGCTCAGCCGGGATATAATGCTGAGCGACCGGCTCTTCCTCCGCGCTGCCAAGATCGAGCATGTCGCTTTCAACAGGCTGGGCCTTGGGAACGCTGATTGCCGCAGCCGGGGCAGTCATGCCACCAGCGGGCGCAGCGCGCGTCGCGCCACCCATCTCGCCCAAGCGGAATGGCTGGCTCTTGGCCTGCGACGCGGGTACATCCATGTCGATGCCGGTCGCGACGACCGACACGCGGATCTTGCCGTTCAGCTGCTCGTTGAAGGCCGAACCCCAGATGATGTTCGCGTCCGGATCGACCAGCTCGCGGATGTGGTTCGCCGCTTCGTCCACTTCCATCAGGCGCATATCTTCGCCACCCACGATGGAAACGATGACGCCCTTGGCGCCGCGCATGGAAACGCCATCAAGCAGCGGATTGGCAATCGCCTTCTCGGCAGCCTGCAATGCGCGGCCATCGCCTTCGGCCTCGCCGGTGCCCATCATCGCCTTGCCCATTTCCTCCATCACGGAGCGAACGTCAGCAAAATCGAGGTTGATGAGGCCAGGCATGACCATGAGATCGGTAATACCGCGCACGCCCTGCTGCAGCACTTCATCGGCCATTTCGAACGCTTCCTTGAAGGTCGTGTTCGGGTTGGCGATGAGAAACAAATTCTGGTTCGGAATGACGATCAGCGTATCGACATGCTTTTGCAGCTCTTCGATGCCACTATCGGCAGAGCGCATCCGGCGCGCACCCTCAAAGGTGAACGGCTTGGTAACCACGCCGACGGTCAGGATGCCCTTCTCGCGTGCTGCCTTGGCGATCACTGGCGCAGCGCCCGTTCCGGTGCCGCCGCCCATGCCGGCCGCGATGAAGCACATATGCACGCCCTCAAGCGCCTCCTGCACATCCGCGATCGTTTCTTCAGCCGCAGCACGGCCAATGTCAGGACGTGATCCTGCGCCCAAACCCTCGGTAATCCGGGGTCCAAGCTGAATGCGACGCTCTGCGGGCGAGGCGTTCAGCGCCTGCGCGTCCGTATTGGCGACGATGAAATTTACGCCATCCACAGAGGCGTTGATCATGTTCGCGATAGCATTGCCGCCTGCCCCACCGACACCGATGACGGTGATCCGTGGTTTCAGCTCGTCCACATGGGGCGGACCGATTTCAATGCTCATCAAATATTCTCCCTAGGGCGCGTTTCACGCCAGCAACGTTTCTGATTCATGCACCAGATGACCGCTCAGTTCACGCTCTTTTTAACCACTCATCCACAATATCTTGCGTTCCAGCGCCCGGCGCGTCGCAATTGCGTCAATAGCCCGAGCGCAAAGCCGCGATAAGCCGTTGGAACATGGCCCCACCCTTGGCGCGATGGACGCTTTGCTCGTTCAAAGGCCGCTGCATCAGATCTTCGCGATCTTTTGATCCATAGATGGCAAGGCCGGTCAACGTGGCGAAAGCCGGGCCGCGATGTGCCTCTGGCAGCGCGTCGAGCAGCTTGGGCCGCCCGATGCGCACAGTGCGACCAAGCGCCGTCTGTGCGTAATCGGCCATGCCTTTGAGCTCCGCCCCGCCACCGGTGAGCACCACCTGACGCCCGACCGGTGAATGAAAGCCCATTTCATTCAGCGCCTTGCTCACTTCACTCATTAACCGGTTTAGCCGCTCGCAGATGACGCCGACCAGCTCCGCCCGCGTCACGCGCCGCGTTTCGGCCTGCTCGGCGCTGCTGGCGGCAGGCGCAATCTCGATAATCTCGCGAAAATCGCGGCGATTCTGCATCGCAGAACCATAAAAGCATTTCATCCGCTCGGCCTGACTGCGGCGAATCCCGAAGGCCGAGGCAATATCATCCGTGATATCCGCAGCGCCAATAGGGATGGACTGGAGGCCAACGAGCATGCCGCCGATATGCAGCGACACATTGGTGACGCCAGCGCCCAGCTCCACCAGCGCCACGCCCAGATCACGCTCTTCATCGGACAGGCAGGCCGCGGCCGTCGCCACTGGAGACGCGATAATCGACTGCACATCGAGATAAGCGCCGCGCACGCTCGTCTCCAGATTGCGCAGCGGCGCACCGTCAGCGAGCATCACATGAATATCCACGCCCAGCTGATCGGCATGCAAGCCCAAGGGCCGCGCCACGCCGCGCATGCCATCAATCGTATAAAGCGTCGGATTGGCTTGCAGGATCACCCGCCCCTCGGGATTGATCCGCTCGCGCGCCATGTCATACAGCGCGTCGATATCCGCCTGCTCGATGCGCCGCCCGCCCACGGCCATTTCCACAGGCTCAACCCGGCTCTCGATGCTGCTGCCGGAAAAGCTCAGCAGCACCTTCTCGATATTGGTGCCCGCAACCTTCTCGGCCTGCTCCACCGTTTCGCGCACGGCAAGCTCAGTCCGCTCCATGTCGATCACAAAGCCACGCCGCACGCCCCGGCTCTCGCGCTGGCCAGTGCCAAGCACGGTGAGGCTGCCATCTTCCTGCTTCTTCGCGATGAGTGCGGAGACTTTCCAGGTGCCAATGTCGATGGCGGTAATCAAGCCATCATTGCGCGGAGCGACCATCTCAGCCTTCCGTGCTGGCAGCGGCAGGCGCTGCCTTTGGCTCGCTGCCAGTTTCCACCGTCGCTGCGCCAGCCGTGCTCACCGTCGGCGCATCATCCTTGGCCTGCCCCGGCGGCAAACGCAGCACGAAGCGCGTGGCGTCCCGCATGTCGAACCGCAGCACGCCACGGCCCAGCAGACGATCAACGCCATCCATCCGCGCGAAGTTCACCAGTGCCGCAGCAGCCTCCGCCTCACCCTCTGGCAGCATCAATTGCTCGCCAGATTGAAAGCGCAGATCCCAACGGCGATTGCCGACCCATGTCGCGCCCGCCAGCAAAGGCTTGAGCGCGGGCGCGGCGTCCATCAGCTTGGCGAGCGCAGCCGTGCGCTTGTTCGCATCCGGCCCCACCACCAGCGGCAGATCGGGAATCGCGTTGGGCGCAACCATGCCAAGCTCGATGCCGCTCGCATCGACCAGGCTGAGCTTCCCATCATGCTGCCACACCGCAACCGGCTGGCGCTCGACCACATCGACGATCAGCGCATCGGGCAAACGGCGGGACACGCGCGCCTCCTTCACCCAGCCGAGCGTCATCACTTCCGAGCGCAGCTTATCGAGGTCCACCGAGAGCATGGAGCGCTCGACATATTTCACGGCGATATCGGAGACGGGCATCTCATCATTGCGCTCAAGCCCGCGCACTTCGATCTTGGCGACGGCAAAGCCTGCCCGCCCCGCAAGCTCGCTCAGTTCTGCCCGCGCCATCGCAGGCAGACCCATGAAGCTGGCAGCGAACCACAGGATGACGACGATCAGCAGCCCGATGCCCCAAGTCATCGCGCGGTTAATCTGTTCAGGGCTCAGCGGGACATAAGCGATCAGCCGATCAAGCAAGCCCTTGTTGCGGCGCGGCCTGCGCGCTGGCGCGCTCACGCGCCCGCCACGGCCAGAGCCGCGCTTGATTGTCGCTGTGCTCATCCCTTCTCCCCCTTGGCCGCTAATGCATCCGCGATAAGCGTCTCGACCAGCTCGCCATAGCTGATGCCGAGATAGCGCGCCTGCTCCGGCAGCAGGCTGAGCGGCGCCATGCCCGGCTGCGTGTTCACCTCTAGCAGAAAAATCCCGGCAAGGCCCTGCTCATCATCCCAGCGGAAATCAGAACGCGACGTGCCCTTACACCCAAGCAGCTTATGCGCCTTGAGCGCAATGTCCATCATCGCCTGCGCAATATCCGCTGGCACATCGGCCGGGCAGACGTGCTCGGTCATGCCATCAGTATATTTCGCCTCGAAATCATAAAAGCCATTGAGAGGCTTGAGTTCGGTCACGGCCATCGCCCGGTCGCCCAGCACGGCGACGGTCAGCTCGCGTCCGCGAATGAAGGGCTCGGCCAGCAGCTCGTCAAAATCCTGCCAGGGCCCGGCCACATCGGGGCCAATCGGATTGCCATAATTGCCTTCCGCCGTGATGATCGCCACGCCAACGGACGAGCCCTCATTCACCGGCTTCACCACATAGGGGCGCGGCAGTGGATCAGCCTCGAACAACTCCTTCGATGCGACCATGCGTCCGCCCGGCATCGGGATACCATGTGGCACGAGGTGCTGCTTGGTCAGCTGCTTGTCGATTGCGATCACAGATGTTGCGAGGCCGCTATGGGTATAAGTGAAGCCCATCACGTCCATAAGCCCCTGCACGGTGCCATCTTCGCCCGGCACGCCGTGCAGCGCGTTGAACACCACGTCAGGATTGGCGGCGATCAGCTTAGCTGGCAGGTCACGGCCTTGCTCGGGCGTCTCACCCAGATCAATGCACGTGACCTTATGGCCGCGCTCTTCCAGCGTCTTGGCGATGTCTGCGCCACCCCACAGCGAAACCTGACGCTCAGCCGCCCAGCCGCCCATCAGCACGACGACATTCCACGGACCCTTCATGCCGCGTCTCCCTGCATTGCACGGCCGACACGCTGAATTTCCCACTCAAGAGTCACGCCACTTTTATCCTTCACGCGCTTGCGCACTTCCTCGCCCAAAGCCTCGATCTGCGCGCTGGTCGCATCGGCGGCATTGATGAGGAAGTTGGTATGTTTCTCGCTGACCTGCGCGCCGCCCAACATCAGCCCGCGACAGCCAGCATCATCGACCAGCGCCCAGGCCTTTTCGCCCGGCGGGTTCTTGAAGGTCGAGCCGCCCGTCTTGCTACGCAGTGGTTGCGATGCCTCGCGCGCTTGGGCAATCCGGTCCATCTCGGCCTGAATCACGTCGCTGGCTGCAGGGTAGCCATTGAACAGCGCCGAGATCACGATCGCGCCTTCTGGCAGATTGCTGTGCCGATATGTGAAGCCCAGCGCTTCGAGCGGCAGCGTCACGCGCTCGCCATTGCGCAGCACCACATCGGCTTCGACGAGAATATCCTTCACCTCGCGCCCATAGGCGCCGCCATTCATACGCACGAAGCCGCCAACCGTGCCGGGGATAGAGCGCAGAAACTCAAGCCCGCCAATGCCCGCATCACGCGCGGTCGAGGAGACGAGAATGCCGGACGCGCCAGCGCCGCAGCGCAGGCCCGTCTCGCCAATCCGCTCCACCTGCGCAAAGGCCTTGCCCAGCCGCACGACCACGCCCGGCACACCGCCATCGCGCACAATCAGGTTGGAGCCAAGCCCCAGCGCCATCACCGGCACAGCAGGATCGAGCGCCGCCAGAAACGCGCACAGATCATCGGCATCTTTCGGCTCGAACAACCAGTCCGCCGCGCCGCCGCTCTTGAACCACACGAGTGGCGCCAGCGGCGCGTCAGCCGTCAGCTTGCCGCGCACGGCAATGTTATCGTTCAATATGCTGAGCGCGGCTTGCGTCAATTGCGCCCGCCCCAAAAGTTGACCCAGCGACCAAACATATCCCGCTGTGCCTCAGCCACATCGAGCACCGCCTGCCGGGCATCCGTCTGCGCCTCGCTCACGTCCAGCATATCGCGCGCCAGCTCCAGACCCTTGGTCTGCGCCTCGATCATGCGTTCCTGCATCTCCAGGCCAATGCGCATCAGCTCCCACATCAGACCAGCGCCTTCCGAGCCGCATCAATAGCACCGGCAAGCCCGGCAGCCCATTTGGTGATGTCACCCGCGCCAAGGCACACGATCATGTCATCGGCCTGCAGATCGGCAGCCAGCGCTTTAGCCAGTGCATCGGAATCGGATATCGTCTGCGCTGCCCGGTGCCCACGGCGCTTGAGGCCTGCCACCAGCTCATCGGCATCCACGCCTTCGATCGGCTGCTCGCCAGCGGTATAGACCGGCGCGACATAGACCACATCGGCATCGTTAAAGGATTGCTGGAAGTCATCCATCAGATCGCGCAACCGTGTGAAGCGATGGGGCTGCACCACGGCGACGACGCGCCCCTGCGCACCTTCACGCGCTGCCGCCAGCACCGCGCGGATTTCCACCGGATGATGGCCATAATCGTCGATCACGATGGCCTCGCCACCGCCGGCAACGGCCACCTCGCCAACCCGCGTGAACCGCCGCTTCACACCGCCGAAACTGGCAAAGCCGGATTGCACGGTCGCATCGTCAATGCCCATCTGCAGCGCAACGCCAATGGCCGCCATCGCATTGAGCACATTGTGGCGCCCCGGCATCGGCATGGTGATATCGCTGATCTTGCGCAGCGAGCCATCGCGCTCGCGGATCTGCACATCGAACATATTGCCGCCCGGCACCGGACGCACATTGTCGCCACGAATATCGGCCTGCGCGGAGAAGCCATAGGTCACGATCCGCCGGTCCTGCACGCGCGGCAAGATCGCCTGCACTTCAGGATGGTCGAGGCACAGGATCGCCGCGCCATAAAAGGGCACATTCTCGACGAACTCGACAAACGCATCCTTCACCGCATCAAAGGAGCCATAATGGTCCAGATGCTCGGGATCGATATTGGTGACGACCGCAATCGTGCCATCGAGCCGCAGGAAGCTGCCGTCGCTCTCATCAGCCTCAACCACCATCCACTCGCTTTTGCCGAGCCGGGCGTTGGAGCCATATTTGTTGATGATGCCGCCATTGATCACGGTCGGGTCCACTCCGCCCGCATCCAGCAGCGCCGCGATCATGGACGTCGTGGTCGTCTTGCCATGCGTGCCCGCCACCGCAACGGTGGATTTCAGGCGCATGAGTTCCGCCAGCATCTCGGCACGGCGGATCACCGGCACGCGCGTCTCCAGCGCCAGCTCCACTTCGGGATTGCCGCGCTTGATCGCCGTGGAGGTCACCACCACTGCCGCATCGCCCAGATTCTGGGCCTTATGGCCAATCATCACATTGATGCCGCGTTTGCGCAGACCCTCGATCACATAGCCCTCGGCCATGTCCGATCCCTGCACACTATAGCCCATATTGTGCATGACCTCGGCAATGCCGGACATGCCGATGCCGCCAATGCCGATGAAGTGGATGGTCCCAATATCTGTCTCGACGCCCTTCATGCGCGTGCTCCTGCAAGGCCCGGCATCATCGGCACATCGGCCCGCACGGCGTCTATGGTTTGTGGCGAGGGGCCAAAGCTTTCGATCAAGTCGCACATATCCTTCACGGCATCGGGTCGCCCGCATGAGCGCGCCCGCTTTGCGGCATTCTGGAGCGCACCCGGCTCCATTGCCAGCTTCTGCATCTGCCGTGCCAGTTCGGGCGGGGTAAAGCTCTTCTGATCGATGGCACGGGCACCGCCCGCTTTCACCATTTCGAGAACGTTAAAGGCTTGATGATTGTCCATAGCACTCGGCAAGGGGATGAGGATCGCCGGACGCCCGGCAGCGGTGAGTTCAGCAATGGTCGATGCGCCTGCACGGCCAATCACCAGATGGGACCAGCCAAGCTTTGTCGGCATATCGTCGATATAGGTCGCAAGGTCAGCCGGGATTTCCATCTCGGCATAAAGCGCGCGCACGGCTTCGATATCCTCAAGGCGGCATTGCTGCGTCACTTGCAAGCGACGGCGCAGGCTGATCGGCAGCATCGCAAGGCCAGCCGGGACGACGCTGGAGAGGATCGTCGCGCCCTGGCTCCCGCCGGTCACCAAGATGCGCAGCACGCTCTCGTCGGAGAACACCGGGAAAGGCTCATCGCGCAAATCCAGCACAGCCTCACGCACCGGATTGCCGACCAGATGCACCTTGCCCGCATGGCGCTTGGCCAGCCGCTTCACATCGGGATAGGCCGTCGCAATCGCTGCGACCTTGCCGGAGACCAGACGGTTCACCCGGCCCAACACCGCATTCTGCTCATGCACGATGGTCGGGATGCGCTCGGCAAAAGCGCCAAGCAGCGCCGGGAGCGCCGGATAGCCGCCAAAACCGACAACTGCCGAGGGCTCAAATGTCTCATAAAGCCGCCGCGCCATTGCGCGCCCTTCACGGATCGCCTTGAAGCCCTTGATCCAGCCGGAGACGCCGCCGCTCATGCGGCCAGCTGGCAGCACATGCGTCTGCACATCCTCGAACAGGCCGGGAATCTTCGCGCCGCGCTCGTCCGTCACCAGGGCCACGCGATGTCCGCGCGCCATCAGCTCCTGCGCAACGGCATGGGCTGGCACCATGTGGCCGCCCGTCCCGCCTGCCGCCAGCACATAGTGCCGGAAAATGCTCATCGACCGCTCCATTTCACAACATAAGGCGAGCGGGACATATACGGGTTCCGTCGCGTGAAGGCCAATAATAGCCCTACGCCTGCACACAAGGCGATCATCGACGAGCCGCCATAGCTGATGAACGGCAATGTCATGCCCTTGGAGGGGAAGATGTGGATGTTGACGCCCATATTGATGATCGCCTGCGCGCCCATCACAAAGGCAAGGCCCGCCGTCGCCATCACGACGAAGGGATCATCCTCTTCCAGCAGACGCAGCATCACCCGCACCATGATGGCGAGATAGACCATCGCGATGGCGACACAGGCGATGAGGCCAAACTCCTCGCCAATCACAGAGAAGATATAGTCCGTATGCGCTTCGGGCAGATTGAACTTCGCGCTGCCGCCACCTGCCCCCACGCCGGTCAGCCCGCCGCGCGTAATCGTTGCATAAGCAAGCTGCACCTGATCAGGCCCCAACGCAGGATCGACCACGGGATTGAGGAACGCGTCAATGCGGTCCCGGCCATTGTCGTAAAATAGATAGACCATCACGAACAGGCCCAGCGCTCCGCAGCCAACCGCGCTCATCAGCCGCATCGAGGCGCCCCCGATCAGGATCAAAGCCGCCCAGCAAGCGCAGAAAATTACCGTCTGGCCAAAATCCGGCTGACGCATGAGAAGCAGCGCAACGATGCCAGTGAGCATGCCTGTTAGCGGGATCACCGGTAGCGACGCATCGCGCGCGCGCAGAGAGAGCAGCCAGGCAATGCTCACCACGAAGAAGGGCTTGAGAAATTCGGATGGCTGAAAGCGGAACCCGCCGAAGCCCAGCCAGCGATGCGCGCCATTCACATTGATGCCAATGATCGGCACCAGCAGCAGGCAGAAGGCAAACAGCACCGCCATGCCAACCGCGAGCCGCCGCGCCTGCACGCGCGGCAACATGCTGATGACAACCATCACCGGCAAACCGATTCCGATCCACATGAGCTGGCGATAGAAGAAATAGAGCGAGGACAGCTCGCCTTCCTTGCCGGAAAGCTTGGCCGCCGCCACTGGGGAGGCCGCCGCAACAGCCACAAGGCCGATCGCGATCAACACGACGATCAGCCCGAGCAGCACCCGGTCGATTTCCCAGAACCAGATCGCCAGCGCCGTGCGCTCACGCGGCATCGGCTTGCGCGGGCGTGGGCGCAGCGGAGAGAGCGCCATATCGAGCTGGGCAGGCTTGGCCGGGCGCGGCTGCGCGCCCTCGACCAGCGTGATGCCTTCATCGCTCAGATCGCTCATGCCTGCGCCCCCGCCTGCTGCTCGTTCAACGCGCCCACTGCGGCGGCAAAAGCATCGCCGCGCGCTTCAAAATCCCGGAACTGATCGAAGGAGGCGCAGGCGGGCGAGAGCAGCACAACATCGCCCGGCTGGGCGCGCTTGGCGGCTTCCGCCACGGCTGTGACCATCAGCTCGCATTCCAGCGCCGGAATATTCGCTTCACAGAGCAAGCGCGCGAACAAGGGCCCGGCCTCGCCAATCGTGTAAGCCTGGACAACATTGGGAAAGCCGACGGCGCATTCGTCCAGCGAGTCCGATTTGGCGACGCCACCCAAAATCCAGTGAATGCGCGGGCGACCCTCTACGACTGGCCAAGCAGAGAGCGCAGGCGCCGTCGATGCCGCATTGGTCGCCTTGCTGTCATTCACATAAAGCACGCCCTCAATCTCGGCGACTCTCTGCATCCGGTGCGGCAGGCTCACATAGGTCTCAAGCCCGGCAGCGATATTGGCTTCGGAAATGCCGAGCGCCTCCGCCACCGCAACCGCAACGGCGATGTTCTGCGCATTGTGCGGGCCTTGTAGCGTTGGCCATTTCGCCTGCATGACCGGATCGACACAGCGCGCCGAGACGCGACGGCTGTTTGGCAGGCTTGCCGCGATCCGCTGCGTCACCTCGTCATCAACCGCGATGATCGCGTCATGCGCGGGCGATTGCAGCGCGAACAGCCGCTCCTTGGACGCGACATAGCCCTCAAAGCCATCATAGCGGTCGAGATGATCGGGCGTGATATTCAGCAGCACCGCAATGTCGCAATCGAGGCTGAAGGTCAGGTCGATCTGATAGCTGGAAAGCTCCAGCACATAGACGCCGCCTGCCTTGAGCGGATCCTGCGCGAGGATTGGCAGCCCGATATTGCCACCCATTCGCGTCGGCAGCCCGGCATGGCACACGATGTGATGGATCAGCGCGGTCGTGGTCGATTTGCCATTGGTGCCGGTGATGCCGATCACGCGATGGGCAGGCAGTGTTGGCCGGGCGAGCGCGAACAGCTCGATATCGCCAACGATCGGCACGCCAGCATCCCGCGCCCGCGCCGAGATGGGGTGGCGATTGAGGGGCACGCCAGGCGAAACGACAATGGCGTCCAGCCCTGCAAGGTCCATCTCCAGCGGATCGCCAAGCTCGGCTTTATCAGCCACTAGCGCGCGTGCATCCTCGCGCTGATCCCAGGCGATCACGGTCGCGCCGCTCGCCGCCAGTGCTTCCACCGTCGCAAGGCCGGAGCGCGCAAGGCCCAGCACCGCATAGCGTTTCCCCGCAAAGACCCCCGAGACGATCATCGCAGCTTCAACGTCGCAAGGCCCGCGAGCGCGAGCACGAAGGAGACGATCCAGAAGCGGATGACGACCGTTGATTCCGGCCAGCCAAGCTGCTCGAAATGATGATGGATGGGCGCCATGCGAAACACCCGCTTGCCCGTGCGCTTGTAGAAAAACACCTGAATGACGACCGATAGCGCCTCAACTACGAACAGCCCGCCGATAATCGCCAGCACAATCTCATGATGCGCCGCAACGGCGATCACGCCAATGGTGCCGCCGAGCGCCAGACTGCCCGTATCGCCCATAAACACAGCTGCAGGCGGGGCATTGAACCACAGGAAGGCAAGGCAAGCGCCAATAATGGCGCCGCACAGGATCACCAGATCACCCGCACCCGGTACATGGGGAATGCCGAGATAGGCGGCATAATCGGCCCGGCCCACCAGATAGACGATCAGCATGAACGCCATGCAGGCGACGATGACCGGCATGGAGGCAAGGCCATCCAGCCCGTCCGTCAGATTCACCGCATTGCCGAAGGAGACGATCACGAAGGCGCCGAAGAGATAATAAGCAGGCCCCAGGTCAATCGCGCCACCGCTCCAGAAAGGCAGATAAAGCAAAGTGCCATTCTGGCTGACGATCAGCCATGTCGCGAAGCCTGCAATGGCGAACTCCGCGAGCAGCCGCGCCTTGGCGGAAAGCCCCTTGTGGCTCGCCTTCGTCACCTTGTCATAATCGTCCATGAAGCCAATGGCGCCAAAGCCGAGCGTCACGATGAGGCAGGCCCAGATATAGGTGGACTGCACATTCATCCACATCAGCACCGCGCAGATCATGGCGGTGAGGATCATCAGCCCGCCCATCGTGGGCGTGCCGCGCTTGGCGAGATGGGTTTGCGGCCCATCGCTGCGGATCGGTTGCCCCTTGCCCTGCCGCACGCGCAGCCAGCCGATGAAGCGCGGACCGATAATGAGGCCGATGACGAGCGCCGTCAGGATCGCCGCGCCTGCCCGAAAGGTCAGGTAACGCACCAGATTCAAGAGGCCGGGGAAATTGAGTTGTTCAGCAAGCCAGTAAAGCATCACGCCACCTCGCTTGCGCAGAGCCGTTCGACAAGCCTTGAAAGTCCGACGCTGTTAGAGCCCTTCACCAGCACCACATCGCCATCCTTCAAAACAGTCTCTATCATTTCAATCGCTTCGCCTGCATTGCTCGCACGCTCCACGATCAAATCGCCACGCAGCGCATCGGCGAGCGGTGCCATTTCCTCGCCGACGAGAATGGCGAGGCCAACATTTGCATCCCGCACCGCGCCTGCGAGGCCGCCATGCAGCCGCTCGGACTGGTTGCCAAGCTCCTTCATCGCGCCCAACACGGCAATGCGGCGCTTGGCTTTCTCGTCGCCCAATTGCGCAAGCGTCACGGCCATCGATGCGGGATTGGCGTTATAAGCCTCATCGATCAGCAGCGCCTCGCCGCCATCGCGCGTCGGCACATGACGCCGCGCCCCACGGCCCGGCAAGCCCTGCATTTCCGCCAGCGCAAGCCCAGCCTGCGCCAGATCGCCGCCTGCCGCCTCGACTGTGGCAATCACCGCCAGCGCATTGCTCACCCAATGCCGCCCCGGCATCGCAATGGTGAAGCCAAGCCGCGCCGTGCAGCATTGCGCCGTCACCAATGTGCCGCCACCGCTCGATGGCGCCTCATCGATCACACGCACATCGGCGCCTTTGCCAAGGCCAAAGGTCACGATGCGGGCAGCATGAGGCTCGGCCAGACGCCGAAGCAGATCGCGATGCGGCGAATCATAAGGAATGATCGCGACGTCGCCCTCAGCCAGCCCCTCGAAAATCTCGCCCTTCGCTTGCGCAATCTTCTCTTCAGTGCCGAAATATTCGATGTGGGCAGGCGCGATGGTGGTGACCACAGCCACATGGGGCCGCACCATCGCTGTCAGCGCGCGCAACTCGCCCTCATGGTTCATGCCCATCTCGAATATGCCATAGCGCGTCTCGCGCGGCATCCGCGCAAGGCTCAGCGGCACACCGACATGATTATTATAGCTTTTGAGCGAGCGATGCGCGGCGCCAAAGCTCATCCTGTCAAAGGCGCTGAACAAGGCCTCCTTCGTGCCTGTTTTTCCAGCAGAGCCCGTGACGCCAATCACCTTGCCAGCCATGCGCGCGCGCGATGCAACGCCCAGCGCATCGAGCGCCGCCGTCGTATCCGCCACCCGCACACAAGGGCCTTCGATTGCCCGATCGACCAGCACGCCAGCCGCCCCCGCAGCCAACGCGCGCGGGATGAAATCATGCCCGTCAGCCGTTTCGCCCTTGAGCGCAACGAACAGATCGCCCGGCCCAACCTCACGGCTGTCAAACGCAACGCCGCTCACCTCGAAGTCACCCGAGGCGGTTCCGCCAGTCGCCTGCGCGATTTCCTGAGCAGTCCAAAGCGCCATCAGGCTGCGCACTCGCGCGCAACGGTCACGTCATCAAAAGGCAGCACCCGGTCGCCAATGATCTGGCCCTGCTCATGGCCCTTGCCTGCGAGCAGCACGATATCGTCCGGCCCGGCCTGCGCAATCGCCGCCGCAATCGCGTCGCGCCGTCCGCCGATCTCGATCGCATCCTTCGCGCCCGCCATGATCGCGGCGCGGATCACCGGCGGCTCTTCACCGCGCGGATTGTCATCGGTCACGATGACAACATCGCTCAATTCACTGGCAACTTCACCCATCAGCGGACGCTTTCCTGCATCCCGGTCGCCGCCTGCGCCGAACAGCGTGATCAGCCGACCCCTCGTATGGGGCCGCAACGCCTCAATCGCCGCGCGCAGCCCATCGGGCGTATGCGCATAATCGACATAGACTGGCGCACCGGCCTTCGTGATCACCGCCCGCTCCAGCCGCCCGCGCACCGGCTGCACCCGCGCGAGCAGGCCCAGCACTTGCTTGAGGTCGCCGTCCGTCGCCAGCACCAGTGCAACTGCGGTTAGCGCATTGGCGGCTTGATAAGCGCCGATCAGCGGCAGATTGATCTTGTGCGTCTCGCCTTGCGCCTCGATCAGCAGCGTCTGGCCAAGCTGCGTCGGCGTCCGGCTGACCAGCTTCATCGCCTCGCCCTGCTCGCCCACAGTCATGATGTTCAGCCCGCGTGCCTTGGCATGGCCAACGACCTCGGCGGAGCGCGGATCATCAGCCCAGATCACCACCGTGCCGTCGCTCGCCACCACCTCGTCGATCAGCCGCATCTTGGCCGCGAAATAATGGTCCATCGTGCCGTGATAATCGAGATGATCGCGACTCAGATTGGTGAACGCCACGGCCGACACACGGGGCCCCTCGGAGCGATATTGCGCAAGGCCGTGGCTCGATGCCTCATAGGCGACATGGTTGACGCCTTCCTTCACCAGCCCGGCCAGATTGGTGAGGAAGGTCACGATATCCGGTGTGGTAAGCCCTGTAGACACCTGATCCACCGCTGTCGTGATGCCGAGCGTGCCGATGGAAGCGCTATTATGCCCCATCATCCGCCAGATTTGCCGCGTCAGCTCCACGGTCGACGTCTTGCCGTTCGTGCCCGTCACCGCCACCAACGCCTGCGGATAAGGCCCGTAAAAGCCAGCCGCGAGGCTTGCGAACAGCCGCCTCGGCTCGTCCGACGCCAAGTGCGGCACGCCCTCGACCTGCGCCTCAGGCGCTGCAACCACCGCAATCGCGCCAGCCGCAATTGCCGCCGCGATATAATCCTCGCCATTCACGCGCGCACCGCGAAAAGCGCCAAACACCGTGCCCGGTGACACCTTGCGATGGTCAATCGCAAAGCCGGTTACGTCGCGATCCTGCGCGGGATCGACATGGTCAGTTGTTAGCGCTGAAAGACGCATCATTCACTCTCCATGTCCCCTTCCACGAGGGGCTTCAACTCGGAAATGTCGACATCGCGCGAGGCTTCGGGGAACACGCCGAGCAACGGCCCTGCCCGTGAGACGAACGCCTTCACGACCGGCGCTGCGGTATAGGCAGCGGTGCGGATACCGGGGAAACGCGCACTGCCCTGCGGCTCATCCATCATCACCAGCACCACATAGCGCGGCGATTCCATCGGGAAAGCCGCCGCAAAGGTGGAAACAAGCGAGCGCTTGGCATAGCCGCCATCCTTGGGCTTTTCCGCCGTGCCGGTCTTGCCGCCTACCCGATACCCTTCCGCATCGGCATTGCGGCCGGTGCCAGTCTGCACGATCATGCGGAGCAGCTGGCGCATCTTGGCGCTGGTCTGCTCGGTGAAAATACGTCGCGTCTCGACCTTGTCCCCAGGCTTGCGCTTTATGACGGTCGTGGGGTGCCACACGCCGCCATTCACCAGCGCGGCATAAGCGCTCGCCAGATGCATGGGCGTCACCGCGATGCCATGCCCGTAGGCCGTGGTCATGATGGTGGTGCGATACCATTTGCCGGGGAACAGCGTGCTGGCCTGCTCACGCAATTCAATACTTGCGGGGCGATCAAACTCCATTGAGCGATAGGCAGCTTCCAGCGGCTTCTGGCCCATCTCATCGGCAATGCGCGCGGTGACGATATTGCTGGAATGCACCAGCGCCTCAGGCACCGTCAGCCAGCGGCCTAGTGGATGATCATCCTTGATCGAATAGCGGCCCACCTGCAGCGGCGCTGTCGCATCATAACGCTTGGTCATGCTCACGATGACGCCCGCATCCATCGCGATCGCGAAGGAGAGCGGCTTGAAGGTCGAGCCAAGCTCATAGAGCGCCTGCACCGCACGATTGCAGCGTGGCGACATGTCGCACGTTACCTTGCCGGGGCGCATCCTGCCATCGGCGCCCATCACGGGCGGAGCGGCGGGCACGGGATCGATCCGGTTGGGATTGAAGGTCGGCAGCGATGCCATCGCCACCACTTCACCATTGCGCGAATCAAGCACCAGACCAACGGCGCCCTTGGCCTTCTGGTCGGCCACGCCAAGCATCAGCTCTTCTTCAAGCGCTGCCTGCACGCGGCTATCAATGGAGAGCTGCAGCGGCTGGCCGCGCAACTGCCGGTCCTTCAGCCGCTCATCGAAGGCGCGCTCCACGCCCATCGATCCGAAGCCATCGCGATCCACAAAGCCGACAAGATGCGCCGCCAGCGAGCGCTGCGGGTAGAGCCGCTCAGGCTCGCGCGGGAACTCGATGCCAATCTCACCCAACGCGTTCACGGCGGAGACTTCGCGCGGAACGGCGCTTTTGCGCAGGTAGGCCCATTTCGCGCCGGAGGTCAGCTTGGCGTAAAACACCTCTTCTGCCTCATCAGGGAAGATCTCGTGCAGCTTGCGGGCCAGTTCGCGCGGATCACCGAGCACCCGCTCGCGGCGCACGGCAATTGCATAGCCATCAATATCGCGCGCCAGCGGCACGCCATTGCGGTCCACAATGTCGGCCCTGCGCGGCACCGGAATGGGGCTGGCGAGCCGCTCGGCCTGCGTGCCGGCGTCCACGCCCATCCATATCATTTTCGCCGCCATCACCAGTGTGATCGCGGCGAAAATAATCAGAACCAGCATGATGCGGCCATGAGCGATGCTCACCAGATCGAGCTGCTCGTTCCTGTCGGAACGCGGCTCGGGCCGCGCGATGATGGTTGCCATCAGCGCACCTGGCTATCGCGCAGTGGCGCGCCACCAAGCAGCTTCTGGTCGAGCAGCGCAAGACGTGAAGCCTTGGCTGCATCAGGCTTGGCCTTGGGGATGGGCTTTGTCGCGGCCTTGGCAACGGCTGGCTTCACCACCTTGTCCACCGCGACGCTTGCAATGCGCACGGGCGCTGTCTCTGCAGCAACCTCACGGGGCTTCACCTTCACGACCGGCGCCTGCTTGGGCTCGGATGCCGATGCCGTGCGGATCAGCGAGAATTCAGACGACGCAGTGCTGCTCGGCTCCTGCGTCACAGCCGCCTCGCTCGTGGGCGCTGCCGGGCGGCTCGCCATCGCCGTCATCACCGGCGGCGGCGCGAATGCACCTTCAACGGGCGCCATCCGGTCCAGATTAGCCAGCGCGCGCTCATTGGGGAGATATTGGCCGGGGCCGGGCACATAGAGCCGCAAATCGCTGGTGTTCCACGCCGCGAGCTGCCGCATGCTGCCACGCGCGCCAAACTCCGCCTCAAGATAACGGATGTCCGCCCGTGTCCAGCGGATCTGGTCGATCATGTGCCGCACCGCATTGCGCTCAGTCGCCACCTGAAGGCTGATGAGATAAGCGGCCAGCGCGCCCATCGCGACGACCAATATCCACATGATGCTTTGCAGACGTTTGATAGCGATCATGAGCGTGCTCCCACACGGTTACTCAAGGCAGGTTCATCATTCCGCACGGCACAGCGCAGAGTGGCCGAACGGGCACGAGGATTGATGGCAAGCTCCGCGGAGCCGGGGCGGACGGCGCGGGCTGGCTTGTGAAAAGTCGGCGCAACCGTGGGTCGCGCATCGGGGCGATGGCGCGAGCCACCGGCATCCTGACCGCTGCGGGTGCGCATGAAATTCTTCACGATCCGGTCTTCCAGACTGTGAAACGTCACCACCACGAGCCGACCGCCGGGGCGCAGCACAGCTTCGGCAGCATCCAGCCCGCGCTCAAGCGCATCCAGCTCACCATTGATGTGGATGCGGATCGCCTGGAACGTCTTGGTCGCAGGATCGGTCTTGTCGCCGGGCTTGCGGCCAATCGCGCGATGCACCGCGCCAACCAGATCGCCCGTCGTCACAAGCGGGCGCGAGCCCACGATCACGCGCGCAACGCGGCGGGACTGGCGCTCATCGCCATAATTATAGAGGATATCTGCCAGCTCGGTTTCATCGACACGGTTGAGAAACTCAGCCGCCGTCTCGCCAGCCTGGCTCATCCGCATATCCAGCGGCGCATCGGGAAAGCGGAAGGCAAAGCCGCGCCGTTCCCGATCCAGCTGCATGGAGGACACGCCGATATCCAGCGTCACGCCGTCCACCATCTCGATGTCGGCTTCCGCAAGCAGCGCATCCATATGGCCGAAGTTGCCAGTCAAAAGCGTGATCGCGCCATCACTCGCGTCAATGACCGGCTGGCCCTCCGCAATCGCATCGGGGTCCTGATCGATCGCGATCACATGCGCGCCATGCTTGGCCATCGCGATACTATACCCGCCGGCACCGAAAGTGCCGTCGACATGCGTCTCGCCAGGGGCAATGGCGAGGGCATCCAGCACTTCGTCAAGCAGCACGGGGCGGTGCAGCTCGGCCGGCGGGCGCGTGGGGAGAACAGCGCTCACGCCCGGCCCTCCCGCTTAGCAGTTAAGTCTTCGAGGAACGTCTCGCATTCCTCGACGGCAAGCAGGTTGCCGCTATTCTCGGCAAGGAAGCGCTCGGGGCTCCACAGCTGAACCAGCCGGCCGCCACCCACGATGAACAGACCATCGGTGATCCCGTAAAGACGGCGAAAAGCTGGCGGCAGGGTGAACCTGCCGCCAGAGTCGATGGTAACCGTCTTGATCGTGCTCCAGAAGTTCGCATCGGCCTGCTCGGCATCGAAGTCTTCGCCACGCGTAAGGGCAACGCGGGCGGCCTCATCGAACTTGTTCTGGAAGAAATCGAGCTGTTTGCTGCCGAAAAGCGTCACATATTTGCGCTCGGGGTCGGCCCGAACGAGCAGCGTGCCGGGCTCATTGCTATGTTCATTGAGAACGGAGCGGAATGACACGGGCAGCGCGAAGCGCCCCTTGCCATCCAGGGCGCTGGCTCCGTTGCCCATGAAGTAAGCCGATGACACCCTTTGGACTCCTGCCCCGGGGCACAGCTTCTTCGCCCCGGAAAAACAGTTGTTTTCCCGGCTGAAAGACTCGCGAAGTTACGAGTGCCCCTATGCGCGCAGTGTTAACAGCATGCGCGTGGAGAGAAAAGGGAAATTCTTGGCAGAAGTGGGACGAAGTGGGGAATCCTTGGGAAAGCTACCCTGCTTCTTGCGATGTTTTATTTATGTTCCCCGTTTGATCTATGTTTATTTCGCGGCGGCGCTGGGAAAGGCTGGGACGGCGGGTAAGCACCCACTCTCCAAGGGCCAACAGGAGAATCAAAATGAGCGCCGCGCGCAGCCCTGCGATCACGGCGCCCTCGCTCGCCACCCATGTCGCCCAGCGATCTGCCGCAACATCATCGGCACGCAGCCATGCATCCAACAACGCGACGGCATCGCTGGTCCTCGCCCGCCGGTCTTGAGGTTGCCCGGGTGAGAGCGTCCAGAGCGTGTCATTAATCCAGTCGGCGTCGGCCATCAGCAGCGCACTACCCGCGCCGATCCGGCAGCGCGCGATCAGATCTGCATCGCTCAGCGCGCAAGCTGAGCCATTCTCAATCGTCGTGAAGCGCGATGCTCCCGCCAGCTGCACCATCGCGCCCGATGCTAAAGCCCGACGCTCCGTCGCATCCGCCTCAAGGGAAAACTCAGCCGATTCGAGTCGCAGCCGCCAATGGGTCAACAGCGGGTCGAGCAGGCTGGTGAGCGGCGCGCGGGCCGGGTGCGCTAAAGGCCTGGGGTCCGGCCATTGCAGCAAGGGATCACTCAGGATCACGGCCTCGCCACCGCTGCGCACCCATGCATCCAGCGCGACCAGCTCCGCTGGCGCCAGCGCGCGTGGCTGTGCCAGCAACAGCCTTTTGACGCCCGCTAGCCCCTTGTCATCCAGTCCATCGAGCGCGCGTAGATCGATCCGCTCTTCCAAAGCCGCCCAGATCGGCGAGCGCAGCCCTATCGATTCCGCGGCAGGCAACCCCAGCGCGGCCCCCATTGGGATGCCCTGCAATGGAAGCGCCGAAAGCACTGCCACAATTGGGCGCGGCGTATCCGGCAGAGCGCCATAGCCCCGCCCAGCGTCCACCAGCCTCGGAACAAGGAGCGCTGCGACAATCATCGCGCTCAGCAGAACGAACCGCCTGGCCAGACTGAAAGCTTGACCCAGGCGCACCCCAACCATCGCGAGGCCAAGCAAACAGGCAAGCAGAACCATGCCTGTCACTGGCGCGCGCATCCCGGCCCAAACAATGAAGAGCAGCGGCGGCAGTGTGACCACGGCCCAGATTATACCTGACCGCGTCCATGACATCGCCTGTCCGCCACGCCCCGCCCACAGCGTCAGGCCAGCAAAGGCGAATATTGCAGGGAAAAGCCAATCGAGCGGATCGAGCCTGCCGGTGCGCAAGGTCGCTCCGGCCAGTCCCAAAAGGAGTGCGCCACCTGCGGCGATGAACGAAATCAGCAGGCCGCCCAGCCCCCGCGTCATCAACCGCTTATGCTCATTTGGAAATTAAGGCGCAGTCTGGGATTGCTGAGGGTCCTGATCCATGCGCTGGCGCAGTTCCGGGTCTGGCTCAAGGTCAGGCACTGGCGATGGGAGCACTGGCGTTGCCGAGCCTTCGGTCGTCGGCGTCACGCCCAGATCGGCCAATGGCTCGTTGCCCGCTGTTTTGGCCGCGCTTGAGGCATTGCTGCCAAATACGCCGTCGGTAATCGGCGCGCTCTCGGCGCTGATTGTCTCAGAGGCATTGTCGCGCCGCGCCGAATCGACCACGATGTTGGCGAGCGTCACGATCAGCAATACGCCTGCGAGACCGACAAGGCCGATCTGCACGCGCTGCAATTCCTCGCGGTGAGCGCGCAATTGGTTCTTCGGCGCCATGCTTCCATCTCCACTGAGGCTGATCGGCACCCCCGCGCCGTCTGGTCCTCTTGCGCTCATTCTGCCAGCCAGGGAAATGGCGTCAACCCTTTGCTAACCAACCAGTCACGATTGTAAAGTGTGGAGAGGTAGCGCAGGCCCGTGTCGCACAGGATCGTCACGATCCGGCTGCCCGGCCCCAGCGCTTTGCCAAGCTCCACGGCACCCGCCACATTGATCCCCGTCGAGAGCCCAACGCACAGCCCCTCGCCCATCAATTGCTCGACCCAGTGCATCCCTGCTTCATCGGAAATGCGGAATTGCGTGTCGATCGGCGCGCCATCCAGATTGGCCGTGATGCGCCCCTGCCCAATGCCCTCGGCAACCGACGAGCCTTCGCTCTTCAGCTCGCCATGCGCGTAATAATTATACAGCGCCGCGCCATGCGGATCGGAAAGCGCGATGGTGATCGCGTCGCTCTTTTCCTTCAGGCCAAGCCCCACGCCCGCCAGCGTTCCGCCGGTTCCAGCCGCGCAAGTGAAGCCATCCAGCTTGCCATCCATCTGCGCCCAGATTTCCTGCGACGTGCCGACGATATGCGCCTTGCGGTTGGCGATATTATCGAACTGATTGGCCCAGATCGCGTTGGGCGTCTCCTCGGCCAGACGGCGCGAGGTATGCACGAAATGCCCCGGATTGGAATAAGGCGCGGCAGGCACCAGCACCAGCTCCGCGCCCAATGCGCGCAAAGTATCCATCTTCTCGCGGCTCTGCGTCTCGGGCATCACGATGATGGTCTTGTAGCCCTTGGCGTTCGCCACCAGCGCAAGGCCGATACCGGTATTGCCCGCCGTGCCCTCAACAATGGTGCCGCCCGGCTTCAGCAGGCCGCGCTCCTCGGCATCCTGCACGATGAACAATGCGGCGCGGTCCTTGACGGATGCGCCGGGGTTCATGAACTCGCATTTGCCATAGATTTCGGCACCGCTCACTTGCGAGGGGCCAGCCAGCCGCACGAGCGGCGTATTGCCGATCAGCGAGAGAGTGTTGGGATGAACGGTCATATCTGCAGGCCTAGAATGCCCGTGCGCGGGGAGCAAGCAAGGAGATATGCGGGCGGCTGCAACCTGAAGTTGCGCGGCCATACCCGCCGTTCCTCATTCCGCTTCAACCAGGGCCTGCTCTTTCGCGCGGCGCCTGTCGGTGAACCAGATGATCGCCAGCGAAAGCTCATAAAGCAGGCAGAGCGGGATCGCGAGCATCAGCTGGGAGATTACGTCCGGCGGCGTCATCACCGCCGCCACCGCCACCGCGCCAACAATCACATAGCGCCGCGCCGCGACAAGCTGCGCGCGCGAGACAATGCCCGCCCGGTTGAGCAGCATCACGAGCACCGGCAGCAGGAAGCTGATACCGAATGCAAGGATGAACTGCATCACCAGCGTCAGATAACTATCCACGCTTGGCAGCGCCTCAAGCTGCATGCCACCCGCATCCCCCTGAAACTTCAGGAAGAAGAAAAAAGCCGTCGGCATCACGAAATAATAGGCAAAGGCAGCGCCACTGAAGAACAGCAGCGGTGTCGCCAGCAGGAAAGGCAGGAGCGCGCGCTTTTCCTTGGCGTAGAGCCCCGGCGCAACAAAAGCCCAAAGCTGGTTCGCGATGATGGGGAAGGAAAGGAAGAAAGCGCCGAACATCGCCACTTTCAGCTCGACGAAGAATGCCTCATACAGCTTGGTGTAGACCAGTTTGCCTGTATCATTACCAAAGCCCTTTTTGAGCGGCTCGACCAATATGCCGAGCAGATCATTGGCAAAATAATAGCAGACGCTGCCCGCTATAACGAGGCCGACAATGCAGATCAGCAGCCGCTTGCGCAGCTCGATCAGATGCTCGATCAGCGGCGCCTTATTCTCGTCAATGTCGTTCATGCTGGCCGCGTCCCCTCGGGGATCGAGCTTGGCTCATCCAGCGGTAAGCTCGTCTGTGCGGAGGTAGAGCTGTTGTGGCTGGGAGCGGGCGATGCGGCTTGCGGCGCCTCTCCATGCCCGGCCGATGCGGCCTCTTTGCTCGCCAACTCACCCAGCGTCACGCCCGCCTCAGGCTTGGCATGCGGCGCATCATCGCCCGTTGCAGGTGCGCCTGCCTCCGGCCAACCATTATCTGGCGAGGGCAGATAAGCAGCGTCCTGCTCAGCCTCGGCAACATAGGCGGCTTCGGCATTGTTGATGCGCGTATCCGCCATGATCTGCTCATTCTGCTTGGCCCATTGCTTCTGCAATTCCTCAAGCTCAGCCTCACGGATCATCGCATCCACGCCACTGCGGAAGTGGCGCGCCATACCGCGCGCCTTCCCCATCACTTGCCCAAGCTTGTAGAGCGCGCGCGGCAACTCCTTGGGGCCAATCACCACGACAGCCGCAATCACGATCAGCAACAGCTCCGAGGGAGCAACGTCAAACATTCATGGCCATCCGCCGCTTCAACAGGTGCGGATCAGCTATCGAGCTTCTGCTCGTCGCGCACCGTGCTCGGCTCGCTTGCCGTTGTTGAACGCTCAAGACGCTGGGCAGGCTTTGCTGCTGTCGTCGTCTCGGTCTCATCGTCTGCGAGACCTTTTTTGAAGCTCTTAATGCCCTTGGCGACATCGCCCATGAGGCTGGAGATACGACCGCCACCAAACAGCAGAACGACAACCAGCACCAGCACGATCCAGTGGAGGGGTGAACCAAAACCCATCGAAAATCTCCTGTGTAAGCGCCCTAACTAGGCCTTGCGTGATGTTTCCGCAATGCCCGTGCGCCACGATGATTGAGCAGCTATGTAATGAAAGATCGGCAAGTTCAGGCCTCCTGACCGTCCTCACCTTCCTCCGCATCGCTGCCGCCCGTTTCATTGCCCATGTCCGCCGATGATGACGTTTCCATGAATTCCATCGCAAGATCGACCGGATCGAGCAGCCCCGCCGCGCGCAAATCCTCAATGCCGGGCAAATCGCGCCGGCTCGCAAGGCCGAAATGACTTAGAAAATCGCCTGTCGTTGCATAGATGAGCGGGCGCCCCGGCACTTCGCGCCGCCCGGCCGGGCGCACCCAGCCTGCCTCCATCAGCACATCGAGCGTGCCCTTGGCGACTTGCACGCCGCGAATCGCCTCGATCTCGGCGCGGCTTACCGGCTCATGATAAGCGATGATCGCCAGCGTCTCGACAGCGGCACGCGAGAGCTTGCGCGGCTCCTCCCGCTCACGCCGCAATATGTGCGCAAGGTCAGCCGCCGTCTGGAAATGCCAGCGCCCGCCGCGCTCGACCAGTTCCATGCCGCGTCCTGCATAATGTTCAGCCAGCACGGCCAGATGCGGCAGCACGCTTTCGGACAGACCTGCGTGGCGGCCAATCTCCTGAGGCGTCAGCGGGCCTTCAGCCGCAAACAGCACCGCCTCGATCAGTCGTGATCCATCGCTCTGCGTCATATCCGTGCGCCCGCCTTGAGGTAGAGCGGCGCAAAGCTGCCTTCCTGCCGCAGTTCCACCCTTCCCAGCCGCGCCAATTCCAGTGCCGCGACGAAGCTGCTCGCCAGCGCAGATTTGCGCAATTGCGGGTCCGCCGTCTCGGGCAGGAACCTGTGCAGCTCCGCCCAGTCCAACTGCATGCCAATGAGCCGCGATACCCGCTCGATCGCTTCATCCAGCGTCATCACCGCCCGGCGATGCACGACATGGAAGCGCGGCGCGGTGCGCGCCTTCATTTGCCCATAAGCCTGGATGAGATCGAACAGGCTTGCCTGCCAGATGATCGCCTTGGGCCGATGCAGTCCCTCTGGTGCCGGGCGCACGAACACATCGCGCCCGATCCGGTCACGCCCCATGAGCCGCGCGCCAGCCTCACGCATCGCTTCCAATCGCTGGAGCCGCAAATGTAGCCGCAGCGCCAGTTCCTCAGGCGAGGGCTCGGGCTGCGCCTCCTTGGGCAGCAGCAGTCCGGACTTGAGGTAAGCGAGCCAAGCCGCCATCACCAGATAATCGGCTGCCAGCTCCAGCCGCAATTGCGCCGCTTCCTCGATAAAGCGCAGATATTGTTCGACGAGCGCGAGGATCGATATCTCGCGCAAATCCACCTTCTGCGTGCGCGCGAGCGAGAGCAGTAAATCGAGCGGCCCTTCCCAGCTTTCCACATGCACGGTCAGCACAGCCTCGCCGGGCTGGCGGCGGATGGGTTCGCCCCATTCCCCCTCGGCAAATAAGGTGGGCGCGTCCGGGGTCGGGTCTCGCCCGGCGTCCCCCGATCCGCTCGCCATCATGCCTGCGCCCTCGCAAACAGATCGTCTCGGGTGGCGATTGCCCGCTCCATCGGCCAGTCCGGCTCCAGAGCGTCGCGCGTCATCGCCATTGCCCGGTCCAGCCGCTCGCGCGCTTTGTCCGTGATGTCAGGCAGCCGCGCCGCAATCGCGCTCATCTCGTCCATCCGCGCCCAGCAATTGAGCGCGAGATCGCATCCCGCCGCCACCACCGCCTCGGCCAATTCGTCCGCCGGGCCGTTCAGCGCCTTCATGTCGAGATCGTCTGACATCAGCAGGCCGTCAAAACCGATGGCATCGCGAATGATGTCGCCAATCACGCGCGGCGACAGGCTGGCGGGGCGCTGGTCATCCCAGGCAGTGTAGATGATATGCGCCGTCATGCCCGCAGGCGCCGTATTGAGCGCGCGGAATGGCGCGAGATCGCGCTCCATGTCCCAGCCATTGGCCGTCACGGTCGGCAAGGCAAGATGGCTATCGACCAGCGCGCGCCCATGCCCCGGCATATGCTTGATGATGCCCGCAACGCCGCTGGCGCGCAGGCCTTCGATGGTCGCCCGGCCAAGCGCCGCCACCCGCATGGGCTCTTCGCCAAAGGAGCGGTCGCCCACAATATCGCTCGCGCCGGGGTAGCGAATGTCCAGCACTGGCGCGGCATCCGCCGTGATGCCCACCTCCGCCAGCATAGCGCCCAAAGCCCGCGCATTGCAGCGCGCTGCCTCGATCGCACTTGAGGGCGCAATGTCGTAAAGATCGCCGAAATTCCCTGCAGGCGGGCAATTGGGCCACTCCGGCTGACGCATCCGCGCGACGCGCCCGCCTTCCTGATCGATCATGATGAACAGATCGTCCCGCCCGGCGATCTCGCGCAATTCGTCGGTCAGCGCGCGCACTTGCGCCCGGTCGCTTATGTTGCGGCCAAACAATATGTAGCCCGCAGGATCGCACGCTTTGAACAGCGCCCGCTCATCCATGCTCACCCGTTCCCCGGCAACCCCGAAGATCACCGGCTTCATGGCACGCGCCTGTTCGTCAACATGGGAGCGACCGCGCTCAGCGGACGACCATGCAGTTTTCGCCAGCGACCCGCAGCTTGCCGCAAATCTCTGTGGCTTCCGCCACTGACGAGACACCGGCGCGCAAGCGGAACAGGGTTTTGCCACCCGTCACCACCGGCTCGACGCTATGGCTCAGCGATGCAAGATAATCGAACCGCGCGCTGTGCTTCTTCCAAACCTCTTCGGCAATCGCCTTGGAGCCGAGCGCACCCAGCTGGATGCGTGCTCCGCTCGTCGTTGCGCCCACGGCGGCGCTCAGCGCTGCCTCCCGCGCGGGCTTTGCCACCGGCTGCACGGCAGCGCTCACGACAGGCTTCGCGACTGGCTTTTCAACCGGCTTGCTCGCGGCAACGTCTGGCGTCTCCACGGCAGCAGGCTGCAGGTCCGCGCGTGGCTGCTCGGCGACCCGGCTGGCATCAATGCGCCCCGTCGCCTCCCGGCCCTCGCTGGCCTCAAAGGCCTCATCGCCCTCGCCATCAAAGGATTTGGCGTCGGACGCATTGGC
>Ga0307414_10000295_pt1 | contig 29114 bp, 31 predicted proteins | sample DK1Ometagenome_FD_203804 | JGI IMG/M metagenome (GOLD analysis project Ga0307414, IMG submission 203804) | Maize rhizosphere microbial communities from greenhouse at UC Davis, California, United States - DK15-O-3 | ecosystem: Host-associated > Plants > Roots > Rhizosphere > Soil | place: USA... | reverse complement strand
ACGTCGATCAAATTGTGACGCTCGTCGTGCTGGCAGCCGTCGTCGGCGCGCTGATCTGGGACAAGGTGCGCTCGGATGTCGTCGCGCTCAGCGGGGCCGCCGTTCTGCTGATGACCGGCGTCGTTCGCCCGGTGGAAGTGCAAAGCGCCTTTGCGAGCCCCGCGATCATCGCCCTCGCCTCCTTGTTCGTCATTGCCTATGCGCTTGAGCTTTCCGGCCTGCTGGATCGGGCCATTGCCGCCGGCGTGACCCTGTGCAAACGCGCGGGCACGGCGGGCATTTGGATTTTGCTCACCGCCATCGGCTGCGTTTCCTGCTTCCTCAACAGCACGCCAATCGTGGTGCTTGGCGCGCCGGTCATCCGCGATGTGGCGCTCACGCTCAAAAAGTCGCCCAAGCTTTACCTCATGCCCCTCTCCTACATCACGGTGCTCACGGGCTGCTGCACACTCATCGGCACATCGACCAACTTGCTGGTGGATGACATGGCGAGCAAGGCGGGCCAGCCACGCTTCGGCATATTCGAGATTACGCCCGTGGGACTGCCGATGGCGATTGCGGGCGGCATCTACCTCTTTCTGTTCAGCGGGCGGCTGATGAAGAAGACCCTCGGGCCAGAGGATGAGGCGACGGCCAAGCTAAGCTATGATCCGGATTTGAGCGTTGGCGGCGCGCAGGTTGGCCATGCCGAGCTTTTTGCCGAGCCGCGCCCGTTCCAGCCGGTCAAGGCCGCGATTGCCGGTGCCATATTCATCGGTGCGATTGCCGTTGCGGCCATTGGCATCGCGCCGATTGCCGCCTCCGCCTTCGCGGGCGCCGTCCTGCTCATCCTCCTGCGGGTCATCACGGCCGATCAGGCTTATGGCGGCCTCAAGCCCGATATCCTGATCCTCATCGCAGGGATGGTGGTGATCGGCATTGCGATGGAGGAAAGTGGCCTGGCCGCGTCCGCCACCGCAGCGCTGATCGGCTCGGTGTTTGAGCTGGGGCCGGTCACTGCGCTCATCATTCTTTATCTCATCACGATGGTCCTGACGGAGCTACTCTCCAACGCCACCGTTGCCGTGCTGGTCACGCCAATCGCGGTGGCGCTGGCCGAGAGCCTCGGCGTCAGTCCGCGCCCGTTTCTCGTCGCCGTCATGATGGCGGGCAGCGCGGCCTTCGCCACGCCCTTTGGCTATCAAACCAATGTGATCGTCTATCAGATGGCAGGCTATCGCTATATGGATTTCGTGCGGGTCGGCGTTCCGCTCAATCTCATCACATTCGCCGTGGCAATCTTCGCCATCCTAATTTTCTTCCCGTTCTGAACGGATCACATCGATACGCAGCGCAGGCGCGCCAGCGACGATGGCGAGCAGAAGATCGACATTGGGATGCGCGCCCGGATTATTTTGCGCGTCACGCACATGCTCGGAGAAGATTTGCAGGCCATGTTCTGCCGCCGGCATGTCGAACGTGCCGCAGGACTGCTGGAGATAATGATAGAGCGCCAGCGAACCCTGCTTGCCGGGTTCATTTGGGATGGTGTGAACCACGTTGCCCGCGTCATCGGCAAGATCGATCCGCGCGATGCCATCGGTGCGCGGCAAAAGCGCAAGATTTGCCTTGAACGTATCGACGGGTTGAATCATCGCCAGCATGATTTGACTATCCTTAACTTGAATGCGCGGGACGGAGGGACGCCCTTTAGCGGCTTCCCTCCGCAGAGCCAGCCTCATTCAGCCATTTTCGTCGCCCGCCGCGCCGTCGCCTCGCGTGCCTCTATCTTGGCATGGCGGTTGCGGATCGGGTCCGGGTTCAGCGTGTAGGGCGAGCGCATATTGTACGGCGCGCCGACGAAAGTTGCTTCCACGCCAGTGATCATGCCATCTTCCAGCTTGAACATTTCCAACAACGCCCAGCTATGCGGCTCGCGGAATATGGAGCGCGCTGGCGTGCCGTCGGTGAGCTTATATTCGTCCAATATGCCTTTGTGATCGATGAATCCGCGCGCCATCACGATGCAGCGATATTCATCGACGAGGAAATGATCGCGGTCCCGCACCCGCTCGTTGAACAGGTAGCGACCCGAGAGGAAGCCCTTCTCAATCTCGGGAAATACCATGCCATTTTCATGCCGGGTGGCGGTGGGCGAAAAGCGAGTGCCGCGAATGGTGCCGTCGTTATTCTCCAGCGTCTCGAAATAGCCGTCCGCAAGGCGCACCATCTCGGCACGGGATGAGCATTTGCCTTTTGGCACGGACTTATCGAGGTGCGGCGAGCGCACGAACGTGTTGGGATCGGCGAAGGGCGTTGGCGGGGCTGAGAGGTTCCGCTTGGTCGAGATCACATGCTCGATCTCGGTGATGATCTCTCCTTCCACCTTCAGGCGGATGGCGAGATAGCCCGGCGTATCATTCTGCATGATCGCCGTATAAATGCCGACCTGCCCATTGACCGGATCGGACAGCGTGAGCGGCGTGCCCATCTCCTTCGTCACCGTATCCCATGTGCCGTCCGGGAAATGCATTTCGACATTATTCTCCACGAACCGCACGCGATGGGAGATGGGCGCTTTGGCAGGATCATGCGCGATGAAGGCCGCGCGATACTGGTCGCCGATCGCTTCCAGACAGATGCGGTCGCAGCCTTCGGGCTGAGCATCCGCGCCGCCAGAGATGGCCATTGCAGCTGCGGCGAGCGCAAGCTTGGTCTGGTTCATGTTCATCCTCTCCTATGGTCTTTTTATGCGTTGAGTAGCGGCGCCATCGCGCGGCGGGCGTCTCCTGCCGGGTCATTGGCCAGTTGCACCGTCTTATCGAACAACATCATGGCGCGATCATCCGGCGTGTAAGCGTCCCACTGCGGCAAATCGCCACCGCTGGGGTCGCCCGTTGTGGCAAAGCGCACCCAGGCATCACTCATGCGCTTGGCGAGCGTCACCGGCGCATCCCCCGGCCCCAGCAGCGCGCGGCTGGCCTCCGGCGTATTGAACACGAACGAGGACTCCATCGTGTGGAGCGCACCCAATTTCCCGCCAAGCGCCGGGCTCTGATAATCCAGCCGATAGGCGAAGGTCTGCGCCGCGCCAGCCGCTGCATGCCGATCTGCCTGCGCCAGCACAGGCAGCATCAGCGAATAATCGGAGAAGGACTGGAGATGGAGCCGTGCTGGTGTCATCTGCGGGTCGGCAGCGCGATATTGGGCGAGGATGGCGTCGGCGCGTTCGCCAAGATAGGTTTGCGCGCGCTCGTGCAGCCCCGCCTCATCCAGCGTGAACGCCTCAGGGTCATTCCCCCAGAAAAAGCTCATCTCCTGCGCATTATAGCCAATCAGCATGGGGATAGCCGCTGCCTGTGGGGCGGCATCAGGCGAGAATGGATGGCGCGGCAGCAGCACAGGATCAATCACCGGCGAGAAGCATGGCAGATCGATGAAGCGCTTGGCTGGCATGGCAGCAGCCACGGCATGATAGCCTGCCAGCAACCGCTCCATCGGGATCGTCGCAAGATCGCGGGCATTTGCGCGTGAAAGCCCCACCTCGGCCAGCAAGCGCTCGGTGACCGCCGTGGCCGCATCGCGCTCCATGAAGCGCAGGCCCGGCCCGCTCTGCACGCCCGCCCGGTGCATCAACCCCTTAGCGCGCGGACTGGCCATCAGGAAGCTGGTCTTCATGCCCCCGCCCGACGCCCCGAAAACCATGACGCGCTTGGGATCACCGCCAAATGCCTCAATATTATCGCGCACCCATTCCAGCGCCGCTACAATATCCAGCATGCCCGCATTACCCGAATGGGCGAAGTCCGCTCCGGCGATGTCCGCCAGATGCGTGTAGCCAAAGGCATTGAGGCGATGGTTGATGCTGACCACAACGGCATCCCCCGCCCCCGCGATCGCGCTGCCGTCGGTTGTCGATCCAGTGCCGCCGTAAAAGAAACCGCCGTGCAGCCACAGCATCACCGGGCGCTTGCGGCCATCCTTGAGCGCTGGCGTCCAAACGTTGAGGAACAGGCAATCCTCGCTCTCGGCAAGCTTTGGCGGCGGCGGCGCATTCGCTGGCCGGGGCAGTTGCGCCAGTATCACATAGGGCGGCCCGGGCGGCGGATTGGCATTGGTTTGCGGCGCACTCGCGCCGGGCGCCAGCGCATCGCGCACGCCGCTCCAGGGCTCTGGCTGACGCGGCGGCATGAATCGCTCGGCAACCGCATAGCGAATGCCACGAAAGCTGATGCATGAGCCGGTCCGCGCCCCGCGCAGCTTGCCTTGCCGCGTTTCCACGATCGGTTCGCTCGCGACCGCATGTCCATTGCTCGTCATCAATAATCCTCCGCAGACGGTCGCTGTCCCGAGAATGTCTCTACGGCTGAACAAAGGCGCACGGGCCTCGTTGTCGCTGTGCACGTCACTCTCCTACTTCGCGCTGTCAGAGTCTTTCAGTGAAGCGGAAACAGGAGAAATGCAAAGGTTGTTACAGCAAACTATCAGTGAGGGTCACTACCACGTGTCGAATCTGTCACCTGCTCATCATGCCCGCTCTTGTCGCTGAAGAATGCGAGCGCGAACAAGCCGCATCCCAGCAGCGTGGAGAAGAACACGCCAAGGATCGTGGCGATGACCATGTGGAGATAAAGCTCTCCCTGCGATGCAAGATAGCTTAGCGCTGCGGCGACCATCAGGATTGCAGCCACGCCGATCCAGGCGGCCATGCGCTTGAATTCCTTCACTGCCTGCGATTTTGTTCGCGTCGTCATGATGCTGAATTGCTCCGAGCGTGCGTCCCGCTGCGACATTGCAACGGAGCCTAAGTTGCACGCGCCCTCTCACAGCCTTGGTGGGAAGGCGATATGACAAAATGCCCACCGATCATTCGAGGCTTCAGGGTGGGAGCGCCACGGGTCATCGATGCAGTGCAAATTTGGGCTTGGGTTTCGAGCGCTTTCATGCTCCCTGAGGTAATGGACGAAAAGATGATCGACACGCCAGATGGCCCGGTGACATGGGCCGAATGGAAAAAGAAGAATCCGGTGCAGATCCCCTCTCGCCGCACCAAGGGCAAGAAATTGCCAAACAAGGTCAAGCAACGAACAGACGAGCCCGATTGACCGCCTAAGGGTCAACCTCATCGCCAATGGGCTTTTCACCGGGATGCGCGATTTGCTTGAGCGGTGAGAGCGCTCTAAGCGTGAATATCGTGACGAGCGCGAGCACGATCGCGACATCATAAACACCCAGCCCCACCGCGATGCCGATTGCGCCCGTTACCCAAAGGCTGGCGGCCGTTGCGGTGCCCTTCACGGAATCCTTCAGCCGCAGGATCGCGCCACCACCAATAAAGCCCATGCCGGTGATTAGCCCCTCGATGATACGCGCCATCGCCTCGGGATTATCGCGGGTCAAACCTTCCGATGCCTGAATGAGGCCGCAACTGGCAATCGCGACGAGCGGAAAGGTGCGAAGGCCTGCGCTGCGCTCTTCGCTTTCCCGGTTCCACCCGATGGGAAAGGCGAGCAGATAGGCGAACGCCAGTGAGAAGATATGAGGCAGGAAGCTGAGCTGAATATTGTCGAAGAACTGCGATATCATAACCCTGCCCCACTCATCAGCTTGCGCGCACTGCCATCACTTAACGCGTTGATGGTGACTTAGCCGCCAATGTCCGGTGTTCGATTTGCGGATCTCTCCGATGAAGGTTGCGCCATCCCACAATTCCGCCGTTCGCCCCGTAACATGATGCCCCGCGATATCGAACAAATTGGCTGGATTTGCGATGTCGAACTCGACCTTCAATGGCGTGTTCGGTTCATGTCCCGCGAAAATCAAAGTATAGGTTTTCATGCCGGGTCATCCATGAGCGAACTTTCCTTTAGCGTGCAGCTACAAGCCTGAGCCAAGATTATGAAGGCAGACCAGCAGTTTCAAGATATAGGCGAGGCGGCACTCTGCGTCTGGGCGCATATTAGTGCGGCACACCGCAATAAACTTAAAGCCGCACTCAACCATCCGTCGCGACGCAAAAGCACCTACTTGCTCGCGGCGATCCGAGGCAATCCGGCTGCTTATAACGCAGATTAGCATCAGGAGGCCGGGGTTAGCAGCATTTTGACTCTATCTGCTGACCCGATCTTCATGAGCAACGTGTAGGCTTGCGCTACCCCCATGTGAGATCCGGACGTCATGCTCCATCTTCAGAACATCATTCTCGAAATGGTGGCCACGGGAAAACCCCTCAAATGCACGATGGACCGGCTTTGCCTGGCGGTCGAGGCGCTGGTTCCCGGCGTGATCTGTTCCGTGCTGCGGGTCGATATGCATGGCGTCCTGCACCCCCTCTCCGCACCCAGCCTGCCGGACTCTTATTCCGCAGCGCTTGATGGGCTGATCATCGGGCCAAATGTCGGGTCTTGCGGCGCTGCGGCCTATTATCAGCTTCCCGTCGCCGTCACCGATGTCGCGAACGATCCAAAATGGGTACCGTTCAGGCACCGCATCCTGCCGCTTGGGCTGCAAGCCTGCTGGTCCAGCCCCATTTGCGATGCTGCTGGTCATGTGCTCGGCACCTTCGCCTTCTACTATCGCGAGCAGCGCGGGCCAACCGAGCAGGAAAAGGCGATCGTCGCCACCTGCCTCCACCTCGCCATGATCGTTCTGGAGCGTCATGAACGCGAGCTCGAGCGCGACCGCCTGGCCAATAGCGACGCATTGACCGGCCTTGCCAATCGCGCCTGCTTCAACACGGCGCTGGGCGCCCTGCCCTGTGACACGCCAGGCGACTGGGCCATCCTCGTCATCGATCTCGACAATCTCAAGGTCACGAATGACACGTTCGGGCATCAGGCCGGCGATGAACTGCTCAAACAGGTCGCCGTCCGTGTCGGGGAGTCCGTAAAACCAGACACTGCTTTTCGCCTCGGTGGCGATGAGTTTGCGGTGATCGTTCAGAGCCTGACATCACGCAACGATATCGAAGGCGTCGCACGGCGCATTCTGGATGCTCTGGATGAGCCTGCATCCTGCGACGACCATCTCATCCGTCCGCAAGCCACCATCGGCGGCGCCATATTATCCTCCGACGATCTGTGCGCGGATGGCGTACGTCAGAAGGCAGACTTCGCCCTATATCATGCCAAGGAGACGGGCCGCGGCGGATTTGTGCGCTATTGGCCAGGCATCGGCACGACGATCACCAAGCGCCTGAACGCCATTCGCGACGTCAGCGAGGCCCTGCGCGACAATCGCCTCGAAGCCTATTACCAGCCGATCGTCCGTCTCGACACGGGCGAAATCGTTGGAGCGGAAGCCCTCTGCCGCCTTATCACGCCGGAGGGCCAGATCATTTCAGCCTCGGAATTTTGCGAGGCGACCTGCGACGCGCATGTCGCCTGCGCGCTGACCGAGCGGATGCTCAGCCAGATCGTCCGAGATCTGCGATCCTGGCTCGATCTTGGCATCCCGTTCCAGCATGTCGGTCTCAACGTCTCCTACGCTGACGTTCACCGGGGTAAGCTCGGCGCTCTGCTTGCCGAGGCATTTGCGCGTGGGAATGTGCCGCTGCGCCACCTCATCGTCGAGATAACGGAAAATGTTTACATGGGGCGGCGGGACCATGCGATCGCGCGGGAGGTCGCCGCCATGCGCGCGCTCGGGCTTCGCGTGGCGCTCGATGATTTCGGCACCGGCTTTGCCTCACTCACCCATCTGCTCACGGTTCCGGTCGATGTCATCAAGATCGACAAATCGTTCGTCGACAGTCTCGAACCCAGTGCGCCCAGCAGTGCAATCGTCGAGGGACTATTGGGCATCGCCGCCAAGCTCGGCATCAAAGTGGTGGCGGAAGGCATTGAGGACGAAGCCCAACTCGCTCAATTGCGGGACTTGGGGTGCATACTCGGCCAAGGCTTCCTGTTCTCGAAAGCGGTCGATCGTGAAACGATGACGGACTTGCTCCTGCGACGCGCGCAGGGAATTGGTAAAGAAGCAGAACGAGGCGTTTCGCTGCCTGATCAGGCGGAAGCGAATATGACACAGCGTTTGCGCAGAGCCGGTTAGCGCCCGCACGCCGACTGTGTGCAGCCACCATGTTCAAATTCCCGATAACCGAAATGCTCGGCTTCCGATGTGAAATGCCCTTATGGGTGGCGCTGGCACATTGAACACGGAAGAACGAGCGCATGGCTGATCTGATCGAGATCACCGACCTTCATGACCCACGAATCGAAGCTTATCGCGACATTCGCGAGCGGGATCTGGTGGGTCGCGATGGTCTGTTTGTGGCTGAAGGCAAGGTCGTTGTCGAGAAGCTGACGGACAATGACCGGCACCGGCTCGTTTCGCTTTTGATCGCGAGCAAGCGGGTCGATGAACTTCAGTCGATCATCGCTCGCCTTGCGGATGACCTGCCAGTTTATGTGGCCGCGCAGAAGGTGATCGACGCGATTGCTGGCTTTCCGCTTCATCGAGGCATCCTTGGCATAGGCCGCCGGACCGCCACGCCAACCGCGGCACAATTGCTTGCAGCGTGCGGAGAGAATGGAACCGTCCTCGTCCTCTCCGGCATTGCCAATCACGACAATATCGGCGGCATCTTCAGAAATGCGGCTGCCTTCGGGGCGAAGGCCGTCCTGCTCGACGCCGATTGCTGCGACCCGCTCTATCGCAAGGCCATCCGCGTCTCCGTGGGAGCGACGCTGATGGTCCCCTTCGCCCAAATGGCGCGGCACGAGGATGCCATCGACCTGCTCGATCGTCACGGGTTCAGCGCAGTGGCCCTGAGCCCTGCTGGCGAATGCCTGCTGAAGGACTGGCAGCCTGCGCGCCGGACTGCCGTATTCCTTGGCGCTGAAGGGCCTGGCCTTTCCGCTGACATCCTGCAGCGCACACAAAGCATCCAGATTGCGATGAGCGGCGGGTTCGACTCCCTCAACGTCGCTACAACGTCCGGCATTGTTCTGCATCATGTTGCTGCCCTGCGAGCATGACCCGAAAGGAAATAGCCGCAATAAATTGAGGCGCGCCTTGCACAGGCAGAGTGCGGCATGACATGCTCCCGGCCTATCTGTTGAGGTCCATGATGTTTGATCGCGTGAAAATTTTTCTGCACCGCATGCTCCCCAAGCAAGGCCTGACCGCGTTGGCGGGACGCGTCGCAGGGGCGCAGGGTGGCGCAATGACGACCCGGCTGATCCGATGGTTCGTGGGCCGATATGGCGTGGATATGAGCGAAGCGGCAAATGGCGACATTGGCAGCTATGCGAGCTTCAACGACTTCTTCACCCGGTCGCTCAAAACCGGCGCGCGTCCACTGGCGAATGCCGATTTTGTCTCGCCGGTTGATGGCGCGATCAGCCAGTTGGGCGCCATCGATGATCATCACATCCTGCAGGCCAAGGGACATCGCTTCACGACGACTGAACTGGTGGGGGGCGATCCTGCCCTTGCCGCCCTGTTCCGTCACGGCAGCTTCGCCAATCTATACCTCTCGCCCAAGGATTATCATCGCCTTCACATGCCCTGCGATGGCCAGCTCAAACGGATGATCTATGTGCCGGGGAGCTTATTCTCGGTGAACCCGGCAACCGCGCGCGGCATACCAAATTTGTTCGCGCGTAACGAGCGGGTGGTGTGTGAGTTCAACTCGGTGGAACATGGCCCCTTCCTAATGGTGCTCGTGGGCGCCACCATCGTTGGCAGCATCGCAACCGCATGGCACGGCGTCGTGAACCCGAAGCGAACCGGGGAGATGCGGGAATGGACCTATGCCGATCAGACGATCATGCTGAAACAGGGAGAGGAAATGGGCCGCTTCCTCTTGGGCTCAACGGTCATCCTGCTCTTCGAACAGGATCGCATCATGTTCAACAGCGACTGGGCGCCGGAGCGGTCCGTGCGGCTGGGCGAACGGATGGGAGATCGTGCGGACTGAGCCTGGGTTCGGCCCTGCTCACCCGCCCAACCCGAGCCAAGCCAATAGGCGCAATCGCGCATGCTCGCCAAGCAGATCGGCCAGATGAGCGCCGCCGCTCCCACAAATGGCGGCGCTCGCAGGCGCAAAGCTGAGACGAATTGCATCACCGATCACGCCAACGCACAGCTCCCGCCCGATGGCTCGGGCCGCACGATCTCACAAGCATGACAGCAAGATTGAACCGATGCACTCGCCTGGATCGAAGGCGCTACACCATGCCGCGTTTCGCTGAAAATTCAGGAGTTGGAGCGCTGCAGATACTGCTGCACGGTCGTGATCGACACCGAGCCCCCTCGACATATGTCCAATGTCGGCATCCGATCCTGAGATCCTGGCGCTGCCACAATCAAGGCTCAGCGGAACTTGGCTGGGGCGGCAGGATTCGAACCTGCGAATGGCGGCATCAAAAGCCGCTGCCTTACCACTTGGCGACGCCCCAGCATGGCCGGAGGCGGTCATATAGCGCCCCTGCATCAAAAGCCAAGCCATCCCAAGCATTCTGTTGCAACCATTTGCAGCAAGGGCTCGATCGGCTAGGAAATAGGGATGGTAAATAGCTCTCATGGCCCCGCTGCATCGCCGCTTTTCCTGCGTGAAGAGGAAATCAGGCGTGGCATCGAGTTGCTCCTGTTCGGTCAGGCTGCGCTGACTGAGGCGATGGACCCGATTCTAGAGCAGCATGGCCTTGGCCGGGCGCATCAACGCGCGCTCTACTTCATTGCCCGCAAGCCGGAGCTGAGCGTGTCTGCGCTCATCCAATTACTGGGCGTGACCAAGCAATCGCTAGGCCGCGTGCTGGATGAGCTGGATGAACGCGGCTTGATCGAAGCCCGGCAAAGCAACCGTGACCGGCGACAGCGGCTGTTACGACTGACGCCGGCGGGGGAAACCGTGGAGCGTGCGCTCTTCGATGCGATTCGCGAGCGGGTGGCGGGGGCATATTCGGCGGCGGGCCAGAGTTCGGTCACTGGATTTTGGCGTGTGCTCGAAAGTCTGCTGAGTTCTGAGGATCAGCGGATGGTCGCGGCGCTGCAAATCGGCCGCTGAGCGCTCGCTCTCAGGCTGATTTGCGGGAAAGCTCGGCCAGCTCGACGCCACGGTCACGCGCGGCGCGCAATGTCTCGCCGATCAGCGCATGCAGGCCATCAGCCCGATCCAGCACATCAAGACCCTCGCGCGTCATCCCGCCCTTGCTGGCGACGGCATCCGCCATCGCGCCGGGAGGAACGAGCCCGGCGCCAGCGCTCAGCGCGGCGCCTTCCACGGTCATCAATGCCATGCGCGCTGAGGCCTCAGGGTCAAGACCCAGTTGCGCGCCAGCGGACGCCATCGCATCGATGAAGCGATAGAGGAAGGCCGGGCCACAGCCGGCAAGCGCCGTGGCGGCATCGAACAGGCCCTCGTCATCCAGCCACTCAACCAGCCCCAATTGTCCGCACAGGCTGGAGACGAGCTGCTGCGTCTCCGGCGACGCCCCTTCATCCGCATGCAGGATGCACACGCCCTTGCCGATCCGGACCGGCAGATTTGGCATGCAGCGGATGATGCTCCGCGCAGCCGGGAAAGCCGCGCGCAGGCCAGAGATCGGCGTGCCAGCGAGGATGGAGAGGATCGTGACGCCCTCAGCCAGCTTGTCGGCAATATCGGCAGAGACGGCGCCAAGCTGCTGGGGCTTGCAGCCGAGCAGCACCAGCGTGCCATGCGCGACAGGCGCTTCAAGCTGCGTCGCAACCTCAACCCCATCAGCGACGGCCTTGCCACTGGGGCGGATGACGGTGACGCGCTGCGGCGGCAGGCCAAGCTCCAGCCATCGGCCAAGCATCGCGCCCGCCATGTTGCCACAGCCAATGAGCAGCAGATGCTCTGGCCACACAAGCAACGCCTCAGGCTTCGCCATGCGTCTCGATCAGGCTTGCGGCCATCGCCTCTGCAGGGCTTTTGCCGCCCCACAGCACGAACTGAAACACGGGATAGAAGCGCTCGCATTCATCGATCGCGCTTTCCACCAGCAATTGTGCCTGATCCAGCGTGAGGGAGGCGCTTGGCCCCAGCAGCGCGCCGTGGCGGAACAACAAGGTGCCGGTGGTCGACCAGAGCTCGAAATGGCCAAGCCAGAGCTGCTCATTGATAAGGGCGATGGTTTCGCAGATGGCAATCCGCTTATCGTCCGCCACGCGAATATCCGGCAGCGCAAGGAGCTGGAGCACCATATCGTCATCGCGCCAGATTGCGCGGACCTCATATTCGGTCCAGCTGCCACGATGGCGGGCGACAAGCTCATCCTCGCCGACATGCTCGAAAGGCCATTCATGCGCTTCGAAATAGGCCGCGAGCATATCGATCGGCTCGGCTTCCTGTTCGCCGCTCGTCAATTCATCCCGGTCGATCATCACAAAAACCGTCTGCCATTTCCTGATGGGCGCAAGCACTGCCCTGCCCCCGTGGACAGGCTCCGTCTAGCATGGGGCAGCGCACACGCAAAGCGCGCGAGGCCTGACAATGCCATCATCAGCCCCACTTTGTGGGCGAGTTGGTGGATAAGTTGTGGATAAGCCGGGAAAAGCAGATGCCGGTTGTGGATAATCAACCTGCTGCAGCTGCACCGCTGCTCGGCTTGGGCTTCGACTTAGGCTGGGGCGCGGCCTTGGCAGGCTTGCCCTCAAGCGCCGCGATCCGCGCCTCGAGCGTGGCGACTTGCTCAAGGGCGTGGGCAGCCATCGCCTTGACGGCCTCAAACTCCTCACGGCTCACAAATTCGCGCCCGCCAACCCATTCGCGCGCGCGCTCACGGGCATTGCTTTCAAACTCGCGCGTCATGCCGGCCACCGTGCCAGCCGCACCGTTGATGATCTTCGAGAGATCGTCGAAAAAGCGGTTTTCACTTTGCATCGGTCAATTCCATCTTTGAATGTCGCTGGCGCCAATCATGGCGACCCTGCTCTAGATTTGGGTGCTGATACCCGGCGAGACAAGACCTCCGCCATAGGGATTGAGCCGGTCAATGTCATAGGCCAGCCCGCTCGCAAAGCCGAGCCAGCACAGATACGGCACCATCAGCCATGCCGCCACCTTGCGGATCCGCCCAAACAGCACGGTCGTGACGGTGGCGAGGACGAAGATGACAAGCAGCAGATAGAAGGCAAGGCTCGCCTCATGCACGCCGAAAAACAGCGGCGACCAGGCGAGATTGCAGGCCAGTTGCACGAGGAACAGCATCACCGCGATGCCCCGCCCTCGCGCGCCCCGCGCATGAAGGATCATCGCCAGCGCCAGCGCCATGAAGAAATAAAGGATGGTCCACGCAACGCCAAAGGCCCAGCCCGGCGGCATAAGGTCTGGCTTCGCCAGCGTATAGAACCAGCGGTTCTCATAACCTGAGTTGGAGAGGTAACCCGAGAGAAACCCTAGAAATTCAATAGCGGGAACGGTCACCAAGGCCCAGCGGAGGAAGGCAAGCCGCAATTGTCCCTGCGAGGCGATTTGGTTCACACTAACTCCCACCCTGTCAGACGTCGCACCGAATCCCACTTCGCTGCTTTGCCATCAGGGACAAGCTTTGCGGTGTGGCGCTGCTGTTCGCAAGCTGGAATCCGCTTAATCTGCGACAGGCTGATCGGCATCGGGACGGTCCTGCGCCTCAAACTGTCCCGCAATGAGAAATTCCACATTGCCCTCCGGCCCGGTGATGGGACTGGTTGTGATGCCAAGCACGTGCCAGCCGGGCAGTGAAGCAAGCCATGCCTCGACATCGGCGCAGACCCGCTCATGAATGGCTGGATCGCGCACGACGCCGCCCTTGCCCACATCCGCGCGCCCCGCCTCGAACTGCGGCTTGATGAGCGCAACCAGCCGCGCGCCGGGCGCTGCGAAGCTGAGCGGACGCTCCAAAACCTTGGCAAGGCTGATGAAGCTTGCATCGCATACGATGATATCGATGGGCTCGGGGATATGCGCGCTGGTGAGGATGCGCGCGCTGGTCTGCTCATGCACGATCACCCGCTCATCCTGCCGCAGCTTCCAGGCCAGCTGGTTCGTGCCGCTATCTACCGCATAGACGCGCGCGGCGCCATTGGTGAGCAGCACATCGGTAAAGCCGCCAGTGGAACTGCCCACGTCCATCGCGACAAGGCCGGTCGGATCGAGGGTGAAATACTCCAGCGCATGAACCAGCTTGAGGCCACCGCGCGACACCCACGGATGATCGCGACCTTTGAGGATAATCTCAACATCCTGAGCGACGTTATGCCCGGCCTTGTCGACCGGCTTGCCTGCGACCAGCACATTGCCGCTCATGATGAGCGCCTGCGCGCGGGTGCGACTCTCGGCAAGGCCACGCTCGACCAGCAATTGATCCAGACGCTGCTTTGCCATCGGCTCAGCCCTTGACCAAGGCCGTGAGCGTGCCGGGGGTGAGCACTTGGGGCAGCACGGCAGGTTCGGCAGCGCCGGGCGCATAATAGAGGTAGAGCGGCACGCCGGAGCGCTCATTGGCTTCCAGAAAGCGACTGATCGCGGGATCGGCATTGGTCCAGTCGCCGACCATCACCGCGACGTTGGCTTGCTCAAAGGCGTCATGCACGGCCTGCGTGTCGATGGCGTTCGCCTCATTGACCTTGCAGGTGAGGCACCAATCGGCAGTAAAATAGAGGAACACAGGTTTGCCGGATTGGCGCAGGCTGGCGAGCTTGGCTTCGCTGAACGGCTCCCCAAAAGCCCCTTCGCCCGCAACTTTGTCCGACTTGACCAATGGCGGCGCAGCGATGGCAGCCGTGCCGAGCAGCAGGATGGACAGGGCAGAGACAGCCCAGTTCATATCGCCACCTGCGCGCTGAAGGCGACCGAGCAGCAACAGCAGCGCGGTAACGAGCGCGACCAGCACCAGGCCCAGCGCAATACCGCCCGTGCCAAGCTGGCGGGAGAGCAGCCAGATGAGCGCAAGCGCCGTCAGCCCCATCGGCACGGCCATGATGAGGCGGAACTTCACCATCCACGTGCCGGGGCGCGGCATCATGCGGCGCAGAGCGGGGATGAAGGAAAGCGCGATGAAGGGCGAGGCAAGCCCGAGACCAAGGCCTGCAAACACCGTCAGAGCAATCGGCCAGGGCAGCACGAGCGCTGCGCCCATCGCCGCGCCCATGAATGGCCCGGTGCAGGGGGTCGCGACAAAAGCGGCCAGCGCGCCGGTCCAGAACGCGCCCGATGAACCACCCTGCCCGGCTTTATCTTGCCCAACAGACACGGTTCCAATCTCGAAAACGCCCGCCAGATTAAGCGTGATCGCCACCATCAGCACGAGCAGCAGCGCAATCACGCGCGGATCCTGCAGCTGGAAAGCCCAGCCAATCTGCGTGCCGCCTGCGCGAATGGCGAGCATCAAGGCACCCAATGCAAGGCAGGTGAGCATCACGCCACCCGCATAAGCGACAGCCTCGCGCCGCACTTGCGCTTCATCCCCGCCAGCCTTGGCGAGGCTGATCGCCTTGAGGCTGAGGATGGGGAAGACGCAGGGCATAATGTTGAGGATGAGCCCGCCGAGAAAAGCCCCCGCCAGCACCAGCAATACAGCGGCAACACCGAGCGGCGCGGCAGGCGCTTTGGCCGATCCATCGACCGAAGCCGTCGTGACCGCTTCGCCACCACTGGGAACAGCGCCGGGCACCGCATTGATTTGCAAGGCAACATCCGGCGTGACGGCCAGCACGCCCTGGATCGCGCCCGTGGTCGCCGCACCCTCTGCAGCGACTGTCTCGATGATCAGCCAATCGCCCACGCGGCGAGCCTGCTGAGGCTGCGCGTAACGCACGCGATCCTTGCTGAGCGCAAAGAACCAAGGCGCATCGACAGGCGCTGCGGCAGGATAAGGCACGGCAATGGAGAGCCGGTCCCCCGACACTGCGTAATGCGCCTGCTGATCGAGCGGGCGCGGAAGAGTTGCGCGAATCTTATCGAACTGCGCGCGGTCCTGGGCGGCAACGGTGCCATCGCCAATGGTGAGCGTCGTGGCGATCTCGCCCTGCTCCGGCACGCAAATCACATCGGTGCAAGCCAGCCACTGCGCAACGCCCCGGATCGCAAGCTTGGTGCCCGGCGCGAGTCCCGCAGGCACCGCGACATCCAGAAGCACAGCATATTCATGCTCATACACATGGTTCATGAGGCCAGAAATGAGCAACCGCTCCGGCACCGGATAGCGAAATGCTGAAAAGGCAGCGCCTGGCAGCATCGACTCATCCCACGCCACCCGCATGCCCGCGCCAGCATCGCCGGGATTTTCCCAATAGCCATGCCAACCCGTTTTCGGCGTCATCAGGATTGCCAGCGTCACCGTCTCGCCCGCCTTGGGCATCGGCGTTTCAGCGAGCAATGTCGCGCGAATATTCGGCGCGCCGCGCTGCGCAAATGCGCCGCCAACGGGCGCTTGCGCATGCACGCTTACGACCGGCGCGATCAGCAACATGGCCAGCAGCAGCCATATTGTCATCAAAACGCCATTGAGCCGCAGCAGAGGAAAGGCCATGAACCGTATCACCACTCGTCATCTAGGCTGCTGCCAGCCCGTTCCCAAGGAGAATTTCATGCGCGGCCTCACTCGCCTTCTCGCTGGCGCCACGCTGGCCATTGCCGCGCCTGCCCTGGCACAGCCGCAGCAGCCAGCAGGCCCCGCGCCGCGCCCTGCGCCAAAGCTCGTCGTGATGATCTCGGTCGATCAATTTTCCGGCAATCTGTTCGATGAATATCGCCGCTATTTCACCGGCGGCCTTGCCCGTCTGCAGGAAGGCGCCGTGTTCCCCAACGGCTATCAAAGCCATGCCGCGACGGAGACCTGCCCCGGCCACTCCACCATACTGACCGGCAGCCGCCCCGCCCGCACCGGCATCATCGCCAATGAATGGTTCGACCAGAGCATCGCGCGGGAGGACAAGCGCGTCTATTGCGCGGAAGACCCCACCGTGCCCGGCACCAGCTCGCGCGACTATGCGCCCACAGTCATGACACTCCGCGTTCCAACGATGGGCGGCTATATGAAGGCAGCCAATCCCGCCGCCAAGGTCATCTCGGTGGCGGGCAAGGATCGCGCGGCGATCATGATGGGCGGCAAAACGCTCGATCAGATCTGGTGGTGGCGCGGTCGCGGCTTCACCAGCTATCGCGGCACGGCCCTCACGCCCCTCGTCGAGCGCGTCAACAGTGGTGTGCAAATGATGTTGGATCAGGATCGCCCGGCGATGGACCTGCCAGCGCTGTGCAAATCGACCGATCAGGCCATCGCGCTATCCCCCACGCTGAGCGTTGGCGCCGGACATTTTGCGCGCAAAGCTGGCGATCAAGCGGCTTTCCGGGCCTCACCGGAGGCAGACGCGGCCGTGCTCGCCTTGGCCGCCACCCTCGTTGACGACCAAAACCTCGGCAAGGGCGCTGCAACCGATCTACTCATCGTCGGCCTCTCCGCGACCGACTATGTCGGCCATAGCTATGGCAGCCGTGGCTCTGAAATGTGCCTGCAAATGATGTCACTGGATCGCGAAATGGGCGCCTTCTTCGATCGGCTCGACCGCAAGGGCATCGATTATATGGTCGCCTTCACGGCCGATCATGGTGGCCCGGACCTCACCGAGCGCCAGCAGATGCAAGCCATCAGTGACGCCGAGCGCGCCGCTGCCGATCTCTACCCCGCACAGACCAGCGCCATCATCAGCCAGCGCACCGGCATCAAGGCGAGCAAGGGCGATGTGCTGCTGGGCACCGGGCCATTCGGCGATATCTATGTCAACCGGACGCTGAGCGCTCCGCAGCGCACCAAAGTCCTCGCCCAAGCCCGCGCCTTTTACGCTGCCCATCCGCAGATCGCAGCTGTGTTCACGGCAGACGAACTGCGCGCCGCGCCTGCGCCCGCCGGTCCGCCGGAAGACTGGTCACTGCGCGCCCGCGCCAAGGCCAGCTTCGACCCCGCCCGTTCAGGCGATCTCATCATCCTGCTCAAGCCGCGCGTGATGGGCATTCACACGCCTGCTCCGGGCTATGTGGTCTCGCATGGCAGCCCGTGGGATTATGATCGCAACGTGCCAATGCTCTTCTGGCGCAAGGACATGCCTCGCATGGAGCAGCCGCAGGGCGTGGAGACTGTCGACATCCTCCCCACCCTCGCCGCGCAGATCGGCCTTCCCCTGCCGATGGCCCAGATCGACGGCAAATGCCTTGATCTGGACCCCGGCCCGGCGAACAGCTGCCCGGCGAAATAAACCTGGCCGCCCCGCTCAGCCCTGCTCATCCTCCAGCATCGCATCAACGGCACGCTGCGTGAGGCTGATGAGCTGGGCGATCTCCTGACGGCTCAGCTTTGCACGGATCGGCTTTTCAACCGCTTGGCCTATCTTGTGAAGCTCCTGCATCAGCGCTTCACCTTCTGCTGTCAGGGTCAGCGCGTTGCGGCGCCGGTCCTGCGTGGAGCGCTTGCGCTCGGCCAGGCCCCGCTGCTCCAGATCGTCCACGATTGCCACGACAATGGATTTGTCGGTGCCGATATGCTTGGCAATGTCGGATTGCGAGCAGCCCGGATTGGCCGAGATCAGCGCCATCGTCGAGAATGTGCCGGATCGCAGGCCGAAGGGCTCAAACGCGACGACGATGCGTGAGCTCAGCAGATTGCGTAGCAGTCGCACGCCGGGGCCAATGCTCTCCCCCAGGAGACCAAAATCGACGCCGTCATTTGCTTGCTCCGCCTGAATTTTCTGATGCTCCGTCATATGCGACTGCCTTTTTTGCTTTTGTGGACGTGCATGAGGGATGCACGGAGAGGGATAAATATGCACAATTCTAACTATTGATTTAAACAACCATATTGACTTCCCGATCGGATCGGGTTCAGACATGCGCAGCTTCAAAGTCAAGTCCGCCGCGCCGTTTCGGGCTTTAAAAACGCGATAAAGACGAGAGGATTGCCCATGATCACGGTGAAAAGACTGCACCCGCTGTTTTTCGGCGAGATTGTGGGCGCAGATCTCAAGGCTGAGCCGACCGAGGAACTACGCAAAACCGTGCAGGATGCGATGGATGAACATGCCGTCTGCGTCGTGCGTCAGGGGCCGATCAGCGATGAGGAGCATATCCGTTTTGCACGCCTGTTTGGCCCGCTTGAATATCCGCCCGGCTATGGCACGCGTCCCAAGGGTCACATCGCAGCCGAGCTGTTCTTCGCTGGCAATCTGGACAAGGATGGCAACATCAAGCCGCTCACCCCGGCCAACCAGAACGTCGCCAAGGGTGCCGAGCGCTTCCATGCGGATAGCTCGTTCAATCCGCTGCCTTCCAAATGGTCGATGCTGCGCGGGGTCGAGTGCCCGCCCTCAGAGGTTGGCGGCGACACCTGCTTTGTCGATCTGCGCGCGGCCTATGATGATCTGCCGCAGGAGACCAAGGATCAGGTCGATGGCATGATGGGCATCCATGATTTCTGGCTTGGCCGCCAATATGCGGGGCTGGTGATCGATGACGAGATGCGCAAGACGATGATCATGCCGCCCGTGGAGCATCCGCTGGTCCGCACCACGCCAAATGGTCGCAAGGCGCTGTTCGTGGGCGGGCATTGTGTGGGCGTTGTCGGCATGTCCCAGGATGAGGGGCATGAATTTGTCGAGACACTCTACGCGCATGTCACGCAGCCCAAATATATCCACCGCCACAAATGGACGGTCGGCGATATCGTGATCTGGGACAATCGCTTTGCGCTCCACGCCGCCACGCCGCTCGATACGGATCAATATCGGCGCGACATGCGGCGCGCGACGATCAACGAGAGCGGTGACGAGCTGGACGCCTATGAATATCGCCGCCGTCAGGCAGAGCAGGCTGCCTGACAGGGCGAGATTTCAACGCGGCAGATAATCCGGCGCCATTGCCGCCTCGATTGCGGCATGGCGCGCCTTGACGGATTCGATGAAGGCGGGATGCGTGATCACATATAGCTTGTCGTTGAGGATTGCGTGAACCGTCATCCGGCCAACATCCAGCGGATCGAGCCAGAAGCCTTTGCCTGTGCTCGGCGGCAGCGCCCCGTGCGACCCGCCGCCACGAAACGGGCTATCCACCTGAAATTCCGCAGGCCGCAATTGCTCGGTCTCCGCGATGTTGGTCGTCACCGGGCCGGGGCAAACGACGCTCGTGCCGATGTTCGCCTTTTTCTCTTCCAGCTCAATGCGCAGATGCTCGGTGAGCGAGATGACAGCGGCCTTGGTGGGCGCATAAACGCCGCGCGTGAGACGCGCGCTCATGATCGCGCCCTCAGACGCGGTGTTCACGACATGGCTCTCCAGCCCATGCGCTTTCATGCGCGGCAGCCCGGCGACCAGCCCGTTGGCGACGCCGATCAGGTTGACGCCAACACCCCAGTCCCAATCCGCATGGGTAGCTTCATCCACGGGACCGACAATGCCGACGCCCGCATTATTGACGAGAATCTGCAGCGGGCCGAGCTTGGCCTCAGCCTCATCCAGCGCTTTCGCATAGCCGGGCCGGTCGGTCACATCGAGCTTGAGAGCAAGAAAGCGATCTGCCCAGCCTTCCCGCGCCGCGACATCCGCCGCTTGCGCAAGATGATCGTCCCGCACATCGCAAATCGCCACCTTCGCGCCTTCCGCCGCGAGTGCGCGGGCAATGCCCAGGCCAATGCCGCTGCCACCACCCGTAACGAATGCCATTGTGCCCGAGACTGATTTCACGATGCCACCTCTCACTACTCTAAAACAATATTTGCACGTCGACTGGAGATCTGAACATGAGCGTTGAGCTTTATCATGCAGAGCCCGGCTCAAACAGCCTTAAAGTTCTGCAAGCCATTCATGAAAAAGCTGTTCCGTTCAATAGCCATTATATAAATCTCTCTAAGTTCGAGCAGCATGACCCAAGCTATTTGAAGATAAATCCAGCCGGACAAGTCCCTGCACTTGTTCATGATGGTCGCGTTCTTACCGAATCGACGATCATCAACGAATATATTGATGACGCATTTGATGGACCCGCACTCAAACCAGCCGATGCTTACCAGCAGGGCTTGATGCGCATCTGGACCAAATATGTCGACGATGTGTTCCGCCCCTCCCTCTCCTTCCTCGCCTGGCACCGCGTCATTCCCGGCCTCGCCAAATCCTTGCCACCGGGCGAGTTCGAGGCGCGGCTCGCGCGCATCCCGCTGCGGGAAAAGCGTGACAAATGGGCGCTCGCTGCAAGCGGCGGCTTTACGGAGAATGAGTTGGAGGGCTGGCGCGAAAATCTGGCCGCTGTGACAGATCGGTTGGAGACGGCGCTCACCGGCCATGACTGGCTGGTGGCCGATCAGTTTACGCTCGCTGATATTGCCGTGTTCGCAATGGCCATCTCCATGCCGCGCAGCCACGCCGACCTGTGGAATGCAGAGCGGACCCCCAAGGCGATGGCCTGGCTGGAACGCATGAAGGCGCGCCCCGGCGTGGCGGCGGCGCTCGCCATGCCCAACCATAGCAATCTCATCAAAACCGGGGGATAGTGAACATTCTGTTCTCGACTTACGCCAGCGTGAAGAAGATCAAATCGGCAAAAACCGCCAAAAATCCGCCAAATATACCGTCATGCCAGCGAAGGCTGGCATCGTCTGCATAAGGAGAGGACCGTCCGAAAAGCGGCGCTCCCATCCCTGCGCCCGAGCAAAAATGGGAGCAGAATTTTGGGGTCAGCCCTAACACGCTACAGGCCCCAGCCTTCGCTGGGGCGACGATAAAGGTCGGCGGTACAGCGGCCCCACCCTCAGCCCCTCAACACACACCCCGAATAGCCCGGCAACGTCCCCTGCCCCGCACCGCCAACGCTCATCACTGGCACCTCGTCACGCGGCATATGCTTGGGCCAGTCGGCGGGCTCGGCGCTCAGGTTGAACAGACACATCAGCGTCTCATCTCCAAAGCTCCGCTCGAACATCAGCACTGCCTTGTCCTTCACGCGGAACTTGATCTCGCCCCAGCGCAGCGCCGGATGCGCCTTGCGGAAGGCAAGCAGTGCGCGGGTGAGGTGCAGCAGCGACGCGGGATCGCCCTCCTGCACATCCACTGCCATCCCAGCATGGTCCGCCCCCAGCGGTAACCACGGCTTGGCACTGGAAAACCCACAATTGGTCTCTCCACCCTGCCAGGGCATCGGTGTGCGCGCCCCATCGCGGCTGAGCGTGAGCGGCCAATTGGCAATCGCCTCCGGGTCCTGCAGATCCTCAAAGCCGATTTCGACTTGCGTGAGCCCCAGTTCTTCGCCCTGATAAAGGAAGATGTTGCCGCGCAGGCAAAGCAGCAACAGCATCTTCATCGCTGCAAAACGCGCGCGCGTCTCCGCATCGGCATCCTCCGGCAGCCAGCGCGTGATGGCGCGGGGCGCATCATGATTTTCGAACGCCCAGCTCGGCCAGCCCATGCCTGCCTTGTCCGGCCATTGACCGATCGCTTTGGCAATCACTTTCGGCGTCAGCCCCTCCGCATAAAGGAAATCAAAGCCATAGCTGGTGTTCAGCCGCGTATCGCCCTGCGTGTAGAGCTTCATCTCGCGCACGGCATCCTCACCGCCAATCTCTGCGACGGTGAAGCGGCCCTCATACTGCTCCATCAACGCGCCCACCTTCTCGATGAATTTGGGGATATCGCGATGGCCCTGATTATGGATGCGCTTTTGATAGTCGAACGGGCGCGTGCGCGGATGCTCGGCTGTCTCGGGTTGCGGCGGATTATCGCGCAGGCGCTTGTCCTGCATCAGGAAGTTCAGCGCATCGAGCCGGAAGCCATCAACACCGCGATCCAGCCAGAAGCGCGCGGCGTCCAGGAGTGCCTGCTGCACCGCCGGGTTATGCCCGTTGAGCTGCGGCTGCTCCTTGAGGAAATTATGGCAATAATATTGGCGGCGGCGGCCGTCCCATGTCCAGGCCGGGCCACCGAACACGCTTTGCCAATTATTGGGCGGCGATCCCTCGGGCTTGGGATCATGCCAAAGATACCAGTCGCCATGCCGCCCCTGCGGATCATTGCGGCTGGAAATGAACCAGGGATGCTGATCCGATGTATGGGCGTAAACCTGATCGATAATCACCTTGAGCCCAAGCTCATGCGCCCGCGCCACCAGCACATCAAAATCAGCGAGCGTGCCGAAAATGGGATCGACATCGCAATAATCGGCCACGTCATAGCCAAAGTCGCGCATGGGCGAGGTGAAGAAGGGCGAGAGCCAGATCGCGTCCACGCCCAGCTTCGCGACATGCTCAAGCCGCGCCGTGATGCCCTGCAGATCGCCAATGCCATCGCCATTCGAGTCCGCAAAACTGCGCGGATAAATCTGGTAGATGACAGCGCCGAGCCACCAGGGGAGTGTCGCTGGACCTCGTTGGCTCACGGGCAGGCGAGTGGCGGAATCGACCGTCAGTTTTTTGCTCATGGCAGCAAGACTGCCGACTTATGGTGCGATGCGCAATGCATGCAGCGCGGATTTGATCAAGCGCCCATCCGCAATCGAAAGCCACCTGCAGCCAGTGCCCACCAGCAGATGAGCGGCTGCGCGAACAGGCGTGGATGATGATAGACCCATCCCAATCCCGTACCGCCCGATAAATCCCGCACTGCATGAGCGATGTTCACGGGATAAACGCACAGCGCATAAAGCGCCAGCGCAGCCCCCGCCCAGCGCCGCGTGCGCGGGATGAACAGCCCGATCGCGCCAGCAATCTCTGCAACGCCAGTAAGGATGACCACCATCTGCGGAAACGGCACGCTTTGCGGCATGAGCGACATGAAGGCGCCGGGCAGCAGGATGTGGACGACGCCCGCAATGAGGAAAAGCGGCGCGATGGTGAGGCGCGCAATGGCGCCCTGCCCTTTTAGCAATTGCATCACGGGTCTCCGGCCAGACGAGTGGGAGGTCTGATACCCCATCTGTCCCAAAATGAACCCGCATTTTTGGGCGCAGTAAGAAACATTTAACCAGCCTGCATCCGCGTCCCGCGCCGCGCCGTAGCTTGCCTGATCCGTTATCTCGCGATTGTGCGACGGGCCGGATCAAGTGGGAGAGATATCATGGGAAAATCGCTTATCATCGCCATCGCAGCGCTCGGCCTCGGCGTGTCGATGCCGGCATCGGCTGCGCAGTTTAACTTCAACTTCGCGACCAGCACGCCTTTGTTTGGCGGCGCGGTGAACGGCAACGGCATCTTCACGACATCTGACGTCGCCACGACCGTCGGTGGGCGAACCGCCTTCGCGATCACAAGCATCAGCGGCTTCGTGAACGGCTCGGCCATCGTCGCGCCAATGGGCAGTTACGGCAATTATTTCACGACTGGCTCGACTTTTCTGGATGGAACGGGCCTGCGCTTCTTCACGGCGGCGGGCAATGATATCCGCTTCTTCTATCAGGATACCGTCTCGCAATATCGCGTGAACACGTTCAGCCCCGGCTCGTCATCCTTTGTGTCGGCAAGCTCATCGATCGCTGCCGTGCCTGAGCCAGCGACATGGGGCATGATGCTGATCGGCTTCGGCGCTTTGGGTGCTGTGATGCGCCGTCGCCGCACCGCGGTGCTCAGCTTCGCTTAAGGCTACATGATCAGGGGCCGGGTTTCCCGGTCCCTTTTCTTTTGCGCCGCTTAGCTGCCGTCCGCCCGCAAAGTCAGCACTTCCACGCCGCTCGCCGTTACCGCGACGGTATGCTCGAATTGCGCGGAGAGCTTGCGGTCCTTGGTTACCACCGTCCAGCCATCATCTTCTGTCGCGACCATCCGCGTGCCCCGATTAAGCATCGGCTCGATGGTAAAGACCATGCCCTCGCGCAGCTTAATGCCGGTGCCGGGCTTGCCGAAGTTCAGCACCTGCGGTTCCTCATGCATCTCTCGCCCGATGCCATGCCCGCAATAGTCGCGCACGACGCTGTAACCATGCTTCTTGGCGTGCCGCTCAATGGCAAAGCCGATATCGCCCAGATGTGCGCCGGGGCGCACTTGCCTTATGCCCTTCCACATTGCCTCCTGCGCGACCCGCACCAGCCTTCGCGCGGCTGGCGGGGCATCGCCGACGATGTAGGTCTTGCTGGAATCCGCGATAAAGCCATTCTTCTCCAGCGTGATATCCAGATTGATGATGTCACCATCGCAGATGATTTCGTTGGGGTCAGGCACACCGTGGCACACGACATGATTGATCGAGCAATTGAGCACATATTTGAACCCATATTGCCCCTTGCTCGCAGGGCGTGCGGCAAGATCCATGGTGATGTACTGCTCGACCAGATCATTCACCTGCATGGTCGACATGCCCGCCAGATCCTGCCCGTCCAGCATCTCGAACACGGACGCCAGCAACTGGCCAGATATACGCATGAGCGCGACTTCGTCGGGCGTTTTCACCATGTCAGGCAGCCAATTGATTGGGCGTGGAAGCTGGTGCGCTCTCAAGCTGCGCCTTCACGATCTCGTTGAACGAAAGCGTCGGATTGGCCTCCGCCAGCATACCGATCTTCATCCAGAATTCCGCCTGCGCGTTGATCGAGCGACACATCACGGTGCTCGCCCGGCGCGCCTCTTCGTGCAGTTCGTCATCGACCTTCACAATTCCCATGCAAGACTCCACCATATGATACATATGCGAAACATATATGCTTCATATGGCGCAGTTTGGCGCTCCGATCAACCGCCAGCTCGCGGCGCTAGAACAGCCGCGTGAGCATGTAGAAAAGCGCGCCCACGGCCGCCGATGCCGGAATGGTAATCACCCAAGCCGTCATCACACTCTGCGCCACACCCCAGCGCACAGCCGATGCGCGGCGCGCCACACCTGCGCCAATCACGCAGCCAGTGATCGTGTGCGTGGTCGAGACCGGGATACCCATGAGCGATGCGCCGAACACGATCACCGATCCACCAGCCGAAGCGCTAAAGCCCTGATGTTGCGAGAGCTTGGTGATGCGCGATCCCATCGTTTCGATGATCTTCCACCCGCCCGTCATCGTGCCCGCCGCAATGGCGATGTAGCAGGTGATCGCCACCCAATGCGGCACATGGAACTCGCCTTGCAGATAGCCGGTCGAGTAGAGCAACACCGTGATGATGCCCATCGTCTTTTGTGCATCGTTGAGGCCGTGGCTGACCGAGTAAGCGGCCGAGGAAACCAGATGCAGCGCGCGGAAGCTGCGGTCTGCCGTCCGCGCGGGGCTTTTGCGGAACATCCAGCTGGTGACGAGCATCACACCCATCGAAAGCAGCATGCCGAGCGTGGGCGAGAGCACGATGGCGATGAGCGTCTTGTTGAGCCCGCTCCACTGAATGCCGCTCATACCCGCATGGGCGACCCCGGAGCCAATCAGGCCCCCAACAAGCGCATGGCTGCTGGAGGATGGAATGCCCTTCAGCCATGTCACCACATTCCAGAACATCGCCCCGATGAGCGCGCCGAAGATGACTGCAGGCGTCACCAGTTCCTTGTCGATCAGCCCTGCGCCAACCGTCTCGGCAACCTTGTGCAACGCAGGGAAGGCGAGCGTGAGGAAATAAGCCGCGAAGTTGAAGAAGGCCGCAAAAATGACTGCCGTGACAGGCCCGAGCAGCCGCGTTGCCACAACGGTTGCAATGGAATTGGCGGCATCATGCAGGCCGTTCAGAAAGTCGAATGCCAAGGCAATGAGGATGAGGCCGACGAGCAGCGGGAAGGCAAGCTCATGCATGAGCGCTGCCCCTGAGGCGGGCGAGGATCAGGACTGTGATAACCATCGTCAGGCGTGATCGATCACGATACCGTCAATGGCGTTCGCCACATCTTCCACCGCGTCGACGATCCGCTCCAGATGGTTCAGAATTTCGCGCCGCACGATGAAGCTCATCGGGTCGCTCGGGCCATGTTCGCGGAAGGCTTCCTTGAGGCCCGCCGCGTGGATGGTGTCGGCATGGCCCTCCATCCGCACGAGCCGCTCGGTCAGCTCATGCAGGCGCTTGCTGTTGGCAGGCACATCACGCAGCAGCGGAATGGCTTCGGCCAGCAGGCGCGTGGCGTCCACGATGATCGCCGCCATGTCCTTCATGCCCTGCTCGAACACGGTCACGTCATACAGGTCGATCGCGGCGACAGCAGCCTGCATCTCGTCGATCGCATCGTCCATCGAGCTGATGAGGCTGATGATCGCGCCGCGATCGAACGGCGTCAGGAAGGTCTGGCGCACCTCGCGCAGCATCTGGCGGATGATCTCGTCGGCGTCATTCTCCCGCTCGATCACTTCCTTGATATGATCTTCGCGATGCTCGCCATCGTGCAGCAGGCGGGAGAGCGCATCGGCGCCTGCCACCACCGTCTTCACATGCGCTTCGAACAGCTCGAAGAAATTGCCCTGCCGGGGCAATAAGCGCTGAAACCAACCGAACATCCTGTTTATCCCCGATTTTCTGGCGACGGCATCGAGGAGCGAGCCTCGCCGCGCCGCCAACTTGAATTCCGATGCGGCAAAGGAACGGATGAGATCGCGCAGATCATCCTCCTCCACGGCATCCGCTGCATCCTGCAGGCTGAACCAGCGCCGCTCGCGCTCATGGCTTTCTTTCCACATTCCCAGCTCGCGACTGACCGCGAGCGGAAAAACCTCGACATCCACCATGAGTGACGCGCCATTCTTGCGCCGTTTGCGATAGCGGAAGGAGCCAAGCGGCGTCGGGCACACAGCGCCGATGACGCCCGCCTCCTCCTCCGCCTCAGCGGCTGCCGCGCGGTGAAGCACCGCACCGGACGAGACATTGCCTTTGGGGATGACCCAGCGCTTCGTTTCGCGAGAGGTGATCAGCAGAATTCTGATCGGCGCGTCGAGCGCGTCACTCTCGGCACGATAGGGCAAGGCGGCGATTTGTCTGATCTTCTATCTCCGGTCAGCGTGAGGCAGGTCCAATGTTACACTTTCGTGACAGTTGCAATGTTCAATGCTGGCGGCCATCCTGCAAGAAGGCACAAGGCCAAATCATGCAGTAGTACAATGCATGTTGCCTTGGCGAAGAGAGAGGAACAATCTAACCCGATGGTCGCTCCCGTCCTCGCCTTCGCGCCGCCAATTCGTAGCGGGTCGCCGCTGCGCGATGCGATCACGTCCGCCACCCGGCGAACCGAGCCGGATTGTGTTTCTGCGCTGCTGCCAGCCGCTCAAATGCCGCCTGAATTGCAGGACGCGATCCACGCGACCGCACGCGCACTCGTTTTGGCCATGCGCTCCAATCGCAAAGGCACCGGCTTTGAGGCAATGGTGCAGGAATATTCGCTTTCCAGTCAGGAAGGCGTGGCGCTCATGTGCCTTGCCGAGGCACTGCTGCGCATTCCCGATGATGCGACCCGCGATGCCCTCATCCGCGACAAGATCGCACCTGGCAATTGGGCCTCGCATCTCGGCATTGGGCGCTCGCTCTTCGTGAACGCCGCCACCTGGGGCCTCGCGATCAGCGGCAAGCTGGTGAACAGCGTCAATGATGCTGGCCTCAGCGCAGCGTTGGGCCGTCTGATCGCCCGCGCCGGAGAGCCTGTCGTGCGCCGCGCCGTGGACCTCGCCATGCGGATGATGGGCGAGCAGTTCGTGACTGGCGAGACAATCGAGAAAGCCCTTGCCCGCACCAGCACCAGAGAGGCTGACGGCTTCCTCTACAGCTTTGATATGCTGGGCGAAGCGGCCGCCACCGCGCAGGATGCCGCGCGCTATTTTGCTGCTTATGAGAATGCCATCCACGCCATCGGCAAGGCCGCGATGGGCCGCGGCGTTTATGCAGGCAATGGCATCTCCATCAAGCTCTCCGCCCTCCACCCCCGCTATGCCCGTGCGCAAGCAGATCGGGTGATGAGCGAGCTTGTGCCGCGTATCAAGGCGCTCGCCCGGCTCGCCAAAAGCTATGACATCGGCCTGAATATTGATGCCGAGGAAGCAGACCGGCTGGAGCTCTCGCTGGACGTGCTGGAGGAGCTGGCCATCGACGCCGATCTGGCCGGGTGGGATGGGCTGGGCTTCGTCGTACAGGCCTATGGCAAGCGCTGCCCCTTCGTCATCGACTGGCTGATCGACCTTGCCCGACGTACCCGGCACCGCATCATGGTGCGGCTGGTCAAGGGCGCTTATTGGGATAGCGAGATCAAGCGCGCGCAGACTGATGGGCTGGCGGATTTCC
>Ga0307414_10000294_pt1 | contig 29187 bp, 28 predicted proteins | sample DK1Ometagenome_FD_203804 | JGI IMG/M metagenome (GOLD analysis project Ga0307414, IMG submission 203804) | Maize rhizosphere microbial communities from greenhouse at UC Davis, California, United States - DK15-O-3 | ecosystem: Host-associated > Plants > Roots > Rhizosphere > Soil | place: USA... | reverse complement strand
GGTTCGAAACGCCGGACCAGCGCCTCGACATGAAGGAACGCGGTGGCATTTCCATCGTCAAAATGGCCGACGGTAGTTCGGGGATGCACGCGATGTTCGAGCCAGGCTGGACCTGGGAGGCTGACGAGAAGCCATTGCTCGGTTCGCCCGACTCCTGTCCCATGCGGCATAAGGGTTACTGCATCTCGGGCAAGCTCGTCGTCCGCATGATGGACACAGGCAAGGAAACCCATATCCGTGCGGGCGACTTCTTCGAAATTCCTCCGGGGCATGACGCATATGTCGACGGCGCCGATCGTGTCGAGCTGATCCTGTTCGCACCGCCCGAACACCAGCACTGACCGGCTGCTAACCGCACGAGTTCGTCTCGGAAGATTAACGGAGACAAAATCATGGACACTATTGCGACGCGGACAACAAAGGGGCGTGGCAGGCTTTTCGCCAGCATCCTTGAGACTGTGGGGGACACCCCTGCGATCCGGATCAACAATCTCGCCCCGGCCGGTGTCGACCTCTACGTCAAGGCAGAGGCCTTCAACCCGGCCGGCTCGGTCAAGGACCGGCTGGCGCTCAACATCATCGAGGAGGCCGAACGGGACGGAAGCCTCAGTCCAGGCCAAACGGTCGTTGAGGCGACGTCGGGCAATACCGGCATCGGTTTGGCGATGGTCTGTGCCGCGAAGGGCTATCCGCTGGTCGTGACCATGGCAGACAGCTTCTCCATCGAACGGCGCAAGTTGATGCGAATGCTCGGCGCCAAGGTGGTCCTGACGCCACGCACCCAGAAGGGCTTCGGCATGTATAGGAAAGCTGTTGAACTGGCCGACGCGAATGGCTGGTTCCTGGCGCGGCAATTCGAGACCAAGGCTAATGCCGCAGTCCATGAGGCGACAACTGCGCGCGAAATCATCAACGATTTCGCCGGATCACGGCTTGACTGGTTTGTCACCGGCTACGGCACCGGCGGCACGGTGGCAGGTGTCGGACGCGTGCTGCGCAGAGAGCGGCCGGAGACGCGGATCGTGCTCGCTGAGCCGGCGAATGCGCAACTGATCGGCAGCGGCCATGTGCAGGAGCGCGGCCCCGGTGGTGCGCCGGCCTCAAGCCATCCCGCATTTGAGCCGCACCCGATCCAGGGCTGGACCCCCGACTTTATTCCGCAGGTGTTGCAGGAAGCGATCGACTCCAGCTTCTACGACGAGGTGACCCCCATCGCCGGTGCCGAAGGAATTAAGTGGGCAAAGGCGCTCGCACAGAAGGAAGGAATTCTTACCGGCATCTCTGGTGGCGCCAGCTTCGCGGTCGCCCACCAGATAGCAGAGCGGGCACCGGCCGGCTCGCTCATCCTGTGCATGCTCCCCGACACTGGCGAGCGCTACATGACAACCCCGCTCTTTGAGGGGATCGAGCCCGAGATGGACGAGGAGGAGGTGGCCCTCTCCATGTCGACGCCCGGATTCCAGCTCAATGCTGCGTGACGACGCCGTGAGGGAGTGACAAGAATGGAGACTTCGCCCCACGCCACTTTTCCGGACGCGGAAGAATCGCTCGATCCGGTTGATTGGAGCGATGTCCGGGCGCTTGGCCACCGGATCATCGACGATTCAATCGGCTATCTCCGCGACGTCCGGGAGCGTCCCGTGTGGCAGGAAATGCCGGTGGAGGTGAAAACCGTCTTTGAGCAGCCCTTGCCACGCTTTCCAACGCCGCTCGATGCGGTTTACCAGCAGGTGACCGAAAATCTGATGCCTTATCCGATGGGCAACATCCATCCGCGCTTCTGGTCCTGGTACATGGGGTCGAGTAACGTCACTGGCGCGCTGGCCGACTTTTTAGCGGCTATTCAGGGCTCAAACCTTGGTGGCGGAAACCATGCCGCCGCGTCGATGGACAACCAGGTGGTGAACTGGTGCAAGGAAATGTTGGGGTTTCCCCCATCGGCTAGCGGAACGCTGGTCAGCGGCGGTTCTATGGCGAACCTGATCGGTCTGACTGTTGCGCGCAACGTCAAGGCGGGAGTGGACATCCGTGAGGATGGCGTCGGCCAAATCGAGAGGCCACTGCGTTTGTACGCCTCGGATCAGGTGCACAGCTGCCACCGCAAAGCAGTGGAAGCGCTCGGGCTGGGAAACAAGGCACTCCGTCGAATACCCTCGGATGTGGAACTCCGGATCGATATCGCCGCTCTGCGAGCCGCGATTGCGGAGGATCGCGCGGCTGGATACAAACCTGTTTGCCTCATCGCCACGGCGGGCACGGTCAACACCGGCGCTATCGATGACTTGGAAGCGCTCGCGGATCTGGCGGCGGAAGAAGATCTCTGGCTGCACGTTGACGGCTGCATCGGCGCGCTGTTGGCGATCGCGCCGGGGAACGCCCATCGTGTGTCTGGCATCGCGCGCGCCGACTCCGTGGCTCTCGACCCGCATAAATGGTTGCATGCCCCATTCGAGGTCGGTTGCGTCCTGATCCGCGACGCGTCCGCGCATCGCGGTGCCTTTGCCGTCACTCAGGAGTATCTCGAAGCGACGCCGCGGGGCCTCGCATCGGCTGAGTGGCTGTATGAGTATGGCCTGCAGACGACGCGCGGCTTTCGGGCGCTGAAGGTCTGGATGGCGCTCCAGGAACATGGCATCGAGAAGTTCGGCCGACTAATCGACCAGAACATCGCGCAGGCGCACCATCTCAGTCGGTTGATCCAGCAAGAGTCTCTTTTCGAGCTGGTCGCACCAACCACCATCAACATAGTCTGCTTCCGCTACCGTCCACCGGGCTTGGATGGTGCTGCGCTTAAGGCATTGAACATAGAGATTATGCTCCGGCTTCAGGAGGAAGGCACCGCGGCCCTTTCAGACACAACGGTGCATGGGGAGCATTGCCTTCGTGTTGCAATCAACAATCACCGGACCCGGCGCGATGATCTCGCCATACTCGTCCAGGAAACGCTGCGCCTCGGAGCGCTACTGAGGTCATGACTATACACTTAACTGGCGCGAGCAAGGTTTTCATCGCACCGCATCAAGAACAGTCTGCAAATCATCTCTGCGTTCGAATCGTTCGGAATTCGACGTGCTGGCGAGCCCTGTGTCCACGGGCGATGCAGGCCCGCATTCGGCGGTCGCTGAACTTTATGACGTGATTGCGCGGTCGAGTGTGAAGAGGCGCGTGGTTTGGGCGCCGATCGGCGCGGTAAGTTATTGAAACATCATTCATCCGTGGGTCACATGATGGCCCCGAATTACATGCCGCACCATAAGGGGTTGATCTGGACATTCGTGCGACCCCAGGTACAGCGTTGTTGAACCAGTCAACCAGCGAAGTCATCTACACGCCTCCCGAAGGGAGGACTTGTTGCGCGACAGGCTGGCAAACTGGGAGCGCTACATCCATGAGGCTGAGGATATTGACCCGCTCATCAGATTGGCGGTGATGCATTACGAGTTTGAGGCAATTCATCCTTTCGCCGACGGCAATGGCCGTACTGGTAGGGTGCTGAACTTGCTCTATCTGGTCGACAAGGGATTGTTGGACATTCCCGTGCTCTATCTCAGTCGCTACATCATAAATATTAAGCATGCCTGCTACGCCCGCCTTCTCGCTGTGACGACGGACAACGCTTGGGAGGCGTGGATCCTTTATATGCTCGAGGCTGTGCGCGAGACGGCCGAGTGGTCGACCGCCCGCATTCGTTCCATCCGCGACCTGCTCGATCAAACTGCAGAGCGCATCCGGCGGGACTTGCCGAAGATTTATTCCCGCGAACTGGCAGAGGTAATCTTTGTGAACCCCTATTGCCGGATCAGCGATCTGGTTTCAGCTGGGATCGCCAAGCGACAATCAGCTTCGATTTATCTTAAGACGCTTGCCGAGCACGGCTTGCTGAAGGAAATGAAGTCTGGCCGGGAGAACCTCTATATCATTTCTGTCCTGCTGGCGCTGCTCAGCGACCAACCACGGACGAAACCTTAGTCAATTCGGGGGCATCACGCCGAAAAGAGGCCTATTGGCCATAACCGATATTATGCGAATCCGCTGCCCAACTCCTTGGGCCTATTAACGGTTATCAGCTGTATTCGCGGACACCGAGACGGTGGTGCTCTCCAAAGCCGGGCGATTTGTGCCGCGCGTTCGAGCCTATCGCGACAGTGTTCTCACTTCATTGGACGCCTCTAGTCGACCGCGTTGCTGCCAGCAGCGTTCTGCGTCGTCGCTCCAGACGGACCGCCAAGTTCCTGCTCGTGTATGGGCTGACCGAGGATCAAATCGACGCAATACCGGACGGCTGACATAGCCAGGTTGGTGCTCAATCCAAGCGTCGATGCGCGCGATCATTTCAGAAGTCATGCGTATGGTGATGCGCTCTCTCAAAGTCAGTATTTCACTCATGTTGCCCAGAGACATTCTAAACCATATCCCGCAGCAGACCACGATTTTTGCATGCTTAAGATCATTCTGGCGGCCAGGCGGCCGCTAAGGGAAATCTACGCCAATGCGATCAGGGTGTCGCATCCCCGTGCAACTTGCTCCAGAGCCCCGCTGCGGCCGCCTCTCATCTAACGGGCAGGACCTCAGTGGAAGGAACCTCTTTTTTGAAAACACATAGCGGCGGGCGGGGAATGCCTCGGTCACTCATGGTGATGCCTTCGATCCACCCGGCGCCCATGGCGATGAACCGCACTTCGGTAGACGCCCAGCATCATCTGGGCGCTGCTCGTGAAGTATGAGGAATACAAAGCTCCGGTTGCAGCTGCGGCGTAAGCCACGGCGGACCAGAGGTCCTCGGGACGTAGTCGGTCGAAGCAAGGTATGGCACAACCGTCGGGGAGACGAGGTCGGAAACTGGGGCTTTCCGCTGTGCCAAGAGCACGCTGTGAGTAGCCTTAAAGGAAAGCGGTCAGGGGCTCGGCGTTAGATCTCCTAGCTAGTGCTCGTGAAAGGAGCTGCGACATGCCTTTGCTGCCCAATTTTCCGGTCGATGGCGGATGCGTGTGAATAGGCGCGTGGTTTGGGCGCCGATCGGCACAGTAAGTCCTTGAAATTTTAGTCATCGTCGGGGTCACATGATGGCGCCGAATTACAGATGGGGTTTCTCGCGCGAGCCCGTAAGGCCGTTCCCATCACACAAGTCGCCAGCTTGGCGGTGGGTTACCGCCAAGCAACTGGAACTTCACCCAAAGGTGCACTAGGTAATGGCGATGAGCGAACCCGAGGCGTTCCAGAGTATTGCCGAGACAATCTGTTCCCTGGACGATTGGGAGGATCGTTACCGCTATCTGATTGAGCTTGGTCAGGCTCTGCCAAAGTTGACAACCGATGAAAAGATGCCGGAGAACAAGGTAATTGGCTGCGTTTCCCAAGTGTGGTTGATCGCAGAAGCGATGGCTCTGGATGGGCATATCCGCTTGAAATATCGTGGGGAAAGCGACGCAATGATCGTGCAGGGCTTGGTCGCTATCCTGTTGGCTCTTTATTCCGACCGTCCGGTGCGCGAAATCGCTGAAACCGACGCTATCGCGATGTTCGACACGATTGGCCTACGCGCCCATCTAACAACGCAGCGCTCCAACGGCCTGGTCGCCATGGCTAACCGGATCCGCAACGAGGCCAAGGCTTTGATGTGACTTCGCTCCGCCTTGTATATGTAAAAACAGGGACGGCCAAATTTTCGGACTTATCGTAGACAGCGTTCCCAAGCAGGTGGAGCGGCGACCGAGACCATGGCCGCCGCCACACTTTCGCAAAATTGAGATGAACCCTACAGGCGCCGCTAGCCCGGCATAGAAAAGCCTGCGCTAACAGCCGCGTTGCCATTGAGGAATGGAAGCCTAGTCGTCGCGACCCCGATCAATGCCAGCATAACGTTCGCTACAGCGGCGGCAATCGGCGGAAGGCCAGGCTCACCCATGCCCGTCGGCCAGTTGGTTGACTTGATGATATGCGTTTTCGACCCTTGGCACCTGGTTTATACGCACGACGGTGTAGCTGTCGAAATTGGTCTCCTGGACGATGCCTTCTTTCAGTGTGATCGCCCCATAGAGCGCAGCGGAGAGGTCGAAACCAACGCTGTCCTCCATCTGCGCTGCAAGAGGTCGAAGGTCAGGAATGTGCCTGGTCCAAGCGCAGTCACTGTCCCGTGCGGCCGATCTGGCGTGTTATGGCGGGCTGGGCCGAGCCAGGAAGGTTTTTGGCCCGCCTGGGCGTAGGCTTGGCAGGTGCCCGCGCTTGCAATGCCCAGGGCCGCGGCAGCCGCTGCTGCGCCCAGGAAGCTGCGTTGATCGTTGCTCATGATATCGTTCGTCATTATGTGCCGCCGTTTGTTGGGGTTCAGAACTGCCAGCCGGCCGGCACCCAGGCATAGCCGGTGTCGGTGCGAAGGATGCGTCCCAGGCCGGGAAAGGGATAATGGAAGCCCAGGACGAGCGTGCGATCGGCCGCGGCCTGATCGAAGATGCGCCGGCGCGCCGCGGCAGCCGCCTCCTGATCGCGATCCGGCCCGGGGCGCCAGGGGCGGTCGACATTGACCAGGGGGTGATAGGCGAGGTCGGCCGTCAGCAGCAGTTGGTCGCTGCCAGATTGCACCAGAAACGTCGCCATGCCCGGCGTATGGCCGGAGGCGGCGATCGTCATCAGGCCCGGTAGGATTTCGACACCGGCTTCGTAAAGCTCGATATCACCGGCGAAAGGCTGCACGCTTTGCTTGATATTGGCCGCAAAGCGCTGCCGGAATTCCGGCGGCACCGGCATATAGGAAAGGTCCGGCTCGCCTTCGAGGAAGAAGGCCCAATCCGCCCTTGGTACCATTACGATGGCCCGTGGAAAGGCCTTGCCGCCACCGGCGGCGCGCAAGTTCCCGACGTGGTCGGGATGGGTATGGGAGATCACGATCAGGTCGATATCGTCGGGGGATAGTCCAATCGCTTGCAGGTTATCGAACAAGCGGCCTCCATTCGGCCCCATCGTAGTTCCAGCGCCCGATTCGAGCAGAATGCGGCGGCCATCGATCTCCAGCAGCAGCGTGTTGAGGTTGAGGGTCATAAGATCGGTTGGCAGAAAGGCGCGGCGCAGAATTTCTTCCAGTTCGGCTTCGGGGGCATCGCCTGCGTAGACATTGGGAGGGCCGCTGATAATGCCATCGCTCAGCACGGTGGCGGTGATGTCTCCGACCTGAAAGCGATAGTAACCAGCATTGCCGATCAGCATCGCCGCGGACTGCGCGGCAACGGCTCCGGGAAGGGTGTTGTTCAACAATGCACCGGTGGCACCAGCCACGGCGGACAACATGATCTTGCGTCGGTTGATTGTCAGCATCTTGATCTTCCTGCGAGGGTTCATTCATGGCGGCAGGAACGTGCCGCTCCAGTCTCGGGGCAAGGTGACGCAGCAGCACTGCTTTGATAAGATCATCAAAAGCAAGCGGGCTGATCTCAAGAGCAGAGCAATGACGCCGATACGCCTCGATCATCTGGAAACTTTCGCGCTGATCGTGCGCTGTGGCGGCTTTCGCGCCGCCGCCGCCGAGCGTGGCGTCTCCTCTTCGGTCATGAGCCAAACCATGGGGGCGCTCGAGCAGGCGGTCGGCCTTCGGCTTCTCAACCGAACGACACGCAGTATTGCAGTCACGGAAGCAGGCGAACGCCTGCTGGAGCGGCTCCGTCCTGCCCTGAATGACATCCGTTCGGCCCTTGTCGAGCTCGACGAGTTGCGTGAACAGCCGTGCGGTACGCTGCGCATCAATGCACCAGGGCCGGCGGTGGACCATGTGCTCTGCCCGCTCGCCTTTGCCTTCATGGCGGCTCACCCCGAGGTCAGGGTCGAGATTATCAGTGATGCGGCGATCGTTGACATCGTCGCACAGGGTTTCGATGCCGGGGTGCGTTTCGGACAGCAACTGGCTCAGGACATGATCGCCGTGCCGCTTGGACGCCCTCTGCGCTATGCGATCGTGGCTTCGCCGGACTATCTGCGCCAGCGCGGCAGGCCAGAGGTTCCATTCCAACTTGTCGGCCACGATTGCATTCGGCGCCGCTATCCCGGTGGGACGCTGGCGACCTGGACCTTCGGGAAGAACGATGAAACCTTTGAAATCGTCCCGGAAGGCCGCCTGACCCTGGGTTCGGCGCATCAGGAACTTCAGGCCGCTCTTGCCGGGCAAGGCGTTGCCCACGTGTTCGAAGACTACGCTCGTGCACCCATTGCGGACGGATCGCTCGTTGAGATCCTGGCAGACTGGAGCCCTAAGTTACCAAGTTGGTTCCTCTACTACCCAAATAAACGGCACAGCAGCGCCGCGATGCGAGCATTCCTCGAATTTGTCCGCAAATCGGCCTGGTAGGCCGCGCAGGTGGTGGCGAAGGTCTTTAGCGAATTCAGACAGCTGGATGAAAGAGCCGCCGATGATCATAGCCCAAAAACCCAATGTGGTCGAAGGGCGGAGCGTCGCGCGATCTGACAGCCGGGCCGGAATCGGCCGGCGAGCCCCGAATCACCGTCATCCTTCCCAAAGCAGGCGCATTTTCTCCGTGTCGACTTCATCGGTCGGATTATAAATCATCAGCTTGAGGTCGGGTCGACCGTCTATGGCGAAGGAAGAGAACTCAAAGGAGATTGGCCCGACCTTGGCGTGGTGGATGATTTTTGATCCTTCGCCGGTGCCTTGCACGTCGTTTTCCTTCCACATGCGAACAAACTCGGGACTCTTGCCCGAGAGCTCCGCCACGAGTTCGGCGGCGCGTTCCTCCTCGCCGGCGCGAAGGGTCGCGGTGCGGAAGGTGGCGACGAGAAAGCGGGCAACAGCATCCCAATCCTGTTGCGCCGCCCGGGTCTGGGGATTGAGGAACATCTGCCGCAGGATGTTACGCTCTTGCGGGCTGAGAACGCTGTAATCGGTCAGTGCCAGCTGCGCTGCGCGGTTCCAACCGACGATGTCCCAGGTGGAGGTCGCTACCGTTGCCGGGATGGCGGGCATCGCGTCCAGAAAGCGCTGCAAGCGCCAGGAGATTCCTTCGCCATCCTTTGGCGGTATGTTATGTGGGCGCGTAGATCCTATGAGAAATAGATGCTCTCGTTCTGCCTCGGTCAGCAGCAGGGCCTGGGCCAGGTTGTCGAGCACGCGAACTGAAGGCGCCCCACCGCGCCCCTGTTCAAGCCACGTATACCACGTTGCACTGATATGGGCGCGTTGCGCGACCTCCTCCCGTCGCAAGCCGGGTGTTCGGCGTCGCCCACCAAACCCTAACGTGCGTGCGTCGAGGCGCTGCCGGCGTTCTTTCAAAAACGTACCCAGGCGATTGCCATCCTGAACCAGTTTGATCCTGTCGGTCATTTTACCAGTATAAGCTCACGTATTTTAACAGGATTTATATTGGCCAATATTCCGTCTTCCAACAAGCAGGAGACTGGTCATGAGAGTTTTTGTTACAGGCGCCACCGGATTTGTCGGTTCAGCCGCGGTGCGCGATCTTCTCGTGCACGGGCACGAAGTTCTGGGCTTGGTGCGCAGCCAGAAGGGGAAAGAACAACTCGAGCGTGCCGGCGCCAAGGCGCTATCCGGCGATCTCGAAATGCCTGGTGCCCTTCGTGCCGGCGTTGCCGAGACCGATGCGGTGATCCATGCCGGCTTTGTGCACGATTTCACCCGTTTTGCCGAAGCTTGTGCGATTGACCGGGCTGCCATCGAAACCATCGGTGAAGCTGTCGGCGCATCTGGTAAGCCGTTGATCGTCACGGCAGGGGTGGCTTTTCTCGACACGGCGGGAGATATCGCTGACGAGAACGATCATGCTTTTGCACCTTCGGACCGATATCCGCGCGCTTCCGAAGCGGCGGCGGCGGCACTTACCGAAGCAGGCATCCCCACAACCATCATGCGCCTGCCACCTTCGGTTCACGGAGCAGGCGACCACGGTTTCGTGCCGATGCTGATCGATATTGCCCGGCGGACCGGAGTATCAGCCTTTATAGGCGAGGGGGACAATCTTTGGCCCGCCGTGCATGTAGCCGATGCGGCGGGCGCTTATCGGCTTGCAGTGGAAAAAGGCCCGAGCGCGGCGACCTACCATGCCGTGGCTGAAGAAGGCGTACCGTTCAGCGCCATTGCGCAGGCGATCAGCGCGGGGTTGGGTGTGCCCTGCGTGTCCATGGACGAAACGGCAGCCAAGGCGCATTTCGGCTGGTTCTATGGCTTTGCTGCCATCGGGCAGCGGACATCCAGTGCCCGCACGCAAGAGCTGTTGGGTTGGCACGCAATCGGCGAAATCCTGCTGCAGGACGTTGCGCGAGCAGGCTATTTTTAGCCGAGCACCGAGCTGTGAAATACCAGGGCACTCGGACCGGGCAAGTTGGTAATCGCCTGCCGGAGCTGTCAACTTGCGAGGCAATACTCAGCGCGCGATCGCTGCCCTGCGCTGGCTCGAACCCGGACTTGGCCGCAGGCCTCATCCGGCCCGCGTTGAAGCGTCGGCGCCTGGGACCTCCATTCTTCGACGGGCAAATAACTGTTCCAGCATCTAGCGCTAGCTGAGTGAAACCTGACCAAGCCGCTCCAGGGAAGCCCACAAGATCGCTGCAGATTGCAAGTTCTGAGCGCTGACGGGAATACTGACTGGGCCTGGCAGGCCCCTCATCCCTTGAAATCCGTTTGGTCCGTAGTAGCCGCCGGCGACAGCCTGTGGGGAGGACGCAGCGTAGAGCGTTGGAAGGGCGCCCTCCGCCGCAGGTTGGAACATGAATGGAAGCATCCGCAATCTCCACCCCTCCGCACTGTTGAGTCCAGGTCCGTTCGGGATGAGATTCGTTCGGGCGACACCGGGATGCGCCGCTACGCTGGAGACCCCCCAGCCAGCAGTCTTACTCCGGCGCTCAAACTCTAGGGCCAGCATGAGATTGGCGAGCTTGGTGTTGTCATAGGCGGCCGCATAATCGTAGCTGTGCTCGAGCTGGAGATCATGGAATGGAAGCGTGTCGGATATGCGCATACTCGATACCCAAATGATCCTGGGCTCGCGCCCCCGTCGCAGTAGCGGCAACAGCTGGGCGGTCAGCACAAAATGGCCGAGCGTATTGGTTGCGAAAACACGCTCAAAGCCATCGACGCTCACCTCGCGGTTGAAGCGCCCCATCACGCCTGCATTGTTGATCAGTGCGTCGAGACCCTGACCAGTCGCGCGCATTCGAGCGGCGAACGCTCTAACCGATGTCAGATTCGCGAGGTCCAGTGTCTCGAAGCGCACCTCGGAGCCGGGAGCGTCCGCTAGGATTCGCCGCACCGCTTCTTCGCCGCGCGCTTGGTCGCGAGACGCGATTGTCACGTGTGCCCCTGCTCGCGCCAGGGCTAGCGCTTCCTGGTATCCCAAACCGCTTCGATCATCCTGCGGATAGCCGTTGCCACCCGTTACGAGCACCCTGCGACCGTTCTGGGCCGGAATATCCGCAGCGGTCCAGTCAGGAATCTCCGCCGCTCCTGCGGAAGGCCAACCTATAGCAAAGCCCGCTGTACCCACGATCAGAGCGCCAGAGGCACCAGCTGCCGAAACTCGCAGGAATGCCCGACGTGAAAAGGCCGGGCGCTCCGCACCCAGGGGCTGGCGATTATTTTGATTGTCCAGTTCCGCTCGCATGTCGAATCTCCGTCATTTCAATGTCCGTGGCGGCGACCCATTCAAAAGTCGCTGCCAATGCATGGGTTGGGTGCGTTTCCCCACCTGAGGTGGGGCAACGCAGCAAAGGTGTACGGCTCACATGAAGCCGCCATTGGCGAATACCAACTGCCCGTTGATCCATTCACCGTCGCCCGCGCAAAGCGCCGCGATGGCATTGGCGATATCCTCAGGCTCGCCGATACGCCCGTATGGGATCAAGGTCGAAACCTGTTCGATTGCGTGTGGCGGCACGTCGAGCAGGGCCGTGTTGGTCGGCCCAGGCGCGATGGCATTTACCGATATCCGGCGGCCAGCCATTTCCTTGGCCAGTGAGCTGACATCGCCTCCTGAGCCGCCTTTGTCGCCGCGTAAGGTCCCTGGGTCGCGCGCTTGGCGAGGGTGGAGGTGGAACTCAGACTAATAACGCGTCCGCCGTCACGGACACGGCGAGCGGCCTCGCGCAGAACATTGAAGCCGCCCTTCAGATTGGTGGCGATCATCCGGTCGAAAGCCTCATCGGTGAACTGAGCGAAAGGCGCGGTGTTCATGATGCCGGCATTGCTCACGACAACGTCCACGCCGCCAAAGGCCTGCTCGTTGGCGTCGAACAGAGCTCGCACGGCGGCCGGATCGGCGACGTCGGCCTGCAGCCAGATCGCACGGCCGCCATCGGTCTCGATCTCGCTTACCACTTGAGCCGCCAGATCGGTGTTGACCAGGCAGTTGACAGTCACGGCAAAGCCATCTCGGGCAAGCCGACGGGCCGTTGCCGCGCCAATGCCGCGGGACGAGCCGGTAACGATGGCAGCCCGGCCACCCGCGGCCAAAGCGCCAGGCGCCGCTTCGGATGTCTGTGCCGCGGCAACGCCACCAAGTGCCAGGACGGCCGGGACAGCGGGGGTGAGGGCCAAGAAATTTCGACGCCAAGTTTCGGTATCGGACATTTTGAGGGTCCTATCTTGTCTCAAATTGAGGTCTGGAAATCGCGACGTGGGGGATTGGAGCGTAGAGCGCGTTTGCGCGGAGCCCGAGACCCTTCACGCCAGCGAACGGCGAAAAGCTCAGAAGCGGTAGTTTACGCCCACCGTGACCGCGTGATTGGTCAGGTCATCGGTACGGCCGACATCGCCCACGCTGCTGGCGATGTCCCAATAGGTGGTTTGCTGATACTCTGCTCGGACGCTCCAGCCGTTTCCGAGAGCTTGCTCGACACCGGCCCCGAACACCGCTCCGACATGGTTATCGGAGGCTGAGGTTGTTGCCCCTGTTGGATCGAGTTCCGCAAGCGACAGACCCGCCAGGCCATAGATAAGGGTCTGGCCCAGCGCCATGCCAGCGCGGCCCGTCACGTTGACCGACCACTCCTGCTGTAATCCGGCCGTCGGCGACAATTCGTAGCTCAACTCATCGTGCAGGGACGCTGCTATTTCCGCACCCAGCACCAAATTCTCGAACTGCTGGAGGTAACCGGCCTGCACGCCCCCCGACCAGGCGCTGTTGGTCTCGGAAAAATCATTGCTGGTAATGCCGCCAAGATGGGCGCCGACGTAGAAGCCGGTCCAGTCGTCGCCAGCAACCGACATCTCCGCGCTGTTATACTGCGGGGAAGCGAACAGAGCCGCGTCTTCCGACAGATCGGCGGCGGCAGCTACGGAGATGCAGACGGCGGTAAGCAGCGCCACCGATCCGAGGAAGGAATATGTTTTCTTGCTCGAAGATTTCATTGGGTGTCTCCTTGTTGGACACCCCACCTTGGCCTGCTCCGCTTGCCACAGAATTGCGTCGGCAAGGGTCACAGACGTTTTGGGCTTCCGCCAGCGTGTCAGACGCTAGGCGGCGACGTGCCGAACCGTTGGTGTCACCGGGTCTTTCGGCTGGCCAATGGCGGCCGGAGGGAACCGCAGCGCAAAGCAGGCGCCTCCGAACTCGCTTTCGCCGACCGCGATTGCACCATCGTGCCGCACCATGATCTCGCGCACCAAACTGAGGCCCAGACCGGCACCGCGCTCCTTGGGGCGCAGCCGGTGAAATGGCTCGAAGATCTGCTCACGGTGCTCCATGGGGATTCCGCTTCCCTCATCCGAGACAAGTATTGCTTCGGCCTCGACATGCACCAGGATTGTTCCCTTGTTGCCACCATGCGCGATGGCATTTTGGAAGATGTTGATCAGAGCCCGCTCGATCGCACTGCTGTCACCGAAAACAATAGCGACGCGACTTTCGAAAGTCAGTTGCGGGGCGTATCCGGCCCCAATCGCCAGCGGTGCCAGGTCGCCCACTACCTTGCGCGCCACCGCGACCAGGTCGACGTTCCCGAACAAGGTATCGCTGAAATCGATGCGCTGCAGGTCCAGCAGTTGCTCGGCCAGGTTGGCTACCCGTTGCACGTCAAGCAGCAGGCGCCCGCTATATTGATGTAAATGCAAATCGCCGCTAGTGAGCAACTCTATGCGGTTCTGTAGAATAGCTATGGGTGTGCGCAACTCGTGGGCGGCATCAGCAAGAAACCGTTGCTGCCTCTCATAGCCATCATCAATGCGTTTCAGCGCTTCATTCACGGCATCCACGAGGGCCGCTATCTCGGCAGGGACGTCAGCTGTGGGTAGCCGAGTGCCACGGCGGTCAATGTCGATCATCTTCGCCCGCCGTACCGCACGATGCATGCCGGCGAGGGAAGAACCGATGACGCGTGGAATGAGCAGGCCTGTCATTGTTGCGAGCAGCACCAGAACAGCCATGAGCGGAGCGCCGTTGTCTACAACCGAGCGGGCCAACGCGCGCAACGGCCCGACGAGCGGGCCGTTGCCGAATACGATGCGCACCTCCCCCATCGAGAGCCGTTCCACTGCAAGCAGGGCTGGCGTTTCGCCCCCAGCGAATTTGGCCACATCAAAAAGTGCTGCGGATTGCACAATATCGGCCATATTTGACGGAACAATGCCATAATTCAGTTGTTCGCCATACGCATTGGTCGCGACGAACCACAGGTCAGGTGCCTCGTCCGCGAGGGCATTGAACTGTTCATTGGGGACGAGCACAATGGCACGTCCCACCCTTTGCAGCGCTGAACCTATGCTGCCGCTGACCTTCGGATCGGGATCGTAAAGCGCACCACGATCCTTAACAATCTGCAAGAGCGGCATGCACATGGCAAAAGCCATGAGCGTTGCGACCTGCAGAAAGATTACCTTAAGGGTCAAGCGGCGAGCGAGCGACGGACGCCTCGCACTCATTGCAACGGCCTTATCAGATATCCAACGCCACGCACGTTATGAATCTCAATGTCGGCGTCGCGTTCGGTCAAGCGCCGCCTTAGCCGCGAAATATGGGCCTCCATCGTGTTGGATGCGATTTCATCGTCGTACCCATAGACCGCTTCCTCCAGCCCCTCTCGGGAAACGGTTCGCCCGGCTCTGCGAATGAGAATTTCGAGCACGAGCAGTTCGCGTCGCGGCAGTTCGAGGGGGACACCGTTAACCTCGACGCTACGCGATCGCGCGTCAAATGTTACGGCTCCCAAGCTCATGACTTGTGTTGCGATGGCGCTGTTCCGACGCATGACCGCCCGCAGCCTGGCAAGGAGCTCATCAATCGAGAATGGCTTACTGAGATAGTCGTCGGCACCGTCATCCAGACCTGCAATGCGGTCGCTACTCGATCCGAGTGCGGAAATCACGATAATCGGTACGCCGCTCCATAGCCTGCGCACCGTTGGAACCAGCGAAAGTCCGTCACCGTCCGGCAACTTGCGATCGAGAAGTATGGCGTCGTGCACCGCACTCGCCGTCGCCGCCTGGGCGATTTCCAAACTTGCGGCATGGTCAAGAATGATGTCGTGCCTGCGCAGGGCGGCGCGGATATTCGACACCATTTCGAGCTCATCCTCGACCAATAGAACGCGCATTCAATTTTCTCCGGCTGAGGTCGCTTCGTGTGTGGCGACCGAAGTACGAAACCCGTCTTTAATCGCGGCGCCCGTGAACTGCTCAGCCTTATCAAGATCGAGAACGACGCCCTGGTTGGCTGAGGCATAGGTGGCAAGCAGGTGCGGGGCACCTCTGAGCATGCTTGCCCCGCCAACATCGCCTTCAAGGGCGCTAAGGCGCTGATAGTGCGCACTGCCGAACAGCACTGGATGACCGGGCCGGCCTTCGAACATGGGTCGGCATATACTGGTTGGCCCAACGAAAAGCTCGGCTGTACGCTGGAAGTCGTTTTGGGAGATCAGCGGCATATCGGCAGGGCAGATGAAGACCCCGCGCGAGCCGTTCAAAAGAGCAGCACCGGCGGCGATGGACGTGCCGACGCCTTCGTCCGCACGTGTATTGACGGCTTCGCGCCAGCGGGGGCGAGTGGCGACCACAGACATGATCTCATCGCGATAAGGTTCACCCGTCACGATGATTTGCTGTCCGATATCGAGTTGTTCGATAACCGACAGGACGTGGCTGATCAGGGGCTTTCCACAATACGGCTGGATCAGCTTGTTGCCCTGCGCAAAGCGCCGGGACGATCCTGCTGCCAGAACGATCACATCAAACATCCGCATTGGCACACAGCTCCACGCAGGTTAATCGGATTGCCTAGTCATGACCGGTGTGTCGAACCGCGCGTCCGCCTCCCGTCGCCGCAAGGCGATCTCACCCAGGACCGAGAGGGCGAGCGTAGAGGGATCGCGAGCCTGGGGAATGATGCCAATCGGCCCAGCTATCCGATCCACCTGGGCCCGGCTATGTCCGCTGGCCAGCAATCGCTCACGACGAGACGCCTGTGCACGTTGGCTTCCGAGGGCGCCGATATAAAAGTGCGGGCCCGCGAGACAGCGGGCCAGGATCGCTTCTTCCCAATCCCGCTCGTGAAACAAAAGCACCGCTGCGGTCCAGGGATCCGCAGGCATGTTCCAGTCATCCGCCGGGCTTGTCAGATGGCGCGCCTGGTCCACGAATGACGCGAGCCGGCGTATGGTGTCCGCGTCAGGAGTGGCAAGGTCAATGTCGTAGCCTAGGGCGGCTCCAAGGCGGGCGACGGCTTCGAGCTCGGGCCCCCTCCCCGCCACGCTCAAACGCGTGCCAGGAAGATAGCGGCGGTGAAAGACGCTTCCGGACCAGCCCGTCGGCGGGACGGTATCAACTAGAACGAGTTGGCTTGCCTGGGGCTCGAAGGCCAGCGAGAACGGACGGCGCCGCGCCATCCGGTCCAGTATGTCCTCCAGCAACGCGGGAGGCGGCCCGACATGAACCAGCACATCTATGCCGCCGCCGCATGGAAAGCGAATGTCGAAATAAGGTGAGCCTTCACCGAACCGCAGCATGGCGTCGCGGCCGCCAGCGATGACCGCCTCGACCTCCAGAGCAATTGCCGGCTCGACACAACCGCCCGAAAGATAGCCTTCAAAGCGCTTTCCCGACACGACTGCCATGTGCGTGCCTACCGGGCGAGGAGCTCCGCCATGGACGGCCGTCACGGTCAACAGAGCGCCTTGCCGGCCTTGGTCGATTTCCTGCAGCAGCCACAGAAATGGAGCCGCGTCCGAACCAAGGCAGGAGTCGATCTGTTTGAGCATGTCCAGGGCCTTTAGAACTGCAGCAGGCAAAATCCTGCGCGCTTAACGCTTTGAGGCCGCGCGCCACGGACACGCAACCTCGCTTCGGCCCGCGCAAGCCAAACCTCGCGGCTGCGGAAGACCATATGAGCCCCTCTGGATATACTATACCGTACCGTATACTTTTGACTTGTCAACGGGCCGGCTAGATGGGCATAAAAGAACAAATGGAGATGTCATGAAAACCATCGATGGCCTGCCACTACCCGAAGCCATTCTGCGGGTAGCAATCGCCACTTTCGTGGAACATGGATACGAAAAGGCTTCCATGGATGAGGTGGCCGCACGGGCTTCGACGACGAAGCGGACCGTCTATGCCCATTTCGGCAGCAAGGAGCAGCTGTTTCGCAACGCGCTGGCGAAAGCAGTGACGATGTTTCACAGCGAAATGCCCAAGCTTGAGGACATCGCCAATCCGGCGGACGAGCTGGAGGCATTTGCCGTGGGATTTAGCGACCTTACCACCTGGAAAGGCGCCGTCCGCCTGCAACGCGTGGTGATGGGAGAGGCGGAACGTTTCGCTGGTCTGGGCGGTATGCTGCATCGCGAGATCATCGAACGGGCCGAACGCCTCATTGCGGACTACCTCGCGGCGGTGGACCAGCGCCAAGAAGCGGCGGCGGGCAGCGGGCTCGAGGCTTGGTACGCCGAGCTGGCGAGCCTCTTTCTCAACATGACTACTGGGCCGCAACGGTTTGCGACGCTGTTGCAGGCGCGCGAGCCAATTCCCAATCACCCCCTGGCCAAGACCCCACCCGACCTGGACCGCGCCGCGATCCACCAGGCCGTCCAGATATTCCTGGGTGGCAGCGGCATTGGGCAGCGGCACACCGACCCCCACTGAGTGGAGAACATGATGGCTTCGGATCTTCTTGCAGCAGTGAATGCCTATCTCGGCGAACAAGGTGGCGGGGAGGGCCATTTCGAGCTGCCGATGGGTGGAGTCCACATCCTGCGCTCGTTCCATCAAGTGGCAGCCAATCACGCGCTCTACCGACCATCCCTTTGCGTTGTGCTGCAGGGCGGCAAGCGATTGCTCATTGGCGGGGACAGGCTCGAATACGGCGCGATGCAGTGCTTGGTTGTCAGCATGGAACTCCCCGCCTGTGGCGGCATCGTTGCGGCAAATCCGGAAGAACCCTTTGTTGGCGTCACCCTCGATTTCGAACCCGCGATCCTGCGCGATGTGCTGAGCCATCTCGAAAATCCCCCCGCACCGCCGCGCGATGACGAGCCCGCCGTGTTCGTGGCCGATGTGAGTGATGCTCTGGCCGATTGCATCCTGCGTCTCGTCAGGCTGGCCGAGACACCGCAGGCTATTCCTGTGCTCTTTCCTGCTATCTTGCGGGAACTCTATTATTGGTTGCTGACCGGTCCTTATGGCGGCCAAATATCCCGGCAGGCGCTTCCTGAGAACCACTTGGCCCGTATTTCCAGAGCGATCTGGCTGTTGCGTGAGAACTTCACCGAGACCTTGCCCGTCGATAGGCTTGCCTCGGCGGCCGGAATGAGCGTTTCGTCCTTCCACCATCATTTCAAGTCCTTGACGTCGATGACCCCGTTGCAGTTTCAGAAGCAATTGCGTCTGCTCGAGGCACGGCGCCTTATGTTGTCGGATACGGTCAACGTGACCGAAGCAGCATTTCGCGTCGGCTATGAGAGTGCGTCACAGTTCAGCCGGGAATATTCCAGAACCTTCGGGGTGGCGCCCAAGCGCGACACTATGAGCATGCGGGCGCCGCCACCCGATCCCGTGCCGGCCTAGCCGCAGCGGCCACGCTGCCTTTGGTACGCCATCGGACCTACTAACTCTGCATGGGAAAGCCTGCGTTGGTCGCCGCATTTCCACTCAGGAATGGAAGGCTTTTCGTTGCAACGCCCGTCAAAGCCAGCATGGCATTCGCCACCGCGGGGGCAATTGGTGGCACGCCGGGTTCACCCATGCCGGTCGGCCTGTTGGTCGATTTGATGATATGGGTTTCAACCGTCGGCATTTCATTCATGCGCACCACGGGATAGCTATCGAAATTCGTCTCCTGGACGACGCCATCCTTTAGCGTGACTGCGCCAAAGAGCGCAGCCGAGAGGCCGAAACCGACGCCGCCCTCCATTTGCGCCGCAATCTGATCGGGCGCCACGGCGATGCCGCAGTCGACAACGGCAACAACACGCCGCACGATTGGCCGACCCAGCTCTAAGCGCACTTCGGCGATCTGGCCGACTACCGTTCCAAAGGCCTCGATAACGGCGAGCCCGCGGGCCCAGCCCTGTTCGAGCGGACGATCCCATTCGGAGCGCAGCAGCAGCTCGTCGAGCACGGCGATGCGGCGCGTGTCGCCTGCGGCCTGATAAAGCGTGCGACGATACTCGGCCGGATCGCGCTCGGCCCGGCGGGCGAGCTGGTCGATGATATGTTCCATCACCATGGCGGTGTGGGAATGACCTACCGAGCGCCAGAGGCTGCAAACCACCGGGAAACTGGGGGTGAATATCTTCCCTTTCACCGTAGTGGCAGTGGAGAAATAGGGCGAGTGGCTGATGCCTTCGGTGGCCAGCCGGTTTGGCATCAGCGGGATCGGCACCACCGATTGGCAGACGCTGTGGATGCGCCAGCGCTCCGGGAGACCGTCGGACCTCGTCTGCACCCAGACGCGGTGATGCGACATGGGTCGGTAGTACCCACCTGCCATCTCATCCTCGCGAGTCCAGATGAGTTTGATCGGTCGGCCCTGTGCGCGTTGGGCAATGCGGACGCATTCGGCCACGTAATCGGACTGGGGCAAGCCGCGCCGGCCAAAAGAGCCGCCAGCCGGGATGACTTCGAGGTCCACCTTTCCCGGCAGGGTGCGTGCCGTCAGAGCGGCGACCACCTGGTCTATCGTAGCCATATGGGCGCCCGAGGTGATGGAGACGTCCCAGCCATTGATCTCGGCAACGCAGTCAAGCGTCTCCATGGGCGCGTGGGCGAGATAGGGGAAGTCGAAGGCGAAGTCGACCACGTCACCCTCGAAGGGAGCATCGGCATTCTCGCCGATGGTCTCAAAGTCCGCTGGCTGGACATCGCCTCGCCCTTCCGCGATGTCGTGATAGTACTGAAAGAGGTCGGACGAAGAGCGCATTTCAGCGTCGGTATCGTTCCATTCAATGCGTAGGGCGTCGCGCCCGAGGCGCGCCGCATAAGTTGTCTCGGCCAGTACCGCAACACCGGTGTCGATGGCGAAGACATCCACGACGCCCCGGACGTTGAGGGCGTCGGAGGCGTCGAACCGGGCCAGCCGTCCGCCGAAACGTGGGCTATGCGCCACCATGGCAACGAGCATGTTCGGGCGCTGGACATCTTGAGTATAGACCTGAGCGCCCGTGCTCTTGGCCAGGCTGTCCTTGCGGCGCACCCTTTCGGTGCCGATCAGCCGATAGGCGGACGGATCCTTGAGCATCGGCACTTGCGGAGGGGCCTGGCGGGAGGCTGCCTCGAGCAGATCGGCAAATGCCGCAGACTGGCCGGAGCCAGCATGCGTGACGACACCGTCGCGCACATCGATGGACCCGGGCGGAACGTTCCAGCGCTGGGCGGCTGCGTTCACAAACATGGCGCGCGCTGCCGCACCGGCATTGCGCATGGAGTCCCAATGGGTCGCGATGGAATTGGACGCACCGGTTACCTGCGTGCCATAGGCGCCGAAATTGCTGCGCGCATCGATAACGCGAACGCGGTCCCAGTCCGCATCGAGTTCTTCGGCAATGATCGCGGCCAGTCCGGCGTGGATGCCCTGCCCCAGTTCCTGCTGCTTGTTCACGATCGTCACCCATCCATCGGCATCAATGCGAATGAAGGAGCCAAAGGCGCTGGGTTCGGGGTCGGTACCACCGCCGCTCAATATGGCGCCGACGACCTGCATGGGATGGGTGGCTACATAGCCGACCAATAGAGCACCGCCGAGAAGCGATCCACCCAGGATCATCCGCCGACGCGTCATGCCGAAGCGTCCTTTTGCCGTTTGGGGTTCGGTAACGGACCGTTTCATTGGGGGCATGCTCCGCCTGTGTCGAGCCACGCCGCGATAATCGCACCGAACTCTTGCTGGGTACCTGGCGCGGGCGTTCGATCCCCACCAGGGTTCCAGGCCCAACCGACGAGCTCATCCTCGGCCATATGGTGAAGCAGCTCTTCGCGGGTCATGCCGGAACGTGCTGGATCAAGGAGTTGCTCGCAAATTTCGCCGAGCGTTTTGCCCTGCCAGGCCATCTCGATCGGCGCTAGGTGCCACAATGGGTTGCCCGGCACGCCGGATGCCTCGATGTTTTCGTTGTGGTGGCATGTCGAGCAGCGCATGGTCGGCTCGCCGCCACCATCGAAGCCGCGGGACACCCATGGCGTATGTGCACGCATGGCATCGGTCTGCGTGGGACGATCTGAACGCGGATGGCAGTTCATGCAGCGCGGATTCTGGATCACGCGACCGGCCTCCTCGAACAGGGCCACCGATCGCGCTCGCAGATCGGCAATGTTGTCGAAGTCGGAGACCGGTCGAAGGTGGTCGACGTGCGCGGCCGCCGGGGGCGCCGCAATGGGCTCAGACTGCAATATCGGGCGCGGATAGAGCAGATAGGTCAGGCCAAGAATGATGACCGCTAGAAATATCAATCCTAGCGTCCGGAAGAAAAACCCGATGCCGAAACGTCGCCGCCGTGGCTCGGAGGGTCCCGGCGCGCTCATTACGCCGCTCCTTTCAGCGTTCCGGCGGCATCATGGATTGCGGCGCGGATGCGATTATAGGTCGCGCAGCGGCAGATGTTGCCACTCATGGCGGTGTCGATGTCGCTGTCGCTCGGGGCGGGAATGGTGCGAAGCAGCGCGACCGCGCTCATGATCTGACCGGACTGGCAGAACCCGCATTGCGGCACATCGCGCGCGACCCAGGCGGCCCGGACTGCTTCGACCTCGGTTCCTTCCACCGCCTCAATCGTGGTGATCCGGTAGGATGACGCCACTTCCAACGGAAGCGTGCAAGAGCGCATGGGCTGATCATCGACATGGATGGTGCACGCGCCGCATTGGGCGATGCCACAACCATATTTGGTCCCGGTCAGCTTCAAGATGTCGCGTAATACCCAGAGCAACGGTGTCTGGCCATCCTCATCGACGTCGTAAGTCTGGCTATTGACTGAGATCGTGTACATCAGGGCCCCGGCGATATCGCTGAGCCTTAAGGTTAGGTGCCCTCGGTTTGAACCGAAACGGCCATTCCTACAAAAAACTTGCCCGATCCTCCGGACCCTACGGCCCACGGCTTGGCAACAGCAGTCACCTCTCGGTGCTGCCATCGAAGGGCGGAGCCCGCGCAGATCATCGATGGGGAACATGAAGCGCGGCCGCCCCTGAGCAAAGGACAAACCTGTCGCGAAGTTGCCGCTGGCATCGTAGCGACGCGCGCTTGACAATTCGTTTGCTACCTTGCAATAATTGTAAGCTAGCGAACGAATTATCGGGAGGGTTGGCCTTTGGGTGAACAGAGTGACGCCGTGCATCTGACCGTGGGGACGTGGGCGAAACGATGCTATTTCGCGGGCCGCGCCCTGATGGACGCGACCCTGCGGCCATACGATTTGGGTTCGACGCAATGGTATGTTCTCTGGCATCTGACGAACTTCGGTCCAACCGTTCAACGCGATCTAGGGCGGGCCCTTGAGCTCGAACGGGCGACGTTGAGCGGGATCGTCGCCACTCTGGTTCGCAAAGACCTGATCGATCAGAGCTCAAGCGGAGAAGATCAGCGACAGCGTCTTCTGACGTTGACGACCGCCGGGGAAACCCTGTGGCGCGAGCTCCCCGATCTTTCTTTCATTTACGAAACTGCCTTTGGCGGCATCGACGAGGCTGACCTGGCCACGACGATCCGTGTCCTACAATCCGCCACCGAACGACTACAAAATCTCTTGCGAAAGGAATAAGTCATGACGATCCTGATAACCGGAGCAACTGGCCTGGTAGGCGAACGCCTTGTGCCGCGGCTGGTTGAAGCAGGTCTTTCCTGCCGGGTGCTGCTGCGGGCCGGAAAACCCTCTCCGCTGGGGGCAACGGCCGTGACCGGCGATATCCTTGACCCTTTAACGCTTTCGGATGCCGTCCGCGGGATTTCAGCGGTCGTGCACCTGGCGGCCGTTTTTCGCACTCAGGATACGGACCTCATTTGGAAGAGCAACCTTGAGGGAACGCGCAATCTGATCGCTGCCGTCAAAGCGGATGCCCCTGATGCGCGCTTCATCATGTCGAGCACCAGCAATGTTTATAACATCGACAATCCGCACCCCGGACGCGAGGAGGACCCGGTCGATCCGAAGCAAGCCTATCCGGCGAGCAAGGTGGCGGCGGAAAAAGAACTGCGCGAAAGCGGCCTAAACTGGTCCATCATCCGGTTCCCATTTGTGTACGGTGATGGTGACGGACATCTGGATTCGCTTCCCCAATATGTCGGCAACTGGCATCCGGCTCAACGGATGAGCACGATACATCACCGCGACATCGCCACTGCGGTGAAACTGGCGCTGGACGGAGTGTTCGATGGACATGTTGTCAATGTCGCCGACGAGGCACCCGCGTCCGTCTACGAGCTTGCAGGCTTGCTGGATACGAGAATGGAGTCGAGCTCCGAGCCTCTCGCAAATCCCTGGTATCTGCACGTCGACGCTTCGCTTGCGCGCAGCCTCGGCTTTCGCGCTAGCGTAAGGACCGTTTATCAGGCCCAGCAAGAAGGGCTGATGTGACAAGACGATGGTGGTTCGTTGGCAAACATCTCGATAGAGACAATCTTTGTCGGGATACTCCCAATTCCCCACCGCCAAGTCCCCAGGCACCGAAGTGCGGCCCTCCTAGGTTGCGGCGACCGAGTATCGTTCAGTCGAGGGGCGTCTTCGGCAGCCTTAAAGCGCCGCGTCATTACGCGTGCGGCGACCTCATCACGTCCGAGCAGTCCTAAATTGCGCTATCCAACGGTCTAAATGGCAAAGCCGAGGGGAAATGGCTTTCGGGTGCGACGCGAGTTAGGGCAAGCAGCAATCCCATGCCGAAAGCTACAGCCAGCATTGACGTCCCGCCGTAGGAAACGAACGGCAGCGTCATCCCCTTAGTTGGCGCTAAGCCGGCGTTCACAACGAGGTGAATTCCCGACTGCATGGCAAATTGTGCTGCGAGCGCTGCGCCCGCTAGCCGAACAAACTCGTTCTGCTGGCGCAGCGCCCTCATCATTGCGTTGATGGGTATCCAAGCCAGAAGCGCGACCAGCGCAATGCAGAAAATGATCCCGAACTCGCCGGCTGCCGCGGCTAGAACGTAGTCGGCGTGTGCGTCAGGTATGCGCCCTTTACTCGCGGATTCGCCCGGCCCCATCCCGAACCAGCCTCCTTCGGCAAAAGCCTCGGCCGCACGCTCGACCTGATAGCTGGCACTGCTGTCGCCAGAGCCTAGAAATGCATCGATGCGACGTGCAAAATGGGGGAAGAAAACATAGGCAGCTGTTAGAAGTGCCGCACCAACCCCCGCCAGTCCAAGAACCAACCACCAGGAAATGCCGGAGATAAAGAGCAATGTCGCCCAGGTCGCCAAAACCAGTGCCGTTTGACCGATGTCGGGTTGCAGCAACAAAAACACGGCTATAGCGAGCATGATCAATGCGGCCAGCCATCGGCCTGGCAAACTGGAGTCGCGCATGGCCTCAGACACCAGCCAGGCCGCCACGACAGCCGAAGCGGGTTTGATGAATTCGGAGGGCTGCAGCGAAAAGCCCACCAGCGATATCCATCGCCGTGCGCCCTTCACCTCTTCACCGAAAAGCACGGTCGCCGCAAGCATGGCGAAACTGAAGGTGAGAAGCACAAGAGCGAACATCCGCACCTGGGTATGGGTCAAAAATGACGTTCCCAACATGACTGCAATTGATAAAACGCAGAATGCGCCGTGACGGATGACGAAATGCCATGGGCTAAGCCCAATGCGTTCAGCGACGGATGGGCTGGCGGCAAAGCTCAGGACAAAACCACACAGCAACAACAGGACGAGCGCGTTCAGCAACCGACGGTCGATCGACCACCACCATAGAGCCAAGCGAGTCTTGTGAGCGCGGGAAAAACTCATCGCACCCTACCGCCCACCGTTCTGGACATCGCAGCCATGTTGCCCTAACCTCAAGCGGAGAGGATTCCGCTTCGGCGACTATGAAACGGAGACATCTCCGATTGGTTAAAAGGTGTAAGTGATGGCCAATATTTTGCGCGCTGACGCGCAGACGAATAGGGATCGTATCCTGGCCGTTGCGCGCACGGCCCTGGCAGCCGAAGCAGGCGCGTCCGTAAACTCGATAACCAAAGCTGCGGGGGTCGGAGCAGGCACTTTCTATCGCCACTTCCCGACACGAGAAGCGTTGGTTTTTGAAGTTTACAAACAGCAGATCGAGACGTTGGTCACTCTTGGACCCGCATTGATAACAGAACTGCGGCCAGTTGAGGCATTAAGAGCATGGTGCTTGCAAGTGTCCGAGTACGCACGCGTCAAGCATAGTTTGGCCGAGGCGCTCGGCGGTCTTGCGGGGCAAGATTTCAGCAGCGCCCACCAGCCGATGCTGGATACGCTGCGCTTGCTGATTAATGCCGGCAAACAGACAGGAGAACTTAACGCAAGTGCGGAGCCAGAGGACATATTTGTTCTGTTGACTTGTATATGGCGGTTACGAACGAACGACGCGGACCAAGCTAGGTCACAACGGCTGCTGGAGTTGGTTATTCGCGGGTTGGAAGTTTAGGCCCGTCGTAACCTTAAACGTCCGGTTGTGGATGCGTTGACTGCCCACACGAAACGACCAACGGGGGTTGGTGGCTGACCATCATCTGCCGTGGCAAGCGGAATGGCGGCCAGCTAATGAAACAAGCATTGATAGGGCTACGCCCGTCAGTTGCGACATAAGTCTGAGCGCCCCTCCGCCAGAGTGGGAAATGGCCGCCCGGCTTTCCAGCGACCGGATCAAGCTAGCCCGCGTCAGATTAGGCCTAGGCCTCGGATCGCATGGCGGCGATAATTTCCGCGAGCAGGTCGTGAAGCCTGTCGCGGTCCGATATCGTGCTGGCCCGCGGTCGGTCGTCGGAGGTCATGACCACTGTGAGGTCCAGGCTGGGCACGACATAGAGCATTTGGCCGCCATAGCCCCAGGCGAAGCGGACATCCTCGCCTCCAATCGTCCTGAGAAACCAGCCATAGCCGTAGCCGTAGCCGCTATAGCGGGAGTTAGTTCGTGCCGTCCAGGATTGGTCGATCCAGTTCTGGGACAGTACGCGGCTACCATCGGGGGCCAGTCCGCCCGTCCGATAGACTTCGCCGAAGGCAAGCAGAGAGCGTGGCGTCATCGCCATCTCGTTGCCGCCAAGGTAGATTCCTTGTGGATCTCGCTCCCAGGCAGCGATAGCAAAATCGCCCACCGCCCCGAACCAGTCATGGGCATTATCCAGAGTCGACCGACGCGTGACTTCGGTCAAGATCGCCGAGAGCAGATGGCTGGAGCCCGTCGAATACAGCATCGCCCCACCGGGGTCAGAGGCAAACGGCTGATCCAGTGCACTCCGCACCCAGTTGTCGCTGGCGACCCACGTTCCGTAGTTCGGCCCCGACGTGGGATGCAGTCCTGCCTGCATCGAGAGGAGGTTGCCAACCGTAATGGCGCGGATGCGAGGATCGGCGTCATCCGGCACGTCGGTGGCCAGAATGACGGCTACACGCTGATCAACGCCCGCAAGTGCACCTCGGTCTATCGCGGCCCCGACCAGACCAGAAATGACCGACTTCGATGCCGACTTTATGTTTGTAGGATCATCCACCGAATGCCCGCGATAGCCTTGCTCGGCCAACACCTCACCCCCGCGACACACCATGACCGTTTCCAGCGATGCCAGGGCCGCGGCAGCAGAAAGAACCTGGTCGAGTGGCGCGGCTTGAGCAAGCACGAGGCCCGGCGACAAAGCGGCGCCGGCAGCCCACCCGGCGCTCGCTGCAAGCAGTTGAAGGGTAGAACGACGAGAGATGCGTGTTGCAAGAGCGGACATGATTGTAACCTTGTCTTGTTTCCGGGAGCGGGGGTGGGGTGCTGACGCCAAGTCGCCACGCGCCGAGTAACGGCGGGGCGGCCCGACAGCTCAGCGCGCGTATTTGTCGACCGAGAAGCAGCCGCTATTGCCCATCGATGCGGGGAGCCGGGCCAGTCTGCCTTCAGACGAAGGCAATCCACCGGCCTGCGAGCACCGCACAAATCCAAAGCGACAATGATGTCATTGCGGCACATCGCCCAACCAGCGAGCCGACCATGCGAACCACATCTCGATGATCAGACAGACGGCGCAGGAGCATGGCGTTGGTCCCTGCAGCGATTAGCAGCGCCATCTTGGTCAGGAAGGCCGGATTGTCGAGATAGTCGGCGATGCGGATGGACGCGAGCAACACCCCGGTAGACGCGGCAAGTGCGAAACCGAACAAGGCTGACCGGACCAGAAACGGTAGCACAGCGTCGAATTGCGGGCCGAACACCTTGAGGAGCCGCAGATCCACTGGGACGATTGATCCAAAGACCAAGGCTATGCCTAGGATGTGAAGCGCCGACACAGTCGGATAAACCAGCGGCGCCATTGCAATGAACCGGGCAAGGGCGGAGCTCTCGATCCAACTGAGGATTTCCACTAGCTGCATCCGTCGACCTTTTCATGCAGGCCCCCGGTATAGGAATGGACCTGTCCGTCCGGAAGCTGAATCCAGGAACTGCGCAGCTCATTGGGGGCCAGACAGTTTCGCAACGCGAGGATGACCACGCTGTCGCCGACCTCGATGTCATCGCGCAAGTCATAAAACATCGAGACTGGCGAAAACTCGACCTCCTGCACCGTACCAACATCCTCTGCGCGCACTGTGAAAGGGCCGGTGAATTCATCGGGGCGGTCCACCGCTAGGTCATGGACCTCCGTTTCCTCGACCCGCAAGGAGATCACTGGATGGGGAGGAGAGAATGTCGCCTGTGTTACTGTTCCCATGAGCACGATGGGCGCGCTCGTATCATAGCTTCCCGAAATGCCGTGGTGGGCGAGGACTGCACCCCCTGTCAGTCCTATCAAAGTCAGTGCCAGAAAAATTCGCTTTGGACCAAATTCCATCTCGCAATCTCCATGCTCTCTATTGCTTCCGGCGAGACCAAGCGTAGCCGCTGACACCGATTGTCGTCGGGTGTTTCCCACGCCAGTCTGCTTCTGTCGTGCATGGATGCTAGGGCGCTCCCGATACCGGAGCTATGCTTTGACGTCCGAAGTTCCTTTTCTATCGTCCCGAAATACCGAGTTCGCGGACGGCAAGGAGCGGAGCCTGAGTCACGATCCCACGGTGCTCGCGAACAGGTGAATGCCCGGCGACAAACCAGGACTTGGACGTGCTCGAAGACCAATGGAAAATGGCCACAGTTTCACTGCAACACCTGCATGCTTACCATCGACTGGAAGACCAATGGATCCGCTCTCAGATCTCCTCGCTTTGCTAAAACCCAAGAGCTATGTATCGGCCGGCTTCAATGCCGGCGGGGACTGGGCGATCCAGTTCTCCAACCAGAAGGACCGCATCAAGTGTTACGCCGTGATCTCGGGGAGCTGCTGGCTTTCAGTGGAGGACGTTGCGAATCCTGTACGGCTGAATGCAGGTGACTGTTTCGTCCTGCCGACCGGCCGGCCTTTCCTCCTGGCCAGCAACATGAAGCTGTCGCCGATCGACGCCGGAAGCATTTTTCCGCCTCCCGCTAATGGTGGCGTCGTGACTCACAACGGCGGGGGTAGCCTATTCCTGGCAGGAAGTAGGTTCGCCGTGAGTGGACGCAACTCTTCCATGCTCCTCGGCATGCTGCCGCCAATCATTCATCTGCAGAACAAGACCGAACA
>Ga0307414_10000292_pt1 | contig 29264 bp, 39 predicted proteins | sample DK1Ometagenome_FD_203804 | JGI IMG/M metagenome (GOLD analysis project Ga0307414, IMG submission 203804) | Maize rhizosphere microbial communities from greenhouse at UC Davis, California, United States - DK15-O-3 | ecosystem: Host-associated > Plants > Roots > Rhizosphere > Soil | place: USA... | reverse complement strand
GCAGTTGGCGATTGTCGGTGTGGTGCTCAATGCCGCCGCGACGGGATGGTCATCGTTCCAAGGGCATGTGGACCCCATGGTCTACGCCATCGTGAACATGGTGCTCGGCATCGCGGTTGCAGTGTCCCGGGTGGTCAAGCAGCCGAAGCTGGCCGACCAGCCTGAGCAGTCCGAGTAATGCGCGACACGTTTCGCGTATCAAAAAATTGTGTCGCGACATCAGCCGAGAAGACCACGATGGCCTATTACCCGAACGGCTCAACGCTTTACCTGGCCGAGCGCATCACTCGGTTATCTTCTCGAAAGGGTGAGTATGGCTATCGCCAATGGTTGCAGCTCGACGAGCGTAAGCGCCAGGCTCTGGTCGTGAAGGTGGATGGCAGGGTGATCAATTGCTGCATCTCTGTCGATGCGCGAGCCGGATGGGTCGACTTAGGCGCTCGCCGAAATGGTCAGTACATCGTCAACAAATTCAAGGATGCGGTGGTTATCCACCGACTATACGGTCGAGTCGAGATTACCTTCCGTTCTGCGGAGGTCGAATGTCCAACGTAACTCGCCTTCGCCACGCTCTCCCTATGAGCCAGGACATCAACAAGGCCCTAACCGATCTGGATAGCGCCATTGCCAAGGCGGTGGACGCTGCCCGGTCCGCCGGTCTACCCCAGGGCCTGATCGTCGCCGAGCTCCATGGGCACGCTCACGCACAGACCCACATCATGGTGAAGGTATGACCGCCAAGCTGATTGACTTCAAGCGTGAGGGATGGCGCGACGCCGCCAAGACTCTACGCAAGATCGCCGATGACCTTGACGCTGGCGTTCATCCGGAGTGCACCGTAGGCGCGCTGACCATCATTGGCCCGAAAGGCCAGGTGACTGTATTCGGGCTCGGGCCCAAGTGCGACGACCTGCAATGCCTTGGAGCAATGCGCCTGGGGGAGCAAAAGCTGATTGATGTGCTGCTCGACATCGAAGATTGAGGATTGCGCATGGACAGGCCGATGCCGCCCGAGTCACTGCTCGAACTGTCTGAGCTATCCGACTTCGGCATCCGCCTGACACCAGCACCCGAAGTGTGGGAGTGGCTCCAAACCGAGATCCTTTCCGACACCGGCAGCATTCACAACGAAGACCATGCCCATCTACTGGATGCAGACATCAGGGTGATGTGGGCGTCGTCGAGCTTCAACAAGCAGGGCCGCACAGTCCTGGGCCAGGCCGAGCAAGTGGCGTTCCGCGCTGGCGGCTGGCAGAAGGCGCGGATGGAGCAGCAGATGCGCGATTGGTTCGGCGACGTGCCGAGCTTCATCATCACCCTGGCTGCCGACTACTGCGCCCAGTGCAGCGACCTAGACTTCTGCGCGCTTCTGGAGCACGAGCTGTATCACCTGGCTCAAGCGACCGACAAGTACGGTCAACCAGCCTTCACCCAAGACGGCGCGCCGAAGATCAAGCTCCAAGGCCACGATGTGGAAGAGTTCGTCGGGGTGGTCCGCCGCTACGGTGCGAGCCCTGACGTTCAAGCGCTGGTGGATGCTGCAAACAAGCCCGCTGAGGTGGGGAAATTGAACATTGCGAGGGCCTGCGGAACCTGTCTGCTCAAGCTGGCCTGATTCTGGACAGGCTCTGGACGGATGAGAATCTATGGCAGCCCTTCAAAACGACGTGAAGGCCTTTATCGTTCAGGCCCTGGCGTGCTTCGACACGCCATCACAGGTTGTTGAGGCTGTCCAGAAAGAATATGGGGTGTCGGTTACCCGTCAGCAGGTTGAGACGCACGACCCTACGAAAACGTCGGGAAAGGGCCTGGCGAAGCGCTGGGTAACGTTGTTCGAAGATACCCGCAAGCGCTTTCGTGAGCAGACCGCCGAGATACCGATCGCCAACCGAGCCTACCGCCTGCGGGCCATGAATCGTTTCGTGGAAAAGGCCGAGACAATGAAGAACATTGGCTTGGCTATGCAGATTCTCGAACAGGCTGCCAAGGAGATGGGAGACGCTTTCGTCAATCGCCGTGTTGAGCCGGACAAATCGCTGGACGACGAGATCAAGCGCCTGAACATCCAGAAGCTACAGCGCGAACTGGAGGACCCGAATCAGGGCCTGCCCGAGCCCAAGCAAGTAATCATCGGGGTAGAAGATGCAAGCGACCCTGAAGCTGAATAGGCCGCAGTTCGAGTTCATCAGCCACCCCAAGAAGTTTTCAGCGTTCGTCGGCGGCTACCGTAGTGGCAAGACGTTTGTGGGCTGTGTGCGGCTCTGCATCAACGCGCTGGAGAACCCGGGGATCCCCCAGGGCTATTTCGCTCCGACCTACCCGCAGATCGCGGACATCTTCTACGACACCATGCCGGTAGTGGCCGAAGCCTTTGGCCTGTTCGCCGACATCGTGCCGAGCAAGAAGCGCGTGTACCTGCGTGACAACCGCGGCCGGTGCCTCTCGACGATTGTCTGCAAGAGCATGGAGCACCCGCACCGCATCGTCGGTTTCAACATCGCCCATGCCCTGGTCGATGAGATCGACTGCATGCCGATCAAGAAGGCCGACAGCGCCTGGAAGAAGATTATTGCGCGGATGTCCACGGTGTGGCCTGGCCGTGACATGAACACAATCGACGTCACCACAACGCCGGAGGGATTCAATTGGGTCTATCGCAAGTTCATCAAGGAGCTTGCTGCCAACCCGAGCCAGCGCCCGCTGTATGGCATCGTGCACGCTTCGACGCGGCAGAACGCCAAGAACCTGCCGAAGGACTACATCAAGTCGCTCAAGGAGTCGTATCCGGCCAACCTGGTGGACGCCTACATCGATGGCCTGTTCGTCAACCTGACGTCGGGCAGTGTCTATCCCAGCTTCTGCCGCAAGCAGAACCACACCGACGCCACAATTCGACCTGGCGAGCAGCTGCACATCGGCATGGACTTCAACATCAACCGGATGGCGGCAACGATCCACGTCATCCGCGACGGCCTACCTCTGCTGCTGGAGGAGGCCACGAGCCTGTTCGACACGCCGGCGATGATCGTCGAGCTGAAGCGGCGCTTCCCTGGGCATAGCGTCACGGTCTACCCGGATGCCAGTGGCAATAACCGAAAGAGCGTCAACGGGAGCGAGTCGGACCACAGCCTGCTCCGTGCCGCCGGCTTCATGGTCATGGTCAACCCGTCCAACCCCATGGTTCGGGACAGGGTGCTGGCCGTGAACGCGATGTTCCTCAACATCGATCAGAAGCGCCGCTACCTGGTGAACACCGACAACTGCCCGGTGACCACCCAGGTGCTGGAGCAACAGGCCTACGACGAAAAAGGCGAACCCAACAAGGACGGCACTGAAGACCCGGTCGACGCACTCGGCTACTTCATTGTCCAGCGCTTCCCGATTGCGGGCAGCTACACACTCGCGAACGTGAGCGAAAAATGAGCGCACTCACCTACCTGAAAGACAGCCTGCAGAACCTGGTCGCAGGACTGGGTACTGCGCGCGACAAGGCATCCCACTCGCACTATGTCCTACCGGAAATGGACGATCAGCAGCTGCTGAACGCCTTCCGTGGCTCCTGGACCGCGCAGAAGGGCGTAACCATCCCTGCGGTAGATGCCTGCCGAAACTGGCGCAACTGGCAGGCCGACAAAGCTCAGATCGAGCTGATCGAGGCCGAAGAGGAGCGCCTGAACGTCAAGGGCAAGACGCTGGAGGCGCTATTGAAGGCCCGCCTGTTCGGTGGTGCTGCGGTATTCATCGGCACCGGCGAGCGCGACACGGCATCCGAGCTGAACCCAGAGCGCGTAGGGAAGGGCGGAATCAAGTACCTCACCGTCATGACCCGCCGCCAACTTAGCGCGACCGAGATCGAGCAGGATCCGCAAAGCCCTCGATTCGGCAAGCCTAAGGCCTACCGTCTCCCTGGTAGCGAGGTCGAGATTCATCCATCCCGCCTGGTCATCTTCATTGGTGCGCAACATCCAGACCCTGAGCTTGCTGTGGGTTGCGGCTTCGGCTGGGGCGACTCGGTGCTGCTGGCTGCTATGCCGGCCGTGCGTCACTACGACGAGACGGTCGCCAACGTGGTGAGCCTGGTCTACGAGGCCAAGATCGACGTCATCAACATCCCCAACCTGATGTCGAGCATGCAGGACAAGAATTATGAGCGGCAGTTGCTGGAGCGTTTGCGCCTGGCTGCAACCGCGAAGGGCATCAACGGGACGCTGATCCTCGACGGGTTGGAGACGCACAGCTCGAAGTCCGCCAGCTTCAGCACGCTGCCCGAGGTGATTGCCAAGACCGAGCAGGGCGTGGCGGGTGCGTTCGATATCCCTGGCACGCGCATGTTCGGCCAGTCCTCCACGGGCCTTGGCGCCAACGGCGAGGAGAACACTCGCAACTACTACGACAACGTCGCCTCGCGCCAGAAGCTGGAGATCAAGCCGGCCATGAGCGTGCTGGACGAGTGCCTTATCCGTTCTGCCCTGGGCAGCCGGCCGAAGGAGATTCACTACGTCTGGGCGCCACTGTGGCAGGCCACGGCCAAAGAGCGGGCAGACATCGGCAAGACCACGGCGGAAACCATCAAGGCGCTGAAGGAATCAGGCCTGTTCCCCGAGGACGCCCTGTCCGCCTCCGCGGTGAACCTGCTGGTGGAGCTGAGCGTCATGCCGGGTCTGGAGGCCGCTATCGAGAAGTTCGGTAGCGAGCTGCCAGAGGATGAGGAGGGTGATGATCTGCCTGAGCCTGCTTCAGGCGCCCCATCACAGAAAAAGGTGGTTACTGACGCTTCCCCGCGAACGCTATATGTGTCCAGAAAGGTCACCAACGGCGCCGACATCATCGCCTGGGCCAAGGCGCAAGGATTTGAGTCGACACTGCCGGCGGAAGACCTGCACGTCACCATCGCCTACAGCCGGTCACCGGTTGACTGGATGAAGGTTGGCGAGTCGTGGTCGGGCGACGGCAATGGCCAGCTCAAGATCGCACCAGGTGGCGCAAGGCTGATCGACAAGTTCGGCGAAGGCGCTGTGGTGTTGCTGTTCAACAGCTCCGAGCTGTCGTGGCGGCACGTCTCCATCGTCGAGGCGGGCGCTTCATGGGACTGGCCTGACTACCAGCCTCACATCACTTTCACCTACGAGCCTGGCTCGGTCGACCTGAGTGCGGTACAGCCGTATCGCGGGAAGATTGAACTTGGCCCGGAGATCTTCGAGGAGCTCGCCCAATGATCTTCACCGACTCCGTGCCCATCACTGGCGTACGGCGCACCGAGGACGGCTATCTGGTGGCCGAGGCGCGAGTGGCGCGAACTGGCATTCAGGATTACCTCGGCACTGAGATTGACCCCGACAACGAGCACGGACTGCGCGACAAGCCAATCGTGCGTGTGTACCGGCCTGAAAGCGCCGTGTTCCACAAGGATGCGATGCACTCCTACGCATACCGGCCCATGACCAACGGCCACCCTGGCGGCGATGGCGTCACCTCCAAGAACTGGAAGGACGTCGCCATCGGGCAGACCGGCGGCGAAGTCGTGCGCGACGGTCAGTTCGTCAAGGTGCCCCTGGTGCTGATGGATGCCAAGGCCATCGAGGATTACGAGGCTGGGAAGCGTGAGCTGTCCATGGGCTACGGCGCCGAGGTCGTGTTCCAGGATGGCGTTTCCCCCGATGGCGAGCAGTACGACTGCTTCCTCGGCCCCATGAAAATGAATCACCTCAGCCTTGAGCATCGCGCTCGGGGTGGCGAGCAGCTTCGCATCGGTGACAACGAACCAAACACCCCCAAAGGAGGCCATGACATGGCTGACACACTGCGTACGGTCATCGTTGATGGCCTGTCCGTCCAGACGACCGACCAAGGCGCCCAGGCGATCGACAAGCTGACCAAGCAGCTGGCCGATGCCGGGGTAAACATCAAATCCCTGACTGACGCGCACACCGCCGCGCTGGCCCTGAAGGATGGCGAACTGGCGAAGAAAGACGCCGAGATCGACGGCCTAAAGGCCAAGCAGCTCAGCGATGCCGATATCGACAAGCGCGTCACTGCCCGCGCCGACCTGCTCACCAAGGCCAAGACCATCGCCGACGCCGACTACACCGGCAAGACTGATGCCGAGATCCGCAAGGCAGTGGTCACCGCCAAGCTTGGTGACGCAGCTGTGGCAGGCAAGGCTGATGCCTACATCGATGCGCGCTTCGAAATCCTTGTCGAGGACGCCGCGAAGGATCCGACCGCCGATCCATTCCGCAACCACATGATTCAGCAGGACGGTAAGACCGTCGGCGACGAATCGGAAAAAGCGCGTCTGCAGATGATTGCCGACATGCAAACCGCCCACCTGCCGAAGGCATAAGGAGCACAGCAATGGCTACTTACCAAACCACTTACACCAACGCCCCGGCCAAAGGCGTGCCAGGCCTGGTCGCCAACGAAGAGAAGTGCAACAAGATCAGCCGCACCGTCTCGAACGCTGAAGGAATCGTCTTCGGCGCGCCTGGCTTCCGTGTGGCTGGCGCTGGCAACGACCACAAGATCGCCGCCACGGGCACCCTGTTCCTGGGCTTGGCCGTGCTGAGCGCCGCTGTTCCACCGGTTGCTCCCGGGTCAACCCTCGTCGATGGCTACCCCCGGGACTTCACTGGCGCGTTCATGACCGACGGCCAGATGTACGTCACCGCCGGCGCCGCGGTAGTGCCTGGTGACGACGTGTACTACGTCGCCGCCACCAATCGTTATGTGACGACTGCCGCCGCCGGCGCCGTGCTGATTCCTGGCGCCTTCTTCGACACCACTGGTGCTGACGGCGACATCGTCGAAATCTCCCTCAAACATCGGAGCGCTTAACATGCCTCAAGCTTTCGAAGACGCGCAGTCGGCGTTCCCGTTTGTTCTGGCCCAGGGCCGGACCATCGAGACCCGCATTTACACGCGCCGTTATCCGGCGTTCAACTACTCGGCAAGCATCCCGGTTGTGACCGAGGGTGCTCCGTGGGCCATCGGTACAACCTTCTTCACCGTCGATACTGCTGGTGAGGCGAAGTTCCTGTCGGGCTCCGGCACCGACATGCCTTTCAACTCCGCGACCCACGATCAAGCCTCGCACGACTTCGCCATGATCGGCTCCGGCTGGGAGTGGAACCTGGAAGAAGTGAACCAGGCCCAGTTGTACGGCATCAACCTCAGCGGCACCAAGGCGGATTCCGCTGCCGACAAGGTGGAGCGCCTGTTGAATTCAATCGCTTTCGTCGGGAGCACCGAGAAGCGCTGGACTGGCCTCCTGAACGACGCCAACGTATCGCGCGTCGATGCGGCTGCCACTGGTACCGGTAGTTCGACCTACTGGTCGACCAAGACTGTTGACCAGATCATGGCCGACATCAACGGTGTGCTCGGTTCGATCCGGACCAATACCGGCGAAGTCGAATGGGCCGACACGCTGCGCCTGCCGCCCGATGCGTTCCGCTACATCGCCACCGCGCGCCTTGGTGCTGGTGACGGCATGATCACCGTGCTGGAGTACGTCCGGAAGAACAACATCTACACGGCTGAAACCGGTCTTCCTCTGGACATCGCGCCACTGCGTGAAGCCCGCAATGCTTCGTCCGATGGCGGTGGCCGACTTGTCGCGTACCGCAAGGACCCTGAGGTGGTTCGCTTCCACCTGCCGATGCCGCGCCGCGTCCTGGCCCCGCGCCAGAAGTCCATCATGGGCTTCGAAACGGGGATCATCGCTCGCACCGGCGGCACTGAAGTCCGTCTGCCGGGCGCCATGGCGTACCTCGACGAAATCACCCCACCAGCAGCCTGATAGGAGGTCGCCATGAAAGTGACCAACAACTCAAAGGCGCTGCAAGGCGTTCACACCGCCCAGGGCGTCGTGTTCATCCAGCCGGGTGAGACCAAGGACGTAGAACTCACTCCGGAAGGGCACAAAGGGGCTTCGCGCCTCTCCTTCCTGAGCGTGGAAGGCAAAGCGCCTGCTGGCGATGGCGACGAGCGCGCCGATCTGTTCGCCAAGCTGAAAGAGCTGGGCATTGATGCCGCCGGCAATAGCAAGACCGAAACCCTTCAGAAGAAACTGGACGAAGCGCTGGCAGCCAAAGAGCGCGACGACGTGACCAGCCAGCTGACCGCGAAGGGTGTTGAGTTCGGCGAGAAAGACAGCCTGGAAGACCTGAAAGCCAAGCTGGCCGCTGTTCAGTAATCCCCCGCAAAACCCGGAGCGCTGGTCGCTCCACCTATTCGAGATATCCCGATGCCTGACTTTTACGGAACCGTCGCAGCCGCCGACGCCTATCACGCTGCGCGCGCGAATACCGCCTGGGCTGGCGATGAAGTGGCGAAGCAGGCCGCGCTGATCAGGGCATCGGTATACATCGACGGCCGCTACCGGAAGCTCCTCGCTTCTGGTGTGTGGCAGTCATTGTTCCCCGGGGTGAAGACCGAGGGCAGAGGGCAAGCCAGGGAGTGGCCGCGCACAGGTGCGTACGACTACGAAGGCAATTCCATCCCGGCGGACCAGGTGCCCATCGAGATCGAGCAGGCCACCTATGAAGCCGCCCTGCGCGAATTGGTCGAGCCCGGAAGCCTGAGCCCTGATTACGTGGCGTCCTCGACGGTCAAGCGGCAAAAGGTTGGCCCGATTGAAGAAGAGTTCGCGGTTTCGGTTGGCGTAGATGGCGCCTCGGCTGTCCGCCCGGTGATCAGCATCATCGACGAGATGATCGCCCCTCTGCTGGCGGCCCGCTACACGTTGCCTGCGGTGTTCGTTGTATGACCCCGGCGCAGATCATCCAGGCCATAGAAGGAATGGAGCCTGCGATGCAGCAGGCTTACCTGGCTCAGGTAAAGCTGGTGGTTAGCGCAGCAACGGTTGCCGAAGTAGAACGCCTCATTGCGGAGGAAGACGAAAACGGACTGGCCGCGCTGCTCAGCATGGGCGCGATGGCTGCATTTCTGGAATTGATCCGCAGCGTCTACCTGACTGGGGCAAAGTTCGAAATCAAGGCCATCGCAATTCCCAAAGACCTGGGCCGGTTTGAGTTCGACGCCCGCAAGCCCGAGCTGGAGCAGTGGCTGGCAGCCAAGACCGAGGTGATTCGCCGGGACGCCGACCTGAATGTCCGCGAGGCGATACGTGCAGTGATGGGGTCGCGTCGGCAGGTGGTCGGCACTCCAGCGGTGCAGGTTGAGGTCGGAGCAACCCCACTTACCAGAAGTCCTCGGCAAGCCGCCCTGGATCTACTGGGTAGGGTCAGCGCGCAGACCGGCGCGCGATCTGGCGGGGTTGTCGGCTTGCCTGGCAACTACGCCCAATTCGTGATCAATGCTCGCGAGCAGCTGCTGGGCGGAAATCCCGACGAGATGCGTAAGTATCTCCAGCGCACTCGCCGCGATCGCCGATTCGACGGCATCGTGAATCGCGCTATCGCAGCCGGCAAGCCTGTCGCCCAGGCGGACGTGGATAAGATCGCCGGCAGGTATGCCGAGCGCTTGATGAAGACCTATGCCGAGATGCTTTCGAAGGCTGAAGCGCTTGAGGCATTCGGCGCCGGCCGCGATCAGGTTTACGAGCAGTTGATCGCGCAGGGCTTGGACCGCGACTGGGTCACCAAGACCTGGCGCGACCGTGGCGACAAGAAGGTGCGGCACACCCATTCCGTGATGGGCGGACAGGAAGTGCAGAAGGATCAGCCATTCCAGAGCCCGAACGGCGCTTTGTTGCGCCACCCGGGCGACTCAAGCCTGGGTGCGGGGTGGAGTGAGCGAGCCAATTGCCGGTGCTCGGCGATCTACAAGATAAGGCGGAAGTGATGCCAGACATTTATGACCGCGCCAAAGCGACAGCCACGCGCATGCTCGCGCCCCGCAGCAAGGGCGGGAAAGGGCTCGAACTGGTCCTGCGCCGCGAGATCGTCGGTGAATACGACCCAGACGCGCCGCCTGCCCCCAGCGAGCTGGTCGTGAACGGCTCCGGCTTTCGCGAGGAGTACGACAACCACTACATCGACGGAACGCTGATCGTGCGCGGCGACGTGAAGCTGCTGGTGTCGCCGGTTCAATTGACCGGCGAAGACATGCCAGCGCCGCAGAACAACGACAAAATCACATTTGATGGCACGGTCTACACGGTGATAGCCGTTGCTCCGTGGAACTTCGCCGGTCTGCCGGTTGGCTTTGAACTGCAGGTGCGCAAGTAATGGCGAATCACATGACCAGCCGCTACGGCGGCCAAGAGGGCAGCTTTGCGGAGAGCCTTGCGGCATTCGCTGAGCAAGCGAAGGAAGCGATCGACGACGTGTTCCGCGAGGTGGTGATCGAGATCGGCACCTCGGTCATCCGCCTGTCACCGGTGGACACTGGGCGCTTCAAGGGTAACTGGCAGTTCACCGTGGGCGCGCCGTCCAACCAGAGCATCGATACCTTCGACAAGGCCGGGCACGAGACCATTGCCGCCCTGGTGGCCGAGGTCAGCAGGCTTGAGGCTGGGCAGGTCGCCTACATTGTCAACAACCTGGTGTACGGCGTGCCGCTCGAATACGGACATTCCGACCAGGCGCCGGCCGGCATGGTGCAAATCACGCTCGCACGCTTCCAGCAGATCGTCGAAGAAGCCATCAGGAACAACCAGGTATGAAATACGAAGACGTGCCGGTTCGACCGGTCATGCGATACACGCTTTGCGAGTGCGGTGGACGACTGGTGCAGGTGGAAAACTCACCCGTGCTGCTCTCATTTCCCGCGCAATATCTTCATGAGTGCGCCTCCTGCCATCGATCCCAGAGCTTGCATGGAGTGTCGCCGGCGCTCGCCTATGAGGTGGATTGATGTCACACAACATCATCGCCGCGGCCTTCGAGTCGCGCCTGCTGGCCTGGGCAAAGGTCCGTACCAAGCCGCTAAAGGTGGTGGTGGAGAACGAGACCTACACACCCGGCGCTGCTGAGACGTACCTGCGAGCCTTCACGCTGCCCGCGACAACTGCAAGCAACACGCTGGGCGACGATCACCGGCTGTATGCCGGCGTGTTTCAGATCAACATCGTGGCACCCTCCGGCAAGTACCGGACCGAGGCGAGCAGCATCGTCGACGAGCTGGCCGCGCTGTTCACGCTGAATCTGCGCATCCCGCGCGGTGGCCTGATCGCCCTGGTAATGACTCCGGTTGCGCCAGGCCCAGGCATTACAGACGGCAACACCTTCACGGTGTCCGCCTCGTTCCAGTATCGAGCTGACACCAACTAATTCGCCCGTTGGGCAACCCCTGAACCCGCCATTGAGCGGGTTTTGTCATTTCTGCACAGAGGAAACACAACCATGGGCTTTCGACTCCCCAACGGCGCAACCCTTGAAATCGCTGCGGCTTATGGCACCGCCATCCCGGTGACGGCGCTGAGCAACGCAAACCCGGCCGTGGCGACTGCTGCTGCGCACGGCCTGGCCGACGGCGACATCCTCGCCGTGACCTCGGGCTGGACTCGCCTGAATGATCGCGCCGCCCGCGTCTCGGACAGCCTGAGTGGCACCTTCGCGCTGGAAAATATCAACACCACCAACCTGCAGCCATACCCGGCTGGCTCGGGCATCGGCTCGGTTCGTGAAGTGACCAGCTTTGTCGAGATCTCGCAAATCACGGACGTTACCACCAGCGGCGGCGACCAGCAGTTCCTGACCTTCGGCTTCCTGGCTGACGACGATGACCGCCAGATCCCGACCACCAAGAACCCGATCAGCATGTCCGTAACCGTGGCCGATGACCCGGCACTGGCGTACGTGGCCGTGGTTGAAGCTGCTGATGAAGACAAGTCCACGCGGGTGCTTCGCCTGAACCTGCCGAACGGCGACAGCATCCTCTACAACGCCTACGTGACCATTACGTCGACCCCGGCCCTGTCTCGCAACAACCTGATGACCCGCGTTATCAGTCTGTCGCTGGCCGGCCGCCCAACCCGTTACTCGGCGGTGGTGTAACCCATGGCGAAGATCAAGATTTCCCAGAACCCGACCTTCAAGACGAAGGTCGCTATCCCCCGTGTTGGCGGCAAGCCTGAAGAGGTGGAGTTCGAGTTCAAGTACCTGGACCGCCTGGCCCTCTCTGCACTCTTCGACAAATGGAGCAGCGCACGCGACGAGCATGCCAACAAGATCAAGGAGGATGGCTTGAGCTGGCAGGAGGCAACAGCGTCGGAGATCGGCATTCAAGTAGCCCAACTCCGGGATATCGTTGCGGGCTGGGCCTTTGACGAGAAGCTTTCGGATGAATCCCTGGCGGCGCTGGTCACTACTTGCATTGGCGCGCCTCAAGCCGTTCTGGATGCCTACCATAGCGCCTACAACCCGGCCCGCCTGGGAAACTGATAGCCGCCGCCCGCGTCATGTACGAGCCGGGGCCGTCCGAGGCGGACCTGGCGGCCTTCGGCATGACGCTAGCCGATATCCCGGATGAAGAGTACGAGGTCTGGCCGGACAACTGGCCAGCCTTCCGCCTCTTCGAAGCGATGTCGACGCAGTGGCGCACCGGTATGGGCGGGGCCTCTGGCCTGGATTACAACGCTCTCCCACCGGTCGCCAGCATGCTGGGCATCAAGCGGCGCGAACTCTCAGAAGCCTTTCAAGACATCCGTGTCATGGAAGCAGAAGCCATGCTCGTGATGAGCGAATCGAAATAACGGAGCCCGCATGACTTCTATTGCTGAACTCGGCATCAAGGTCGACTCGACCGATGCTGCGCAGGCGAGCTCTGACCTCGACAAGCTCACCGCGGCAGGTGGCCGTGCGGAGAAATCCGTCCGCTCTGTTGCCGCCGGAGCGGAAAAGCTAGAGGAATCGACAAAACGATCTTCCTCGAAGATCAAGGATCAAGCCAAGGACGTTGACGCCTCCGCCGAGGCGTTTCGCAAGCTTTATGGTGGAACCACCGCAGCCGCGGCGGGCATGTTCTCTTTAGAGAACTCGATCAAAAATGGATCCTTTGTTAAGTCGCTGTCGGCTACCAAGGAGGCCGAGAAGTGGCTGGCATCCCTGACCAGCACGACGAAAGATGCGAGCGCCGCCTTTCTCGACTCAGGCACCAAACTGACGTTCATGTCTTCGGGCATGAAAGGCTTGGGCGCATGGGCTGGTAACGGTACGCCGGTATTCGGCCAGATCGCAAAGCAGAGCGCTGATGCTGCAGCTGGGCTCGGCGTTTTCAGCAAGACCGCTGTGCAGTCTCAGATGTCTGCGAAGGAGTTGCAGAACGCCTTGCGCGGGGTGCCTGCGCAATTCACCGACATTGTCACATCCTTGCAAGGCGGGCAGGCGCCGCTAACAGTCTTCTTGCAGCAGGGTGGACAGCTCAAGGATATGTTCGGCGGTGCAGGCCCGGCTGCGAAAGCATTGGGCGGCTATGTCCTTGGCCTTGTTAACCCTTTCACGCTCGCTGCAGCCGCAGCTGCCGCTTTGGGCCTTGCCTACTACAAAGGCAGCCAGGAGGCAGACGAGTACAACAAGGCGATCATTTTCACCGGCAACGCGGCGGGCACCAGCGCAAACCAGTTGCGCACGATGGCTGACCAGGTATCGGCTACCGTTGGCACCACTGGTGCAGCGGCAGAGGTTCTGGCTAAGCTGGCCGGTAACGGAAGGATCGCGAGCAGCAGCTTCGAGGAAATCACTGAAGCAGCGCTGCTGATGAAAAAGGACGCTGGTCGCGCTATCGACGAGACCGTCGCCGAGTTCGCCAAGATCGCGAAAGACCCGGTGGCGGCGGCCAAGGAGCTGAACGATCAGTACAACTTCCTGACAGCCTCGGTGTACTCCCAGATCGTGGCCCTGAAGGAACAGGGCAACACCATTGGCGCAGCCAATCTACTGACCGACACCTATGCCGAGACGATTCGGTCCCGGACTGGCGAAGTCACTGCCAACCTCGGCTTGATTGAGGGGGCGTGGCGCAAGATCAAATCAGCCGCCTCCGAGGCGATTGACGCAACGCTGGATGTCGGTCGCACTCGGTCGATCGACAGCCAGATCGCCAATCTGGAAAAGATCGTCGCTGGACGCAAGGACGGGATCCTGGCGCAGCTGTTTCCCGACGATTTGGGCGCGGGCAGCCAGTCGACTAAGTTTATCGAAAGCCAGATCGCGGCACTTAAGCGCGAAAAGACGCAGATCGACGCTAACAGCAAGTCCCAGGGCGACCGGGCGAAGATTGATCGCGACGGCATCGACGCAAGCATCCGCCTGAAGTCCATAAGCGATTCCAACCTCACCAACGAGGAAAAACGCAACAAACTGATCAAGGAGTACAAGCGGGACGTCGAGGCGCTGCGCAAGGCCAATCCGAACGATCCGCTCGTCCAGGAAGCTGTCGTCACGAAGACGATCCAGAACATCCAGGACAAGAACAAGGACCCGAAGGCGGCGACAACTGCCGTCAACCTGACCGAGTTCAACGACTCGAAGAACCAGCTTTCGCTGATCCTCGGCGAGTATAAGAACGCCCAAAAGCAACTGGAGGCGGCGCAAAAGGCCGGCCTGGTCAGTCAGGAAGACTACCTGCTCAAGCGCCAGGCTTTGATCGGTAACGAGCGGGACGAGGTCACGGCGGCCTACCAGACAGAGATCGACGCCCTTGAAGCATCGAAGGGCAAGGCCAGCACTTCGGCCAACCAGCGCATCCAACTGGACCAGAAGATCGCCGACGCCCGGGCCAACATGGTCAAGGCGCAGAAGGAGGCCGATAGCGAACTCGAAGTCATCGCCACCAACGAACAGGGCAGGCTCGCCAAGCAGGCCCAGGCCATCAAGAGCTACACCGATGCTCTGGACCAGCAGAACGTCGCCCTGCGGCGCGCTGGCGGTCGTGCGGCTGATGGTGTTGGTCGGGGTGACCGGGAGAACGCCATCAATGGCGAACTCAACGGCATCGCCGACCGAGCCAACCAGCAGCGCCTGGATTTGGCCCGCGACAAGGCCGACGCATCGCGCAACATGAGCGCCGAGGAATATCAGGCCAAGCTGGACGCCATCAACAAAAGCGAGAAGGACCTGAGCGAAACCGTGCTCAGCAACTACGAGCAGATGTCGGAGGCGCAAAGAGACTGGCGCAAAGGTGCGACCTCGGCATTCAGCAACTACCTGGAAAGCGCGCGCAACGTCGCCGGGCAGACGCGGGACCTGTTCACCAACGCCTTCAGCTCCATGGAAGATTCGGTCGTCAACTTCGCCATGACCGGGAAGTTTTCGTTTGCGGACTTCACCAAGTCGATTCTGGCGGACATGGCGCGGATCGCGACCAGGCAGGCAGCCTCAGGAATCTTGTCCAGCATCGCCGGCAGCGCTCTCGGCGCATGGCTTGGCGGTGGCGGCGCTTCATCTGCTGGCTCAACCCAGGCCGGGTACTCCGGCGACCTATCAGGCTTCACCCCGGGCAGCATTCAGGCCAAGGGTGGCGCCTGGTCGGGCGGCGTGCAGATGTTTGCCAACGGCGCAGCCTTCGCCAACTCGATCGTCAGCAAGCCGACAGCGTTCGGCATGGCTGGCGGTGGGATTGGCGTAATGGGCGAGGCGGGGGAGGAGGCGATCATGCCGCTGACCCGTACCGCCGGCGGCCAACTTGGCGTCCGAGCCATCAGCAGCGGAGGGAGTGGCGGCGGCAACGTCTACAACTTCCCGGTCGCGGTTTCTGTCCAGACTACGGGTGACGGCGGCGTCACGACCACGGAAGACACAACGCAGCTGGGCAAAGGCATTCAGCAAGCGGCCAAGACTGAAGCCGAAACAGCAATCGCCCGAGGCTTGCAACCAGGCGGCGCCATCTGGCGCGTTATCAACGGGAGGGGCTGATGGCTATCGAAACGTTCACATGGCCTACCCAGCACGGAGACGCGCCCGAGATTACCTATCGGGTGCGCACCGCGCAGTTCGGCAATGGCTATAAGCAGATCGCCGGCGATGGGCCGAACAACAAGGAAGACTCCTATCCGATCACCTACACCGGGTCCAAGGCCAGGGTGCAAGAGATCATGGACTTTCTCGACCGCCACGCCGGCGTCAAGGCTTTCCTCTGGACCACGCCGATGGGGCAGCTTGGCCTATTTTCCTGCGTGAACCCTACTCCAACCCCCGTTGGGGGCGGAGTCTTCAAGCTCACGGCCACATTCACCCGGGCCTTCCAACCATAAGGGGCAAACATGCCGCTGATCAGTGACATCCAGGCTCTCGAGCCTGGCAGCGAAGTGCTGCTCTTTGAGCTGGACGGCTCCGACTACGGCGCGGACATCCTGCGCTTCCACGGACACGCTATTCCGCACACGCCGGCTGAATTGATCGCCGCCGGCGCCGCAGCCGATGAGATACCGGCCAAGCCGATTTACTGGCAGGGCAACGAGTACAGCGCCTGGCCGATGCAGATCGACGGTATCGAATCCAACGGCGACGGCACCGCTGTCCGCCCCACGCTATCGGTGGGTAACGTCAATGGCCGGATCACTGCCTTATGCCTGGCCTTCGACGACCTGCTCGAGTTCAAGTTGACCATGCGGCACACGCTTGGCACGTATCTCGACGCTGCGAACTTTCCAGGCGGCAACCCAACAGCAGACCCAACCCAGGAGACGATCGAGGTCTGGTACATCGACCAGAAGACGAACGAGGACGGGGAGACGGTTACTTGGGAGCTTGCCAGCCCGGGCGACGTGGGCGGCGAGTCCATCGGGCGCCAGGCCACGACGTTGTGCCATTGGTGCCTGACCGGAGGCTATCGTGGGCCGAACTGCGGCTACACCGGGCCCTACGTGACAAAGGACGGGGTGGTCACCGATAACCCTGAACTGGATGAGTGTGACGCCACACTGGGCCGTGGTTGCATTCCGCGCTTTGGCGAGGGGAACTCCTTGCCCTTCGGTGGGTTCCCTGCCGTTTCCCTGATCGCCCGGAGCTGACCATGCGCAAACACATATTGAGCGCGATCCAGGCGCATGCGGCGGCCGAGTACCCGAAAGAGTGCTGTGGGCTGCTGCTGGCCCTGGGCCGAAAGCAGCAGTACTTCCCCTGCACAAACACCGCGACCGAGCCGAACGAGGAGTTCCGTATCGATCCGGAAGAGTACGCCGCGGCTGAAGACCTGGGCGAAGTGATCGGCATTGTTCACTCCCACCCAGACGCCACCAGCAGGCCATCGCCGCGTGACTTGGCGATGTGCGAAGCGACGGCCTTGCCCTGGCACATACTCAGTTGGCCCGAGGGAGATTTCAGGTCAGTAGTGCCCACGGGCGATACGCCGCTGCTGAAGCGCCCGTTCGTTCATGGAGTTTGGGATTGCTGGGGCATATGCGCAGAATGGTATAAGCGCGAGTGGGGGCTTGAGTTCGAAGCCTTCAAGCGCGCCGATGGCTGGTGGGAGAGCAAGGACAACGCCAGCTTGTACGAGGCGAACTACGAGGCCGCCGGCTTCTACCGAGTCGACCAGCCGCAGCGCGGCGACATGGTCGTGATGGAGGTTGGCCGGACGGTTTATCCGAATCACGCCGGGATTTACCTTGGTGGTGATCCATCGCTTCCTGGCGAAACCACGGAGACCTTCGGCCCCGGGCCTTTCCTGCTGCACCACCTATACGGGCGCCCGAGCGAGATCATCATTTATGGTGGCCCTTGGGCTGCGCGCGCCAGGCTTGTGCTGCGCCACAAGGACGCCAAGTGATATCTTTGGGTTATCTTCCACAGGAGTGACCCCATGAGATTGTTCGTAGGCGCGGTAGCTGTTGCTTTGCTGGCGGGGTGTGTTTCCCCGGGCGACCTAGAGTCAAAGGATCCAAGCATTTCAGCCAGCACAGCGAAGGACTCGAAGCGTTACGCGCTTTGCGTCCTCCCGAGGTGGCAGGACGCGCGCAGCGACGTGACCATGTCCGAGACGGAGTATGGCTATCGGCTCATCGCGGCGACCAACAACATGACAGACGAATTGCTGAGCATCCGCAAGACGTCCAAAGGCAGCGCTGTGAAGCTGTACCAGCGCATGGCCTGGGCCCCGGGATATGGGCGGGGCGATATGGAGCAGGCAGTTAGAGGCTGTCTGTAAACGAAATGAAGCACACCAAGCCGCCTACGGGCGGCTTTTTCATGCCTGGAGAAAACCGTGACAGCGATTAATTGCAGCAATCAAATGACCACCATCCTGCTGTCGGGGCCGCTCATCAAGTTGTTTGGCCGCGTCCATCGTCGCGAGCTTGGAAGCAAGTCGGTAGGCGAGGCATTCAAAGCACTGAAATGCACGCTTGATGGCTTCGACGTTGCTATCAAGGATCTTGAGCGCCGGGGCATGAGGTTCGCAATCTTTCGGAACCGGAGGAATGTCGCGGAAAAAGAGTTCGCGCTGGGTGGCGCCGAGGAAATTCGGATTGTTCCGGTGATTTCGGGTAGTAAGCGCGCCGGGCTGCTTCAGACAATTGTCGGGGCAGTGCTCATAGCCGCCTCGTTCATCCCGGGATTTCAGGCCCTGGCTCCGGTGGGCATTGCCCTCGTCGCCGGCGGCGTCATCCAAATGCTCAGCCCCCAGGCCTCTGGCCTCAAGACCAGCTCCTCCCCCGAGAACGCGCCGTCCTACGCCTTCGGCAGCGCCAAGAACACCACGGCCAGCGGCAACCCAGTCCCGATCTGCATCGGCGAACGCCGGTGGGGCGGGATGATCATCTCCGCATCGATCTACGCCGAAGACAAAGCGTAACCACACAGCAGCAAGCAGGCCGCCCATGAGGCGGTTTTTTTTCGCCTGGAGGAAAGCATGGGCGCAGCACGCAAGATCGATATCCACGGCGAGAAGGGCGGCAGCAGCAAGCCGAAAGCGCCGAAGGAAGCCAGCGACAGCCTGCGCTCGACGAACCTGGCGAAGATCCTCATCGCTGTGGGCGAGGGCGAATTCGAAGGCGTGCCGACGGCGGCCGACATCTACCTGGACAACACGCCGATCAACGACGCCAGCGGCAACGTCAACTTCCCGAACGTGAAGTGGGACTGGCGCTCGGGCTCGGTTGATCAGACCTACATCCCAGGGATCCCGTCGGTTGAAAACGAAAGCTCGCTGAATGTTGAGCTACGCAGCGATGCGCCGTGGGTCCGGTCGGTCACGAACATCCAATTGTCCGCCGTGCGCCTGCGTTTCGCCTGGCCCGCGCTCCAGCGCCAGGATGATCAAGGCAATATCGGCGGCTACCGGATCGAGTATGCCATCGACGTATCTACCGACGGCGGGCCTTATCAGCAGGTGCTGGCCGATGCCGTTGATGGCAAGACCACCACCCGTTACGAGCGCTCGAACCGTGTTGACCTGCCCGAGGCCACCACCGGCTGGCAAATCCGAGTCCGCCGCCTGACGATCAACCAGAACAGCAACAAGATTGCCGACACGATGCTGATCGCCGGCTTCACCGAGGTGATCGACGCGAAGCTGCGCTACCCGAACACCGCGCTGCTGTACATCGAGTTCGACGCCGAGCAGTTCACCAACATCCCTGCCGTCACCGTGAAGTGCAAGGCCCGCAAATGGCAGGTGCCGAGCAACTACGACCCAATCGCCCGCACCTACACCGGCACTTGGGACGGCACCATGAAGCAGGCCTGGACCAATAACCCGGCCTGGATCACGTACGGTATTTGCACTGAGGACCGCTTCGGCCTGGGCAAGCGCATCAAGACGTTCATGGTCGACAAGTGGGAGCTATACCGGATCGCCCAGTATTGCGACCAGCTTGTTCCTGATGGCCTGGGTGGGACCGAGCCGCGCTTCCTCTGTGACATGAACCTGCAAGGCAAGGCCGACGCCTGGACGTTGCTGCGGGATATCTCAGGCATTTACCGAGGGATGACCTACTGGGCCCAGGGCCAGCTGATCATGCAGGCCGACATGCCGCGTGCCCAGGACTACGACTACGTCTTCACCAGGGCGAACGTCATCGACGGGAAATTCTCCTACGGCAGCGCCTCGGCGAAGACCCGGTACACCCGTGCCCTTGTGAGTTATGACAACCCGGCCAACAACTACGACACTGACGTCATTCCGTTTTCGGACCTGGATCTTCAGCGCCGTTACGGCGACCGTCCAATCGAACTGAGCGCCATCGGCTGCACCCGTGCCTCCGAGGCCCAGCGCCGGGGCAAGTGGGCGATCCTGAGCAACAACCTGGACCGCACCGTCACCTTCAAGACCGGCATGGAGGGCGTAATCCCGCTCCCGGGCCACATCATCCCAGTGGCGGACTCGCTGCTGGCCGGCCGTGAGATTGGCGGGCGAATCTCTGCCGCCGCTGGTCGCGTCATTACCCTGGATCGCGACACACTGGCGAAGCCGGGCGACCGGCTGATCATCAACCTGCCTGATGGACGGGCCGAAGGGCGCACCGTTGAAAGTGTGGCTGGCCGTGCAGTTACTGTGACAGTCGCCTACAGCGAAGCCCCTCGGGCTCAGCTTCAGTGGGCCCTGGATGCCGACGATCTGGCGATACCGCTGTATCGAGTCCTGCGTACCAGGCGCACCACCGAGGGCGACTTCGAAATCAGCGCTTTGCAGTACGAGCCGAGCAAGTTCGCATTCATCGACACAGGTGCGCGCCTGGAAGACCGGCCGATCAGCGTTATCCCGATCACCGTCGTTCCGGCGCCGGCGAGCGTCACCCTGACGTCGAACTCTGTCGTGTCCCAAGGACTGGCCGTCGCTACCATGACCATCAATTGGCCCGCTGTTGAAGGGGCCGTCGGTTATGACGTGGAATGGCGCAAGGACAGCGGGAACTGGATCAAGCTCCAGCGCACCGGATCAACCGGCGTGGACGTTGTGGGAATATACGCCGGCGCCTACGTGGCCAGGGTCCGAGCGGTGAGCGCCTTTGACATCTCGTCGATCTGGCGCAACTCGATACTGACCAACCTTTCGGGCAAGGAGGGCTTGCCGCCGGCGGTTTCGTTCCTGACGGCAAGTCCGTTGCTGTTCGGCATCTACCTGAAGTGGGGCTTCCCCGCTGGCGCCGAAGACACCCAGCGAACCGAAATCTGGTACGGCCCAACCACCGACCAGGAGGCATCGACCAAGCTCACCGACCTGGCTTACCCTCAAAGTGACTTCTCCCTACTTGGCTTGGCCGCTGGGGTGACCTTCTACTTCTGGGCGCGCCTGGTGGATCGGATCGGCAACATCGGTCCATGGTATCCGGTAGGGATCGGCGTACAGGGGCAGTCCAGTGCTGACGCATCGCCAGTGCTTCAGCTAATTGCGGGGCAGGTGGGCCGTACTGAGCTGGGCCAGGACATTATCGACGAAATCGACAAGATTCCAGGGCTTCAGGATCAGATCGATTCCCTCGATGGCCTGTCCGCTTATAAACCGGCCGAGGTGTATCAGCCAGGACAGATGGTGGTCGAGGACGGGCGCATTTATCAGGCTACCGAAGAAGTTCCGATCAACACGCCGCCGCCCAATACGGATTTCTGGCTGGATGTCGGCCAGTCGATCGAGACGGCCAATGGACTGGCGCAGCAGGTCACAATTAACACCGCCGATATCACGGAAATCGACGGAGTTGTCACCGCCCAGGCCACCGCCTTCCAGGCACTTCGAGCTGCTTATCGCGAAGATGACGGGGAGGGTGACCTTGCCGACGCCCTAAAGGGCTGGGGAAGCACAGCCGCAATTGCAAACGAGGAGAAAGTCAGGGCATCGGAGAATCTGGCGACCGCTCAGAAGATATCCACGCTCACGGTTGCGGTTGGCGAGAACGAGGCCTCCGTGACGGATCTGCGGCAAACCGTTGCAACCGACAAGGAAGCCACTGCCACAGCGATCACCCAAGTCAACGTAAAGGTTGGAGAAAACACCGCAGCGATACAGGAGACCTCAACCGCTTACGCGGATACCAGCGGAAAGCTCTCGACTATGTGGTCGGTAAAGATGCAGCTCACCGCCGACGGCAAGTACGTTGCGGCTGGTATCGGGCTTGGCATCGAGAACACCGCAGCGGGCCTGCAAAGCCAGTTCCTGGTCAGTGCCGACCGGTTCGCCATCGTCAACACCATTGCCGGCGGCGCTATCTCGGTTCCGTTTGCGGTGCAGGGCGGTCAGGTGTTCATGAACTCGGCTTTCATCCAGGACGGCAGCATCACGATGCTGAAGATCGGTCAGTACCTGCAATCCGACAACTATATCGCCGGGGTACAGGGCTGGCGCCTGGACAAGGCTGGAAACCTGGAGTTCAACGGGCCAGCCCCTGGTGGTGGCCGCCTGACCATGACCAACCGCGCCATCAAGGTCTACGACCAGAACAACGTGAAGCGCGTTCAACTTGGGGATCTAGACGCATGAGTTATGGCGCAAGGGTATGGGACGAGAATGGAAATCTTGCAATGGACACGACGTCCTTCACCTACCAGGTGATATGGCAGGGCGTTATCGATTTCAGTGGCAACGTTCCCAGCTACACACTGGGTATTCCAGGATTCAATCCTGCGAACTGCGTCTTCATGATCATCCCGACAAGGGCTCAAGACGTTCAACAGGCCGAGGCTGACACTTTAGGAAACACCAGATCCTACCCCTACGTCACCGTGTCGGCGGGCCAGGTAGTGATTTTGCCCAAGAACCCGTCGGCTGGGCCCGCTGTCGGCCAGACACGAATTATCGCCAAGGGATTCGCAATAAGGTACGCGGCATGACTTACGGCTTCCAGAGCATCAACGACAATTCGATCGTGCAGATTGATTCCGAGGCCCCCAGGCTTTGCATGCTGACCAAAGGAACCTACTCAGGAACAGGCACGGCCTCGGGTGTTTTTGCCAGGCCGATAACAAGCCAAGATCCTCCCATGGTTTTTATTCGACCGGATCAAACAGCACAGATACAAGTTCCATACGCTGTTTGGTTTACCGGAGGGCCAGGAAACTGGACGGGATTTTCCATGAGCGCATCTGTCGTTTATAACGCGCTCAGTGGTCTTTATTTCGTCGCGGCCTGGGCTTCTATGGGAACATCGCAATTTGGCATGCGTCTGTGGGACCCAGCCGCAACGCTTATCTATGACAGCGGGGCGCCGGCTGTAGTTGTTACTTATGCTTCAGGTAGTTGGACATACTTGGGGTCAGAGCAACTTAGCAATGCCAAGCGTTACAAGTGGGGCATTAACAAAATGCTTGGTGCTGGTGAGTACGTATCGCTAAACCCCTTTACCATGAACTGCCATACATCAGGCTCTGGTGGTGGATGTTCACTTGGTGTGGATTACGCCGCCGGTCGTATCATGATGTACAGCGTTTCATTCGAGGCATGGACCGACCAAGGCCATCGTCCATTTCTCTGCGCAAAACTTCTAGCCTAACCAAATTCTTGGAGCTTATTCATGCCCTGGTACAAAACTGGGACGGTCTCCGTCACCCAAAATTCCAACGCCATTATCGGCGCCGGAACAGCTTTTATTGCCAATAGCCGGGTCGGAGATGCTTTCCGAGGCCCGGACGGTGGATGGTATGAAATAACAAATATTGCCAGCGATACAGTCATGGCGATTGACCCGCCGTATCAAGGCGCTACCAATGCTTCAGGCGTATATGCTTTGGCCCCTATGCAAGGCTACGTGAAGGATTCCGCTGATGCGTTGCGGGCCTTGGTCAATCAGTTCGGTGGTGTTTTGGCGGTGCTGGGCGAGGACCCAACGCTGGCCGGCGTGCGCACAGCATTAAATTTGACTAACGCGGATGGATTGCCCGAAGGAGAAACTAATAAATATCTGACTAACTCGAGTGTTATTGAGTCTGTTCTTACCGGGCTCGCCACAACTGATTCGTCTTCGGTTGTCGCGACGGATGCTTTGCTGGTAGCTGTTGGTAAGCTTCAAGCGCAAGCTACGGCTATTTCATCATCGGTAGAGGGCAAGGCTGCTAGCGGGGCGAACAATGACATTACGTCGCTTTCTGGGTTGACGACGGCCCTCAGCATATCCCAGGGCGGCACCGGTGGCACCACCCAGGCAGGAGCACGTACTGGGCTTGGGTTGGGATCGGCCGCTGTTGTTGATGTCGTGGGCTTGATGGCTAATGGCGCGATTATCGACAGCGGAAGTAATTCCAATGGGGAATACACCCTCTATCAAGATGGAACAGCGATTCTAACTAGAACTGCCGTGCTTGGAACGGTAACAGTAACCACGGCCAGCGGGTCGGTATTTGTAACATCTGGGCCGTCAGTTGCTAGGGCGCTTCCAATAACACTAACGGCAGTACATTCGTGGGATATCCGGATTATTTCAAGCAACGCTCAATGTTGGGTAACAGGCGCAGCAGACGCAACATTAACATCATGGCCTGCTTTCTACATACATAGTACCACCTCCGGAACGCCAACCATGACCGCAAGGTTTTTCGCTAAGGGGCGATGGAAAGCATGATTATATACGAGGGTAATAAATGAAAATTATACTCAGCCCAAAAAGGCTAGATTCTGTCCTGCAACTGGTGAAGTCGGGCGATAATCTTATCGTTAATGATGAGAAGTTCGACTTCTCGTTGGTTGGAGAGGGCGATACGCTGCCGCGCGAGGCTATACATTCACTGTGGTTCGATGGGCCTGTCGACAGAATTGACGGAGAGTTGGTCCTAACTGTGGTCATCCCAAACCCTTGGAACTTCAGCTATGAACAAGCGTTCCCCGTTCCGATTGATGATGTGCCTGATGGTCCAGTTATGCTTCCTGGTCCACGCGCAGAAACTGATGCTTCGGTAGTCGGGGAGATTAATGCATGAATATTGATTGGACCCAGCTCATCACTAAGGCTATGAAGGACGCTGCGGCGGCCGCTGCACAGTTGGCTGCCGCAAAATTGGACTTGGCCTCCAGGAATAACAAGGCAACCGCACAGATCGTCCGCATTCAGGACCGTATCGATACGATTGGATTCGGCATCGAAATAGGCGAGGCCACGCCGGAAGAAGAGGCGGAGCAGGCCGCGCTGCTGCTGAACCTGAAGGCGTGGAAAACCTACAAATACGCCTTGGGCAAGGTCACTGTTCAGCCTACCTGGTACCAGGCGCCGGTCTGGCCGGTGGAGCCGCCAATCCCCGAGATCATCGCCGCGCCAATGATGCGTTCCGCCGAATCCATCTGATCTCAGCCTGCCACCGCAACCCGCCATCGAGCGGGTATTTTTTTGCCTGGAGAAAAGTTATGACCGCAACCGAGAAGGATCGCGACATCCTGGCCCGCACGCTTCATGGAGAGGCCAGGGGTGAAGGGTTCGCCGGCCAGGTGGCCGTGGCCTGCGTGATCCGCAACCGCGTAAACGATGGCAAGGACCGATCCTGGTGGGGCGAGGGCTATGCCGGTGTCTGCCTGAAGCCGTACCAGTTCAGCTGCTGGAACAAGAACGACCCGAACTATCCCTACCTGAGCGGCGCCAAGCCGATCCCGCCGAAGCAGTTCGCCCAGGCGCAGCGGGCCGCGGATCTGGTGATCTCCGGCCAGGAGCCTGACATCACCAATGGCGCGACCCACTACTACGCGACGACGATGCCGAAACCGCCGGCGTGGGCTAAGGGCGCAACTGAGACGTTCCGCCTCGGGCACCACATCTTCTTTAAGGACGTGCCATGAATCCCGCCAGCCTGAAGCTCCTGATCGCAGGTGTGGCCGTGGCGTTGATCCTGGCGATCAGCGCGACGTGGAAGGTGCAGGACTGGCGGTATAGCGGACGACTGGCCGAACAGGCGAATGCGCACCTATCAGACCTCGCCAAGATCGGCACTGCGGCAGCGGACCAGATCCAGGCAGAACAGGGCAAGCGGCTGGCCCTGGAACAGCAGCTGACCACCAGTGACCAAACCCACCACCGAGCACTCACCGATGCCCAACGTGATCAAGATCGCCTGCGCGATCGCCTCGCTACTGCTGATGTCCGGCTGTCAGTCCTCCTCGCCGAGGATCCTGCCAGTTGCAACGGAGTGCCTGCCGCCACCGGCACCGTCGGCGTGGTTCATGGAGCCCGTCGAGCCCAACTTGACCCAGCGCATGCTCAGAGAATTATCGCCATCACCGATGCCGGCGACCGGGGGTTGATCGCGCTGCAGGCGTGCCAGGCCTACGCTAAAGAAGTGGGTCGGCGATAGGCCTGATCAGCTCGGGGCCTTGGTTGCGCACATTGCCGACGGCGCGGTCAACCTTGAACCACTCGAAGGCCTCGGCGGGCTCTCCCTGGTGCAGGGCGATCTGCTCGGCCCGTTCCTTCGGCGTGGACGGATCCAGCCATTCGCGGGCAAGCTCAGGCGTCAGCACCACTGGGCGCCGGTCGTGGATATCGACCATGCCGCCCGCGCTGTCGGCGGTGATGATGACGAACCCGTCGTGCTCGCCCGGTTCCCGCCCGCCGGTGGGGAATTGGCCGATGGCCGCACAGAGGATTGGAGCTTGGTCCCTCCGGCGGATCAGGTAGGGCTGTTTCTTCGGTCCGCCTTCATCGACCCACTCAAACCAGTTGTTGATCGGCGTTATGGCACGGTTCGGCCAGATCGGCCGGTAGAACGAGCCGTGGGCGACTTTCTCAACCCGGGCGTTAATAGGTGCAGCGCGATTCTTGGCCCAGTGCGGTCGCCAGCCCCATCGCACCAGGTCAGCATGCAGTGTTTCGTCTTCCTGATGGAGTAGGGCAAGCTGTTGCGACGGCGCGCCGTTGTACCGGCCCAGGGGCTGATCGCCAATTGTGCTGATCAGGGCGTCGGGCATGAGGCTCAGTACAGCCACGAAGTCGTGGATGCCGGTGTATTGCGAGAGTCGTCCGCACATATAAACCCCTCAGGTGATCCGATTCACTCATTGCCCGAGTATCACATCAGGAAGGCTGTCGCCCTCATACACCTTCAGTCGATGGTATAGCTCGGCAATCAAGGCGCTCTGGCCTGCTATCTTCGACCTCGCCGCGTTCGTTAAGGTCGTGTGCTCCAGATAATGGTCGCTCAGAGTCTTCTCCACCGCCCTCAGCTTAGCGCGCAGCTTTGCGCACTCCTTTGTTTCAGCGGCGTGCATCTCGATCAAGCCGAAGATGTCCTGCCGCGCTTTGCGCAACTGTGTCGTCAGCTCTTGAACCTCGTTCTCAAGCATGAGGCAGGAGTGTTTGTACATTTCCAGGGGGGTAGGCGTGCCAAGCCAATCGCTGGTGTCTTCGATTTCATACGGGTCCATGACCATGCCTTGCTAATACTGTTTGAACGTACAGTAATCGAGGCTTGATGATTTGGGCGAGAGGGAGGCGACGAGCTGCAAGGTTTGGATTGTGTTCGGTCGGCAGGACGCCGGAGGAGGGTCTGTGACGGGAATGTGTCGCACATCGTGGTACAGTGTGACACGAAGCGCAAAAACTGAACGGTTGTGACGATTGCGGGCGTCGTAACCTATTGATATTGCAAGTCTTTACCTAAGGGCGCATGATTTAGGTTCCAGCGCCGCAAGGTGTGAGAGTTCGAGTCTCTCCGTCCGCACCACCTTATAAATCAAGGCTTTACCAGCCTTAGATACCCCTCCTGTAGCACCGCTGGATTCTCGCTGTAGCGAGATTGTGACAAGCCCATATCGAGAACACTGACGGCATTTCGTACCCTGGCCGGTGCAAGATGCGCATACTTCTCGGTCATCTGGATTGTCGAATGTCCCAGCAAATCACGAATCTCAATGAGCGGCACGCCGGCGGACACCAGCCACGCTGCACACGTATGACGCAAGTCATGAATCGTGAAGTCTGTTATTCCTGCCTTTATACAAGCGTTATCGAAACCCGTTGAAGGGTCGGCAACTCTTGCCCCGTTTTTCCGCGTAAATACCCATGGCGTTGTTGGGCAATATTCAGCCCGCACAGCCATCCTTCCTTTAAGCGCAGCCAAAGCCCCTTCATTAAGCGGGATACTTCTTCGCTTCGCGGCTTTGGTGTGCTCCCCGTCCAGATATATCAGCCGGTTGGCAAAATCGACCCGGCGCCACTCCAACCCCAGCATTTCCTCTTTGCGGCAACCGGTGTTCACGGCCAGCCGGATAAAGTCCTCGAGCATGTCGCCGAACCGCTGCTTTCTCACAATCCGACACAGGCCGTCGACCTCTGCCCGGGTGATCCAGCGGACCCGACCCTCTGGCTCCTTCAGCTTTCGACCCTTGACCGGGTTCGGCAGCTTCCATTCCAGTTCCGTCACGCACCAGTTGATAGCGGCGGACAGCGCCGCCAGTTCGCGGTTGATGGTGGCCGACGACTTGCCGGCCTCCGTCCTGGCCGCCGAGTACTCTCGTACATCCTTCCCGGAAAGCTCGTTCATCATCATCCCGGCGAAGTGCCGCTGCAGCGACTTGACCCTGAACTGAGTGGTCGCGAAGCTTTTCTGCGATGAAGCGGCATTGCCCAGGTACTGGACCATGACTTCCTCGAACGTCCTCGGCGGATCCACGCCCAATTCCTTCTGGCGCCAGGCCGCGCCGCGATGCTCCTGCTCTATGGCCTTGGCTGCTGCGTAGTCCTCGGTGCCAGCAGAGCGTCTAACGTACGTGCCATCTGCTGCGGTGAAACTGATCCACCAAGTTTTACCTCTTTTATAGGGCATACCTTCTCCTCGGGTACGCCGCCCGCGACCGGGAGGGTATCAGGGATACCAGCCTCGATCATCTGGACGAGCTTTTCGTAATGAACGCGCAGCGGGCCGAAGCCGCGTACGCAGGGGATCTTCCCCGCTTTTGCCAGGGCGTAAGCTGTCGTGCGGCCGATGCTCAACATTTCGGCCGCCTTAGCGATGGAGATCAACTTCATGCCGTCCTCCCAGCTTCTCGCTGCGCCTTATTCCAGCCTTGAATCCACTGCTGCTTGGAGCATGGAGACGTGTCGTTTTCCGTTTCGAACGGGTTTTGCTTGATGCTCACGCCCTTTAGGAAGGCCGCATATCCCTGCTCGAACGGGTTGATCTTCTGGCCGTGCAGTTCTGCAGTTGCCATGTGTATGTGCTCCATGCCGCGCGTGGCGGCAGAAGGGGTTATTCGGTGCGGAAGACTTCGGCGCGGACGGCGCGCCATTCCGGTTTTGTGGTGACCGGTTCGCGGCCAAACCACTGCTCGGCCTCCTTCGCCAGATCCTCGCGGGCTTGGCTCCATCCGCCACCGAGGCGAAGTGCCATAACGCGCACCTGGTCGCCGAGCGATTTGCACCGGCTCAGCTTTGTTTCAGCGCAAATGAACATGCGCGATCTCCCGCCCGCCGTTCACCGGCAGGCTGTAGGTGGATTGGGGTTAGATGAGTT
>Ga0307414_10000290_pt1 | contig 29508 bp, 28 predicted proteins | sample DK1Ometagenome_FD_203804 | JGI IMG/M metagenome (GOLD analysis project Ga0307414, IMG submission 203804) | Maize rhizosphere microbial communities from greenhouse at UC Davis, California, United States - DK15-O-3 | ecosystem: Host-associated > Plants > Roots > Rhizosphere > Soil | place: USA... | reverse complement strand
TGAGATAGGGGTCCAGCCTGTAGAATCCCTCCTCATACATGCGGGGGATGTCGGGCAGGGCGGCTGGACCGGCGAACAGTTCCAGGGGGCTGTTGGGCGGCCGGTCCATCGGTCGGAACAGAATACCCGCATAGTTTGCTTCGCAAATATCCCGCAGCCGATGCAGAAATCCGTCCCAAGGAGGCGTTTCGAACGGTCCCCGGTGCAGTGCAATCAGCAAGTCGTCCATGAAAGTTACGTTTAGCACTGCGGCATCCCATTTGGTAGGTTTGGTCTCACCCTGGCATGCCTATCTTCTGCGCAAACAGCAAAGCAGGAGAGAGAGTTTGAACAGGATAGCGGATGCGCGCGCGCTGATGGATGGCGCAGAACTTGAAACCGGACGCTCGGACTGGGAAGCGCCATTTACCGGAAACCCGCTGGAACCGTTGACCATATTGGTCGATGATCTGAATTCGACAGCCCGTCTTCACGAACTGGGCGCTCGGCGCATCTATCGGCAACTGCATGAGAATCTGTGCGCGCGCCTTATCTATCTGGACGATCGCAAAAGACTGAATGGAGTTGGGAACGGGCCGATAGAAAGCCCGATCTTCATTCTTGGCCTGCCCAGGTCCGGGACGACGTTCCTGCACAACCTGCTGGGTTCGGACCCTGAAAATCGGGCGCCGCGCATGTTCGAGATGCTGTCGCCAGGGCCGAAAAATCCCGACTCCATGCATCGGGCGTTGCGGCTGCAACGCGCGCGGGAAAGTGCACAGTTCAATGGACTGATGGATGACGACTGGCAGGGCGTGCATCCGTGTGACGCTGACCGGGCGGAGGAATGCCCCTTCATGTGGGAACTGTTCCTGCAGTCGGTCAACTATGCGGCGCGCGCGCATGTTCCGAATTTCGAGCGCCATGTCTTCTCGCAGGACTTCCTGCCGCTGTACCGCGAGCAACGCGCCCTGATGCAATATCTGCAATATGGCGAAGCGCCTCGCCGATGGGTCCTCAAGACGCCGATCCACGTCCGCTTCCTGCAAGAAATCATCGAGGTCTTCCCCGATGCCCTGTTCGTGCATTGCCATCGCGACACCGCCAAAATCTATCCGTCCATGGGTAGCCTGACCTCCATCCTGCATTCCAAGCATGGCGATCAGCCGCCGGCTTCGGCTGCCGTGATCCAGGATTATGACGGAACATGGAGCGACGCCCTGGCCTTTCGCGACCGCCCCGGCATGGCGGACCGATTCATCGATATCCAGTTCGTTGATTTGCAGGCCGACCCCATGGCGACCGTCGAGCGCATTTACCGCCATTTCGGCATCCCGACCGACGATCGCCGGAGGCAGGTGATGACGCAGTGGCTGGCCAAAGACCGTCGCACACGGGCCGGGCGCGTTCATCACAATTACACGCTGGAAAGCGCCGGACTGACGTTGAACGACATCGACCGGATGACCGGCGATTATCTGCGGGCATTTTCGGTGCCGCTCGAACGCTGAGGTCATTTACCGGCCATATAAGGAGGAGGATCATATATGGTGGCTTTGAACGAAGGCGTCGCAATCGTGACGGGTGGCGGATCGGGCATGGGGCTGGGCATCGCCCGCCGCTTTGCGGAACTTGGCACCAAGGTGGTGGTGGGCCGCACCGCAGGAAAGATCGAGGAGGTCGTGGCCGAGATAGGCAGGTCAGGGGGCAGGCTATCGCCTGCGCCGGAGATGTCGGTCGCGAAGAAGGCGTCGCACGCATGGTGGACGCGGCGCTCTCGCAGTTCGGGAGGCTGGATTTCGCCGCCAATGTGGCTGGAACGGCGCATGCGCCTAAATTGCTGCATGCCCTGTCGCTGCAGGAATTCGAAGATGACCACGCCGTCAATTCGAGAGGCGTCTTCCTGTCGATGAAATATCAGATACCGGCCATGATGAAATCCGGCGGCGGGGCCATCGTCAACGTGACGTCCGGTTCGGCCTTGGGCGGCTTCGCATATTTCAGCGCCTACTGCGCGGCCAAACATGCGGCGGCCGGGCTCACCCGGTCCGCGGCCCTCGAATATGCCGACAAGGGCGTGAGGGTGAACAGCGTTGCGCCGGGCGCCATCGCGACGCCCATGCTCCAGCGCAATCCTGCAGCGATAACCGAACCGATCCGCACATCCATTCCGATGCAGAGGTTCGGGACGATGGATGAAATCGCCGCGGCGACGGTCTAGCTCTGTTCCGATGAGGCCAGCTATGTGACGGGCCAGATATTGCCGGTCGAGGGTGGCTATACCGCATCATGCCTGACCGTCACTGTGCCGCCCGGAACGCAATATGACGCCTATCGGGAAGCACACTGAAAGCATCGCGTGGGATGTCGGTTCGGGCAGCCCGCTGAATGCGAGGATAAAGGAGAGCGTGCTGCGTCAGATCGGACGCAGCACGCTCCAGACCCGTCGAAAGCGGTGGGATGCCTATTGCAGCTGCGCTGAGCTCATCCGCCCCAACGGAACGAGGCTGTTGGCCAGCAGCGATACAAGTTGAGCCTGCCGAGACACGTCCGCCTTGACGAACATCGAACGCAAGTGCGCGCGCGCCGTGTTGTGACGGATATTGAGTTGCGACTCGACGTCCTTCAGGCACAAGCCCTTCGCCAGCCCTACCGCCAGATTCGCCTCCGTTGCGGTGAAGGAGAACAGCTGCTGCAGGAGTTTCTTGTCGGCATCGCCGACGATTTCCTTGACCCGCAGGAAGATCAGAGCCGATGTTTCCGTTTCGCCGGAAATCATAGAGCTGTGCCGCCGCGAACTGACGACGAGATGCAGCCGTCGGTCGTCATCGCCGCTGTTTACGAGCATCGCCCGCGAACCGGCCGGTTCCTTTTCGCACAAGGCAGCTCGTAGGGCCTGCTGAAACGCGCCATCGTCGGCGCGATCCACCGCCCGAAGTCCCCGAGCCGTCATTTCCAGCCCTATGCCCTCGTCCAAGGCGTCCTGAGCCGTCTGGTTCAGCACGACATGGCCGCCGCCCCGGTTGACGAGAATGGCGGCTATCCCGAGACTGTCGAGCGCTTCCGTCTGAAACTGAGTGACGACCTTGCTCTGCATATTCCGTCGACGGAGCGTCATCGCGCGACGAAAATGTTCCGCAATCTGCCGGAAAGCATCGAGGTCCGCAGGCCGGAATTCTGAGTCTTCAAAGCCCCGGCTGCAATTGAGCGTATATTGGGCGTCATCGATCAAATCGACGCATACAGTCGCCGTGACCGCAATATCGTATCGCTGCAGCAGCTTGGAGCACTGAACGGCATTGCTGACGAGGTGCCAATTAATAACGGTGGTTTCGCCGGGCTTGAGATCCTGCGGAAGCAGTTCCCTTGCACTTATCTGTTCCCATTCGCGAATGGCTTCTTCGGTGGCCTGTGGGCCCGAGGCAAAAAGATACTGCCGGTGGGATTTGGACTGCTGGGCTATGCGAAGGCAGGCGACATTGGCTCCAAGATAATCCCGGAGAATATCGAGCGCCTCGGGCCATGCGTCGTCATCGTCCACGCTGCGATATATTGCTGAGATAAGAGCGTCGTAGGAAATGCTGCTGTCGGAAGCAGGAAATTTCAGTTGGACTACCGCCATGCGGGGCTCTCCTATCTTTTGATCGGCTTCGCGCAGGAGCGCCCACCGAATCTTGCTATGCCGTTAAATACACATGAATGGAGATTTATGTCAATATGACTTCACGTCCTTAGTGCTGAGGCGGTCCGCCATCTTGCTCGGGACAACTTTTTTCACATTCGACTAAAGGCAAGGCTAAAGCAGGGTGTTTCATGCTGCATGGCAGCATGGACAGTTGCAACCGGAGCAACGACGGAGCTCCGCCATATGACCATATTTTTACAATTATGGTTATTTATTGGGGCTTGCGAGCCTTTGCCGCGAGTAAGGCCTAGTTCAGTTGGACGAGGTGAATTTTCACACGGCATATATGCGTCCGTTAGCCGCGGCCCGGAAGCCTCGACCAATCGCAATGAGTGGGCAGCTTTCGAACTAAATTCTGATCCCTGGGGATATGGATAAATGATTAGGCAAAAGCACGACCACACTCCGCACTTTTCCTGCTTTCTTGAGGGTGAAGGGCAATGAGCGTCCAGGAGAAAAAGGTCGCCATCCTGACGGGGGCGGGGACGGGAATAGGCCTTGCCACGGCTCGCGTGCTGGTTGCGAACGGCGTTCGCATCGTGGCCGTCGGGCGCACGCGCGAGTCGCTTCAGCAGGTCGCGGATGAACTGGGAAGTGACTCCGTGGCCCTGCACGTCGCAGACGTCACCGCGACGGAAGCGCCGGCGGCTTCGGTGGCTATGGCGCTCGAACGGTTCGGCCGTCTCGACTATCTGGTCAATAACGCCGGCAAGGGAAAGCCGTCGCCCGTGCACGAGACCACGGACGACATCCTGGACGACTTCCTCGACGTCTTGCTGCGCGCGCCTTTCCGTTATTGTCGGGAAGCCATTGCGGTGATGAAGCCGGGTTCCGCCATCGTGAACGTGTCTTCGACCTTTTCCATTCTGGGCGGGCTGCGGGGCGGCGCCTATTCCGCGGCGAAAGCTGGCGTCAACGGCCTGACGCTGCATATGGCAGCGCAATATGGCTTTGAGGGCATTCGCAGCAATGTCGTCGCGCCGGGCGTAACGGAAACGCCGATGACGGCCTATAACTGGGAGAATGAAGTCTTTCGGCGGATGAATTTCGAGATGACGCCGATGAACCGGACGTGCACGGCTGAAGACATCGCCAACGCCATCTGGTTCCTGCTTTCGGACCAGGGTGGATTCATCAATGGCCAGATCCTGGCGGTGGATGGCGGTTGGACCACGACCAAATTCTTGAGCGAAGAAGCGCGCTTCGCGGAAAGAGTGGCGAAATGACGCCATCGGATCTCGGGATCACGCGTCGTGACGTGGATGGCTGGTCGATAAGGCACGACCCCGAGCGCGAAGCGCAGGCCCGCGCGGGCGGATGGTGGCTCGACACCACGATCGGCGATGCGGCGGCCCAACTTGCCCTCGAGGAACCCGATCGGGTTCTCCTGATCGACGGAGATGTTCGGCTGACCGCGGGTGACCTTTATCAGTCCGCGCGGCGCCTGGCCGACGCCATGCGGCAACGCGGCATCGGTTGCGGCGACGTGGTGTCCTTCATGCTGCCCAACTGGCATGAGTCCTGCGTTGTATATCTGGCCACGGCCTTGATCGGCGCCGTCAGTCATCCGCTGGTCACGAATTTCCGCAACGCTGAGCTGCTTTTCATGCTCTCCGACTGCAAGAGCAAGGCGATCTTCGTTCCCGCCGAATTTCGGCGCGTCGATTATCGGACCATGATGGCCGAAGTAGGCGCGCAGATGGAAAGCCAGCCCCTTGTCGTGGTCCTGCGCGGCGATCCGGGTAATGGCGTGGGATATGAGCAACTAGTCGCGGAGGGCAGCCCCGAAGCGACGTTCGATCCGGTCGATCCCGGCGCCGTGCGGATGATCCTGTACACGTCAGGCACGACCGGCCGGCCGAAAGGCGTTCTGCACACCCACAATACGATCAATGCGGATATCGTGCAGCTCCACCGTTTCTGGAACCGGGGCGAGGATGCGCGCTACCTGGTCGCTTCTCCGGTGAGCCATATCGGCGGATCGCTCTACGCTTTTGAAATGCCGATCCTTTTCCGTACCAGCGCGGTCCTGATGGACATGTGGGACGGCGCGGCGGCGGCGACCCTGATTGAGCAGGAGCAATGCACGCACATGGCGGGGGCCACGCCGTTCCTGCAGCACCTGTTGAGCGCCTGCCGCGTTTCCGGAGCCCGTCTTCCTAGCCTTCGAATCTTCATTTGTGGTGGCGCTTCGGTGCCGCCGTCGCTCATTCGAGAGGCGACAGAATGGTTTGCTAACTGCGTCGCGACGCGCGTCTACGGCTCGACCGAGGTGCCCACCATAACATTGGGTTCGATCGAAGCGGGCGATACCGACCATGCGGCCGAAACAGATGGGAAGATCGGCGCGGCGACAGTCATCATCCCCGTCGCCGACGCACAGGGCATGGGCGAGCTGCTGGCCAAGGGGCCGCAGATGCTGGTGGGCTATCATAATATCGAAGACGAGGCCGCGGCGTTCGATGAGGCAGGCTATTTCCGCATGGGCGACCTCGGCTACATCGTGGATGAAGAGTATGTCGTCATTACCGGCCGGCAGAAGGACATCATCATCCGCAATGGCGAGAATATCAGCCCAAAGGAGATTGAGGATCTTTTGACACGCCATCCTGACGTCGCGGAAGTGTCTGTCATAGGACTTCCGAGTGAGAAGACGGGGGAGATGGCGTGTGCGGTTGTTCTGCCAGCGGGTTCGGCAAGGCCGACATGTGCGGATTTCGCAACCTTCTTAAGCGACTTTGGCATAGCCAAGATCAAATTTCCCGAACGTGTCGTGTTCCGCAACGACCTGCCCCGCAACGCGACGGGCAAGGTCCTGAAGCATGTGCTGCGGGATGAGATATTGGCGGACATGGCGGGAGGCGCCGCGTGAAGCGGTACTCCATCGCGGTCATTCCAGGAGACGGCATAGGCAAGGAAGTAATGCCCGAAGGCATTCGGGTACTGAACCGCGCCGCCGATATCTTCGGCTTTTCCTTCGACTGGCATCATTTTGACTGGAGTTGCGAAACCTGGCACGCGACGGGCGCGATGATGCCCGACGACGGCATCGACCGTCTGTCGCAACATGATGCCATCTATCTTGGCGCGGTCGGCTATCCGGGTGTTCCCGACCATATTTCCCTATGGGGACTACTGATCCCCATCAGGCGCGAATTCGACCAATATGTGAATTTGCGGCCGGTGCGATTGCTGCCCGGCATCGATTGCCCGCTGAAGGGCAAGCAGCCCGGAGACGTGGATTTCTGGGTCGTCCGGGAAAATACCGAGGGCGAATATTCGCGCCTGGGCGGCAGGAGCGGGAGCGGGGAAAATGAGTCGGTCATCCAGACCGCCCTGTTCACCCGGCGCGGCACCGATCGCATCCTGCGCTACGCCTTCGACCTCGCGCGTCGGCTGGATCGCCGCCATGTGTCCTCGGCGACCAAGTCGAATGGGCTATTCTATTCGATGCCCTTCTGGGACGAGCGCTTTGCCGCGATTGCGGCGGAATATCCCGACGTGCGGACGGACAGCCATCATATCGACATCATGGCGGCGCGCTTCGTGATGAAGCCCGAACAGTTCGACGTGGTCGTCGGGTCCAACCTGTTCGGCGACATATTGTCCGACCTTGGGCCCGGCTGTACCGGCACGATCGCCGTTGCGCCTTCCGCCAATCTCAATCCGGAAGGTCGCCACCCCTCCATGTTCGAGCCGGTTCATGGTTCTGCACCGGACATCGCCGGGCGCAACATCGCCAATCCGATCGGGCAGATCTGGGCCGGGGCGATGATGCTGGACCATCTGGGGCAGCAGGCGGCGGGCACCGCCATCCTGCAGGCCATTGACGACGCCCTGCTGGCCGGGGACGCGCTGACGCCGGACCTTGGCGGCCTGGCATCGACGCAGGACCTGGGCGCTGCGGTGGAGGCGAAGCTTTCTTTGCTCACGAGTGATTGCAAACGTCCGAACGGATGATGGTGGGCGGCAGTCCGGGGCGTAGGCCATCAGGAAACAGTATTTGGGAGTGATCCATGTCGGCTGTCCACGCTGATACCAAGAACGAAACCATCCCGTCGGTCGAGCAACTTGTCGATCGGACGCGCGCCTTGATCCCGCTGCTGCGGGAGCGTGCCGCGGAGGATGAGGCGAACCGGACGGTGAATCCGGACACGGTCCGGCGCATGAACGAGGCCGGACTGTTCCGCGTCCTTCAGCCGCGCCGCTGGGGCGGCTATGAACTGGGCCAGCGCGCCTTTGCCGAGGTGCAGATCGCACTGGGCGAGGGCGACATGTCGGTTGCCTGGATCTATGGCGTGATCGGCCTGCACAGCCTGCACATCGGCCTGATGGATGACCGCGCGGCGCAGGATGTGTGGGGCAAGGACAGCTCGGTCCTGATCGCCTCGCCCTATATGCCCGGCGGCAAGGCGACACCTGTCGAGGGTGGCTTTGAATTTTCCGGTCGCTGGTCCTATTCCAGCGGCTGCGAGCATTGCGACTGGACCTTCCTGGGCGGTTTCGTCAATGGCGATCCGACCGACTATCGCGCCTTCCTGCTGCCCAGGGCGGATGCGAAGATCGTCGATACCTGGCGCACAACCGGGCTGGCCGCGACGGGCAGCCACGACATCGTGGTCGAGAAGGCCTTCATCCCCGAATATCGGACGCATAAATTCATCGACGGCTTCAACGGGACCAGTCCGGGCCGGCAGTGGAATGACAACCCCCTCTATCGCATGCCCTTCATGCTCGTGTTCATGCGGGGGATCACCAGCGGTCAGATCGGCGCGCTGCAGCATTTCCTCGATCTGTTCAAGGCCTATGCCAAGGACAAGGTGTTCATGGGCAGCAAGACCGCCAAGGATCCCGACGCCCAGCTGGCGGTGGCATCGGCCGAAGCGGGCATAGACGAGATGAAAAAGGTGATGTTCGCCAATTTCGAGATCATGCAGGATTATGCGGAGCGCGACGAGATGCCGCCGTTGGACTTGCGGCACATGATGCGGTTCCAGAGCGCGAGCGTCGCGGAACGCTGCGTCAAGCTCGCCGAGGGCATGCTGACGGTCGCGGGCGGCGGCGGTGTCTACGACACATCCAACATGGGCCGCATCTATCGCAACATGCTGACCGGGCGCCAGCATGCCGCAGCCCAGTACCGCATCTACGGACGCACTTATGGCGACAAGCTGATGGGCGGCGAACCGTTCGACATGATGCTCTAAACGGGCAGGGTCCGGGATTCGGCGGACGACACCGTCCCCGGTCGGACCCTGTTTTCGCACGCGCTTCGGCTGTGATGAAGGGAGAGGAAGATGAGCGGCAAGGCCAGAGCGGTACTCAACCTCGTCGAAGCATGGGCGCGCCGCGACATCGACTTCATGATGGCGCAATTTGCCGATGATGCGATATTCGAGAATGTGCCGATGGACCTGATCGTCGGCAAGGACGACATACGGGCAGCCAATCAGGCCTTCATGGCCATGTATCGGGAGGCGCCATGGGAAATCCATCATATTGTGGAAGCGCCCGATGGCACGGTGCTGACCGAACGGTCCGACATATTCATCCTCAACGACGGACGCAGGACAGAATGTCGCGTGATGGGCGCCTTCACGGTGAACGACGACAATCTCATCGTGCATTGGCGGGACTATTTCGATCTTGCGGACTGGAACCGGCAGTTGGGGGCGGATCCGGATTTCGGCCGCAAGGGGTATCGGCAAACGGAAGTGGCCACCACGGCTGGGGAGTGATCGATGTTGAAGGACATGTTCGTTGAAATGGCCAAGGGGCGCGAAACGCCGGCTGGCGACAGAATTCGCGACCTCGTCACCCGGTATCTCGCGACCTTTGCGACGGGCGACATAGAGGCGCGCGTCGCTTTATTCGCGCCTGATGGGTCCTTCGAGGACCCGGTCGGTACCCCGCCCATGGTCGGCCATGATGCGTTGCGCGCCTTCTTCTCTCAGGGCAGCGCCATGAAAATATCCGCTGAACTGGAACGGATCGTCATTTGCGGCAATGAAGCTGCCTTCGCCTTTCGCGCCCGGCTGGACGCGGGGGAGGGTGGACAGGTCACTATCCACCCGTTCGAGACGCTGGTGGTGGGCGACGACGGCCTCATTGTACAGATGCGTGCCTATTTCGACGCCGGCTCCATAAGCTGATTTTCGGAAACAGCCAGGAAATCCGGCAGGCCCTTGACGCTGATGCGATAATTCAGCCGCGCCTTGTCCGGGGCGTCGGAATATTCGATGGGCGTCGCCCGGTGCATCACCGACAGATTGTCCCACAGCAGCACGTCGCCCGGCATCAATTTATAGTCCTGCAGGAATATCGGCGCGGTCGCGTGGCTCTTCAAATCGTCCAGAAGCGCCAGTCCTTCCGCTTCGTCCATCCCCTCGACCGCGAAGGCGGAACCACCCAGCCCGTATAGCGCCTTCATGCCGGTAACCGGATGCGTGCGCACCAGGGGATGGAGGACAGGCGCGGGTATGTCGACATGACGCTGCATGTCTTCGGGAAGATCCTGCGGACGGACGATCGTCTCATCCTTTCCCGGCGTGGCCGCGCTGATGCCGTGACGGACCTGCAGCCCGTCAATGCGGTCCCGCATGTCTTGCGGCAGGGTCGCATAGGCGGCAGCCAGATCCGCAAAGAGCGTCTCGCCGCCCTCCGCAGGCGCCTTTACCCCAAGCAGCATGGTGACGGTCGCCACCTCCTCTTCATAGGAGCTGTCGCAATGCCAGTGGGACGCGACGTTGCGCATGAAGGCCGGCGCGGACCCCGAGTTGGACTGGACGATCATTTCGGGATGCTCGCCATGCCGGTTGCGGCGGGAGACGAGCAGGACGGGCCGCCCCCAGCGCTTGCCGAAGGCCACATATTGATCATTGGACATGGCCTGCCCCGGCACGACGAGGATCCGGTTCTGGAAAAGGGCATCCGCCAGACCGCGCAACAGGGCGTCGTCCGCATGGGTAAGATCGACGCCGACCGCCCGGACGCCAAAGGCGCCCGGCAGTGGTTCAAGGATGAGATCCTGTTTCGTCCTGTCCTGCATTTCAACCCCGCCGTTCACGCCGCTGCGCCCATGGGAACATGGGCGTCGGTGGGGGCGCTACGCGTGCCACGCACCAGCTTTCCGGGCAACGCGCCGGTAGGCGCGCCGTCGCGATATGTGATCGTTCCCGACACCAGCGTCGCGACATAGCCGTCCGCTTCCTGACGCAACCGCTTGCCGCCGGCGGGAAGATCCTTCTGGATCTGCGGACGGTGCAGCACGATCTTTTCGGGATGGAGGATATTGATATCGGCCTTGTAGCCAGGCGCGATCCTGCCGCGATCGAGCAGACCGATGGATTCCGCTGGCTGGCTGGTCAACGACTTGATGAGCCGGGGCAGATCCAGGCCCTCCCGGCCCAGGCGGTTGGCCAGCATATAGGTCGGATAGGCGGCGTCGCAGATCATCGCATAATGGGCGCCGCCGTCACCCAGCGCGACGATCATATTGTCCTCGCCGATCAGGTCCGACGTTCGCGCGACCGTATCGGGAACACTGCTGCCATAGGCGCACAGGATCGCCCGCCCTTCGCCTTCCAGCAGAGCGTCGTAGATGACGTCGGCAAGCGGACGACCGGCCCGCGCAGCTTCCGCCTGAAGGCTATCCTCCTCGGAGAAATCATAATTTGCCGGTTCGCCGAGGCGATAGAGGGTCAGGTCGGTCTTTATCAGACCCACAAAGGCGGGATTGGGATCTTCCGGATCCTCCGAAAGGATGCGGGCGCGCAGCGCTGGATCCTGCATCTTCCTGACCTTCTCTGCCAGAGGCAAGTCCGCCAGCGCTCGGTAGCTGGGGTTGAGACTGAACGGGTGGAAGCTCAGGTCGAGACCGAACAGAACGCCCATCGCACGCGGCAGGAACTGGGCGTTGAGCCTATGGCCCTTGTTCGGCGCGGTGCGAACCGCATCAACATAAATGTCCCAGTTCGCTGGATTCTTGGGCATCGGGATGAGGCTGAAGTTGATCGGGCGACCCGATTCCTCCGCGACGGCCTCCAGCAAACGAACCTCGTCCGCGCCATTTCCGTCGATGTCGGGAATGCATTGGAACACGCCGTCGCCCGCATCCTTCAATCCGCCCGCCAGCGCCTTGAGTTCGGCGAGTTCGGATTGGACGCTCGGCGCCAGCTTGCCATTGCGGAACCGATGGAACAGGTTGCGCGATGTCGATACGCCGAGTGCGCCCGCCTCGATCGCTTCCGCGACCAGCTTGCGCATCTGGACGAGATCCTGATCGTTCGCCGGCTCCAGATCGGCGCCGCGTTCCCCCATGACAAAGACCCGCAGGGGCGAATGCGGGATCTGCGTGGCGAAATCGACGTCGCTCGCGCGCGCTTCCAGTGCGTCAAGATAGTCGGGGAAACTTGTCCAGTTGAACGGCACGCCGGTCGCCATTACGGCATGGGGAATGTCCTCGACCCCCTCCATCAACCGGATCATCAGATCCTCGTCGCCTTTCCGGCACGGGGCGAAGCCGACGCCGCAATTGCCCATAACGACAGTGGTGACGCCATGGTTGGAGGACGGCGCCATCCGGCTTTCCCAGGTGATCTGGCCGTCATAATGGGTATGGACGTCAACGAAGCCGGGCGTCACGACCAGGCCGCTGGCGTCGATTTCTTCTTCCGCCGTGCCATGGATATTGCCGACCTTGACGATCAGGCCGTCAGATATCGCAATATCCGCCGTCACGGGCTTTCCGCCAGTGCCGTCCACTACGGTTCCGCCGCGGATAATCAATTGATAATCAGCGCTCATCAGACTCACTCTCCGCTCATGAATTTTTAGTCAGTATTTGCTATCTAAAGGATATGGAATTGGCAGGCAAGGGGACGCAGACCAAATTGTCGAGTGGCGGGGCAGGGCGTAGCCGTCGCAGCACCACTGAAGTGCGGTCGCTCATTCTGGCTTCCGCCCGCGCGATGTTCGCCGCCGATGGTTTGGCCGGCACGACGACCCGAAACGTCGCGCAAGGAGCCGGCGTCGCCGAAGCCCTAATATTCCGGCATTTCGAGTCGAAGACCAACCTGTTCGAAGCCGCGATCATCGAGCCGTTTAAGGCTGTATTCACCGCTTTCCTCGAATCCATGGACGTCGAGGAGAAAGGCAAGAAAGCGCGTAGCCTTTATACTATGCAGGCGCTCTTCCTGTTTCTCCGGGAGAATGCCGACCTGCTTCAGGCGCTTGCGAAATCGTCGGTTGCCGGTGACCTGCCCCTGTCCCATGCGCTGGATGACTATTTTCTCGCCGCCGAAAAGAGGGTGCGGCTGCTCTACCGCGACCGGGAAGGGGATTATGACATCCCGCCAGCCATTTTCGTGCGCTATTCCTTCGGCATGGTGGCGGCGGCGGTCCTGTTCGAAGGATGGTTTTTCCCGGATGCGCCGATCGACGACGACATGGCCGCCGCGATCCTGGCGCGGATGAGTTACAAGGCGATCCAGCCCGCCGAGGAAAATTAGCCGGCACGTCGGCATCCTTGTCTTATCGGACGATTGCCGCCGTCGCGGCACGCGCTACACGCGCTGCGGTGAACAGTCCGCCGGAGCAAGGAGCAGGAAATGAAGATCGCTGAACTGGGCTATCTGCTTGTAGGAGCGCCGGAGGTCGCGGAATGGAAATTCTACGCTGAGAAGGTGCTGGGGACGATGGTCCAGGATGGGCCCGAGGGCGCGCTCTACGTGAAGATCGATCACCGCGCGTTCCGCATCGCGGTCTTGCCGGGCCACGACAACGGCCTGCTCGCCAGCGGCTGGCTCGTCCAGACGAAGGATGACTTCGAGGCAGCGAGGGCCGAGCTGATCGGTGGCGGCGTCGAACTGGTTGACGGAACGGCTGAAGGCGCGCAGCTTCGGCAGGTCCAGGGATATTTTTCCTTCAAGGATCCCGAAGGTCACGGCCATGAAGTGGCGTGGGGACCGATATCGGATTTCCTGCCCTTCGTTTCGCCCGCTGCCGTAAGCGAATTCGTAACCGGCGAAATGGGCCTTGGTCACGTCGTGCTCACGGCCGTCAGGGATTTCGACGCGCAGGCGGAGTTCTGGACCCGCCATGGCAGTTTCACGTTGTCGGATATCCTGCATGTCCCCATGCCGGACGGGAAGGCCCGGGTGCACTTCTTTCACTGCCGCAACCGGCGCCAGCACAGTCTTGCCCTCGGCGAACTCCCCATACCGGGGGGCTGCATCCATATCATGCTGGAGGTGGGCACCATCGACGATGTCGGTCACTGCCTGGACCGGGTCGCCGAACACGGAGTCAAGGTGACCGCTACCTTGGGCCGCCATGTCAATGACGACATGGTATCCTTCTACATGATGACGCCGGCCGGCTTTTCCCTCGAATATGGCTTTGGCGGCAAGCAGATGGACTGGTCCGGGCATGTCGTGTTCGAAACGACACGGGGCAGTGCCTGGGGTCACAAATTCCAGTGAGATTCCGGTTTGTAAGGGGCGGCTTGATCCGGCCCGGCTCGTCTTCATCGACGAGACTTGGGCCTCGCGCGGATCCAAACTGTCGCCCTTCCTTCTTATGGCTCGAACAGATTCGCATTTTTACGCCAGGGCTGCCATGCGAAGGCTTCGAACGATGACGACCGCGCTCAACAGGATGCCACCGGCCAGGATCAGAAGCCCGATATCGTAACTGCCTGTCTGGCTGTAGGCGTAAGCGGCGACGACAGGGCCCAGCGCGCTTAAGTTCAGGAACGGGTAGGCAAGGCCCAGAGTCTTGCCAATATTCGCAGCGCCGAACCGCCCGACGAGGACGACGCCGAGAAGAGGCTGGATCGCTGCCGACGCAAAACCGCCGGAAAGCGCGGCCCCCAGCAGGTGGACATAACCGATCGGCCCGAGCGCTCCAAGCGTCAGCGAGATAGTCAGCAGGTAGCAGCAGCTGACCACGAGATAGACGGTATGCGTGCTGACCCGATCGACAATCATCCCCCAGATCGGCTTGCCCACGATCGCTCCGGTAGAGAGGGCGGACAGCAGAAGTGCTGAGCGGGCGGGCGAGATGCCATTGTCATGGCCCATGGCCGGCAAATTATACTGGAACACAAGCTGCACGGCCGCGACGATGCCCATCCCGATCGCGATTGAGAGGAAGATCCTGTCGGACAATATCGTCAAGGTGGTGAGGCTGGCATCGCCACCCTTGCGCTGGACGACCGGTGCCGCCGGTACATCGTCCAGGGGTGGCTCGCGGAGCAGCAACGCGACCGGAACGAACATCACAGCAGCCGCGACTGCCAGGTAGAGATAGGCCGTCCGCCAATCGGAAAAGCTTATGATCCATTGAATCAAGGGCGGCATCACGAGACCGCCCACCGGACCTCCGCCCGCACTGACGGCGAGCGCCAGGCCCAGCCGCGATCGGAACCACTTGGCGGTGACGGCCTGTGCCAGCAGCGGCCCTGCAAGTTTGACCGCGACGGACACTGGAAGGACACTGATCAGCATCACCTGCCAGAAGCTCGTGGCCTGTGAAAGCAGTACCAGCGACAATATGGTCGAACCGACACCGGTCAGAATGGCGGGTTTGGTGGGAAGCCTGTCGATGAAATGGCCGACAAAGGGACTGGCGACGGCGGAGATGACCTGGATCATCACGGGGATCATGGTTAGTTCGGCCCGGCTAACTTCAAAGCTCTGCGTCCAGGGGATCAGAACGACGCCGAAGCTGTAGAGGAATATGCCCAGCGAAAAGGCCTGCATGAGCACTGTGATGGCCACGATCACCCAGCCATAATAGGCGGAATTCATGGCGGAGGGCGCGGGCGAGCCGTGAGGGCGAGGGGCTGGGCGGGAATGTGGCTGCACGTCGCGCGGGCTGCCGGGCTCATCGTTTTCACGCAATCCTCGATCCTCTTCCCAACACGTTTCGACCATGACACGGGGTCCGCAGCCGCTGGCGGCTGCGATAGTCCTCCATCCTCGCCTTCAGGCCCGGTTCCGCCACTGAGCGCACGAGTTCCGCAAGCTGTCGATCGACCGAACCCCGCTCGACGGCAAGCGCCGCCCGCAGCCGGGCCAGCGTCGCCGCGTCCAGCCGGGTGGAAGTGGCGATGCGCCGGTCGCAAGCCGCGAACAGGTCCGCCCCCGCGCCGACGGTGCGGTCAGCGGCGATCGCGATCGTTGGATAGGGGGCGTTCCAGATCCGGGCGAGTAGCTGCTCGATCCGGATGAAGCGCAAAGCGAGATCGGCATCACTCTGCTCCGCCAGACCAGCGAGATCGAAACCGGTGCAGAAATGTCGTCCTTTCCCCTGGAAGATAAGGACCTTGGCCGACGATTCCTCGAATCTGTCCAGTCCGCGATGGAGCTCCTCGACAAGAGCCGCGGAGAGACAATTGCCGACATCCGGCCGGGATAGCGTCAGGATGACGGCGTTGCCGTCGATCTGGATCAGCAGCGGATCGCTCATACCCCGCCCCAGAAATTGGGAAGCCGGCGATTTGCATAGCCAGAAATGAACGGCTTGCGCACGCCATCGGGGTCAAGCACGGAGCGTTCGATCGACCCGATATCGCCGCCATAGATATGGATGCTCACCGACGTGCGATCCGCATAGGCATTGCGGACCCGGTGAATATCGCCTCCATCGGGCGTGAAGCTTATGATCTGTCCGGGTGTCAGGACATCCTCGGACGTCTTGACCAGCCTTCCGATGCGTAGTTCGAAGTTCTCGGAAATCTCGCTGCCCCGAAGCATGCCCACCATTCCCCAGACGCCATGGTCGTGGATCGGCGTAGACTGGCCTGGCCCCCAGACGAAACTGACGACGCTAAATCGCCGCCGGGCATCGCAGTAGAGAAGATATTGCTGATATCGATCGGGACCCGGACGCGCGAATTCGTCGTCGAGCCAGTCGTCCTGCGCCAGCAGCGAACGGAATGCCTGCCCGATCGCGCCCGGCATCCCGCCGCCGTCGCACGCCGCGTCGGGCAGCGCACGCGAAACCAGGTCAAGGAAGCCAGCAAAGCGACGGCGGCCGGCTGGCGACGTTTCGGCACCGGGGGCGATCATGCGCGATTCAGCGCACTGGCAGACACGACCTGCCCGACTTCGGCCAGAATCGCCGCACGGTCGGCATCCAGCGCTGGCGGCATCAGGCGGATCGGCAGCCGGTCTCCGTCGATCATCAATGGGGAACCAAATGTTCGCGCCATCGCACCCCCCGGCAGTTCGATATCGCTCACCCAGCCCATATGGGCCACCTGCGGATCGGCGAGCGCTTCGGAATAGCTGTTGATCCGGCTGCAGGGAATGCCGGCCTGCTCAAACGCCTGGATCAGATGATCGACCGACCAGCGGGCGAAAATTTCGGTCAGCTGCTCGGCTAGAAGCTGCTGATTCTTCACCCGATCCGCCATACGGTAAAAGCGTTCGTCGGCGTAGAATCCGATCCCCTGCGAACGAGGACCGCTGTGCCCATAGGCCGACATCGAGCAATAGATTAGAAGCGGATGGGTGTCGGCGAAACTCTCATACCCCAAACCAAGGCGATCCATGACTCCCGGTCGGTTATTCTCGATGACGACATCCGCCTGTTCGATCATCCTGCGAGCGATCACGCGATCGTCGAGATTTTTCAGATCCAAGGCGATCGACCGTTTGTTCCGATTGAGCGACGCGAAATTCTCACTGAAGCCGTCGGTAAGGGGCGGCCATTGCCGTATGGAATCACCTGACCCGGAGTCGATCTTCACGACCGATGCTCCCATGTCGCCCAGCAGCATCCCGCAGAAGGGCCCCGCAGCAACATTGCAGAATTCCACAACCTTTACGCCCCTGAGCGGCAGGTCGTGATATTCCTTCGTGTCCTGTTCGCCGCAGTTCACATCTTCGGCTTCATTCATCTGAATGCCTTTCATTCGGAGTCGATCCCCCCTCATTCCCACGGCTTCCCAGTGCCGGCTTTTGCCTCATGCTGCCGGTGGTCGCCGGACCCTGCATCGTCCGACCGGCGATTGCCCCGTCTGACCAGCAATCACGCGCAATCCGGACAATCAGCGAAGAAGTAACAGCGCCGACAGATTCGCGCCCGCGATCCACCCGGTTTCCGCCACCATCAGCGCTATCGGCTTCCAACCGACGGACAGGATCGAGCGGAACGAGGTGCTCATGCCGACCGCCGCCATTGCCGTGACTAGGCAAAGCTGCGACGCCGACGATATCCCGCCCACGACAAGGTCCGGAATGGGCAACATGCTCGCCAGGACGACCATGGCCGCGAAACCGACCAGGAACTTTGGAAATGGCGCCCTTTGCCGGCTTTCCCCCTCGCCGGCGGGGGTCCGATCAGCAAGGATATGATGAGGATCACGGGGATCAGCGTCGCGACACGCAGCAGCTTCACATAGGTCGAGATGTCACCCGCATGATCCGAAATTGAGAAGCCGGCTCCAATTACCTGGGCGACGTCATGGATCGTTCCGCCGATGAATATGCCTGCTTCGGTATCGTCCAACCCGAGGAGCAGCGCGATCTGCGGGTAGAAGATCATCGCCAAAGTCGAGAGTAAGGTCACGACGATAACGGCCAGGATCGTATCGAGTTCGGTTTCCTGCCGACGTGGAAGGATTGCGCTTATGGCGAGGGCCGCCGACGCGCCGCAGATCCCGACGGCACCGGCCGACAGAAGGCCGAAATTCCGGTTGATCCGCATGAAACGGCTCAGCATGAGACCAAACAGGAGCGTGCTGGCGATCGACAGCAGGACGAGCGCGATGGGAAACACGCCCAGCCCAACGAGTTGATGAAGCGTGATACGGATGCCGAGCAGGGCTATTCCGATCCGCAGTACCGATTTGGCCGCAAAACCGATGCCGGGCGCGAACAGCGCCTCCTGCCGGAGAAAGTTGAAGGCCATTCCGACCAGCAAGGCGAGCAGCATGACTGGCGTCGAATAACGTTCCGAAAGCCATTCCGCCGCGCCCGCCGCGGTCAATGCCACCAATATGCCCGGATTAAGGCGCCGCCATCGTTTGCCCAGGCGCTCCCGGCCGTCGGCCTCGGTCTGAAGCGCGAAGCTGGGTCGTGAACTGACCCCGCCGGTCGCGGAGTGTAGAACTCACCGTTCCCTCACGGTGCGAGCCGCCCTGTAATCAGCCGGCATTCGCTGCCTTAGCCCCGCGGTATTCGGTGATTTCTTTTTCGAGCACTTGCCAGACATGAAGCGAATCATTGTATTCACGAGCTTCCACGATCTTGCCATCGCGTATGATGTGGAGAAAATGGTAGTGATTATTGTAAATCCCACCATTCTTCAGCTTTGCGTACGATGATGTCGACGTACAGGCGCGCTCACCCTCCACGGTGATGATCGGTTCCTCGAACGTGAACCAGCCGTCCACCAACAGCGTCCTGAACCAGGCAGCGAATTCCATCGTCTCCTTTTTGCCGATCCAGCCGCGACCAGGGGACCAGCTGCGATAATCGTCGGCGACCAGTCGATACATTCCTTCGGTGTCGCCCTTCGACATGCAATCCCACCACTGACGGTGAACCGCACGTGTTTGCTCGGTCGTATCCATCTCAGTCCTTTCAGAACGTCGTGCCTGCGCGATCGCGCGCGTTGTGCCCTGTCACTCCGGAGCGGCGGCTTCCGCCCGTTTGGCGGTCAGTTCCTTCTCGAGAACGCCCCATACGTGCAGGGAATCGTTGTATTCCCAGGTCTTGATCAGCTTCCCGTCGCGGACCTGATGCAGGAAGTGATAGCTGTTGCGGTAGGTATTGCCGTTCTTGAGCGGGGCATGCGACCGGGTGGCCACGCAGGCCCGATCGCCCTCGACGGTGATGATCGGATCGTCGAAGGTGAACCAGCCGTCCACCAAGAGCGTGCGGAACCAGGCCGTGAACTGCTGGGTGGCTTCCTTGCCTATCCACCCTCGACCGGGCGACCAGCTCTGGAAATCATCCGCGCAAAGCGCCTCCATGGCCGCCACGTCGCCGCTGACCATGCAATCCCACCATTTGAGGCAAACTGCTCGGGTCTCTTCTGTCTGGTCCATACCCGTCCTTCTCGTCTCGATATCGCTACCTCCGATGGCGTCGGGCCATGCGGATGGCGATACTTACCCCTGCGTGGCAAGCTGTTGCTGGATCGGGTTGGGCACCTTCACATGCATGGTACCCGGCTGGCCGTCTATGCCAAGCGGCGGCCCGCCCTTGATCGTTACCCGGCGCATCGTTCTGACCCGGTCGCCGTAATCCAGGATCGCGTAGTGAAGCGTCGCCGCTTCGTCCCACATCACGAAGTCGCCGGACCGCCAGTTCCACCGCACGATATGTTCGGGCTTCAGGATCGCATCCATGTAGACCCGGAACAACGCCTGGGAATCGTAGCCCGATGTCCCGATGAACTTGTGGCCATAATTGCCGAGATACAAGCATCGCTCGCCGGTGTGCGGATGGACCCTGACCAGCGGGTGCTCCGTCTCGTAGAGCGTGGAGGTGAACGGCGCGCGCATGGCCTTGAGGCCAGTGTCGTAATCGACATCCTCGCGCGCATTGGTGTGGACGACGCGCAGGCCGTCAGCCAAAACGCGCAGGCTTTCGGGCAGCGCCTGGTAGCCCATGGCGCAGTTGGCCCACATCGTATCACCGCCCACCGCCGGGGACACGATCGAGCGCAGGAACGCGACCGAGGGGGGCGTGTCCTGGAAGCTCTGGTCGGTGTGCCAGAAATTGGCGTTTTCCTTGCGGCGCGAATCCAGTTCGGTGATGTGCGTGCCAACCTTGTTGGGCTGGGTCGGATGATCGTGGATATCCCCGAACTTCAGCGCGATCTGCTCGTGCGTGGCATCGTCGAGATGCCCCTGCCCGCGCACGAACAGCACCTTGTGCCGCCAGAGCGCCTGCTTGAGAGCTTCGACGACCGCGGGCTCCATGTCCGCGTCGAGGCGCAGGTTGGTCACCTCCGCGCCGATGTGTCCGGCGACCTGCCGGAGCATCAGCCGAGGCGTCTCTTCGATTGGCTTGACTGACGACATCGCTGCATCCTTCCTTGGTGATCGTTGCTCTCAGGGTCGGGCGGCAGGTCCTGCCGGCTACCCGCAAGCGCGTCGGACTGCGCAGAAATCAGAGATATGGTTCGGCTATCGCCACGAAGGGCGATCTCCGCCACGCGGCGGACACCGCACAAGCCGGAAAAGGTGAGTTCTGCGCGCAAGACACCGCTCTCCTTGCCGCGTGCTGATTGCGCGCTCTGTGCCAGAACCCTGGCCCCGCTCGCTATTGTTGCGCGTAGCCGCAGACATCATTCGCCGACCGAGCCTGTGAAGCATCATCCGTTCGGACATGAATCGCGGCGCCACGCCCCGGCGTACGGCTTGACTGCGAATGTCAGCGGACGGCTGTGAAATCGGCAAACTCGGCCGCATTTTCACGATCCCTCCATCCCCGTAAAAGCAAACCCCCGCAACCAAGGCTCCGGGGGTAGTGAGTGGCCTGCATGTGCCGCTGAGTTCAGAGCTGCTGGTGCGCTTGCACCAGCCTCAGAACTTGAACGAGGCCTCGATCCCGTAGGTGCGCGGATCGCCATAGGTGTTGGTGAGCGTGCCCAGCGATTCGTACAACGACAGGCCCGAGTTGGCATAGGTCTTGTTCGCCAGGTTCTTGCCATAAACGGCAACGCCAAAGTTCGAACCCATGATGTTGTCCCAGGAGAGGCGAGCGTTCAGCAGCCCCACGCCCGGAATCCGGAGCCCCGGGATCGAGTTCGGGATCAACGGCGCCAGCGCCGCAGGAACCGGCCTGCCCGCGGCGATCGCCGCAGCGGCAGCCGCCCTGTCAGCCGCTTGCTGGTTCTGGATGATCTGCGCCGGGGTCTGCTGCAGCTCGTTGATGTAATAGCCGCTGCGATAGCTGTACGAACCGAAGAACGTCACCTTGCCGGTCTGCTCGTCATCGATCGGCGTATACTTGATGGAGGCGTTGAACTGATGCACGGGCACGCCGGCAAACTTCCGGTCGGTATATTGAACGACCGTCTTGTCCGCCAGGACAGCCGGGAAGTCGGTATATCTCGCATTCACGTAGCTGTAGTTGGCGCTCAGCTCCAGCGACCGGGTCGGAATCAGGATGGCCTCCGCCTCGATCCCCCAAATCCTCGCCTTCGCCGCGTTGATGATCGACGAAGTGACGCTGCCGGTAATCGGATTGATGAGGGTCACGTTGCGCTGGATCGAGTTATACTTCTGCAGATAAGCTGCCAGGTTCGTCCGCAAGAGCATGCCGGCGGGATGCGTGTCCATCTTGAGTCCGGCCTCGAAGTCAGTGACGGTTTCCGGATCGAACGGAAGGCGCTGGACCTTGTCCGACGCCCGGCCATTGAACCCGCCGGTGCGGTAACCGCGGCGGCTTGAGACGTAGAGCAGCTTTTCGGGATCGAGCTTGTAGTCGAGGCTGATGGTCCACGTCGGGCTGGTGAAGGTCTTCTCCAGGTCGAACGTGCAGCCGTTATAGGGCAGCGCCGGATTGAACGTCAGCGGCACCCCGTTGTCATCCAGCACTTGGCACTTGTTCGGGTTGGCCGCAATCGGCGCGGTGTACTGCACGACCTTCGTCCGGCGCCGGTCAACCGTGAAGCGGAAGCCGGTAGTCAACGAAAGCTTCGGCAGAACTTCGGTCGTCTGCTGCACATAGCCGGAGAACGATGTGTTGTTCACAACGGGGCCGGTGAAGCCAGGTGCGTTAGGATTTAGACCGAAGAACGAGTTCGACAGTGAAATGTCGCTACCCTTCTGGTTGAAGAAGTACAGACCGGTAATCCAGTTCATCTTGTCGTTGAACGCATTGCCGAGGAGCTGCACTTCATCGGTGAACTGCTTGGTATGCGCCGGGTTCTGCACGTAGAACACTGGAAGCGGCGAATCGTCCCCGTCGTAATTGATGTCGTAGTCCATCTTGCGGTAGCCGAAGATGTTCTTGAACTTCACCTCGCCCAGTTCGATCTCGGTCGTGTTGACCAGCAGGGTTGCCCTGCTCTTCTCGTGAATGGGCGAGCTCGCTTCGACTTCACGCACGCTGCGCGCCTGCTGCCGAGCGAGCGCTGTGAGCATCCCCGGGAAGAAACGGATCGTCGTCGCCGGGCTCACCGCAGTCAGCACGAAAGCCGCCCCGCCGCCATCGCTGTGGTCATATTCGAAGGTCGTGGTGTTCTTGACGCCCATGAAGGGCTCCCAGGCGACGATCGCGCGAATCGACTGCTGGTCCGCCGAGTCCAGCCGGTGGCCCGCTTCCGTCCCGCCTACGACGATACTGTAACCGTCGTTCTTGAGGTAGTTGCCCGCAACGCGCACCCGCAGCGTGTCGGATAGCGGAATGTTGATGTAGCCCTGGACCTGCACTTCGTCGTAGTTGCCGTAGTGCGCGGTGATCCCGGCGCCGAGCTCATCGGTCGGCTTGGCGGTGGTGAACAGCACCGCGCCGCCCGTGCTGTTGCGGCCGAACAGGGTGCCCTGGGGCCCCTTCAACACCTGGACGTTCTGCAGGTCGAACAGGCCGAGGTTGATGCCCTGGTTCGGCGTCAGCACGACTTCGTCCATGTAGACCGCGACCGAAGCGTCGGCGACGATCTGCGTGTCTTGGGTGCGCTGGCCGCGAAGGCTCATCGACGGCGTGTCGCGACGGCCGGCCGCACCCTGGAACGCCAGCGACGGCGTCGATGCCTGCAGATCGACGAAGGTGGTGACCGAGCGCTCCTTGAGCGCCTCGCCGCTGAATGCGGTGATCGCGACCGGCACGGTCTGCAGCCGTTCCTCGCGACGCCGCGCGGTGACGATTATTTCCTGGCCCAACACGTTGGAGCTGGCAGCGCCAGACGGCTCGGCCTGGGCGTAGCTTGCTTCGGTAAATCCGAGGCACGCAAGCGACGCGCTCAAAAGCAGCAGATGCTTTGTCATGTGATATATCCTCCCCTGGTCCATCTGAGTTCTCGAGTTCTAATCTGGCTCAGATGGCGCGGCATGCCTTCAATATCAGCTATGCCAGCGACACGATAGGAGATGGTGCTCGGCTAAACTTGGGCATTCTTGCTGAATTCCGGCGATTTAAGCAAAAACATCACCTCTTCTGCACGGCAGCGCCATTGAAGTAGCTGCCTCACGGGGTCAGTTCCGGGATGTGCGGGAGCATGCTGCGGGCGCTCGGCTCACGCTTCTCTCCGCCGCAAGCGTGGGCTGGTGCCGTAGGATCGGCGGAAGACTTTCGCGAAATGGCCGGGGTCATCGTACCCAACGGCGGCCGCAATGTCCGTTATCGGGATATTCGTGCCGCGCAAAAGATCGTGCGCCCGGCGAAGGCGCTGCTGCTGGATAAAGCGGTACGGCGCTTCGCCGGTCGAAATCTTGAACGCCCTCGCGAAGTGGAACCGGCTGAGGCCCGCCATGTTGGCCAGCCTTCCCACCGAGATCGGCTCGTCGAGATGCTGGTCGATGTAGCGCCTGATCCGCAGGAGATCGGCAGACGATATTCCTCCCCTGACCTTCGGCAGATCTCCCTGTGCGGCAAGTTGCCCAAGTACGACCCTGCTGGCGAAGGCCTCGCTCAGGGCATTGAACTGGACCACGCGCATAGGCTGCACGGGCATGTGGAGGCAATCCAGCATGGCGCAGGCCAGATGGTAGATCATCTTGTCGTGGCCGATGCTCGCCGCGAACCGGGGGCTGGTCTCCTGCCCCAAGCCGGACAGACAACGCCGTGCAATATTGTCCAGGAACCAGCACGGGATAAAAACGGCGAGCACGTCAAAGCCATCCGACACGATCGACTGGATCTCTTCTCCGCTCGGCATGCAACTTACGGTCCCGGCAGTTACCGGCTCATCGTGCAGTACGTTGCCGCCCGCCGTGAACATGTGATGGGGACTTCCCTGGAGATGGACGCTGACCACGTGCGCGTCCGTCGGCATCGCCTTGCTGTAGTTCATCCCTGTACCACGCGGCGCTGTCAGATGGCACGCGGCAACGACGCTGCGGTCGGGGTCCTCGAGAATGCTCTCAGGCTGCGTCGATATGAATTCACGGATCCTGAAGGATACCATCGAACTCCCTTTCATACCCTCCCCGACGTGGCGACGACCGATTTCCGCTGCTTCGCCGGAAAACAGCAAGATCACCCGCGACACTGCGGCCAGGTAAGAGAATAATCCCGCTAATCGGGACCATACATGCCCGCGCAACAGCAAGATTAGTCCGTTTGGGGGAGCACATGATCGGAGCGCAGAATCTGGAGGCGGTTCACCCTGGCTATCTTTCCGACACCGGCCGGGCCCTGTTCGATCCCGAACTGGAAGGCCTGGACAGTAGCACGCGGGAGACCCGCCGACGCGCCGCCCTGGAGCGGGAATGGGAGCGGGCCTGGCAGCTCCCTTTCTACCGAGACCTCTATTTCAAGGCCGGCTTTCGGCTAGGCGAGTTTCCCGGCCTCGACGCCATTCCGATGGTGCGCAAGAGCGACCTGCGTTTGAACGAGGCGCAGCTTCCCCCCTTCGGAAATCACCGGTGGGTGCAACTCCACGATGCGGTGCGGATCGCCCGCTCGTCAGGGACGACAGGCAAGCCCTGGTACAATTTCTACACGATAAACGACATCGAACGCATGCGCGAAATCGACCGGACGATCTATTGGAGAGCCGGCTATCGCCCCGGAATGCACTATTCGCTGAGCTTCCCTCAGAACCTCTACCCCACCAACGTCAACGGCGGCCGGTCGATGCGCGACGCAGGGATCCTGGAGATTCCGGTCGGCGTTCCCTTCACGCTCGATGAAGCGGTGACCCACGTCCAGGTCTGGCAGGATCTGGGCATCGACATCCTCATGCTCTCGCTTCCGCAACTGAATCTCTACGACGAGGCTGCCCGCTCGATCGGTATCGATCTGCCCGAGTTGCTGGACGGCAACATCGTCTCGATCATCGAATCGAGCATGCAGTTCGAAGCCCCGCGCCGGCGGCTCGAGACCGCATTCAATGTCCGTATCCGAAACACCTATGGTGTCTCGGACTGCATCGGATTCTCCTGCCTCGATGGCGAGACACATTCGGGCATGGCCGAACCGGTCAATTACTACATCATCCAGATATGCGATCCCGCGACCGGCCGCGAGGTGGAGCCCGGCAAGCCGGGACATCTGGTGGTGACGATGTTCGGGATGGACCAGTTTGTCATGCGGTTCGATTCGGAGGACATCGTGGCGGAAAGGACCGAGCCCTGCCCCACGGGATCGACCCTGCGACGCTGGGACTATCTCGGGCGAGTGCCCGACATGGCCGTGATCGGAGAGGCGAAGATTCTTCCGATCCACGTGCAACTCGCACTGGAAGCGTTCGGAGCGCCCGAGTTCGCGATGGGCGCCGGCGCCGCAGATGTCCTTGCCGTGAAGGTCGAGCATCCTGACGCGGGTCAGATTAGCCGCGAACTGGCCGATTCACTCGGCGTTTCGGTGAATATCGAAAGTCTGGCCGCCGGCACGCTGCCGCGGTCGGTCTACAAGCCCCGCCGCCTCACGGACGCCTGAACTGGAGAATGCGCGATGGCAGATGCTACCAGCAAAATCGATCAAGCCGAACTCGTCGATGCGCTTATCGCCGCGCCGGAAAGTTATGTTACGAATTCCTATACCGACATCTTCTCGCTCACCGACGCGGAGCGGCAGCAATTCTGGCTTGCGGCTGCACGGCGGCGCTTTGCCGAACTTTATCCCAAGATAGCGATGCTCAAGAATCTGGCCGACCGGCAAGGCGTTTCGGCGATCGACCGCATGGAAGATCTCGCCCCTCTGCTGTTCCGCGCTTCGGTGTACAGTTCCTATCCGCTGGCATGGCTCGAACGGAATGAGTTCGTCCGGCTCACAAGGTGGCTCTCCAAGCTGACCGCTATCGACCTCTCCAGTGTGGACCTGGACGGCGTCGAACTGATCGAGGACTGGATCAAGGCGATCGTGGTTTCCACCGGCGCTTCGGTCTGCTACTCGACCACGACCGATGGCAAGATGACCTTCCTGCTGCGCTCCAGGGAGGAATGGCGTCTGTTCTGGGAGGGGGGACGCTGGCGGCTTGAGCCGTTTGGCGAGGAACGGGTGCACTATACGCGGCTCGAACCCGGCATCGACCGGGTGCCAATCTTCTTCCCTGGCCCCAAGGGTGGCTACCGCCCGTTCAACATCAGCCTGGCGATCTACGAGTCGGTTTACGGAGAGGGTCTCGTCAAGGCGCCCAGCGACTACATGGATGCCGATCTCATGTCGCTTGCAGGGCGCATCCGGGAGGCGAGCAAGAAAGGCGAGGAAGGCACGCTGTCGATCAACCCCAATTTGATGGCGCGCAAGGGCGAGATCGCCAGGATGAAGGAGGAAGGCCCGATAAAGTACGAACGCTGGGTCGATCTACTCATCAACGGGCACAAGGGCCAGCGGGTCTGGGTGCTGGGCACGATGGGTAGTGTCCATGCCCTCGCCCGCAAACTGCTGGACGCAGGCACCACCGGCGCGTTCGATGCCGGTTCGCTGATCTCGGTCGGCAGCGGGTTCCCCGACGGGGTGGAACCCGAGGGCTGGCAGGACGACGTTCTGCGCGCCTTCGGGATCCCCGGGCGCAACATGAACATCGACTTCGGCATGGGTGAAATGATGAGTGTCGCCACGCGCTGCCCGCACCGCAAATATCATCTGCCGCCCACGACGATCCCATTCGTCCTCGATGTGGGGACCGACGAGGTGCTTCCGTCGAGCGGGGCGCAGACCGGCCGGTTCGCTTTCTACGACCTGCTGGCGAGTACATACTGGGGCGGCTTCGTCTCGGGTGACATGGTGACGCTGCACTGGGACCAGTGTCCCTGTGGGCGCACCGGGCCGCACCTTGGCAACGAAATAGGAAAGATCAAGGAAGACGGCGAAAAGATCGGTTGCGCCGGATCGGCCCAGGCGCATGACGACGCGACCGAATTCCTGCTGGAGGCGTGACCATGACCGACACTTTCACAATCCCCATCTTCGCACGGGGAGAAATCATCGAAGGCGCGGACACGGTCAATGCCGGCCGCTTTGGCGCGCACTTCGCCTGCCCCGATGCGGGCAAGCATCTAGACAAGCTGATCCTGTCGAACCGCAACGTACTGCAGGAACTCTATACCCTGTCGACCGACGAGATCATCGATTTCCTTGTGGAACTCGGGGACCGGCTCGATCCGCGTACCAATCCGCACGTGCAATGGGCGCTCGACCTCGACGAAACCTTTTCCGACATGCCACGGGCGCTGTGCGAGAATTCGTACAAGGGCCTCACCGCCCGAGGCGGCATGCTTTCGCGCGAACGGCTGCAAGCCGTGGTCGCGACCATCGGCCGTGAACATATCGACGGCTGGGATGAACAAACGCAATATAATGGCCGGCACATCGGGGTGCGCGCGATCGGGGTTCCAACAGTGCATGTCATCGCCGGCAATGCGCCCGGAATCGCCACGATCACCTTCCTGCGCAATGCGCTGATCCGCGGGTACGCGCTCGTAAAAATCCCCTCCAACGAGCTTGGCGCCGCCGTTGCACTCGGCAAGACCCTGCTCGACATGGCCCCGGATCACCCGCTGACCCGCAGCTGGAGCGCCGCCTACTGGCGCGGCGGCGATACCGCGTTCGAGGAAAGGCTGTATCATCCGCGCAATTTCGACCGGATCGTTGCCTGGGGTGGCCATAAGTCGATCACCCATATCGCGCGCTACCTTCGCCCCGGCCTGGACCTGGTCATGTTCGACCCCAAGAACAGCCGGGCCTTCATCGGCGAGGAAGCGCTGGAAAGCGACGCGGCCATGGACGAGGCGGCGCTCCGCCTGGCCGCCGATGTCGGCTATAACAACCAGAACGGCTGCGCCAACGCGCGGCTTGCCTTCGTCCGCTGCAGCACTGGGGCGGAATCCGCCGGCAAAATTCGCCGCTTCGCCGAAAAGGTGTTCGATGCGATCCAGCGACTGCCGGCCAGCATCAGCACTCCCGCTCCTCGACTGTCAGCGGATTTCGCCGCGCGCATCGATGGCGTTCGCATGCTGGACGACGAATATGAGGTCGTCGGCGGGGACGAGCGCGGTGGGGTGATTATTTCACTGGAAGGTGAGCCGGTCGACTTCGCCAATGACCTTTCCTTCCGCACACTGAACCTGATCCCGGTGCCGGACTTCGACGTGGCTCTACGCCGGACTACCCGTGACGTACAGACCGTCGGGGTCTGGCCACCGCGCCTGCGCGACGAATTGCGCCTGCCTCTCGCCTTGCACGGCGTCCAGCGCGTGACAACGCTGGGCTACATGCTCAACTATGATTCGATCACGGTTCCCCACGATGGAACCGAGGCCTTGCGGCGAATGGCAACTTGGGTGGTTTCGGAGGATTGCGATGCCGTGCCGGAGCTGTGGCAGAGCCTGCGGCAACCGCAACCGGCAAGCTGACTCGCTGCTGCCAGCCAGAAGGGCTCCGTGTTACAGAGTGCGGATCCCACATTCCATAACGTTACCGATGGCGGATCAGCCGCTCAGCGGCGTCTTCTTGACTTGCTGCCCCTCGGCATCGAACATCTTGATGACGCGCTCGGGGCAGGCGAGCGAGCCGCGGAACGCTGCGACTTCCTCGCCCTCCGGCACGTCGAAGCCCGTCGTGGCGATATAGCCGCTCTCATCCAGCTTGAAGAGGTGCGGGGCGACGTTCGCGCAACGCGCGTGGCCGACGCACTGATCTTTGTCGATTACGATCCGATATCTCATGATTGCTCTCTATATGATGGTCCGGGATGGATCAGCCGGCTACCGC
>Ga0307414_10000289_pt1 | contig 29604 bp, 12 predicted proteins | sample DK1Ometagenome_FD_203804 | JGI IMG/M metagenome (GOLD analysis project Ga0307414, IMG submission 203804) | Maize rhizosphere microbial communities from greenhouse at UC Davis, California, United States - DK15-O-3 | ecosystem: Host-associated > Plants > Roots > Rhizosphere > Soil | place: USA... | reverse complement strand
AAAGGATGATTTTGAGCATAAAGTTCTTGTGGATCAAGCCCTTCCCACCATGTTCCTCTACCATCGGCTTTGGTCAATTTTCCGTCGTATGGAACACCGACCAACGTTCCGTCTTTATCTGATCGTTGGGATGTTTCAAACCACGTCCATGTATGTGAAGCGTGTACACTAAGTCCGAACGGAAGATTATATTTTTTAGCAGCATTAGCCCAATCAGTTATAATATCTTTCTTAGGTCCCACACGAACCGAATTCCATTCCTGATATTTGCTGTCCCATAAATCCAGATTGTCATGATGATTAGCCATAGCAAAGAAATATTGGGCACCAGCCCGTTTGTACAGCCCTACCAATTTTTCAGGATCCCAATTTTCAGCTTTCCAGTCATTAATCACTTCTTTAAAACCTACTTTAGAAGGATGCCCATAATGTTCAACAAACCATTTATATTGTTCACTACCTTCGTTATACATGTGTCTCCCAAACCAATCTCCCTGTTCGGGTTGACACTGAGGTCCCCAATGAGCCCATATTCCGAATTTAGCATTTTGGAACCATTCAGGTGTTTTATATTGCTGTAAAGATTTCCATGTAGGTGCAAACTTTCCGGTAGCAACCCGTTCATTACCTTTCCTTATCGGCGAAGCATATTTTTCCTGAGCTCCCAAAAAATGTGAAAACAGCATACAAGTCACTATAAACCTATCAATTTTCATATGTCTTTTATACTTTTTAAATTATAGTTTTTTAACCTCAATATCATTGAGGTTAAAAAACCACCTTTGCTATTTTTTATTTTTTAATAATCTTAAATGATTTTGAGAAATTTAAATTTACTCCTTCAACTTGCACTATGTATAATCCCGCTTTTAATGAAGACCCCATTAACAATTGCCCTGATTCAGGAGAAGATTCTGCTATTTCTACTTTTTTTCCCATAATATCAAAAATGCTGACACGAATGGGTTCATTTGATTTTGTAGCTACAACCCTAAAATCACTAACAAAAGGATTTGGAGAGAAATTTATTGAAAAGTTTGATTCCTCTGGAATATCATCTTTAGTCATCGAAGTCATTTTTGCACTTTGAGTATCTACTATACTCATTGACCATTGCTGATTATAACTGCTACTCTGGCTCCATTGATATAAATCTGCACCATTGGTGGAAACACCCATACCATCAAGATATAGACCTGTGACTTTATTCTTAAACTTAACATAGCTTCCTACAGTTTCCCTTGTCCATTGCTGTGCATCACTACCACTATAACTATATTGCCCCGCAGTGGAACCGTCGGAAGTTCTGTACATTCCGTCAAGGTATAAGTTTGAGGCACGATTTTTCAGCATCACATAATTTCCAACCGTTTCTATTGACCAATGTTGTGCACCGGCACCGCTGATACTCCATTGCCCTGCATTTGAACCATTGTCAAACCTGTACATACCATCCATCAGAAAACCAGTACTCCGATTGGCTAAAGTAACATAGGTAACAGGTGTTACAGGTACTACTTCGGGCTCCCAGTAAATCAAACCACGCCCCGATAAGCCCCACATATACACTCTTCCAAAAACATTTAAATCACCAAATATCAGCGTGGTACCACCATACTCGTGGGCATCATCATTGATACGGGTCCAGTTAGTTCCTTTGTCTGTAGATATGAAAAGCCCTTTCACATCTCCCACCGTTCCCCATATGAAAATGGTAGGATAACTGGCTCCGTCCATTGTCTTTCCTATCCCAACCGCTGTACAGTAAGGTACATTGGTAAGCGTAGTATAAGTTGCTCCATGATCGGTAGAATATTTCAGTCCATTGCCAACCAGAGGTACCCATATATGCCCTTCATATCCCGGTACAGTACGGATATAGGTCTGCACATATGAAGTTGTTGTCCCGCCGGGATTACCGGCAACTGAAAAGCTGACTCCTTTGTTAGAACTCACAAGCATCTCTCCGCTGTCCAGATTATGGATATAAAAGTAATTGCTGTTTACCCGGTCAGCTACAGGGGCATTCGGCATTGTAACTCCGCTCACACTTGTCCAGCTATCACCATTGTTAGTGGTACGCCAAGTGGTTGAAGATCCCCGGGGACAATGAAGTATAGTACCTCCGTCAGCGCTGATAGCAACTTTTCCTGCGACACCTTTTGTGGTGGAACATGCCGTCCATGTAGCTCCCTGATTAGTAGAATAATAAACATAATTCGCGCCATGATCGCCATTAGTTGTTCTTACTAACTTGCTGGTATTGGCTGCGGCATAATCAATACCCCCGTTCGATCCGCCAGCTGGCTGATGAGTGCTTGCAGGATAAGAGGTCAGGTCGTTATGTACAAAGCCTGTTACGTCCCCGAAAGCGGTAATGACGGGACCTCCGGGAATGCTGATTCCGTCATTTAAGCCTGTTTCCTCCAATCCTCTCACATCAAATTTCCAGCTTGGATTGGCTGCGTTAATATTGGAACAGGTATAAAGTCCATTGCCTGAAACCACTCGTACCTCCGCCGTATTACCTGGTGTAAACTCGATTGAGCCAGCCCAGTGCAATTGTCCGCTTGCCCATCCTATTCCATCATTGTTATAGGTGCTGTTGCTGCCGTTCGTAAGTGTCCAGTCAGTACCTCCATTGGTCGATAAATAAATGAAATCGCCCCAGTTATTACCATAAAGATTATTATTAAACTTATTGATAGTTGACGCCATTACCCGGTTAGCATTGGAAGGATCTACGCATACCCCTCCATAGGAATAGTTGTTCCCGTTAGGCGTTACATTTGTCCAGATGCCTGTGGAAGTGTTGAGCTTGTATACCCTGCCGACCTCGTCTGCATCCCCATGTGCCACATACATCGTAGTGCCTGCCAGAGCAGCACGATTAGGTATAAAGTTCGTGGTAGCGGAAATAGCGGTAAATGTTGCTCCTCCGTTAGTGCTCTTGTAAATATTCGCGCTGCCTGTGCGGGAAACACCTATATACATTGTTTGAGTAACCCCGTTTACAACAGTGCTCAAAGGATCATAAACGACAAAGCATATACCTACATCGTTTGGAGTCGTGGTCACACCATTCCATGCAAGGTTCCAGGTACTACCTCCGTCAGTACTTTTCCATAATCCGTTGCGTCTTGTTCCGCAGAACAAAATGTTACTGTTGTGGGGATCAACAATAAGTCGTTCTCCGGTTGAACGTCCTATCCCGTTACCATTCGCTTTAAACTTAGAGGTAACATCAATAGCAGTGAAGGTATTTCCCTTATCTGTAGATTTTAATATCGCTGTTTTCCCAAAGTCATAATAATCGAGACCACAGAGCATGTAAATCGTATTGGCGTTTTGCGGATCCAGTGCCAGAGCTTCTACTCCTGAAAAGTTTCTCTCCTCTTCAGATATCCAATCAAGTAACTGCACCCATTTACTGGTTGGAGCATCCCAGCGGTAAGCCCCTCCCACATCTGTACGGCAATAAATATCGCCGGATGTTTGGTGGGTAATGACACCTGTTACAAAACCACCACCACCAATAGGTGCATGTTTCACGCTATAAGACTGCGCATTTGTTAAAACCGGGCTAAATATCAAAACAAGGTATAAAAAGAAAATTTTCACATAATGAATGTAGTTTTTCATAATCATAATTTAATGGTTTAATTGGTTTATGGTTAATTAGGTTTATAGTGCTTATACAAAAAGCATTTTTTTAATGCGAATCAATAATTGATTTACATCCATTTGATTTTTAACTCTTGATTAGCATGTTAAATATTATTCTCCCTTTCTGTTTCAAATTCTGAATCATTTGAACTCAAAAAAGCTTTATTACTTCGTCCTTATTGTTATCATCTACAAGAAAGCATGGTAATAAATAAGCGCTGTTGGTTACAAGACCAGCAGCGGTGAATTTTTCCAGTTTACCAGATCTCTGGAATGATATCCTCAACAGTGATGATTTTTTTATTTATCCGCTTTTATCCGAACTATAGTGAAGGAATAAGGGGCGAAGGAATATAAAAATTCATTGCCGGGGAAATTATAGACTTCCTCTTTCGGAAATATTTTCGTGGGATTTTCAAAAGAATTTTCTTCTTTTTCGCTGTTCGCTTTCATGGAAATAATTTTTCCGGTATTTTTTATACCAGTGGCTCCGTCTAATTTAATATTCAGGTCATAAGGAAGATTACTACTGTTCACCACCTTCACGATTACTTCCCCTAAGGCTTCGTCATAACCTGCCGCATAAAACTGCTTCGGAGCCGAAATATTCCGGGAAGCAATTACCTGTTTCCCATCCATGTATAAAATTGCTTCGTCCGATTTTACGATCAGCTTCATATCATACCATTTGTTTGTCTCAATGCTATGATTTTCCTTCGAAATGACATCACTAAGCCATTCCCCCGATGCTTTTTGTATAGCGGTAGAAGTATTATTCCACCCTCCTACATTAATCGCAAATCCTTTCCCTTGGTCAGAGATCGCAAAGTAAACCAGGAAGCCTTCATTGCCGCTTGTTTTACGGGCTTTAAATTCGAGGGTATAATCCTTTCCTTTGAACCCGTTAAAGATCCCTTGCGTGTTAGCTTCTGATGAGGTTTGAATTAATACTCCGTTTTCAGTATTCCAATTTCCTTTTTTACCCTTGAATTCTGACACATCTAAACTGATTGATTTGTCACCCTGAATAATTCGAATATCCTTATATTCTGCCTGGGTTGAATATGTACCAAGACCAACGCTTCCTGCCTCGAAATCCTTAAAAGACCTGGCGCCTTCCGTAACATTGGTTTTAAGGTTGTAAGAAGGTTTATTTTCGGCAAACATTTTCTGAACATAATAAGAACTCCTCCCCATCACCTGGTCGCTGTTCAGCCAGATAAGATTTACAGACCAGTCGCGCTTATTGCTGTTTTCAATCAGGGGCGCGTAAGAAGCCATTTTTACCAGGTCGCTGTTTCGCTCCATACCTGTTAAAAAGGCAGCTTCCGATAAAGCCGCATTCATGTTGCCTGAACCTACTCCATTATTGCTGGCATATTCCCCTACATATACAGTATGATTCCCTCTGGAATAATTATCAAAAAGTTTAGCATTCTCAAAGAAAAAATCAGGACTGACGTACCAGTGTGGGTCTATCATATCGGTTTTTGCTATTTTACCGATTCCCCCTGTACCATGATTTGAGATTAATATCAGTTGCGGATATTTCTTTTTAATCGCCGCGTAGAACATGTCGAATCGCTTGTCGTATTCATCACCCCAATTTTCATTGCCTATTTCTATATACTTAAGCGGGAAAGGTTTTGGATGTCCGGCAGCAGCGCGTTTGGCGCCCCATTCGGTGTTTTTATCACCTAAGGCGTATTCAATTGCGTCAAGGCAATCGTCAAGGTAATACTCTATTTTTCCTGCACTGCAGGCATCTCCCATTCTAAACTGGCATCCGATACCTACACTGGTGACAAACATGCCTCCGGCGCCTGTGTCTTCGCAGAATTGCAGGAACTCATAATATCCAAAACCATACGTATTCCGGTATCCCCAAAGGCTGTATTCACCGGAGCGGGCGGCGGGATCTCCCAGTGTTTTTTTCCATTCAAAACGGTTATGCGTGGTTGCTCCTTCTACCACACAACCACCGGGCCAACGCACAAACCCGGGCTTTAAGCCTGCAAGCATGTTTGCTACATCATTGCGGAATCCATTTTCCCTGTTATGAAATGTTTTTTCCGGAAACAAAGAAACGTAATCCAGATAAACAGTCCCTTCTCCCTTGAACTCCAAGGCAAACTTTGCCTTAGAATCATGTGCTTTTGCAAGCAAGTTGACGTTATACTCATTCCATTTATTATTTGCTTTCAGTCCTGTCAGCGGCACCCTTGCCAGTTCTGTTCCATCCTGCGACAAAAGTTTTGCAGTTACTTCTACTTTGTATTTTGATGAAGCTTTTATAATTACCCGAAGCTTGTATTTTTCATCTTTCCTTATTCCCATACCCCAATATCCCCCATTAATAAGTGATACGGGTTTTGAAGCATCAGCAATAGAAATTTTCAGGTTATTGGGAGCGGTTTCATACCTCGGATTTTCTTTGGTAAGTTTCATGTCGGCTACAGATGAAGCGACATTCAGAGACCAGCCGGGCACAGGTTCCGTTGGCCACTGTGAATAATGGTCAACTATTTTTCCCGTAACATGGTTTACTACCTGAACAGGAATTAAGCGATCGCCCTTTGCTGTATATCCGGGAGGCATTTCAAGTTCTTCAAAGCTTCTGTTCTTTATCAATTCCCCGTACAATCCTCCGTCTCCTGCGTGGTTAATTTCTTCAAAAAATATTCCGTACATCGACGATGATACATCTGCGCCTTTCCCTTTAATATTGACAACCAATTCGTCTGTCTGCGCAACTGCTTCTGTCGAACAATATAACAACAACAATAAACCAGCAGCATAAATTGCCTTTCCATATTTGCTTTTTAATTTCATTGTCATTTTAGTCTTTTTAATATTAGTTTTATGAATTAATTAATGCTGCTGGTCATAAGACCGACAGCGGCGGAACTCTTAAGTTAAAGCATCAATAAAGCAGTAACCAGGATTAATAAATGAATTTCCATTCATCAAACAAAAAATCCTCTCCATTAAAAACAAAATAGATGTTCCCTGTTCCTTTATCAATTTTCAGTTTTATTTTCTTTGAGATCGTAGTCCATTCTTTCTCATCGCAGGTAAGGGAAGCAAGAGGTGTACGTTTCAAATCATTTACATAAACATCAATTCTGCCTTTTCCTTTCACTCTGGCTTCGAATTTTTTAGGAATCTTTTTGCTGAAATCGGCTCCCCTAACCATGAGACATTGTTTATCTGCTTTTCCTTTAGCAACCATATTACCCACATTACCAACAGCTTCAAACTGGACTTTCCCCGAAGTGCCCGCAGTGGTTTCTGCTTGGTGAAGAACAAATGGATTTAATGGGTTAAGTTGTGACGGACCTTTAAAAGTTGCTTTACCCATACTGAAATTTACATTCTCTTCATCCACCTGCATCTCTTCAATACCCACATTACGAAAACCACCCTTGGTCCCGAAATAATCCTGTAAATACATGGCATGGTAAGTAATATAATATTTCTCTTTAAACTTGAACAAGTGGGTGTGATTGTTTGTCCAAGGCCCTAAGTTGTCTTCGCCAGTATTCTTAAAATAATTATCGCGATACTTCCAACTATCCGGATTTAAGGGTGTTTTGGTCGTCATATAAGACATGCCGCATCGGGTTGGTTTATCAATATTGCTATAAGGCCATTCTGTGCGTTCTTCCCAATTTGTATTATAAGTATAAACCCAGGTTCCATTAATAAAGTTAAGGTCACTTGCCTCAAAAAAATAAGGAGCGGGGATCTTTGAAACATTGCTGGCCAAACTGATCATATCTGCTCCTAATTTGACGATTCTGGCATTATCCGGCATATATTTTGTTTTAGGCGTTCCGCCTCCAAAAGTCAGCCAGCCCGTACCTTGATCATCAATAAGAACTCCTGGATCGAATGGATCTTCGGAATCTACTCCTGGGACTGACCGGTCGACTATGTTCTTTCCTAATGGGTCTTTCCACGGGCCAACAGGCGAGGTTGAAGTAAGCACAGCTGTGCCAAAACCGTTATTGGAGTAATACAAATAAAAGTGCGTCTTACCATCTGCTTCTAATCTGGATGTAATGGAAGGTGCCCAGGAATTAGTACCCCATGGCGCCAGCTTTGCGGTATCTATGAGGCCATGATACGTCCAGTTAACCATATCATCCGAAGACATCATAACTAGTGTACGGATATGCTCGTATGAATTTTTACCAGCTCCTCCTACATGCTCATACTGCTGATGATCATTGGTGGCATACACATAAATTCTTCCATTGTATTCCACCGCTGTTGGGTCGGCTGTAAACATAAAATCTAATAGTGGATTCGCATTATTGGTAAGGAGTTTTGGCGAAACATTTACAAATTTTTCTTCCAGGTTTTCTTTGACTCCTTTTGGTTTACCTGCACTAGTCTGAGCTTTCAGAAATTCTGAACCTCCCAGAAAAGCCATGATAATGGCTGTACTTAAGATCGTTTTTCTAAACATAAATTTTTATTTTTACCCAAAAAAGAATAATCATTAAGGGCTAATTTTTACTGACTTAATTATTATTTAAGCTACTATACAAAGAGGTTAATTTTCAACTGAGATCACTGACACTTAATCTCAAGGAAGGAAAATAACCTTAAGGTAATTGATATTATGCATGATATCCTTATTAGCACTTTACTACTTTAGCGGACTCCTTTAGACAAATAAATAAGAACTTGTTCTTAAAGACTCTATTAACTTATTTTACAGTTTTAAAATAACACACTGGATATAATTAATATTCAACGGAATTAATAAGTGAATTTCCATTTATCAAACAAGAAATCCTCTCCATTAAATACAAAATAGATATTCGCCGTTCCTTTATTTATTTTCTGTTTTATTTTCTTTGAGAGTGTAGTCCATTCCTTTGCATCACATATAAGGGAAACAACAGGTGTACCTTTAAGATTATTTACATACACATCAATTTTGCCTTTTCCTTTGACCCTGGCTTCAAATTTTACAGGAAGCTGTTTGCTGAAATCGGCTCCCCGAACCATGAGACATTGTTTATCTGCTTTTCCTTTGGCAACCATATTACCCTCATTACCGGCAGCTTCAAACTGGACTTGCCCCGAAGTGCCTGCAGTGGTTTCTGCTTGCTGAAGAACGAATGGATTTAATGGGCTAATTTGTGACGGACCTTTAAAAGTTGCGTTGGTCATGGGGAAATTCACATTCTTTTCATCCACTTGCATTTCTTCGATACCTGCATTACGAAAACCACCCTTGGTATCAAAATAATCCTGTAAATACATGGCATGGTAAGCGAGATAATATTTCTCTTTAAACTTGAACACGTGAGTGTGATTGTTTGTCATAGGACCCACATTAATTTCACCTGTATTCTTAAAGTAATTATCACGATACTTCCAACTATCCGGAACTAACGGTGTTTTACTCGTCATATAAGATATGTTACATGCGGTTGGTTTATCAATATTTGTATGAGGCCATTCAGTGCGTTCATCCCAACTTGTGCAATAGCTATAAACCCAGGTTCCGTTGATAAAGTTAAGGTCGCTGGCCTCGTTAAAATAAGGAGCGGGTATCTTGGAAATATTGCTGGCTAAACTGATCATGTCTGCCCCTAATTTGACGATTCTGGCATTATCCGGCATATACTTTGTTTTAGGTGTTCCGGCTCCAAAACTCAGCCAGCCTGTACCTTCGTTGTCAATAAGAACTCCGGGATCGAATGGAGATCCGACATCCACACCGGGAACAGAACGATCGACTATGTTTTTTCCTAATGGATCTTTCCATGGCCCAACGGGAGAGGTGGAAGTAAGCACGGCTGAGCCACCACCGCCATTGGAGTAATACAAATAGAAGTGCGTCTTACCATCTGCTTCCAGTCTGGATGTAATGGAAGGCGCCCAGGAATTCTGACTCCATGGTGCCAGTTTTGCTGTATCTATGAGGCCATGATAAGTCCAGTTGACCATATCATCCGAAGACATCATGACCAGGGTACGGATATGCCCGTATGTATTTTTTCCATCCTTTCCTACATGCTCATATTGCTGATGATCATTGGTGGCATACACATAAATTCTTCCATTGTATTCCACCGCTGTTGGGTCGGCAGTAAACATAAAATCCAATAATGGATTCGCATTATTAGTGAGAAGTTTCGGCGAAACCTTTGCGAATTTTTCTTCCAGATTTTCTTTCACCACTTTCGGTTTACCTGCATTGGTCTGGGCTTCTACAAATTCTGTAACTCCCAAAAAAGCCGTAATAACGACTGTACTTAACAATACTTTTTTTCTAAACATACTTTTTTTATTTTACCAAAAAACGAATATTCGTTAAAGGTTAATTTCGATTGATTATTATTCTTAAGCTACTTATAACAAAGAGGTTAATTCTTCTTTGGGACTCGCTAATGTTTAACCAAATCTCAGAGAAGGAAAATCACCTTATGCATTAATTCACACTGTACTAGCAGCTTAAATCTTTTAATAAGGGTATCAAGAATTCTTTCAAGCATTATCTTATTTTTGTGGTCTAAAACAGAACCTTGCTCCCAATAGAATGGTAAAAAAATCATGCGCTTTAGCCTGTAGGTCACATACTATGTATAATCATCTATAGATTTATTGCGCTTGATTAAATCCATAGCTATATAATAGGTAAAACTGGTAGTTCGTCTAAATACTAAATATTCACCAAGTCAAATTCAGTATGAGATTCCATGGTATTACCAAATGTATTTTACCGCCAGTTGCAGGGCGTGTGCTGCTCATTCCTATTTCGTCAGGGACTTTAGGTGATAAATTGTAGATGTATAGGCTGCCTTTTTGTTTGACCGTAATTCTTCGAGCTTGACCATAATTTGCCTCAACAGTTAGTACATAACTGAACAAAATAATGTGCAACTTGTTTGGGTTAATTGCAACCAGAATACCGAATCACTATTACTCCATTTATATTTGCTTCAATGATTATTTCTTCAGATGTACCTCCTTCTGATTTAAAAGAAACAGTTTTTAACAGAAAATGATATTTTTTAGGCTTAGTCGTCATTATTAGAACAAGAGCGAAAATCCGGTAGCAATCGGCAGTAGTACAATTTTAAAAATATTTAATTTTCTTTTTTAGAGTTATTTATTAGAGCCAATAATTTTAAAATTATTGTTTCAGTAAGATTATCTATTGTAATAAACCTGTGACTCCTAAAAGTCACAGATTTATTTTTTAAAATTCTATTCTGTATTTGAACTCTGCAAAACTATATTTCTATTTAGTCAAATTGGCTTTAATTATATCCTGCTTTAATGGCATCAAACATAGCCTGATCCTTTACCACATTATTCTTTCTGTCAAACAGAAATCCTATCTCCCACCAGAATGGTAAAATACCATTAGCTTTAGCCTGTTTGGTCACATATTTTGCCCAGTACTCTACAGACTGGTTGTGCTTAACCAGATCCAAAGGAAGATAATTAGCATTAGTGGCGGCAGTTCTTCTCCATGATGCATATTCACCTAGTATTACAGGAATCCCCTTATCCACAAAATTCTCTTTCATTCTTCGCATTTCAGTATCGATTAGACTCTCTTGTTCACCAGTGGCGTTGCGGTCTGGCTCAATAGTAGAAAGATTTCCAGCTCCCCAGTAGTAAACTGCCTTTCCCCAACTTGCATCTCCATCATTTAATAACGTGAACGTAGGAGGTGTATAGTCATGTACCTCGACCATCAACTTGTTAGGAATCTCATCCTTTGGAAGTGTAGTCATCAAAGTAGCCGTTTTATTAGGGTCAGTATGAGGCCCCTGTACAACCAGCACTCTATAACTGTTTTTTCCACCTGTAGAACGAACCGCTTTGATGAATGTTTCGTGATAACCATTAAGAATTGCCATCTGCTCAGGGGTATCAGCCTTAGGTTCATTAGTACCTGCAAAAATAAGATGTTCGTCAAAATCACGCATTTCTGTAGCAATCTGCTCCCATAACGCCTTTAGCTTTTGATTAATCACCTCTTGATTTTCCGCATTCACATTCTCTTCTAGCCAGCCAGCATCTCCGTGAGTATTAAGCATTACATACATATCATTTGCCACACACCATCCTACTACTTCTTTTACCCTCTTAAGCCAGTCGGTGTTAATTTTCATTTTTGACTCATCACTTAAATGGGACCAAACCCAGCCAGTAGGAAGTCGTACAGCAGTGAAACCCTGTACTTTTAAAAATTTTATATAGTCTTCGGTAATTATACTATTCACCCACTCCCCTTCAATTGGTGATTCCATGGTATTACCTATATTTGTTCCCATACCTAGCTGCATTTTAGCCGCCAATTGTAGGGCTGTGCTGGTCATTCCTGTTTCGTCTGGAAGTTTAGGTGTTAAATTATATGATGGATATAAGCTGCCTTTTTGTGTAACCATTATTCTTCGGGCCTGACCATTAGCTGCCTCAACAGTTACTATAGCAGAACGAGACAAAGTTCCATTACTTAAAGCTGTTAATGTTATTACAGTAGCCTCACCATTGCCAGTTGTTTCAGTTAATTGCAACCAGGATGCCGAATTACTAATACTCCATTTACTGTTTGCTTCAATAGTGATCTCTTCTGATGTACCTCCTTCTGGTTCAAAAGAAACTGTTTTTACTGAAACTGATAATTCTGGAGCTTCGTCATCATTATTGGAACAAGAGACCGAAAATCCGCTAACGACCAGCAGTAGTATAATTTTATAAAAATGTTTAAGTTTCATTTTTTTATTTTTTATAATTAGTATTTTTTTATTAAAGACCTGCAGAAAATTTAACTTTCATGAAATAACTGCAAGGCCTTTTTTTAAACTATTAATATGTTAATTAAAAGATTTTATTATTTGATTTTCACAACCCTAATATTGTCAATAGCGGCATAAAAACCTGTTGTTGTTTTAAAAGAATCGAAATTTTTAAGGGTCATATTATAACTACTCGCACCCGTGGCTCCTAATATTTGGTTTAAACGAGTAGGTGATTCACCATCCCCTAATGTTACATCTTTTGATCTGAATTCAGATAAAGGAATCGTTACAGTTTGCCAACCATCGGTTTTATAAGCTAGGGTCTTATTAGAACCAGGAATTTTCCATGGCTCATAACGCGCTACAAAACTATCACCTGCAAATTCAGTTCTAATATAAAGAGTACCTCCATTCCATGGTTGAACCACACTTATTTCAAATTGAAGTCCCCAGTTTTCAACAGGATCTGACATGTTTTCCACAGGTATCCATTTATTACCCGTATTAGAATTACCTAATGGAGCGTACTTACTTGCACCAGCATCTAAAACAGGCGTATTAAAATATATATACATAGAATTATTTGTTCCCATCGAACCATTAAAATCGGCTATGGGGCCAAAAGCTAAAGAAATATCTCCCCACCAAGCATAACCAAAATAATCACCCCACTCAAAATTTGCTAAAAGACCTAACCATTTGTTATTTTGGGTATTTACATCATAAGGAGTAGAAACTGTTCCAAAAGTACTAACAATGGTTACTGGGCCACTAGAGTAGCTGTTCTTATCAGGAGCCACAAACTCAACATAAAAACCTTCTGTATCTTCTGTAAAAGCTGTAATAACCTTACTTCCAAAACTAAAACTTGAAACACCATTCAAATTTTTACCATACACACGTAACAAGTCACCTTGATCAGGATTTGTATTAGAAACAGCATAAATTTCAGGAATAATTAAAACACTAAATTCATAGATTCCAGATGCAGCAACAAGTTCTCCAGCCCAAGGCATTGGCGCATCAATTTGCGGACGTATAAATCCTACAGAACTACCATCATCTGCTGTTTTAAATGAAGAAATATCCATCCCTGCTAAAGTTAATTTTTCAATTAAAAATAAATTGGTACCATAAATATAAATTGAATCACCAACCTGAGTAGCAGCAGTCATCGAATTGCCTGTGATGGTAGCTGGCGGTGGAATTACATCAAATTTAAAAGTAGTTGTTCCGGATTTTGTAGTATATTGAATCGTATTAACAATATCAGGATCAATATTATTAAAAGGTAATGACGAAGGTACTTGTAAAACAGCTGTATTATCTGAAAACAATGCAGCGTCAAACTCAGCAGGGCTACCATTAAAACTTATCTGGGTAGCTTCTTTTAAATTCTTTCCATGGATTACGATCCATTGTCCTGGAATAATAGAGGTAACTAATGTATCATTAGGAGCAGCTTCATAATTCCTCACTCCTGTAATTACAGGAGCGCCATTTAAATCATCATCGTTCACACACGATGTTAGCATTGTAACAATCAACATCATGCTTAAAAGCAACAAATGACTAATACGGTTATTTAATAATTTTTTCATATTTATATATTTTATATTATTATTCATAATAAGGAACTGAAGGTTGATTCAATTTTGGATTAGCAATTATTTCTGTTGCCGGTAACTGTAAAGTAAAAGTGGCAGCAGTTGCAGGATTAATAATTGCTATAGGATCATCAGGTGTAGCTATTTCAGTAGCTGCATCATACTCAAATGTTACTCTTTCCTGATTATTAAGAAGACCAAGCGCTTTTGCAGGATTATAATAGGAAAGTCTTACTATATCATACCAATATTGTCCTTCACAAGCAAATTCAACTCTTCTTTCATGTAGAATTACATCAGTATTCAATACTGTTACAGGATCTACTCCAGCACGCTCTCTTACCATATTAAAATACATTAAAGCACTAGCATCAGTTGTAGAAGCATTATTACCCAAAATAGCCTCAGCATATATTAAATAAATATCTGCTAATCTCAATAATGAGTTATGTTCTATTGAAGATGTAGAGGTCATTGCTGGAAAATTATTATCCACTTCGTTACCTATAATGTGTTTTTTCATACTCTGTCCGCTAGCTGTATAGCCACCACCAGCTTCGTTTAACTCGGCATAATAGTCTCCATTAAGCATAAAACTCACTTTACGTCTTATAGAATCCTGCTTGTTAAACGCTAAAAACATATCATAACTCGGTGCCGGACCTCCCCAAGCATTCGCTTTTTGAGGGTTGATTTCAGTGCTTGGTGACCAAGTCAGTAATTGATTACCTTCATTCCATCCACCACTAGTAGTAGACCATTGCAGTGCAAATAATGATTCCGGATTGTCATTGAATTGTGTTCTAAAAAGATCCTTATAACTAGGAAGTAATACTGCACCACTGTTTTCTATTACATCTTTTGCATAATCTCTTGCCAAATCCAAATATTCCTGATTACGTGTACCATCTGGTTGACCTAATCCTGCCATAGTTAAATATACTTTGCTTAACATTCCCTTTGCTGACCAACTAGTAACTCTACCTTTCTCATCCGTTTCAGGAAGATTTTCGGCGGCAAAAATTAAATCTTCGGTAATAAATCGGTACCCATCTTCTACCCTGTTTTTGTTTACTAAAGGCGATGTTATTAACTTCGAATTATCTTCAATGATAGGCACTTCACCCCATAACATAACAAGATGATAGTATGCCATGGCACGAATGAATCTTGCTTCGGCTAATGCAGCATTTTTATCTGCAGCAGAAACTGTTGCCGGCGTATTTTCCATAATACCCTTAATTGTGACATTACAATGAGCCACTACAATATATAGCCCTTTCCAACAGGTTACTAAACGTCCGTTAGTTCCTGAAAGGGTAAACGTGTTAAGCTGTACCAAATCTGTACCTTGATACGCCAGAACAAGGTTTCCACTTAATATATCCCCTATTGGAATGTATGCCTCATTATTCCATTGTGCCCATACTTTACCACCATAAAGTCCCGCCGTAGCTAACCTAAGTTCTTCTCTTGTACGATAAAAATTTTCAGTACTTATCTCTGACTGAGAAGGTCGATCAAGAAAATCATCCTGGCAGCTTACTGCAAAAAATACAGCAAACAACACACAAATCATTTTAAAATTTATATATTTCATAATACGTTTATTTATTTATTAAAATTAAAGTCCCAAGTTAAGTCCTAAAGTAAATGTTCTTGGTTGTGGGTAAAAACCGTTATCAATTCCCGCCTGTAAAGGATTCCATGATCCTACTTCAGGATCCATACCTTTGTATTTAGTAATAAGAAAAGCATTGGTTACATTAGCATAGACACGAAAAGATGTCAGGTGTATTTTTTGAATCCACTTTTCAGGAAATCGATACCCCAGACTAATATTTTTACATCTGATAAAAGAGCCATCTTCAACATATTTATCAGAGAAACGATTATTCATATTACTATCATTATTTTTAAATCCTACAATTGTAGTGTTTGGATTTGTAACATATACGTTTTTATAATCTGAAGCAGAACCATCTGGATTAACTAAAGCAACAACCGCATGATCTTTTAAGGATTTTAGGAAACCTCTATTTGTCAAAGGATTTTCTCCATTAATTCTCATTGCATTTACTACTTCATTACCAATATTAGAACTAAAGAAAATATTTAAATCAAAACCTTTATAATTGAAGGTATTACCCAGACCTAGTTGAACAACAGGAATTGGAGATCCCAAATATGTTCTGTCTTTTTCAGTAATTACACCATCACCATTCAAATCTTTAAATTTAAGATCTCCATACCATACCCCTCCGGAATTAGGCGTAATTGGTAATGGATAACCATCTGATGAAGTAGGCAAAGCATGTGTATCAAAATCCTCAGAAGTTGCAAATACACCACCATCTACTTTGTAACCATAAAAATCACCTATAGATCCACCAACTACCGTTTGAGAAACGATTTCATTATTAAATTTCCCAGGTAAGGAAGCCCCATCTGTATTTAATTTTAACACCTTGTTTTTATTATGAGATAATGTAAAATCGGTACTCCAGGAGAAATCTTTAGCAGTTATATTTTTAGAATTCAAATGAAGGTCTATACCTCTATTTCTAACAACTCCAATATTTATATAGGGAGCTAAAATTGACCCTGGGGACCAATCAGTAGTTGTTCCGGAATAAAGTGGTAACGGGATTTGCATTAACAATCCGTCTGTATAACGATTATAAACATCAACCGAAAGATTAAGCCTCCAATTAAAAAGACTTGCATCAATTCCTGCATTACTATATTCTGTTCTTTCCCATTTAACTTTAGCGTTCCCTAAGCTCGAAACAATTTGTGCATTACCTGCTAAAGCTGTTGCTGACGCCGCTAACAATGATAAATAAGCATTATCTCTAACATTTTGATTATTAGTTAAACCATAACCTAATCTTAACTTTAATTGATTAACCACTTTTGATCCTTTCAAGAAATTCTCATTATTTAATTTCCATGCAAATGCTCCAGAATAAGTAGTTACCCAATGGTTTCCTGCTGCAAATTTTGAAGAACCATCTGTACGCAAATTAGCTGTAAACAAATATTTATCATTTAAAATAAAATTAAGACGCCCAAAATAAGATTCCTGTGCACTACCAACTCCCTTTTTCCCATCATTTGTAACAGTTAATATATCACCACTTCCTATATTGGTAACATCATCTGAAATGTAATTTCTTCTTCCTGCTGAAACATCTTCAAACTGAGACAACTGTGCCTCATGTCCTACCATTAAATTGACATTATATTTATCTTTAAACACCTTAGCATAAGTAAGGTAACTTCTAAAAGTAGTATAATAGTTTTGACTATATTTATATCTTGATTCATTCACTATTCTCTCAGCTAATCCAAACTTATATTTAGGATAATATTCATCGATTGTTTGAAATAAGAAATTTCCTGAGACTTCATTTCTAAATGACAAATCCTTAGTAAATGCAAGATCTGCGTAAAAATTACCAAATAGTTGATTTCTTTTTGGATTATTTCTATTAACAAGAGCCAAAGCAACTGGGTTTACTTGTTTTAAAATCCATCCTTGATTACTTTCTTCTCCAGCATAGCTACCATCAGGATTTCTAACTGCAATATCCGGTGTTTGCGATAATGCTGATTGAATAACACTTGAACCAGATGTGTTTACATTTTCATCAACATGCGTTAACTGCAAGCTAGTCCCTATTTTTAACCAGTCAACAGCCTGGGTATCTAAATTTAACCGTACCGAAGCTCTATTAAACTTAGACCCTAAAGCAATTCCTTCCTGATTTAAATAGGAACCCGACAATAAATATTGGGTTTTATTACTACCTCCGCTTAAAGTAAGTACATGGTTTGAAGTTGGAGCTCTTCTAAATAATTCTTCCTGCCAATTTGTACCCTTGCCTAAATATTGTGGATTAGCAAATTCAGGTCTCTCATCAAAACCCCATACAACAGATCTGTCATTAATTAACTGAGCATATTCTCTTAAATCCATCGTAGGATATTGTCTAATCAGCTCTTGAAAACCAGTTGAAAATTCATAAGAAACTTTTGAAGCTCCTTCTTTACCTCTCTTAGTGGTCACTACAATTACACCATTAGTCGCTTGTGAGCCATAAATAGCAGTTGCTGAAGCATCCTTTAATACGTCTACAGACTCAATATCTGAGGGACTAATAGTAGCTAATGGATTTGTACCACTAATCCCCTCAGAACTTTGACCAATGATAACTCCATCAATTACATATAACGGGGAACTACTACCAAAAGAGGATAAACCGCGTATTTGTATATTAACACCTCCTCCTGGTTGCCCGGAAGTTTGTTGGACCACCATACCGGCTACTTTTCCTTGTAATGCCTGATCAAAAGTTACTGGTGCTGTTTTTCTAAGTTCATCTCCTGTAACCGAAGATATTGACCCCGTAAGATCTTTTCTTTGTACTTTTCCATAACCAATTACTACTACCTCTTTTAGCGAACTAATATCTTCTTTTAATCGAATAGTAATTTTATTTCCGGTTATTTTAATTTTTTGGGTAACAAATCCAATATAAGTTACAGTAAGTGTTTCACCCACTTTGGCTTCAATAGTAAACTTACCATCCTGATCTGAAATTGTACTTTTTTTAGTCTCCTCAATAAAAAGACTCGCCCCTAAAACAACTTCACCGTTTGCTTCTTCTAAAATCACACCTGAAATCTTCTCTCCTGAATTTTGTGCATAGGTACTACCAAATGAACAAAGCATAAGCAAAAGGGCATACTTACAAAAAAGTTTTTTTGCTTTCACAAAGCGTTGAATTACATGTTTTTCATTCATTGTTAAATTAATTTAAGTTAGTTAATGTGGTTATTTAATTTTACAAAACCGAACTCTTTCGACAGCAACGGATTCAAAATATTCATTCCTGTTTATAAGATACTTTGTTAGGTTTCATTAAGAACAAATTAACAATAAAGAAACATTTAAGAACGGTTCATTTTGTATCGGATGAGTATCTCATTTGTTGCATTCAATAAGATTACCGTAATTAAATCAACATTTTTATGATGTTACTATATTAATTAGTAAGAAAAAAAAGTATTTTAACAATAAAATCAATTTTACCTTATCAATACAATAACAGCATCAGGATTATTGGATAAAAAGCATTTTAAAAGTTTTTTAACGAATGAAGCAAGGATTAATTAATAATCTATTGAGAAACAGAATCAATGAAAACATTGACAAGTACAATGTAAATATGAGGCTGTAAAAAAGTTAATATTTAGCAAGAAAAATTATATGAAGTTATCCGTAAAAATCGCATCTCGTTCGTGTATAAAATAAAAATCCCGATTAATTATATAATCGGGAAATTATGGTATTGAGTCAGCTAAATGAGGTAATAATAAATTGTTTTTCTGAAAATTATTTTAAGAATTTCCAATAATCAAAATACAGTATATCGGTTTTGGCTTCTCCTTTAAAAACAAAATAGAAATCGTGAATTCCTGAAACTTTTTCAACATCAATTGTTTGCAATGTCCATTTTTCATTGTCTGCTATCATTGGTACATTCACAGTTCCAATTAACGCTCCATCTTTAGCGTCCAATCTTATTTCCATTGAAACATTTCCGTTGTGTGTTGTGCCAATTCTTGTCATGAATTTTGAAGTGCCTTTTTTACCAAAATCAACCTCTCTTACTTTGATAAAAGAGTTATTGTATTTTGCAGTAATATAAGTGCCAACTACATTATCGTTCATTGACTTCACTCCTTCAGACCACGCAATGGTTTCAGCTTCCGTTTTGATATAAGGATTTAATGGACTCAAACTTTTTTTAACACCCTCTGTCATATTCATTTGCACAATCGAACCGTCTTTATTAAATTTAAGTTCTTCTATACACACCGAACGGGTAAAGCCACCACCACCTGGCAATGCTCCGTTATGGTAGAAAAAATAACTTTCCCCTTTAAAATCAATTACACCTGGATGGTTGGTAAAAGAATTTCCTTGTGGAGGCATGACGACACCTTGATATTTCCAGGGTCCTGTTATACTTTTACTGGTGGAATAACCAATATGTTCCGATATTGGCCCTCCGGCAAAAAATAAATAATACAGACTCTTACGTTTATACAACCATGGCCCTTCCTCATAAGTGGTAGGTCTCATATCATTTTTTTTTCCTTCACGTTTACCAAAGGATTCTATAGTATTGGGTATTTGTTTAACTTCACCCGAATAAGATATCATATCCTCATTCAGTTTTACGTAATACAAGCCAGGATTCCCCCAATACAAATAGGCCTGACCATCTTTATCAATAAAGGGAGTAGGATCGATATCATGCCAAACATTATTGGAATTGATAAGTTTCTTTCCAAGACGGTCTTTAAATGGACCATAAGGGCTATCAGAAACCAAAACCCCTATACCTCCGCCATGCATGGGACAGTATAAATAAAATTTACCATTTCGTTCAATACACTGAACTGCCCAGGCACCATTATCCTGCTTTGCCCAACTAAAATCTTTTAGAGAAGCGACTACTCCATTATCAGTCCAATTGACCATGTCGGTGGAAGTATAAAGCGACCAATTGAGCATTTTAAAACCCTTGCCATCAGCATTGACATCATCTTCATCATGGCTTGTATACAGATACACTTTGCCGTTATGCACCATTGGTGCCGGATCTGCCGTATACTTGGTTTGCACAATAGGATTTTGTGCTTTGCCAATAGAACAATGTAGGATAACTGTAAGTATCGCTATAAGTTTAAAAGTATATTTCATTTTAGTTCAGTTATTTAGTTATTAATATTTAATTCTGAACCAATCAAAATCAGCATAACCGCCTGTTTCTTTTGTTGCATAATTAAACAAGCCAAAACGATAGCCAATAAAATGTGGGATATCATATTTCATTTTCAATATATTTCCAATAGAATTCCACACTTTCCCATCTAAGCTGTATGAAAATTTAGCTTCATCTTTTCCATTAAGATTGTAAAGGTTTTTAGCTTCATCGTTCATGCCGGTAAAATCGCAATCAATTCTTAAATAAATTTTATCTTGAGTCAATGGAATTCGTTCTACTACAACAGGCTTATCATTCTCAGTATTGATCATTACTATCGACTTTTGACCCGCATCAATTTTAACCCCTACCAATCCATACTTTTTTTGGAGAACTGATAATCCGGCAAAATCGCCGTCTTTCATTTTGGAAATATCCAGAGCAACAGAAGCTGAACTGGTTGGGCCAATAGTGCGTTGGGTAAGTGTGTTTCTGGTCTGAAGAAAATCAGTGTCGATTCTTCCTGTTTTGAGGCGTAAAAAACCTTTTCTTTCAGTTACAGACCACAGTGCATTATCCGGATTATGATTCCATTGCCATGCTAAAGGGAGTGCTGCTTGTCCTTTTTTTCGCTTGAATTCATCAGAAGTAACCAAATTTGGAATCAAACCCTTACTGGCTGGCAGGTCTAATGTTTCCGGAACTCTGCCGTTTTCACCTAATACTGGCCAACCGTCTTCCCACTTGACAGGAACGAGATAAGGAACGCGGCCAACAGCAGCATAATCACGGAAAAGATAAGAGAACCAGCGTCCATCGGGAGTGTCTATCAATCCTCCCTGAGCAATTCCTCTATCCTGTAAGCCTACTCTTCCTTCCCATGGACCGTTGATATTATCTGCCCTGTGTATAATTACAGTTCGCATTCCACCACGTGGTGCGCAAATATTAAATAGATAATATTTTCCTTTTACTTTAAATAATTGAGATCCTTCAGCGCCAAGGCCTACTTCTTTTCCTGTTGGCTTGCTGGCGTTTTCGATGAGAACTCTCTCTTGAACACCTTGTTTAATTCCTGTTAAATCGTCATTTAATTCAACAATTTTAAGCCTCTCTGCATCATAAATTAAATACACTTTGCCATCATCATCAAAAAACAAGGAATGATCATGGAGTGATGGCTTAAAAGAAACTCTTTGCCAGTTTCCTTTTTCTATATCTTTTGTTTTAAAAATATAGGTTTCACCTGTGGTTTGTGCAAAAGTGGTCACATAATATATCCCCTTGTTGTAGCGTAAACTGCTTGCCCAGGAACCTTTACTATAGGTGTTCTTTCCTTCTGTCAAATTTAGTTCTGGCATGTCTGCCAAAGTATCATAGGCATAGTTGATAATTTTCCAGTTGACAAGATCTGTAGATTTCATAATGGGCACACCAGGATTCATGTGCATCGTTGTACTACTCATATAATAGTTTTTACCAACCCTGATGATAGATATATCAGGCACATCGGCAAAAATTATCGGATTTTGGGCTTGCGCCAAAACAGGGGTCTGAACAAATAAAACAAGAAAGACTAGAAGAAGCCTATTTATTTTTTTCATGAATAAAAAATTAAATGATTTTACTAAAACTTTCCAGTAGTATACTGAAAGAATTGTAGTCACAAATATCAATAAAGCCCCATTGTGTCATAGGACTCATTTGTATCAGAACACTACCTCATATGTTGCGATTGGAATATATCAGGACACATTTATTAAATAGGTCACTAAAAAACGATAAATAGTATCGAAATTATAACAGTTACCACAATAATAATCAAACAACCTGAGAAACAATATAAGAGGTATCTATAGTGTTTCTTCTCATGAAGTTCTAGACATTTTACATCTAACTTATCAAACCAGGTATCCATGTTTGTCCGTAGTTTTTTCATGTTATTTTAATATCCAGTAATTTCTAAAATACTCTCATTTTTAATTACTTTTATGTGTCTGATTTTTTAGTAGTTATTCCTTATCATCAGGTATATTATTACTCTTATGAATGCGTATGTATTCCGAAGGAGAAAGACCAAATTCTTCCCTAAAATATTTTGCAAATCGTTTTGGAGAATTAAATCCTACTTCATAAGCAATTTCAGAAACCTGCATTTGGCTTTTTTCCAGCAATTGTCGTCCACGTTTCAATCGGATAGTTCGGATAAATTCGGTAGGTCCCTTGCCTGTTATAGCTATTAACTTTTTATATAAATGTCCCCTGCTAAGCCCCAAAGCTAAGCTGAGTGTCTCTACAGAAAATTCCGTGTCACTTATACAGTCTTCAACAATTTTAATAGCCTTCTCAATAAGAGATTCGTCTAAGGAAGTAATGGTAATTTCAGTTGGAGAGATATCTAACTTTTGACTAAATGAAACATGATTTTTTTCTGTCCATTCAACAAATTTCTGAATACGTAATTTAAGCAACTCAAAATTAAAAGGCTTGGTTATATAATCATCCGCACCTGTTTCTAATCCTTCCATTACATATTCTTCAGCTGTACGGGCTGTTAATAAAATAACCGGGATATGCGACCATTGAATATTAGTTTTTATCTGCTTGCAAAGCTCAATTCCATTCATAACTGGCATCATTACATCGCTCACAATAATAGTAACATCAAATTTATGCAATAGTTCTATAGCCTCTTCCCCATTATTGGCAGTTATTACTGTATATGAATTTTCAAGATTATCTTTAATAAATTCACAAAAATCATTATTATCATCTACAAACAATAAAGTTTTTTTATTGGTACTTTTTTTGATTTTTTCCTCTTTCTCAATAGCAGAATTCTCAAATATATTTTCTGATTGATATTGTTCTTCGGTATCTGAATCGGCTATTTTGATTGGAATTTGAAAAGTAAAAATACTGCCTTTAGGAATATTATCAGTAACATTTATTTCACCTCCGTGAAGATTGATATATTCGTTTACAATATGTAATCCTATACCCGTCCCTGTTTTCTCCTGTTCTTGCTGAGCCTGATAAAAGCGTTCAAAAATATGTTCTTTTTCTTTATTACTAATACCACTGCCTGTATCAGAAATACTAACACATACATTCCCATTAAGTTCTTTTATACGAATATTTATAGTACCTCCATCTGAAGTATATTTGAATGCATTTGAAAGTATATTTGAAAATATTTTCTGAATCTTATCTCTGTCAAACGACATAGTTAAACTTTCAATATCACTGAATAACAGTAAATTTATATTTCGCTCCTCCGCATAAACACAAAATGAAGTGTAAATTTCATTAATAAAACTAACAAAATCTCCAGATTTTAAATTCAGTCTTTCTACTCCCACATCCAGTTTATGAAAATCCAGCAATGAATTTATTAATGTCATAAGCTGTTGTGCATTTTTATACATAGCACTTAATTTTTTTCTCATATTTTCATTCGTTGCATCATTGAGTAAAATCTGCAAAGGAGTAATAATAAGAGTAAGTGGTGTACGTAAATCATGGCTGATATTAGTAAAAAATCGTAATTTTATTTCATTAATATGTAATTTTTTCTCATGATCCATTTGCAGACGATGCTGTTCTAATTCTATTAGATGTCGCTCTTTTGTTTTATAAACAAAAAATATTAATGCTCCAATAATCAAAATGGCATATATAATAAAAGCCCAAATTGAAAAATAAAAAGGAGGCATTACATTAATAGATAATTCAGTAGGGATATTGCTCCAAACGCCGTCACCATTACGTACCTTAATTAAAAGCCTGTAATTACCTGTTGGAAGTGAAGATATTAAAATTTTATTTTTTTGAGTAGGCAGCCATTGTGAATTAAAGCCTTCTATTTGATAAACATATTTCATTTTATCTGCATTCAATAAATTCCCCGTAGTAAATTCTAAGGAAATGAGTTTGTCATCATGCCTGAAATTTAACTCCGAAGTTAATTGCATCGAACGATCCAGTAACTTGCGACCATCATAATAAGCATCGACCTGAATAGTATTGTTACCTACTGTTAATTCAGTAAATATAACTTTTGATGTAGACTGATCTTTTTCATACATCTTATTTGGATTCAAAATAGTATATCCTTCTACATTGCCAAGAACGATATCATTATTTTGTAATTTGCAAAATGCGCGGTCATTAAAATAATTATTCATAAGACCATCTTTGACTGAATAATTTTTACTTGAAAAAGCAAAATCTCCATTAGCTGTTGGCCTCACTGTAAGTATCGAAAGCCCATTACTTGTGGTTACCCAGATATTATTGAGATTATCTTCAGTTATGCCTTTAATTGCATTATCGCATAACCCATTTTCTTTGTTGAAATAATAAAGAGTGTCCTTTTTTTGATTCCAGATCATCAGACCATCATTATTACCTAACCAAACAATACCGCGTTTATCTTTATATATATTTGAAATTTGATCTTGAGGAAAAGACTGATTTCCTTTCTTATTCCCATGATATTGTATTTTTTTGTAATTAGTAATATCAATTATAAAAAGGCCAAATACTGTACCAACATACATTTTATCACCACCATCATAAAACATATCCAATGCATAAACAGTATCATCAAATGGAGTAGTTAAAGTGCTAAAATTATCCGAATCAGATTGTAATATCTGAATTTTCCCCCCTAATGGTCCTATCCATAGATTTCCATACCTGTCTTCTTTTAAATTCCAAATACTATTACTGGTCAGTTTACTGTTCTTTGTAGTATATTGGGTTATTTTGCCATTTTCATAACAAAAAAGCCCTTTTTGATAGGTCCCAATCCAAACACGGTTTTTCCTGTCTTCCAGTATAGATATTATAGCAATGTTAGGAAGCGGGAGTGTCCTGATAGTCTCTGATTTCTTTTCTTTTATGTACAATCCGTTACCATCAGTTCCTAACCAAATATTTCCAAGATGGTCTTCCATTATAGACATGATATCGGAACATTCAGGATGCCGGAAATTGATGAAATTCCGGAAACTTTCATGATAAAAGGAAAGTCCTTTTTTATTGTATCCTATCCAGACCGTCTCATTGTTATCTTTGTAAAGACACTTTACACTGTTCGATGACGGACCTGTCTCTACCCACGGGTCCGATACTATATTTTTAAACAAATCTTTCCCTTTGTCATAAATAAACAATCCTTTATGATCTGTTCCTATCCAGATTTGTCCCGGTTGATTTTCAATAATACTTGTTATATGATTGGCCTGAGTTTTTAATTCTGAGTGTAATTCAAATCTTTTCCAATCTTCAGTTGCATTCTTTTTGTAAAAAACCTGTTCGCTTTTATCCGAACAAATCCACAAACCATTATTACCATCTGTATAAATTATATTAGTAGCATTAATAGCATTTTGTTTTATATAGTCCGGCAGTTCTATGAATGTCAAAATTCCTGATTTCTTATTTAACTTCCAGAAAATTCCTGAGTTATTCTGAATTGCATAAATAAATTCGCCATTATCAACAATAGAACTTTCACCTTTTAAAGCCGTTTTTAATTGATATACAGAGGTTTTCTTTTTCTTTATGTTATAAAAAAATATTTTCTTTTTGTTCAATACCCACAGATTACGATTTTTATCGACAAAAACTTTTGCGTTAAACTCCGGCTCAATCCCCATATTAAGCAACAACAATTTTGTATCAGAAAAAGAATCTTTATCTCTTTTATAGACCATATAAGAGTATCCAAAGTTTACCCAGATATTACCCATGCCATCTTCCTGTAATTCAACAATATTATTGGAAAATAAGGCATTAGATACACCCGGATGCTTAGTATAAACCTTAAACCCATATCCATCATATCTATTTAAACCAGAATCAGTACCTATCCATAGAAATCCGTAACTATCCCTCAAAAATGCTTTAACATTATTATTGGAAAGACCTTCAGTAGTTTCTAAGTGATGAAAAACATAGGGAGACTGTCCAAAAATACTTTGAAAAGTAACTATCAAAAATACTGCACTTAATAAATGTAAGAATCCTTTATTTCTTTTCATGTAAAATAGTTTATTTCAAATTTTGGGTAGTTAAAAATCATTAATATTCTTAAATTTCCGTAATAATTAAATTTTGGAGTTCTTATTAAGCGCTTCCAGACATAAATATACTTCCATTATTTCATTGTTTGATATGATTAATTAAATAAAGTATTTCTCAGCTAATCGAGAAGGATAAAAAACATGGAAGGAATTATTTACTTCATTCTCATTTATCTATTCTAAATTTTTGCCTAACTAGAAAATTTATCGAAACCTTGTTTTACCAATTTATTTCCAATTTCTGTCCTTTCTTCAATTTAATTGCTTTTTTAGTATTACCTGAAATAAGCATTGTTGTTCCTCCATTTTTAGAAAAAACACTAACTTTTTTTAGTGTTTTAGCACTCCATTCCATAGCAATTTCAAAACCTCCTCTCGCACAAATTCCTTTTACGGAACCACTTTCCCATGCATCTGGTAAAGCGGGTAACAATCTAATTTCATTTTCATTAGACTGAACCAACATTTCGGCAACGGCAGCTGCTCCTCCAAAATTTCCGTCAATTTGAAACGGTGGATGCGCATCGAATAAATTAGGATATGTTCCTCCTCCTCTTCTTGGTGTTTCGGTTTTCTTACCATCAGGATCAACATATCTCAATAATTCTCTATACATTTTGTAAGCACGATTTCCATCCCAAAGTCTCGCCCATAGATTAATGCGCCATCCTTTTGACCAACCCGTTGTTTCATCTCCTTTTATTTCTAAAGTCTTTTTGCAAGCTTGAGCTAAGTCAGGTGTTTTTTCTGGTGTAATATGCTCTCCGGGAAAAAGTCCAAACAAATGTGATTGATGACGGTGCCTAGGGTCTTCATCATCCCAATCAAAATACCATTCTTGCAAATTTCCTTTTTTTCCTATTTGGTAGGGATAAAATTTAGAAAGTGCTGTTTCGAGTTTTAATCTGAAATCAGCATCTATATTTAAAACTTTTGATGCTTTGATTGTTTTATCAAAACATTCTCTAATCATTGCCAAATCTGCAGTTCCACCATACATAGTTGCTCCAATAAATCCGTCCGGCGTACTATATTTATTTTCGGGAGAAGTGGATGGAGAAGTAATCAAATATCCGTTTTTATCCGTAATCATCCATTCTAAAAAGAACTCAGAAGCTCCTTTCATAATAGGATAACCTTCTTTTTTTAAATACTTTTTATCTTGTGTAAAAACATAATGTTCCCAAATGTGGGTGCTTAACCAAGCGCCAGCCGTATTCCAACATGCCCAACTTGGATCTTGTTTTCCAAAGATTCCAACGGGATTGGTCATTGCCCAAATATCAGAATTATGTGAGGTAGACCATCCTTTATTTACTCCATAAAAAGTTTTTGCTGAAACTTTTCCTGTTACGGAAAGATTTTTAATGAAACTCAAAAGTGGCATGTGTAATTCGGAAAGATTGGTGTTTTCGGCAAGCCAATAATTCTCTTCCAGATTAATGTTCATGGTGTAATTACTCCTCCAGGGTGCATGAAGATGTGGATTCCATAATCCTTGTAAATTAGCAGGAACGCCTAATGTTCTCGAACTGCTAATCAATAAATAACGCCCGAAATTAAAATACAGAATTTCAAGATTTTTATCTTCTTTTCCATCCGAATAACGCAACAAACGTTCATCTGTAGCCAAATCTGGTGCGGAAGTTTTTCCTAAATGTAAACTTACCCGATTATAAAATTTTTGATAATCGGCAATGTGATTATTCTTTAGTTTATCAAATGATTTAGAAAATGCCTCTTTCAAATTTCCCAAGGCAATCGCTTTATTATTCAGCCCCTCGGTAGCGGGATTTTTATCGAAACCGTTAAAACTGGTTGCAATTGATATATAAATTAAGGCTTCTGTAGCATTTTTTAAACTTAAACTCGTTTTAGAACTTGTAATTGTTCCATCCGTGTTTTTAATTTTCATTAAAGTGGTAAATCGTGTTCCTCTTTCTTTTTCCAAAAGGAAAGAAGGCACATCTTGATAACCGGGATGATCATAAATAGGTGCAATCCCATTCATTGCTAGCAGATTGTCCTTTACTTCCGTTTTATATTTTAATAAACTACTGGAATTAATGTCAAAATTCAAAGCTCCTTTTTGACTACTTGTCAATTTGATCACCATAATTTGATCCGGAGCAGAAACAAAGTATTCACGGGTAAATTTCACTCCGTCTATTTCATAAGTCACTTTAGAAACAGCATTAGAAATATCCAATTCTCTATGATAATTGGCAACTTTACCTGAATTATGGTTGCTAATTTCCATCGTTCCCAATGGCTGATAGGCCTCTGAATTTTTACCTTGAATTTTTTTATTCAGTTCTTCTGCAAGTTTATAGTTTTCATCTTTTAATGCTTGACGAATGGCAGGCAAATTTTTGTATGCTTCAGGATTCATGTTTGTATTTAAAGGTTCTCCTGACCAAAGTGTGATATCGTTTAAATAAATTTTGTCTGTATCCACTCCGCCAAAAACAGTGGCTCCCATTTTTCCATTGCCTAAAACGAGGCATTCCTCAAAATAATCGGCTGGTTGTTGGTACCAAAGAATATGGTCTGATTGGGCAGAAACTATTTCATTAAAAGAAAAAAAAACAAAAACGAATAGTAGTTTACTGAAATGGTTTGATTTCATAAATATTAATGCTTTTTTATTATTCTATAATTATAAAATTGACTCCGG
>Ga0307414_10000288_pt1 | contig 29634 bp, 31 predicted proteins | sample DK1Ometagenome_FD_203804 | JGI IMG/M metagenome (GOLD analysis project Ga0307414, IMG submission 203804) | Maize rhizosphere microbial communities from greenhouse at UC Davis, California, United States - DK15-O-3 | ecosystem: Host-associated > Plants > Roots > Rhizosphere > Soil | place: USA... | reverse complement strand
TCGTACCGCGATAGCGATCAGCCATGATGTAAACCCAGCCGCCTTGCCTCGCTCGCTCCATTGCCGATAAATGAGAAAAGCGGGACCCCGGGTCACGCCCGGGGTGACGAGGTTACGGAACGTCGGCAGCCAAAGACTTTTGGGTCGATGGTGGCCGTTCTGCTCCGAAGAAACCGAACCACAAGCGGACTTTCCGGACACGACAACATTGCGGACAACGCTGACCCAACACTAGCAACCTAGCTTCTTGTCGATTGATGGCCATCTGTTTACGTTGCGCCTATGACATTCCCCAGACCGCCCGATCCCGGCTCTTTCCAAATGTGAAACTTTATAGCCAGCAAGAAATGTTGGAAAATTCCGATCCAACAATTTCCTATCCAACTGGTAAATTATCCTGCAAATTCAACACGCCTCAGTGTCAATTGTGTCAAGTTGGTTTTCCAACATTGTGGGGCAATTCCTGGGATGGCAGCAACAACCCAGTATCAGTCATGCGTGACGCAGGCCGGTATCAATCAACGCTACCAGCTTCCATATCCCGGAGCCTCGCCATTGCGTCCCGCCTCCAACCGCCGGGGACGCTTCCAGCCGATAGCGGGGCGCTTGCGCAGGCGAAGGGTCGGCCATTGGCCCTTGTCGATCCGGTCGGCAAGGCGCAGGCCCTCGCGGCGATAGGCGGCCAGCACCTTTTCGGCCTGCTGGTCGAGCAGTCCCGCGAGGATCAACGTGCCGCCTTCGGCCAAAATGGCGCTGAGCGACGGCGCAAGTTCGATCAACGGACCCGCCAGAATATTGGCGATGACCAGATCATAGGGCGCCCGCCGCTGGATGGTCGGATGCTCCGTTCCGGCCGCCGCGACGAGCGCCAGCCTGCCCGGGCCCTTGCCCAGCCGGAGCGAATTGACCTCCATGTTCGTGGCGGTCACCATGACCGCCATGGGATCGATGTCGGACGCTGTGGCGTAGGCCCCTGGCCAGAGATGCTGTGCGGCAAAGGCCAAGATGCCGGTGCCTGTTCCGATATCGCAGATATTGTCGTGCCGCTCGCCTAGCCGTTTCATTCGGTCCAGCATCAGCAGGCAACCCTCGGTGGTTTCATGCTGGCCGGTGCCGAATGCCTGGCCAGCCTCGATCAGGAATGATTTTTTGCCAGGCGGCACACTGTCGTCCGGCCGGTTGTGGACGAAAAAGCGTCCGGCGGTCACGGGCTCCAGCCCCTGCTGGCTCAAGGTGACCCAATCTTCGTCGGGCAGTTTTTCAAGCTGCGCTACGGCCTTGGTCGCGCTGGGAACCAGCGCCCGCACCATGTCAATGGCGGAACGGCTGGGGCGTCCTTCGAAATAGGCTTCCAGCAGCCATCGGTCCGGCTGGCTTTCGTCGGGTTCGCTGGTCATGAGCACTGGCGCGGGATCAATCTGTCCCAGCGGCTCGGTGTCGAGCGAAAGAGCCTGCGCCTCTGCCTTGGTGCAGGGGAGGGTGAGTTTCCAGCTTTCGGTATTTCCGGCTTTGCTTGTCATGCCGTCCGCTTAGCCGAGCGGCGGAAGATGTCAAACCGGCGTCAGGCCACCCGCCGGCTGAATTCGGCCGATGCTTCGCGGAGCATGGCGAGCTTGCCTTCCACGCTGCTGAAGCCCCGCTCCAATTCGTCGATTTCCGATGCAACCACGTCGGTATCCTGACGGATCGCCGAAATGGTGGCGGACATGGAGTCGGCGGCCAGCGCGGTTTCGTCCACGGCGGCCGTGATCATGGTGACGGTCTGCGCCTGAGCGTCCATCGCCTGGCGGATGCGGTTGGCGGAGGCCTGCACTTCATCCACGGTTTGACGAATGCGTTCGTTGGTATCCACCGACAGGGCGGTCGCCGACTGGATCGTGCTGATTTTGGCGGCAATATCGTCGGTCGCGCGCGCGGTCTGGTTGGCAAGGCTTTTGACTTCCTGCGCAACCACCGCAAAGCCGCGCCCGGCGTCGCCCGCGCGTGCGGCTTCGATCGTGGCGTTCAGGGCCAGAAGATTGGTCTGGCCGGCAATGTCGCGGATGAGGCCGAGAATCGATTCGATCGACTGCGCATGTTCCGAAAGCGTCGCTGACATGGCGACTGCGTCGCCCGCCTGGTTGGACGCGCGCGCGGCGACTTCAGCCGCGCTTTCCACCTCCGTCCGGGCGTCTTCGATGGCGCGGATCAGGCCAGCAGAGGTTTGTGCCGCCTCGCGCATGGCAAGGGCCGATTGCTCGGCGGCAGCCGCCACTTCCGAAGCCTTGCCCAGCATGCCCCGAGTCGCGGCGGACGCGTCCTTGGCCTGCTCGCGCAGCCCCTCGCCAAGGCTGGACGCGCCGTCGATTTCGCTCATGATCTTTTGCTGGAAAAGCGCGCTGTTATGTTGCCGGTCCTGTTGTTCCTGTTCCGCCCGAATATCGGCTATCGCCGAGCACATGAGTTCCGATTCCAGCACCGCGATGCGCAGCAACGCCGTCGTCAGGCGACAGGCGCGCGGGGAATCATCCTGACAGATATCGAAAATCCGCTTTATTGTCGTTTCATGCGCGAGGGAGAGGCAGCCAAGAACGGTGCGGAGCGTCAGTCCACGGCTTTTCGCGTCGCGTGCATAGGCGCGCGCCATCGCCGCCCATTCCTCACTGCCGAAATCCCCATATTTCTTGCGCACATATTCGACGCCGCCACGCACGGCGGCCTCGATTTCGTCCGGGCCAGCGGAATGTTTGAGTCCCGATCGTTCGAGAAAATGATGCCAGAACGTGTCGTTCGAGACGAAGACGCCATTGTCCTCTAGCAGCGTGAAGATTTCGCGCGCATTCTGCCGCAGGCTACCCTCTGGATCGAATTCCATGAGGCGTTCCGCCATGGGGACATCGGCTTTCAACCGGTTCGGCATTGTCTGGCTGACTCCTGAAATCAGTCTTGCCGTCCGCTGAACGGACTGCTCGAACCCGGTATATCGCTCGATGGTTAACCAACCCTTTCCCCACAAGGGCAATCTGTGCCAGAATAAGCGCAAAAAGAGTGTAAATGTCCAGCGGGGTGGCGATTGCCGAGATTGATCCTGCCGAAACATTTGCATGTTGCGGACTTTGCGCTAAACGGACGCGGATTCGACACAAAACAGGGATGAGACAATGGCGCGTCCGCAAAGTCGCCCGCTTTCGCCGCATTTAAGCATCTGGAAATGGGGGCCGCATATGCTGGTTTCCATACTGCATCGCGTTACCGGCGTCGGCTTGGCGATCGTAGGCGCCCTGGGCCTGGTCTGGTGGCTGTTCGCCGCAGCATCGGGTCCCGATGCCTATGCCCGGTTCATCGCCTGCGCGACCTCCATTCCTGGCTATATCGTCATGATCGGCCTCACCTGGGCTTTCACCGAGCATCTTTTTTCCGGACTTCGCCACTTCGTGCTCGACACAGGCGCGGGATATGAGCTGAAGACCAACAAGGCCTGGGCGGTCTTCATTCCCATTGGCTCCGTGATGGCGACGGCGGCAATCTGGCTATATATTTTCATGGGGAGCATCTGATGGGGACGGGTACCCGACTTGGCCGCGTTCGCGGCCTCGGCTCCGCGCGCGCGGGCACGCACCACTGGCTTAACCAGCGCGTTACCGCTGTCGGCAATCTGATCCTGGTCATCTGGCTGGTGGTCAGCGCGCTGCGCCTGCCGGGCCTTGATCATGAGATGGTCGTGAACTGGCTTGCCCAGCCGCTGGTCGCCGTGCCGATGATCCTGATGTTGATCAATGTCTTCTATCACCTGCGGCTTGGCCTGCAGGTTGTGATCGAAGATTATGTGCATGATGACGCGCTGAAGTTCGGCGCCATCCTTCTTCTCAATTTCTATGCCATCGGCGCCGCCGCTCTGGGCATTTTTGCCGTAGCCAGGATTGCATTTACCGGGGGCGCTGCCTGATGTTCGAAGCCTACAAGATCATCGATCATACCTATGACGCCGTCGTAGTGGGCGCGGGCGGTTCGGGCCTGCGTGCGACCATGGGCATTGCGGAAAGCGGCCTCAAGACCGCCTGCATCACCAAGGTGTTCCCGACCCGTAGCCACACGGTGGCGGCACAGGGCGGCATTGCCGCTTCGCTGGGCAATATGGGGCCGGACCACTGGACGTGGCATATGTATGACACCGTCAAGGGATCGGACTGGCTGGGCGATCAGGACGCGATCGAATATCTCTGCCGCGAGGCCCCGGCCGCCGTTTACGAGCTGGAGCATGCGGGCGTTCCCTTCAGCCGTACCGAAGAGGGCAAGATCTATCAGCGCCCCTTTGGCGGAATGATGCAGAATATGGGCGCTGGTCCCGCCGCGCAGCGCACCTGCGCCGCCGCCGACCGTACCGGCCACGCCATGCTGCACGCGCTCTATCAGCAGTCGCTGAAATATGACGCGGACTTCTTCATCGAATATTTCGCGCTCGACCTTATCATGGAGGATGGCGCGTGCCGGGGCGTGATTGCGCTCTGCATGGAAGATGGCTCCATCCATCGTTTCCGCGCGCATAATGTCGTGCTGGCCACCGGTGGTTATGGCCGCTGCTATTTCTCGGCCACGTCCGCCCATACCTGCACCGGCGACGGTGGCGGCATGGTGCTGCGCGCCGGGTTGCCGCTGCAGGACATGGAGTTCGTTCAGTTCCACCCGACCGGCATTTACGGCGCGGGCGTGCTCATCACCGAGGGCGCGCGCGGTGAGGGCGGCTATCTCACCAACTCCGAAGGCGAGCGCTTCATGGAGCGCTATGCGCCCTCCGCCAAGGATCTCGCCAGCCGCGACGTGGTGTCGCGCTCCATGGCGATGGAAATCCGGCAGGGCAGGGGCGTCGGCAAGGAGAAGGACCATATTTACCTTCACCTCGACCATATCGACCCCAACATCCTGGCCGAACGCCTGCCCGGCATCACCGAGACAGGCAAGATTTTCGCGGGCGTCGATCTGACCCGCCAGCCGCTGCCGGTGGTGCCGACCGTCCACTATAATATGGGTGGCATCCCGACCAATTATCATGGCGAAGTCGTGACGCTGAAGGACGGCAATCCCGATACGGTCGTCCCCGGCCTTTTCGCGGTCGGCGAGGCGGCGTGTGTTTCGGTTCATGGCGCGAACCGCCTTGGCTCCAACTCGCTGATCGATCTGGTCGTCTTCGGCCGCGCAACCGGTCACCGGATCGCGGAGATCACCAAGCCCAGCGTCGCGCACAAGCCGCTGCCCAAGGATGCAGCCGACCTGGCGCTCACGCGGCTCGATCACTTCCGCAACGCCAAGGGCGGATCGCCGACGGCCGAAATCCGTCTGGAAATGCAGAAGACGATGCAGGCCCATTGCGCCGTGTTCCGCACCGACGAACTGCTGGCCGAGGGCATCGAGAAGATGGACAAGGTCTATGCCCGGATGCAGGACGTCGATGTCACCGACAAGTCGCTGATCTGGAACACCGACCTTGTCGAGACGCTGGAACTCGACAACCTCATCAGCCAGGCCCACTGCACAATCAAGGGCGCGATCGCCCGCAAGGAAAGCCGTGGCGCGCATATGCATGAAGATTATCCGGATCGCGACGACGCGAACTGGATGAAGCACAGCATTTCCTGGTTTGAAGGCTGGGGCGGCAAGGGGGGATCGGTTAAGCTCGATACCCGGCCGGTGCACGAATATACGCTGACGGACGAGATTGAGTATATCCAGCCAAAGAAGCGGGTATATTGATCAGCCTCTCTCCGTTTTGCGGGGAGAGGGAGCAGGGAGGCGGGAGACTTGTCCCGCTTCGCCTGGCGCCAGGCAAATTTCGCTGAGGAGAGAAGTAATGCAGGGCATGGGTGAAAACTGTCCCTTTGAATTCAACTTCGATGAAGCGACGTTCAAGGTCGGCGACGTGGTCAGTTACCGGGTAAACGGCAGCCTGGAGGGGTTTCCGTTCGTCGGCACGCTGCTGGAAGTACATGACGATTATGTCGTCATCAGCGCTGATCCCAATGATCCCAAAAGCCGCATGCGCGGGACCAGGGAGAGCCGCCCCGTGGTTGATGAGGCCGAGATCGGTCAATAGTTTATGGCCGCCGTCGGCAACGACGTCACGCAAATCGCTCCGCCGTGGCCCGGATCAGGGCGATCATGTTGGGAATGCCCTGCGTCCGGTTGGAGCTGAGCTGGTTCTTGAGATCGAATGGCGCCAGTGCCTCTGCAATGTCTGTTGCCAGAATGTCCGCCGGCTGCCGATCCTGTACGGCGAGCAGCACAAGAGCGATGATGCCCTTGGTGATCGCGGCATTGCTGTCGGCCAGGAAATGCAGCGCGCCGTCGTCCCGCACGGTGGGATAGACCCAGACCGCCGCCGAACAGCCGCGTACCAGCGTGGCATCGGTCTTGAGCGCGTCGGGCATGGGCTCCAGCCCCTTGCCCAGATCGATCAAGAGCCGGTAGCGGTCGTCGGCTTCGAGGAATTCATATTCGTCGAAAAGGTCGTTCAAGCGCGTCATGTGTGCGAAATAGTGATTCATTGCCGATTTGTCGAAGGGGATTTGCCGAAAGGGGCAAGGATGGTGGCGGCGGGTGAGTTGTTGCGGACAAAAATTCCCTTGCGGAAGGGGGATAGCCACTTTCCACCCATCTTCACCATCACTCGTCAAAAATTTTCATCAGATATCCACGCCTTCGGCAATCGCTTCCAGCTTGCGAATGCGTTCCTTCAGGTCTGCGACCTCGATCCTTGTGCTCGCCAAGGGCGGCGCGCCGATGTCGGCGAAGCGGTCAAGCTCGGTCTTCTTGAAGTCCAGCCACCCCTGCCATCCGCGTAGCGCGGCCAGGCTGACGATGGTTATGGCGACGATGCCGGATATCGCAAAAACGATATGGAAATATGGGTCTTGCATTGTCATTCCCCTGATTGAGACATGCGGCCCTTTCGGTCAGTCATTGTCCCGCAATTTTTCGAACTCGCGCTCAAGCGCGGTGGAACTGTCGGTCGCCAGCCGTTCGAGCACGGCCACACGATCCTTGAGCTGCTTCAATTCCTCGCGCAGCCGGGCGGTGTCCGGGTCGTGCAATGGCACGTCGTTACCATGACGGTCCCGGCGAATACCATATTTGGCGCGAAATATGCCGGCGATGGCGGTGATCGCGACGATCAGCACGACCATTTCAAACGGGTTCATTGCTTGTACCTCCTCAATATCGCTCATTTATGGTTGCGCTACCATTCATGCTTATGGGTAAGTCATCGTCCAGAACGGAAAGTTTGCGACGATTCCGATTTTCTATTGCTGATGTAAAAATCCGGATGTGTCTGATAATCTTTTCAAATTCGATTGTCAGCCTCTTCCTTTTTCGACGAATGTCATGCTCCGGCCAGATCAGCGCAGATTGTCGATCTCTCGGGCAAGGCGGCTATTCCCGCTGGTGTAAAAGGCCTCTACTTCGGCCAGACGGCGGTCGATGTCGCGGAACTTGGCGCGGACGTTGCGAGTGGTGCGGGTGGGGTTGGAGCGCACGCCCTGCCAGAATTTCTCGTCCTCCTTGCTGGCATAGAGTCCCACAGGCTTCGGCTGCGCCAACCATGCGGTGAGGAAATAGGCGATCAGCGTCCAGGGAAACGCGCCCATCAGGGTCACCAGAATGGTTCCAATGCGCACCCAGAGCACGTCGATACCGGTATAATCGGCAATGCCCGAGCACACGCCCATCCATTTGGCGTTCTGCTTGTCGAGGTAAAATTGGGTGCGGCTGGCGGTCATCTCAATTCCTCTGGTCAAGGTCGTAAGCGGCCGGGGCCCCGCGATGGGCGGGGCGCCAGTCGGGATTGTCGGCGGCGACGATGCGCTCGATGGTGGCGAGGCGGTCTTCCAGCCGGCGGGCGGTTTCGTGAAGGTCGTCGAGCAGGCGCTCGTCGTCCGTGGTAAGGGTCGCGGCTGTCTTCCACTTTGTGATGTGATGGAAAATCAGCCAGGGCAGGCCGATAAATAGCATGCCGACGACCCCGATAGGGACCAAAACGTCTTCCATGCGCCTTTAATCCTTCTGCTGCTGAGCGGCTTTCATGCGAGCGAGCTCTGCTTCGACCTTGTCATCGGCCTCCAGTTCGGCAAATTCGTCTTCCAGCGACCTCGTCTGCGATCCCAAACCCGCGGCCTCCGCACGTCCTTCGGCCAGGTCCGCCCGCCGTTCGAGCATTTCAAAGCGAGAAAAGGCGTCCTGAACCCGTTCGCCGGCATACATTTCCCGCAAGCGCAGGCGATTTTGGGCACTTTCCATGCGTGTGGCAATGCTGTTCTGCCGGGCGCGGGCTTCGCGCAGCTTGGCCTGGAGCTTGGCGATGTCTTCTTCATTGGCCCGGAGTGCATCGTCGAGGGTCGCGATCTCGACGTTCAACTGCCCGGCCATGTCGGCGGCTTTCTGCCGTTCGACCAAAGCGGCCTTGGCCAGATCCTCGCGGTCCTTTGAAAGCGCAAGTTCCGCCTTTTCCATCCAGCTTTCCTGGAGTTTTTCCAGTTTGGCGATGTGGCGGCGCATTTCCTTCTGGTCGGCGATATTCCGGGCGGCGGACGCGCGCACCTCCACTAATGTCTCCTCCATTTCGAGGATGATCATGCGGATCATCTTGACCGGATCTTCGGCCTTGTCGAGCAGATCGGTGACGTTGGCCGCGATGATGTCGCGCGTTCGTGAGAAAATACCCATGCAACTTACTCCTGAAATCCACAAAAAAATATCGAGGCGGCCATGAGGGAAGCCAGCCCCGCCGCCTCGTTGGAAGCGGATATTCATTCTGTTTGCACAGGCCGTGCCAAATTCCAAAATCGTGCAAAATTCGCGGCTTCGGGACCTGAGAACTATAAAGTAAGTCGCGCATATTGCTATAGAGTGGTGAAATATGCCATTTAATAGCAATGAAAAATGATGCCCAGTTTGTTGGCCAATCGAGCGCCTTCCTTGACGCTATCGAGCTGGCTGGTCGCGCCGCCGCGCTCAATCGGCCTGCGCTGGTTATCGGCGAGCGCGGCACAGGCAAGGAACTGATCGCCGAGCGCATTCACCGGCTGAGCCTGCGTTGGGCGGGGCCTCTTATCGTCATGAATTGCGCCGCGCTGCCCGAAACGCTGATCGAGGCGGAACTGTTCGGACATGAAGCGGGGGCCTTTACCGGCGCGATGAGAGCGCGGGCAGGGCGGTTCGAGGAGGCAGACGGAGGAACGCTATTCCTGGACGAGTTGGGAACGCTTAGCCCAGCGGCGCAGGAACGGCTGCTGCGGGTGGTTGAATATGGGGAGGTGACTCGGATCGGCGCGTCGCGGCCGCTTCGCGTGGATGTGCGGATCGTCGGCGCCACCAACGAAAATCTTCCGGCAGCGGTGGAGGCGGGACGGTTTCGGGCTGACCTGCTCGACCGGCTATCCTTCGAAGTCATTACCCTGCCGCCCCTGCGATACCGGGATGGCGATGTGCCGGTGCTGGCAGAGCATTTCGGGCGGCGTATGGCGGCAGAGCTTGGGTGGCACGAATGGCCGGGCTTCACCGAAGAGGCCATGGCTGAGTTGGAGGCGCATGACTGGCCCGGCAACGTCCGTGAGCTGCGCAATGTGACGGAACGGGCTGTATATCGGTGGGACAATCCCGATCGGCGAGTGGCGCGGATCGTCTTTGATCCGTTCCAATCGCCGTGGGGTCCCGCCCCTTTAGCTGCCCGGCCAATTGCCGACAGCACCGAATATGGGCAACCGCCTGCAGCGGATACTGGAATGGTCCAGGATTTTCGCGCCGCCGTGGAAGCGCATGAGTCGTCGATTCTGAAGATGGCGCTTGAGCGGCATCGCTATAATCAGCGGGCGACGGCAAAGGGGCTGGGCCTTACCTATGACCAACTGCGTCACTGCCTGAGAAAGCACGGGCTGCTCTGAACCCGAAAAAGAAAAAAGGGGCCGCGAAGGGCCCCTTTTTCCGTGATCAAGCTGCGCCGGATCAGCCGCCGTTGAAGTTCACCATGCAATAGAGCATCGCGAGCGAGAGCAGCGTGTTGGTGCGGGAGAACAGCATGGCCGTCCGCGCCGATTTCGCCTTGCTTGCGTCATCCGCTTCGACGATGCCAAGCGCGCGCTTCTGGTTCGGCCAGATGATGAACCACACGTTGGCCGCCATGATCAGCGCCAGCCACATACCAATACCGATCAGCAGATAAGGGTCCTGCAGCAACAGTGCCTGGTGCACATAGCCCGCCAGATAAGCAACGATCAGACCGGTCAGCACGGTGAAGGCCGCGCCCCAGCGAAAGTAGAACAGGGCGCTTGGCGCAATGAATTTGGACACGCCGGGCTTCAGTTCGGCCGGAACCTTGGGCATAGTCGGGATCTGCACGAAATTGAAATAGTAGAGCAGACCGATCCAGGTGATGCCGAAGAACAGGTGCAGCCAGCGGAAAATGCCCTGAACCATATCCGTGTTGGCGGGGACTGCCGCGATGACGACGAGCGCAAGTACCAGCCCGACCACCATGGTCATATTCAGATTTTCGAGTATTTTTCCCATTTCGCTCCCCTTTCGATACTGACCCGTCCATCGAGGGTCAGCCTAAGCATATAAAACTAGGCGAATAGTGACCCTCTGTCACACCAAAATTGGTCACGCAAGCCGTATGAGCGGATTTGCCGGCTTATCGGCGCTTGCCCCTTGGATTGCTCTGGTGCCGGATATTGGCCGGTCGGCCCCGGCGCTTGAGGGGGCGGGGCGGCCCGCCCGGCTTTCTGCGCCCGCGCGGCATCGCCAAATGGCTGACCCCTTCCAGCAGTTCGAAACGAAGGGCGCCGCTGATCGGATTGGCTTCCACCAGCCGTAGTTTCAGCCGCTGGCCTAGCTCGTAGCGGTCGCCGCTTTCCTCGCCCTCCAGCGCATGTCCGGCCTCATCATAATGGAAGCGCTCCGCGCCCAATGTGGAAACTGGAACAAGGCCGTCGCCGCCCAGACCCTCGACGGTTGCGAAAAATCCGAAATTGCGGACGCCGGTGATGCGCGCATCGATGATCTCGCCGGTTTTTTCCGCCAGATAGGCGGCGACATAGCGATCGACGGTTTCCCGTTCGGCCTCCATCGCACGGCGCTCATACTGGCTGATGAGTTCGCCGATACGGCTCATATCTTCGGCATCTTCGCGGCTGAGCGTTGTGGCAGGCGGGATTGCGGCGTCTTTGGGCCGGGGTAGCTCAAGATCGTAGCTGCCGACCAGCGCCCGGTGGACCAGCAAGTCCGCATAACGGCGGATGGGCGACGTGAAATGACCGTAGCTGCCCAGCGCGAGACCGAAGTGACCGGCATTGCGCGGACCGTAATAGGCCTGGGTCTGGGTTCGCAGGATCTGTTCCATGACCTGCGGGCGGTGCGCGACATCGCCGACCCGCTCAAGGAGGCGGTTGAAGGTCGCGGGCTTGATGACCTGGCCCAGTGCGAATTCGATGTCGAAGGTGCCGAGATATTCCTTGAGCGCCGTCAGCTTCTCCCGCGACGGCGGCTCGTGGATGCGGTACATGACCTGAGACTTCTTCGCCTCCAATGCCTTTGCCGCAGCCACGTTGGCAGCGATCATATAATCCTCGATCAGCCGGTGGGCGTCGAGCCGCTCGCGGATGGCGATGCTGACGATGCGGCCTTCCTCGTCCAGCACGACGCGCCGTTCCGGAAGGTCGAGTTCCAAAGGCTCACGCTTGTCGCGCGCCTTGGCCAGCAGGGTCCAGCAGGCCCAGAGTGGCTTTAACGCAGCCTCGATGAGGTCGATGTCATCGGCATTGAAATCATAGCCCTGGCCGTGCGCGGTGGCGTCGATCGCTGCCTGCGCCTGCTCATAGGGAATGTTGGCCGCCACACGGATAAGGGCGCGGGCGAAGCGCCAATCCTTCACCTTACCGGATTTGTCGATGGTCAGATGGCAGGCAAGAGCCGCCCGGTCCTGTCCGGCCTTGAGCGAACACATGTCCGATGACAGGCTGTGCGGCAGCATCGGCACGACCCGGTCCGGGAAATAGACGCTGTTGCCGCGCTTCCGTGCCTGCTTGTCGATAGCGCTGCCGGGGCGGACATAATAGGAAACATCAGCGATGGCGACGATGGCCTGATAACCGCCCGGATTGCCGCCGCTCTCATCTGGGGAGGCCCAGACGGCATCGTCGAAGTCGCGGGCATCCACGGGATCGATCGCGACGATGGGCAGGTGACGCAAATCCTCGCGCTTGTCAGGGTGAAGCGGCAGGGTCGCGAACTTGGCGGCTTCCTCCTCCACTTCGTCGGGAAACTGGAAGGGGATGCCGAACTTATGGATGGCGATCAGGCTGAAGCTTTTGGGCGCGAAAGGATCGCCCAATATGTCGGTCACGCGCGCGCTGGTGCGGGGCGGGCGGCCCGAAGGTTCGGCAAGCACGAGATCGCCGGGCTGCGCGTCGCCCGCGTCGCTGACAGGCAGGTCGCGGCGGACCTTCTTGTCCACCGAGCGGAGCCAGAGCTTCTCATTTTCATCCCGGTCGATCACGCCCATCAGCAACTCTGCCGATCGGGCGAGTTTCTTCATGGGATGGGCGATCCAACCATTGCCCTTTTCCTCGGTCCTCGCGAGAATCCGGTCGCCCAGGCCAAGGGCGCTCCGGCTGCTGCGTTCGATTACGCGCAGGCGGGGCGGCGGTTTGCCTTCCGCTTCCCAATGTTCGGGAACGGCAATGGCATCCTTGCCATCGATATCGACGATCCGCAGCACGGTGACTTTCGGCACGCCGCCCATCTTGTGGAAGGCACGGCCGGGGGCGCTATCAATCAGCCCTTCATCCGCCATGTCCTTGAGCAGCGCCTTCAAGGCGATCTTGTCCGCGCCATGCAGCCCGAAAGCGCGCGCAATCTCCCGCTTGCCCGCTGGCATATCGGAAGATGTGATGAAGTCCATCACCTGCTCCCGGCTGGGAAGACCTTGGGGACGGGATTTTGCGGATTTTCTGGAATGGGGAGGCATGAGCCAGCTATAGGGAGAGACATGCCGCCACGCCAGCCGCAGCGGTGCAATTTCGTCAAAGTCATGCCATAAGCAGATGATGGTCCACGATTTGCTCATCATTGGGGGCGGCATCAATGGGACGGCGCTGGCTCGCGAAGCGGCGCTCAATGAGCTTTCCGTGCTGCTGGTGGAACGGGGGGACCTGGCCTGCGCCACGTCGTCCGCATCGACCAAGCTGATCCATGGCGGCCTTCGCTACCTGGAATATGGCGATTTCCGCCTGGTGCGGGAGGCGCTGCAGGAACGGCAAAGGTTGCTGCGAGCCGCGCCCCATGTGATCCGCCCCATATGCTTTGTACTGCCGCGCGCGCAGGCGGTAAGGCCGCAGTGGATGGTGCGGCTGGGTCTGCTTCTTTATGACGTGCTGGGCGGCAGGAGCCAGCTGCCGCGCTCCTACAGGCTGCGGCCGGGCGATAGACGGCTCCAGATGCCGCTCAAGCGTCCGATTGGCGGCTTCGTCTATATGGATTGCGTCACCGACGACAGCCGTTTGACGCTGCTCAACGCCCTGGATGCCGCGCAGCATGGGGCGGACATCCGGACGGGGGCGGAACTGCTCTCCGCCTATCGCGAAACGGACGAATGGCGCGTTTTGCTGTCCGGTGGAGCGGAAGCGCGGGCGCGGGTGCTGGTCAATGCGACCGGGCCTTGGGTCAGCGAGACGCTGACGCGCCTTGAGCAGGCAAGCACGGCGCACGTGCGGCTGGTGAAGGGCAGCCATATCATCGTGCCGCGTCTCTATGAGGGCGATCATGCCTATATCCTGCAGCAGCCGGATCGCCGGATCGTCTTCACCATTCCCTTCGAGCAGCGCTTCACGCTGATCGGCACCACTGAGGTGACGGTGCAACAGGCCGATGAAACGGCGGTATCGCGCGAAGAAATCGAATATCTTTGTTCCGCGGCCAATCTCTATTTCACCGACCCCATCACCCCTGCTGATGTGGTGCACAGCTTTGGCGGAGTAAGGCCGCTCTATGACGATGGCACGGCGGATGCGAAGGCGGTAACGCGCGATTATGTGCTGGAGCTGGATGAGGGCGGCGCGCCGCTCCTGTCGATATTCGGCGGCAAGATCACCACGGCGCGGCATCTTGCGGAGGAAGCGTTGGGTCTGCTGGCGGGGGTTGCCGGCTGGCAATATTATCGGAGCAGCCGCGCCCTGGTCTTTCCAGGGGGTGCAATTGCGGATTTTACCGAATTTCTCTCTCAGATACGCGGATTTTGGCCCTTTCTGGGCGACGAACGGTCACTGCGCATGGGCCGCGCCTATGGCACGATGCTGCACGAAATGCTGGGGGCGGTGCGCGACGAGGCAGATATGGGCCGCAACTTCGGCGCGGGCTTCACCGAAGTCGAAGCGCGGTGGATGCGGGACCATGAATGGGCGACGACCACGCAGGATTGCCTGTGGCGGCGGAGCAAACTGGGGCTGCATATGACCGAAGGCGAGCAAGCTGCGTTCCAGCACTGGTGGCAGGAGAATGCCGCCTAGACCTTTTCTGTCCTGGATAGGGCCGTTCGTGTCGAGCGAAGTCGAGACATTTTGCTCCAGGCCAGCGCCCCTCGACTTCGCTCGGCACGAACGGTGTTGAATCGATCTGGGTCAGAAGAACTCTATAGACGCCAGGCTCAGCTCAGCCGGTCGATCGCCTCCCGGCTGAGCGAACCTGGAATGATCATCACCGGGCAAGGGAGCGATCCTGCGTCCGTGCCTGAAAAATGACTGACCAGCGGACCGGGCGCCCCCGTAGCGGCCGCGCCGAGCACAAGCGCCGCGATCTTGTCGTCGTCCATCAGCATCTTGCGCACCACCTGCACCGGGTCTCCGGAACGCACGGTGATGGAGGGACGAATTCCGGTTTCCTCCATCAGCGATCCGGCGGCTCCAGCCAGCAGTGCTTCCGCGCGTTGGTGGGCTTCGTCTTCGATTGTGGCCTGAACCCCACCCCATTGGACAAATTCCGCTGGAGGAATGAGCGCGACAATTTGCACCGCACCCCCGGTTTTAGCGGCTCTCCGGGCAGCAAAGCGCAGTGCGACACCAGCTTCCTTGGTTTCATCTACAACAACCAGATAGGTTCGCATTGGGGCATCCTTCCGGGTTTGCGCATAAGAAATCTGGGCTATAACGGCAATCTGTTCAAGTCATGGCCTTGACCAGCGGCGTCAAACTGTCAAGTAACGGGTTTTCGTTGCGGAATCAGAAGAGAGAGAAGGCACCGGCTCCCCATGGCAATAAACATCCAAATGCCCGCACTTTCGCCGACTATGGAGGAAGGGACCCTCGCCAAATGGCTGGTCAAGGAAGGCGACAGCGTTTCCGCGGGCGATTTGCTGGCCGAGATCGAGACCGACAAGGCGACGATGGAGTTCGAAGCCATTGACGATGGCACCGTCGCCCGGATCTTGATCCCCGAAGGCGCGGAAAATGTGAAGGTCGGCACCGTCATCGCGGTGATGGCGGAAGATGGTGAGGATGCCGGCAGCGTGAGCGCCCCCGCAGCAACCGCCGCCAAGGTCGAAGCGCCAGCCAAAGCTACAGCGGAGGCCGCCGCGCCTGCCGAAGCTGCGCCCCGCCACGATCCCGTACCGCAAAAAGCGGCATCAGAGGCTGGCGATCGCGTCAAGGCGAGCCCGCTGGCGCGCCGCCTTGCCGAACAGAAAGGGGTGGACCTTTCCGCCATTCAGGGCTCGGGCCCCGGCGGCCGCATCGTCAAGTCCGACATCGACACGGCATCGCCCGGAGCGAAGGCTCCGGCCGCAGCGCCTGCCGCTGTCCCCGCTCCAGCGGCGGCGCGTCCGGCACCGGCTCCTGCGCCCTCCGGAGGTCAGGACTTCGGTATCCCGCATGAGGCGGTGAAGCTTTCCGGCATGCGCAAGACGATTGCGCGGCGGCTTACCGAATCCAAGCAGACGGTGCCGCACATTTACCTCACTGTGGATATTCGTCTCGACAAGCTGTTGAAGCTGCGCGGGGAGTTGAACGCGGGCTTGGCAAACCGGGGCGTAAAGCTGTCGGTGAACGACCTGTTGATCAAGGCGCTTGCGGTATCGCTGATCCAGGTGCCCGACTGCAACGTCCAGTTCGCGGGCGACACGCTGCTGCGCTTTAGCCGGGCTGACATTTCGGTCGCGGTGTCGATCCCGTCGGGCCTCATCACCCCCATCGTAACCTCCGCCGACAGCAAGGGTGTCGCCGCCATCTCTACCGAGATGAAGGATCTGGCCAGCCGCGCCAAGGAGGGCAAGCTGCAGCCGCAGGAATATCAGGGCGGCACGGCGTCGCTTTCCAACATGGGCATGTTCGGCATCAAGCAGTTCGAGGCCGTCATCAACCCGCCCCAAGGCATGATCATGGCCATTGGGGCTGGCGAGCAGCGGCCCTATGTCATCGACGACAGCCTGCAGATCGCCACCGTGATGTCCGCAACCGGCAGCTTCGACCACCGCGCCATCGACGGCGCGGATGGCGCGAAGCTGATGCAGGCATTCAAGGAACTGGTCGAAAATCCGCTGGGGATGCTGGCTTGATGACAGGCAGCTTCCAAAGCCCCTCCCCCCTCGCGGGGGAGGGGTTGGGGAGAGGGGGGCGGCTTTCGCGGAAAGCCGCGCTTGGCAAAGCCAAGCATATGCGTGCCCATCCGACGGATGCGGAACGTGCATTATGGTATCTGCTGAGGGCTGAACGGCTTCCTGGGTTCAAGTTCCGGCGGCAGGTTCCCATCGACCACTATATTGCTGATTTCATCTGCTTCGAACATAGGCTCATTATTGAGGCCGATGGTTCGCAACATGCGGAAAGCAAAAGCGATGGCGTTCGCGACGACTATCTGAAAGCGCAGGGTTTCAGGGTGCTGCGCCTCTGGAATAACGACATTCTGACCAATCCCGAGGGCGTGCTTGCAGCAATTCTCGATGCAACTGCAAGCAGTCAGGCGGTCAGCGCGGCGTCGAGCCACGCTGAACGCACCCCTCTCCCTAGCCCTCCCCCGCAAGGGGGGAGGGGAAAATTGGAGACCGCATAATAATGGCTGACACTTTCGACCTTATCGTTCTCGGTTCCGGCCCCGGTGGCTATGTCGCCGCGATCCGCGCGAGCCAGCTGGGCCTCAAGACCGCGATCGTGGAGCGCGAAAATCTGGGGGGAATTTGCCTCAACTGGGGCTGTATTCCGACCAAGGCGCTGCTGCGGACCAGCGAGATCTATCATTATATGAAGCAGGCCGAGAAATACGGCCTCTCGGTGGAAAAGCCCTCGTTCGACCTAGAAAAGGTGATCGGCCGTTCGCGCGGCGTTGCCAAGCAGCTCAACCAGGGCGTCACCGGCCTCATGAAGAAGAACAAGGTCACCGTCTATTTCGGCGACGGCAAGCTGACCGGAAAGGGCAAGCTGTCGGTAACCAAGGACGGCAAGGCAACCGAACTGGAGGCGAAGAACATCATCATCGCCACCGGTGCCCGCGCGCGCGACCTGCCCTTTGCCAAGGCGGACGGCAAGCGTATCTGGACCTATCGCCATGCCATGACCCCGCCGGAAATGCCGACCAAGCTGTTGGTCATTGGATCGGGCGCCATCGGCATCGAGTTCGCCAGCTTCTACAATGACATGGGCGCCAAGGTGACGGTGGTCGAGATGCTGGACCGCATCCTGCCGGTGGAGGACGCGGAAATCAGCGACTTCATGACCAAGGCGCTGACCAAGCAGGGCATGGACATTCGCGCGTCAACCGGCGTGCAGAAAATCACCGACAATGGCAAGGGCGTCACCGCCGAGATCAAGGGCAAGGACGGCAAGGTGACGACCGAGGAGTTCAGCCATGTCATCGTTGCGGTCGGTATCGTCCCCAATGTCGAGAATATCGGCCTGGAGGATCTGGGCATCGAGCCCGACCAGCGTTTCCACATCAAGACCGACGAATATTGCCGCACCAATGTTCCGGGAGTTTACGCCATCGGCGATTGCACGAGCGGCCCCTGGCTGGCGCACAAGGCCAGCCATGAGGGCGTGATCGCGGTCGAGCATATCGCGGACCAGCATCCGCACCCGATGGACCGCAACAATATTCCGGGCTGCACCTATTGCCATCCGCAAGTGGCGTCGGTGGGCCTCACCGAAGCCAAGGCGAAGGAAGCCGGCTACAAGGTCAAGGTCGGCAAATTCCCCTTCATCGGCAATGGCAAGGCGATCGCGCTGGGCGAGGCGGAAGGCTTCATCAAGACCGTGTTTGACGAGGCGACCGGCGAATTGCTGGGCGCGCATATGGTGGGCGCGGAAGTGACCGAGCTGATCCAGGGCTATGCGGTCGGCAAGACGCTGGAGACGACCGAGCAGGAACTGATGCACACCGTCTTCCCGCACCCGACGCTTTCCGAGATGATGCATGAGAGCGTGCTGGGCGCTTACGGCCGGGCGCTGCATATCTAGACTCCGCAATGGAGCTGAAACCTCAGCGTCTGCGCTAAAGGCAAGATATACCTCCGGCTTTCAACCGGGGGTATGTCGCATGAGAGGCTGTATCACATTCGCCTGCGCCGCGCTGTTGGGCGCTGTGCCTGCACCGGCCGCAACGATCATGCTGGAGGCCGAGGGGACGGAGCATTCCGCAGGGTTCAATCTCGACATGTTTCTGGGCGAGGGCGTCTATGCCGCGCGTTTCCTGCTCGACCGGGCCGCGCAGCCCGGAACCATGCTGACCTTCATCCGTGGTGTCAGCTATGATTTCTACGGCGTGGCGGACGGCATCCATTATGGCGGCAATGACGTTCCGACCTTTCAGGATCATGCGTTCACCGGCACCGCGTTTTCCGCGATTGTGAAGGTGCAACGCCCTTACCGGCTGGTGACGCATTGGGGCGGCGACGTCGGCGATGTAGAGGAACGCGGCTTCTATTATCTGGAAGCGGTTTATGGTGACTTCTATTTCGCCGGCCCAGGCCCGGTGAGGTTGGATTATGCTTTCGAACGCATCAGCGAAGTGCCGGAGCCGTCAAGCTGGGCGATGCTGGTTGCCGGCTTCGGCCTGGTCGGCTGGTCGCTGCGGCGGCTGCGCATGCGCAGGGCATTGCCTGAACCGCGAATATTTGCAAAACTGCTTTTCGCAAGGAGCAGTGGTGGGAAAACAGCGCTTATATGCCGGAGAACGGCTTCGGGCCTTGAGGCTGCGGCTGGGGCTGTCGCAGTCGGTCATGGCGGCGCGCATCGGCATATCCAACAGCTATCTCAGCCAGCTGGAGCATGACGACCGGCCAATGACGCCCGCAATCCGGCAGGCGATTATCCGGACATTCCCCCTTAATGGCGCTGACTTCGACGTGGATGACGAACAACGGCGGACGTCCGGCGTGCGTGATGCGCTGTCCGATCCGCTATTTTCAGGCATGGAGATCTCCGACGGGGCGATCGATCGCCTCGTCGAGCTGCAGCCTGCCATAGCTGACCGGCTGATGGCGCTGCATCAGGCCTATCGCGGCTCGCTTAACCGCCTGCAATTCGTGGACGACGTCATTTCCAGCGATGTCGGCATGGATGGCCGGCTGCCATGGGAGGAAGTGCGCGACTGGTTTCATCTGGCGGGCAACTATGTCGATTCCATCGACCGGGCGGCCGAGCAGATGGCGGCTGAACTGTGGCGTCAGGATCAGGTCGGCGATGACGCGATCATCAAACGCCTGACCGAACGGCATGGCGTTGTGGTGGAAATCTCGTCACGGGACGAGAATGGGCAGCTGCTGCGACGCTATGACCGGCGTACGCATTTGCTGACCTTGTCCAGTGCAATGCCGCCGGACAGCCGGCGCTTTGCCCTAGCGCATCAGCTTGCCGCGCTGGAACTGGCGGAGGTCATCGCGCAGGTGCGGGATGAGGCGGAACTGCGCTCCGAGGAGGCCCGGCAGCTGCTATCGATCGGTCTTGCCAACTACGCCGCCGGGGCGCTGCTGATGCCTTATGACAAGTTCCGGCGGACCGCGCGCAGCCTGCGCCACGATATCGACCGGCTATGCCAGCATTTCTCCGTCAGTTTCGAGCAGGCCTGCCACCGCCTTTCAACCTTGCAGCGCCCGGGAGAGTGCGGCACGCCGTTCTTTTTCTGCCGCGTCGATATGGCGGGCAACATCACCAAGCGCCATAGTGCTACCCGGCTGGAATTTGCCCGGTTCGGCGGCGCATGCCCCTTGTGGATCGTGCATGAGGCGGTGGCGATTCCGGACCGGATCGTGGTGCAACTGGCGCAGACGCCGGATGGCGCGCGCTATGTGAGCATGGCGAAGGGGCTGGTGAAGCCGTCGGGCAGCTACGCTCGTGCGCCGCGCCGTTACGCTGTGGCGTTGGGGTGCGAGATCGAGCATGCGCGGAGTTTCGTCTATGCCGATCAGCTCGACCTCGCCAATGAGCAGGCGGCGACGCCCATTGGCATAAGCTGCCGCATATGTCCGCGCCTGCACTGCGACCAGCGCGCCTTCCCGCCGGTGGATCGCAGCCTTTCGGTCGATCCCGATGTCCGGGAAGTGGTGCCGTACAGGATCAGGTAGTCACCTAGGCGATACAACCCACGGCGCGGCCGGCGGTCGCGAAGATGTCGAGGATCTGCCCCACCTGCTCGTTCGAATGTTCGGCGCAGAGCGAACAGCGCAGGAGGTAGGTGCCCGCTGGCGTTGCAGGCGGGCGGGCCATGTTGACGTAAAGGCCAAGTTCCAGCAGCGCCTGCCACATCGCGACGGCCTGGGTCTGATCCGTCAAAATGACCGCGATGATCGCTGATTGCGGGGTTTCCGTTCCGAGCTTGAAGCCGAGCTGGGTAAGGCCATTGTGCAAACGGCGGCTGTTTTCCCAAAGATGCGCGCGTTTTTCACCCGCATGCATCAGCTTGCGGATGGAGGTGGCGGCAGTCGCGACGACGCTGGGCGGCAGGGAGGCGGTGAAGACATAGGGGCGGCAGACGAGGCGCATCACCTCGAACTTGGGATGGTTGGAGACGCAGAAACCGCCCACGGTGCCGACCGATTTGGAGAAGGTGCCGACGACAAAGTCGATATCGTCCTCGCAGCCCAGTTCCTCGAACACGCCCCGGCCGTTGGCGCCGAAAAAGCCCATGCCATGCGCTTCGTCGCACAGGATCATGGTGTTGGGATGATTTTTTACCACCGCGACCATGGCGGGGAGGGGGGCGATGTCGCCCAGCATGGAATAGACGCCCTCAAGCACGACCAGCTTCTGCGCCTCGGCGGGCAGGCGCCCAAGGCGCTTGTCCAGATCTTCGACGCTGTTGTGACGGAAGCGCACAATCTCCGCATTGCCGAGCGCGCAGCCGTCATAGATGGAGGCATGGCTGTCGGCGTCAAGGACGACATAGTCCCCTTTGCCCGCCAGCGTGGAGATCATACCCAGATTGGCCTGATAGCCGGTCGAAAAGACCATTGCGTGCTTCGTGCCGTAAAATTCCTTGAGCGCTTCCTCGCATTCCCGGTGCCCCTGATAGGTGCCATTGAGAACACGGCTGCCCGTGGTGCCGGAACCGAAATTGTCCAGTGCATCCTTGCCCGCCTGGATGACATCGGGGTCGAAGGTCATGCCCATATAATTGTAGGTGCCGAGCAGGATCGTTTCCTTGCCCTTGATGACCGCCAGCGTCGGAGATTTCACCTCGTCCATCACGATGGAGAAGGGATCACGCACGCCGGTCGCCAGCAGCGCCTCGCGCTCGGCGATCAAGGCATCGAATTTGGAGAAAAGATCAGTCATATCCGGTTTCTAAATTCCCGTCTGTGTCGAGCGAAGTCGAGACACGCTGGCTCCGCACTGGCGTCCCTCGACTTAGCTTGGGACGAACGGCAGATGGTCTCGATCAACCCTTCAGCTTGGCCACGGCATCGACAAGTTGTCCGACGGTTTCAATCTCCGCCTGCATGTTCATGGTGATGATGATCTCGAACTCATCTTCGATCGCGGCGACGAAGTCCATTACCGTCAGGCTGTCCCATTCCAGATCACCGGCAAAGGTGGTCGCTTCGGTCAGGTCTATGCCCTTCTTGTTGAACGGCTCGATCTGCGTCGCGACGCTTTTGAATATTTCCTGGCGGTTGCTCATGCTCTTGTACGTCCCTTTGTGCTGGCGCGGTTGCTTGCCAACAGATGCGTCCCTTTGGCAAGCGAATAAGGCGGCAATCAGGCATCATCTTGCCCTAATATGTAAAGGGTGCGATGCTCCGGCTGTTTTTGGGGTGCGTTCCAATGGCGGATGTTCAAAGGATTGGGACTGAAGGCGAACGGGCGGGCAAGCGCACCCTGTCGCCCAACGGAGTGCATCTGGTCCGCACCGCGCAGATCGCCAACCTGCAACTGAGCCAGATGGCCGATCAAAAGGCGAGCATGCTGATGGGCGCGACCTTCCTGGTCTTCACCTTGTCGATGGGTCAGATGAATGGCGGAACGCTATTCGGTCCCTTCGCCATATTGGCGTTCGCGGCGTTCTTTTCGGCCGTGTTCGCGGTGCTGACCGTCCTGCCCAAGGTGACCCATGTTCGCGGGTCCGTGGGGGAAGAGGACAATATCCTGTTCTTCGGCATTTTCACCAGCATGACCGAGGCGGAGTTCATCGATCGCGTTATCGACAAGCTGGAAAGCGACGAAACACTGTGCCGGGCGATGCTGCGCGATCTCTATCAAAATGGCCAGGTGCTCCAGCGCAAGAAGTATCGGTGCCTGAACCTGGCCTACAGTATTTTTCTCACCGGGCTGGTACTCAGCTTTGGGCTCTTTCTAGTGGAAATGGCGACCGGAAGGATCGGGTGAGGGGCTATCCCAGCCAACCCTGCTCTCGATACCAGTCGGCCGTTTTCCGCAACCCCGTGCGGGTGCCGACCTGAGGCTGCCACAGGGAGGCAGGCGGGCGTTTGGCGGGATCGATCACCCAGTCGGGGTGGCAGAAATAATTGACGCGATCGGTGGTGAGCTTGGCCTTCTTGCCGCGCAGCAACCCGTCAATACGGGCGCCAATGTGGAGCAGCGCGCGCGGCGTGGGCAGCGCGGTTACCCGTTTGTTTACGGCCCAGCCGACGGCGCGGCCGAAGCTCTGGTGACTCCACCCGCCCTCGACCCCGTCGTCGGGTTCGTAGATCGCGCCGATGCTCGTGGGGTCATGTGCGCAGGCAAGGAGAAGGCGGGCGAGGTCGCTGACTTCAATGATGGAGAGGCGGCCTTTGGGCGGGAGCAGTACAACGCCGCGCTTCGCCAGGCGGAAGAGGTCAAGCATTTCTGAATCGCCCGGACCATAAATGGCGGGAGGGCGGATAATGGTCCAGTCAAGACCGCTCGCCATGACGATCTGCTCGGCGCGGCGCTTCGACCAGCCATAATCGGACAGCTGCGGTTCGCGCGCGGAGAGCGAGGATATGTGGATGAAGCGGGACACGCCTGCGGCCCGTGCGGCGCGGACGACCGCGAGCGTGCCTGCGGCATTCCCCGCCTTGAACCCGGCGCGGTCGGGGGCATTCACCACGCCCGCGATATGCAGCACAACATCGACTTGCGCCATGAGGCCGCTGAGACTTTCGTCATGGTCCAGCGCGCCGTTGATCCAGGTGACGCCCGGACATATCTCCTGCGGGCGGCGGGTGAGGGCGTTCAGCTCCATCTCCTGCGCGCAGGCCATGCTGACGACGGTCTTGCCGACAAAGCCGGTTCCGCCTGTGATCGCGAGGCGGAGTGGGGTGGGAAGGGACATTCTATCTTCTCGTCATTCCCGGATGGAGGAAAATATCACAGCATCACCATGTGATCCCGGTGAACCATGACCGAGCGTGGTACGCCGCCCAGAATGCTGGCGATTTCCTGAGATCGGCAGCCGGCGATTTTCACCGCGTCGCCGCTGTCATATTCGGAAAGGCCCCGCGCCAATATGCGTCCGTCGTCGCTGACGATATCCACGACATCGCCGCGCGCGAAAACGCCGCTGACGCTGCGGACACCCGCCGGAAGCAGGCTGTTGCCGCTGGCAAGCGCCTTGGCTGCTCCCGCGTCCACCATGATGCGGCCACGGACGGTCAGGCGTCCGGCCAGCCATTTCTTGCGCGCGCCCTGGCTGCTTGCCGAATGGAACACCGTGCCCTGGCCGCTCGATGCAAAGGCGGACAGCGGATGATCCTTATGGCCGCTGATGATGGCGAGGTTGATGCCCGCCGCATTGGCGATCTTTGCGGCTTCCAGCTTGGAGAGCATGCCGCCCGATCCCATGCCGGAGGAGGAGCCGCCGTCCGCCATGGCGACAATCTCGTCGGTGATGGCCTCGACATGTTCGACCAGCCGGGCGTCGGGATATTTGTGCGGGTTGGCGGTATATAGCCCGTCAATGTCGGAGAGCAGGATGACGGCGCTGGCGTCGGCGGCCTGCGCGATGCGGGCGGCGAGGCGATCATTGTCGCCGAAGCGGATTTCCTCGGTTGCGACGCTGTCATTCTCGTTCACGACGGGCACCACGCCAAGGCCGAGCAGCCGCTCCAGCGTCGCCGAAGCGTTGAGATAGCGGCGGCGATGCTCAAGGTCGTCGAGCGTTACCAGGATCTGCGCCGCCGTCAGGCCTTTCGCGCCCAGCAGCTCAGCCCATTTGTGGGACAGCGCGATCTGGCCGGTGGCGGCGGCGGCCTGCGCGTCCTCGACGCAGCTCCGCCCGCCCTTGGGGAGTTTCAGGCGGCGCGCGCCGAGCGCGATCGCGCCGGAGGAGACGATGATTATCTGCTGCCCCGCCGCGTGGCGCTCGGCGATGTCATCGACGACGGTCTTCAGCCAGTCCTCGCGGATCTGGCCGTCGCCATTGACGAGCAGGGACGAGCCGATCTTGACGACGATACGGCTCCACTTTCCGGGTGCGAAGCCGTTTACAGGGGCGACCATGGCGTCTCCGGCCCCCCGCCATCCTCGCTATCTTCACTATCATCGCGCATACGGGCGTCGAGCAGCGGGACGACCTGATCCAACAGGGCGGGTATCCCATTACCCGTCGCGCCGGAGATGGGATAGATGTCGCCCGCCCCCGCCTCGCGCAGCTGCGCGGCGATGTCGTCCATCAGCTCCTTGTCGAGCAGGTCGCCCTTGTTGAGCGCCAGAAATTGCGGCTTTTCGTCAAGGCCCGCGCCATAGGCGGCAAGTTCGTCCTGCACGATGTTCCAGGCCGCGACCGGATCGTCGCCGGTCGCGTCGACCAGATGCAGCAGCACGCGGCAGCGCTCGATATGGCCAAGGAAGCGGTCGCCAATGCCCGCGCCCTCCGCCGCGCCTTCGATGAGGCCGGGAATGTCGGCGATCACGAATTCGCGGTCACGGTGGCTGACGACGCCCAGCTGCGGCTTGGTGGTGGTGAAGGGATAGGCCCCGACCTTCGCCTTGGCGTTGGTCACAGCGTTGATGAAGGTCGATTTGCCCGCATTGGGAAGGCCCACCAGCCCCACATCGGCCAGCAGCTTCAAACGCAGCCACACCCACATTTCCTCACCCGGCCAGCCGGTGCCGTGCTGACGCGGGGCGCGGTTGGTGCTGGTCTTGTAGCTGGCATTGCCCCGCCCGCCATCGCCGCCGCGCAGGAAGACCATGCGCTGCCCCGCCCTGGTGAAATCGGCCAGCACATGCTCGCCGTCCTCGGAAATGACCTGCGTGCCGATGGGTACCTTGATGACCAGATCGTCGCCGCCCGCGCCCGTGCGGTTCTTGCCCGCGCCGGGCACGCCGCGCTTCGCCTTGAAATGCTGCGTATAGCGAAAGTCGATAAGGGTGTTCAGACCCTCGATCGCCTCGAATATGATATCGCCGCCCTTGCCGCCTTCGCCGCCGTCGGGACCGCCATATTCGACATATTTTTCGCGCCGGAAACTCACCGCGCCCGGGCCGCCAGCGCCCGAGCGGATGAATATTTTGGCCTGATCAAGGAAATGCATGGGGGTGCATTTAGGATGGAATGGGGGAAATGACTAGCTTGTATCGACGTTCCGCCCATGGCGGCCAGTTCCCGCCAGCAAAAGCGTTCGTCATGCCAGCGCAGGCGGGCTCCGGTTCGGGCGATGCGCTGGAACGAATGCAGGCTGGCCTTGCTCCCCTCCCGCTCCCTCGTCACCAGGCGGACGGAGATGCCAGCCTTCGCTGGCATGACGGGGAGGGTTATTCTGCGTCATGCCCCCGGAATTCCGACGCGGGGGTGACCAGCATTGCTGTCCCCCCAACTCCGGCGCCAGAATTCTCAAAAATGAATTACGTTTTTACATACGAAAAAATTCTTGTTCCGACGGGTGTCGCGGGCTATATTTGTCTGAGAAATGGAAGGAGCCCGTCCCGTGGGGGGAGGGGTATCCGGAACAAAAACAAATGATGGGGAGCGCGCGTGAAACTGGCGAGACGTCAACTTCTTGTTTCGGCAATTGCATTGGCCACTGCAGGATGCGGGGGCGGGGGAGGCGGTTCGACGCCCACACCTACGCCGACACCCGCACCTACGCCGACCCCTACGCCCACGCCAACGCCCGTCAGCCTGTACCCAAGCTATAATATGAGCCCGATAGCGGCGGATGCCACCGGCATGGGGACCGCCGCGGAGCTTGCCGGCAACATCCAGCTTGGCCTGAACATCGGCAACACGCTGGAGGCTATTGGCGGGGAAACCTGGTGGGGCAATCCCATGATTACCCAGGGCCTGATCGACAAGGCCAAGGAACTGGGTTTTACCGCGATCCGGCTGCCATGCTCATGGGACCAATATTCGGACGATGCGACAGCCGAAATCGAGGCGTCCTGGCTCGATCGCGTCAAACAGGTGGTGCAGTATTGCATCAATGCCGACCTGTATGTACTCCTCAACATCCATTGGGATGGCGGCTGGCTCGAAAACAATGTCACGCCGGAACAGAAGGATGCCGTTATCGACAAGCAGCGGGCGTTCTGGGAACAGATCGCCACGCATATGCGCGATTTCGACCATCGCCTGATGTTCGCCAGCGCGAACGAGCCGAATTGCGACAAGGAGGAACAGATGGCGGTCCTCTACGACTATCATCAGACCTTCATCGATGCCGTCCGTGCGACCGGGGGCAAGAATGCCTATCGCGTGCTGGTGCTGCAGCTGCCGAACACCAACATGGATCTTTCCAAGACGTTATGGACGCACATGCCCACCGATACGGTCGATAACCGGTTGATGGTCGAGCCGCATTTCTACACTCCCCCCAATTTCTGCATCCTGAGCGAGGACGCGAGCTGGGGTAAGATGTTCTATTATTGGGGGAAGGATTACCATTCGACGATCGAGCCGGACCGCAACGCCACTTGGGGCGAAGAGGAGACGGTCGATGAGCATATGGAGCTGGCGAACGAGATGTTCGTCAGCAAGGGCATCCCGGTGGTGCTCGGAGAATATGGCGCGCCCAGGCGCACTACGCCGCTCGACCTCGACCTGCACCTGGCCTCGCGCGCATATTGGATGAAATATGTGACGCAGAAGGCTCTGGAAAACGGTATTCTGCCGTTCCTGTGGGATACGGGTGACCTCATCAATCGCCAGACCTATGCGGTCAAGGACCAGCAGGGCCTGGATGCGTTGCTGGAGGCCGCGGGTCTCAAGTGACGGGCAGGGGTGATTGAGTGCGCTGTCACGGTAATTTCAGCGTAATTCGTAATTCATTTTCCGTCATCCCCGCGAAAGCGGGGACCCATGTTGCGGAATTTTCTGACGTCGAACCAAGAGGATAGATGGGTTCCCGCTTTCGCGGGAATGACGACTAACTTCAACAAGGCACATGTCGCAACGATCCCCGCAGAGGAGAGGGAGAAGAAGCACAGGCATGATGCTCCTTGCCCGGCGCGGGCGACTTAGCTATATAGTTAGCCAAGGAGATGCCCATGGCCCAGTTCTCGGTTCACGATGCCAAGACCAACCTGTCCCGCCTGATCGCCGACGCGCTCGCGGGCGGCGAAGTGGTGATCGCGCGCGGCAGCGTGCCGGTGGTGCGCCTGGTGCCGGTTGCCCCTCGCGGGCGCCGCTGCTTCGGGGCGCTCAAGGGCAAGATCGCCATTGATGAGCGGTTCGACGAGCCGCTGCCCGAGGATGAACTGGGCGGGTGGAATCTCGGTTGAGGCTGCTGCTCGATACCCATGCCCTCATCTGGTGGCTGGCGGGTGACGATGCGCTGAGCCGCCGCGCCCGCGAAGCCATTGCCGACGAGGACAACCCCGTCGCCGTCAGCGCTGCGTCGGCCATGGAAGTCGCCACCAAGTTCCGCATCGGCAAGCTGGCGCAAGCGGCGCTGCTGGCGCAGAACTTTGAGGCGATCATCGCCGGGCAGGGATTTGCCGAACTGGCGATCAGCGTTCACCATGCCCGGATCGCAGGGGAAATGAACATCGTCCACAAGGACCCGTTCGACCGCCTGCTGATCGCGCAGGCGCAGGCCGAGGATATGGTGCTGGTGTCGAACGAGGCGCTGTTCGACGGCTTCGCCGTGAAGCGCCTCTGGTAGGGGGGGGCGCGCGCATCCCGCGCGGAAGCCGCGACCATCGCCATTCGCTGCCTTATGCGGCTCGATTGACAAATGGGTGCACGCGATGTGCTGCCGGGCATCGAAAGCGGGGTGCTCGACCAGCGTGATATGATTTGGGTCGTGACTGCTCTGCGCAGTTGGGACGTGGCGGGCGTATGGGTTCAGCCGCCCGCCGATGATGTTAATGACCGAGCGGAATTGGGAGCCAATTATTCTCTCCCTTTTCATGCAAAATATCGAGAAACTGCAACGGAGCGGAGCCCAATTTTTTGATTGTAAAGCGGATGGGGTGATCTGGCGTCAATGCCGCGCCAACAGGTTTCACGGTGATTGCATTAGCGGTTTCGCCGTTTCCGAGCGTTGCGGCACCTTTTTGGAATCCTCCATATGTCATCGAGTGATTTATCACGTTGACACTAATCTCAGCTTCGGAATTCTTCGTTATGAAGGCGAAATTGACGTTAGGCTCCATCAGGTGTGAAGCGCGGACTACCACCTCTACAGAACCGTCTGTTTGATCTTTCCGCGTGTAATTTAGATTCGAGAAGCCGAGGTGCTGTGGTGTAAACGAGGCATTGCCTTGAGTGACGCTGACAATCTGCGCGATCGCTGCATCAAGGCCGACCGTGTGCATGTCGATGAAAAGCGTCTGCTCAAGGACAGCGGGCATCTCGCTCCCGTCGATCCGCACAGGGACGATTCTCGTCTTCCCTCTGGAGGCTGAATAGAGCGCGTTCTGCCACTCCAGCTTCACCATACCGCTGGCAAGGCTGTTCTTCGATACGAAGAAGAACACGAACTCTGGTGCTTCAAGCCCTTTATCCATTTGGTCGATAATGCCATCACCAGGCTTGATTGACCATGAATCGTAAAAGACCTGATCTTGTCCGAAGATGTCGGCCAGCTTGAGAGCTACGGCTTCAACGAGCGGCTTGTCGTTATGGTTGTGGCTAAGAAAAATCTTGTGTGGCATAGGCGTCGGGACTGTCAGTAATTTTGTGCGCGAGGTCATATAGATGGAGAAGAAAGGACCATCTTTATGGCTATCGACAAGGACGTATTGGATCAGTTGCTGGCGGGAC
>Ga0307414_10000286_pt1 | contig 29672 bp, 20 predicted proteins | sample DK1Ometagenome_FD_203804 | JGI IMG/M metagenome (GOLD analysis project Ga0307414, IMG submission 203804) | Maize rhizosphere microbial communities from greenhouse at UC Davis, California, United States - DK15-O-3 | ecosystem: Host-associated > Plants > Roots > Rhizosphere > Soil | place: USA... | reverse complement strand
CCCAAGCATGTGGTAGGAATCTCGGTTGGATTGGACAGGTATTTGGAAGCGGATTTAATTCCTATCGCTTTTGGCTGGAGATATTTTCTTGGAGAGGGGAATGGTCCAAAGTTATTTCTGGGAGCTGATCTAGGTGGAGCCTCTTCCATATTAGAAAAAAAAGAAACTACGGATTGGAGTAAAACCTGGTACATAGGTGGGCTATTAGTCTATCCAAGTGTAGGAGTTTCTTTTCCTTTACAGGAATCTAAAACTGCATTTGTAGTCAGTTTAGGATATAAGTATCAGCGATTATCACACTTTGTTGGATTAATAGACCCATCAGGAACATCCCACCCCGGACTTCCTCCTGGCTTGCGTCAGTTAACAGAAACATCCTATAGATACCATAGTTTATCAATTAAGGCAGGTTTGCTGTTTTGATGATCTTAAATGAAAGTAAGGTTTACGAATTTCAAGGTAAGATTCAAGTATACATGTCCTTTTGTTTTTCGATCTCTTATAAAAATTGATCATCTGCTGCCTTACTTTGTTCTAAAGGAAGAATAATCCATTTATCTGAATGTTTTTCCTTACCTGCGGTACGCAGGCTTCGTGCCGCGCAAGATACCTACTTGATACTTTGTATGCTACTCACAATGCTTTCTTCACAAATTCACTTTTCAAAGCCATCGAGCCGAAACCATCTATTTTGCAATCAATATTATGATCCCCTTCCACCAAGCGGATACTTTTTACCTTAGTGCCAGCTTTAATCGGTTTCGGAGCGCCTTTTACTGGTAAATCTTTCACAATAGTGACCGAATCGCCATCTGCCAACACGGTTCCATTTGCATCTTTGACGACCAACCCTTCTTCTTTATCTTCTTGGACGTCTTCAAGTTTCCACTCAAAGCTGCATTCTGGGCAAATTAATTTTTCATCTAATTCATAGCCATATGGCGAATGACATGCGGGACACGGGGGGATATTTTCCATGTTGCAAAGTTAACATCCTTCACATGAATTTTTAATCTTACCCGCAGTATTAAAGTAAATCTGGTTTTTTCCCAACAGTTGCCTCAGCATCTTTGGAATTTCTCCCATACCTAATTCAGGTACTGCAGCATGACCTTCACTCAACATTTTAAAAATGAACTCAAGCATCCGGGAAGAAGTATGGAGGTGACTTTCTAAGAATATTCCTTTGAAAAAGGTGCAAAAAACTTTCAAACCAGTACTTTGAATAAATAAAAGCGTAAAGATCACTGGCAAAATCTTAGCGGCTAAGTTGTTTTATTACTACTATTTTTAATAGACTGCAAGTCTTTGAACATAATGTAAGTGTCTACCAATCCCAAAGATTTATGCCGAAATCCGTTTGGCGTAGTTCCGATTATTTCGAAGCCAAATTTTTGCCATAGCTTCACTGCAGCTTCGTTTGTACTGACCACAATATTAAACTGAATACCTAAATACCCGCTTTCTTTAGCAAAGTTGATTGAATGTTCACAAAGTAGTTTCCCAATGCCCTGCCCCTGATAGTTGGGGCTCACCATATAACTGCAATTCGCGATATGATTGCCCAGGCCGATCTGGTTAGGTTTGATAATATAGGTGCCCACAATATCATCCTGTACCTCTACAACAAAAGTGTTCATATACGCTGCGAACCAATAGGCAGTTAAGCTCTCTTTCGGGGAGTTGGGCTCAAAGACATAGGTATCACCTGTCGCAATCACTTCTTTGAAGATGTCCATATTCTATCATAATCCTTATGTAAATCAGCACGTCTTATATTCATTCTTAAAGTATTTATTTAATTCAGAATTGATACCCTGCCGCGAAGTTAATTCGGGCCAAACTCTTCATTGCAGTGGCTTGGTTCAATCCACGGACCATGGTGTATGGTAAAAATAATCACAAAGCTATAACTTGTATAACAGGAAAGTGTTTATCAATATTTCTTAGTTCAAGTTGGTAAATGGACACAAGTGACAATTAAATTTTCGTAAAATCACCAACAAGCAATAAAAGAATAATAGGATTCGGAAAACAACAGCATAGAGGCCACTTCCGCCTGCCTCGCCGGCAAAGGCAGGTCATCTGTCATGGTCATCTTGCCTCTAAAACAAGAAAATACGGTTAATGGCACCATTGCGATAATCACATTAAATTTATAACCATATGAAATCGACACGATTAAAATCATCTTTAAATTTACCGGCCAATGATTATTTTAATCTACAAACCTGTCCCGATCCGTTTTGGGAGATTTCATCCTGATTTTTACGCAGGTCGTCACCTTTAAAATCAAAATATAAACACATGAAAAAAACGATACTCGCGCTCACTATTTTATTTCAAAGCTTACAGCTGCTAACCGCACAAACTTACTTTCCTGAAAAAAATAACTGGGCCCAAAAATCTCCTGAATCAATGGGATTGAATGCTGACAAACTCCAAGAAGCCATTGATTTTGCCATTGCCCATGAAAGTCAAGAAGATCTAAATCTGAAGATTGCACACTATGAAAGTGGCTTTGGACGCGAGCCTTTTGGATATCCTATTGGCCCCATGAAGACACGGGGATCTGCCACTGGCTTGATCATCTACAAAGGCTATGTAGTAGCCCAATGGGGTGATCCTGACCGGGTGGATCTTACCTTTTCTGTAGCGAAGAGTTTCTTGTCCACTACTGCAGGTTTGGCTGTGGAAGCGGGGTTGATCAAATCCGAAAAAGATTTAGTCTATCCATACATGGCTCCTATTTACCCGTACGATCCAAGCAGATTAAGTAACAATAAAGCGGATCATTTTGATCAGGATGATACTTTTGAGCTTTTCAATACGCCACATAACCGGACCATCACCTGGGATCATTTATTGCGGCAAACATCCGACTGGGAAGGTTCACTATGGGGAAAACCGGATTGGGCAGACAGACCAAAGGAAGGTGCAAAAGAAAAACGTGCAAGACCGCAAAACACTCCAGGTTCCGTCTACGAATACAATGACACCCGGGTCAATGTGCTGGCTCTTGCGCTGATGAATGTATGGAGAAAGCCGCTTCCTGTTGTACTCAAATCCAAGATTATGGATCCCATTGGGGCCAGTGATACCTGGAGATGGACGGGCTATGAAAATTCCTTTGTGGTCATTGACGGTCAGATCATGCAGTCTGTCAGTGGTGGATCTCACTGGGGCGGTGGGATGATGCTCTCCGCTTGGGACCAGGCCAGATTTGGCTATCTCACACTAAATAATGGCAAATGGAAGGACGCCCAACTTATACCTGCTTCATGGATAGAAAAATCCCGAACTTCCACTCCTGCTAACCCTGGGTATGGTTTTATGAATTACTTCCTGAATTACGATCAGCAAGACATTCCTGCTGCTCCCAAATCTGCATTTTCTCATATTGGGGCCGGAACAAATATGATCTATGTAGACCAAAAGAATGAACTTGTAATCGTGGCAAGATGGATTCCGGGTGGAGACAAGAATGAGTTGGTCAGACTGGTATTGGAGAGCTTATAGGATTTAAGAATTACGATTTGGGATTTACGAAGGGCGAAATACGTGCCGACATTGCGAGAAAAAATCTATGACCAGAGGGAATTTATTTGGCCTCGACTTTGCTCGGCCACCGGATTTAAAATTATTAACGGGAGGAGGGGAAAATGCGGCTTTACCGCATTTTCCCCTCCTCCCTAAAAATCTAAACTAACGGACACCGAGCGAAGTCGAGGTGAAGCTTAATGGAATTAGGCTACTGGTAGAATTACGTATATCCATATTGCGGATTCTTAATGTTCCCAGTTCAAACCACTAATTGCTCTTCTCAAATCCCGTAAATCGTAATTTCTTAGTGAGATTGCCGCAGCTTCGCAAGGACGTGCACAACAGAGCCTTTTACAGTTTTACCCTGTGAATTAAGATTTTCCTTTGGACAATCTGCGAAATGATCTTATTTTGTTTCTTTATTCTAGATTAAATTAGAGAATGCTACTCAGTAAGCTGGAGATCAAGGGTTTTAAAAGTTTTGGTGATAGAATGGTCATTAATTTTGATCAGGGAATAACCGGAGTAGTGGGCCCGAATGGCTGCGGCAAATCTAATGTAGTCGACGCTATCCGCTGGGTATTGGGTGAGCAGAAGACCCGAATGCTCAGATCCGACAAGATGGAGAACGTGATCTTCAATGGAACAAAGAACCGAAAAGCTTCCAACTTAGCGGAAGTCTCGCTCACATTTGAAAATACAAAGAACCTCCTTCCTACTGAATACACCTATGTGACCATCACCCGGAGGTATTACAGATCCGGAGAGAGCGAATATCAGATCAATGGTGTGGCATGCCGGCTAAAGGATATCACCAATCTGTTCATGGATACGGGAATCAACTCCAATAGCTATGCTATCATCGAACTGAAGATGATTGATGAGCTATTGAATGACAAAAACAATTCCCGCCGTGACCTGTTTGAAGAAGCAGCCGGTATATCCAAATTCAAGAATAGAAAGAAGGAAACACTCCGTAAACTTGGGGATACAGATGATGATCTTGCCCGGGTTGAAGACGTCCTGTATGAGATTGAGAAGAACCTGAAAAGCCTGGAAAAACAAGCCAAACAGGCCGCAAGATATTTCGAAATTAAAAAGGAATATCGTGCGTCAAGTATAAACCTTGCTAAGAAGAGCATTGAAAAACACACAAATTCGCTGCTGGAATCCAACAAGAGAATTCAGGAAGAAAGCGACAAAAAGCTGAAACTTCAAACTCAGGCTGCCGATCTTGAAGCTATGCTTAGCCAGTCTAAAGCGGACCTGATCCAAAAAGAAAAACTCTTATCCAGCAGACAAAAGGCTTTAAATGAACACGTTAATAAGATTCGCTCATTTGAGTCTGAAAAGAAGATCAAAAATGAGCGCCTACGATTTTTAGAAGACCGGTCACAAAAATTGCGGGAGCAAATAGAAACTGACCGAAAGTCAAATGAGCGCGCTGGGTTCAGTATCAGATCATTAGAGCAAGAGAAAGAATCTGCTGATAAGATGTTGGCTGAAAAGGAAATGATTGTTTCCGAACTTCGGCTGGCCTATGAAAGCCAAAAAGAAATTCACACAGAGCATCAGTTGAAACAAAAGGCCATCAACCAGTCCTTTGAATCTATCAAAGAGAAGGTTTATCAGCTGAATAAGGAGATAGAGATTAAGCAAATCCAGCTTTCAACTTTGAAGCAGGAACTCGAACGTACATCAAGTGATGATTCCAGTCAAGAGGCTAATTTGGTAGATTTTGAAGAGAAACTGATAGAAATAAAAACTGAACTTGACGGAGCAAATAAAAACTATCAAGAGCTTAAAGTCAGACAGGAAGATTTAGACCAAAAAATAGAGGAAACCAATCGTGTAATCGAAATGATCCGTGAGGAATTGACCCAATCTTCGCGAAAGTTGGACTCCAAGACCAACGAATATAATCTGACAAAATCACTGGTCGAAAACCTGGAAGGCTTCCCGGAAGCAATCAAATTCCTGAAGAAAAATTCCAGCTGGGGACGGGACATCCCCCTCCTATCTGACCTCCTGACCACAGATGAAAAGTACCGGGTAACAATCGAAAATTACCTGGAAGGCTACATGAATTATTATGTGGTAGAACATGAGTCCCAAGCTGTCACTGCAATCCAATTGCTCAGTGACGCTGCACGGGGTAAGGCTAATTTCTTTGTTTTAGAGCATTTCGAGCGGTTCCAGCCAAGTCAGAACAAGCTATTTCCCAATGCAATTGCGGCGACGGAGATCATCGAATTTGATGTAAAGTATGCCCGGTTGATCAATTTTATTTTGGACAATGTCTATATCGTTTCCGGAGATCACCGTGATTTCCCGGAAGATAAGGATGCAATTTTTATTACCGAAAGTGGTAAATACACCAAACGGAAATTTAGCATCTCGGGTGGATCTGTGGGATTGTTTGAAGGAAAGCGAATTGGTCGCGCCAAAAATCTCGAGAAGCTTGACAAAGAAATAAAGGAGCTCAATAAAAGAGTAAGTAGCACCCGGAATAATCTGGACAACAAGCTTTCAGAACTGATGAAGCTGAAGGAAATCAGCTATAAGAAAACGCTTGAGGAAGAACAACATCGGATTAGCGAAATCAACCAAAACTATGTCTCCATCCGCACGAAGAAGGAGCAACTGGCAGAATTACTCAGTTCTAATGCCAACAAGCGGGAGGATATACTGGATCGGATCGCATCATTGGAGGAAAGTTTAGCAGAAATACAGCCTCAGCTTTTTGAAGAGCGGGCAGAATACGAGTCCCTTCATGAAGAGCTGGAAGAACTGAATGAAAATCTGGAGAAGGAATCAATACTCCTTACAGAAAAGTCCCAAGCCTTCAATGCCGAGAATATCCTTTACCACCAGCAGGTGAACCGTGTAAACAGTTTGGATCAGGAGATAGAATTTAAGCAGACTGCGTACGAAAGTTCTAAAGATCGGATAGGAAAGTCCCAATCAGAACTTTCACAGTTGGATTCAGAAATCAAATCCCTGCTAGAAAATAATGAGGTCAAGGATGATGAACTCATCGAGCTTTATTCAGAAAAAGAAGGAATAGAAATAGGCGTTCAGGAAGCTGAAAAAGACTATTATGCCTTCCGGGGAGAGATTGATGAGACTGATCAAAAGATTAGAAGTTTGCAAAAAACCAAGGAGAGCTATAATCAACTGATCCACGAGCTGGAAAACAAGGTGAACGAAATCAAGCTGAAAATGACGGGGATGAAAGAGAGGCTCAGTGTTGAATTCGAACTTGATTTGGATCAGCTTATGGAGGAAAATCCAGAAATTGAAGAAGTTTTTGCAGACTTTACTGAAGAGTCGCTACGGGATTTGGTGAGCAAGCAGAAAGATAAATTAGAAAAAATAGGACCAATCAACCCGATGGCAATGGAAGCCTATGATGAGATCAAAGTGAGACATGATTTTATCATAAATCAACGGGATGATTTGCTCAAAGCAAAGGAATCACTTCTGTCTACAATTAAGGAAATTGATCAAGTAGCCAAAGAAACCTTTTTGAATGCTTTTGCTAAGATCAAAGAAAATTTCATTAAGGTATTCCGGTCACTTTTCACTGAACAGGACGATTGTGATCTCACATTAGTTGATCCGGAGAATCCACTGGAATCGGCCATTGAAATTATGGCTAAGCCAAAAGGAAAACGTCCGTTGACTATTAATCAGCTTTCGGGTGGGGAAAAAACACTGACCGCCACCTCACTACTGTTTTCAATATATCTCTTGAAGCCAGCGCCATTCTGTATTTTTGATGAAGTTGATGCCCCACTCGATGATGCAAATATTGATAAGTTCAATCAGATCATTCAAAAATTCAGTGAAGATAGCCAGTTCATCATTGTCACCCACAATAAGCGGACAATGGCGAGCACAGATATAATTTACGGAATTACAATGATTGAAGCTGGGGTCTCCAGGGTTGTTCCTGTTGATTTGAGGGAATTGGCCTAAGCTTTTTCCTAAATGAACAATACTTTATTAAATTCCTGAAAGAACTTATTCAACCTGAAATTCAACTTCAATTTTTTTTTCAGCACGGATTACTCAAGTTCATCATCAAGATGACCGGGATTCAATTTGATACCACTTCTTAGGATCAAGTATCCTCCTGCAATTCCCAGGGCAATTCTTAAGGCTACATTGCGCTTAGTTAGGGCAAGAGAAAGCACATAAGAACCCGCTATCAAGGAGGTTAAGCCCTCAGAAATATTAGTCGCTTTCTTAAGATTATAAACTATGTTTAGATTATCGTTTTTCATAATTTTAGTTAGTTTGATGACAAGCCTGTAACAAACACAGGAAGCTATAATAACATTATGCTTATTTAATCACAAGTCGCTTTTACTGGTTAAGTGCAAAGTACATGCTAGAGTGAATTTCAATACAATTGGTACAGATATCCGATCCTTCAACTGAAGGCAACTTTACCAAAATACAAAATTATTACTACGATTTATAATACTTAAGGTAGCTACGATTCTATTTTTATCATCAGCTGCAGGCAGTTATCCGCTAAAATAAAAGCTCCATAACCACTGGAAAAGGCAATTGCATTCTTTTAACAGTTAACAGCAAAATGCAGAATTCAAGGGAAATATGAAATTTTTACCTCAATTTGGGCAAGTAAGATGAACTGGCACCGTCTGATATGCTGCTTCTGGAGAAGCAGCATAACTCAAGAAGCAGGATAACAGACCAATCATTTGCGATAGTTAGCCTGTCGTTCGACCATCCAGCCTGGATATTGAGCTGCAAGTGGACTGATTTCATTCATCGTTTTCAGATTTTCTGCAGTCAAAGAGATTTTTGTTGATTCAATGTTCAGCTGCAATTGCTCCAGCGTCTTGGCCCCAATAATGGTGCTGGTGACTCCTTTTTGCTGGCGTACCCATGCCAAAGCAACCTGCGCAATACTTGCACTATGCTCACCAGCTATTTTCTCCATCACGTCTACCAGGTCATAAGCTTTATCCTTATCGATCGGAGGAAAATCAAATTTTGCTCTTCTTGAATCAGAGTCAACGTCGTTTCGTGTGAATTTACCAGTTAAAAATCCGCCGGCTAAAGGACTCCATGGAAATATAGCCAAATTATGGGCTGCTGCCATTGGTACGAGTTCATGTTCAATATCACGGCTCACAGCAGAATAATAATATTGCAGGCCGATGAACCTATGCCATCCGCGATAATGCGCAATTGTCTGAGCCTGCGCAACCATCCAAGCTGGCCAATTGCAGATCGCAATGTATCTTACCTTACCAGTTTCCACAATGTCATTCAGGGACCGGACTATCTCTTCTATTGAAGTCATTGGATCAACCCCATGCACATACAGAATATCTACATAATCCAATTGAAGCCTCTTTAAGGAAGCATCCACAGAATTAAAAATATGATATCGGGATAGCCCTGTACTGTTTGGCTTATCGTTCATCCTCGCCAATACCTTGGTGGCAATGATGACTTCATCCCGCTTCACCCCAATGTCCTTTAACCCCTGTCCCAATAGTTGCTCTGACTGACCAAACGAATAAACATTTGCAGTATCAATAAAATTAATTCCTGACTCAATCACTGCATTCAACATCGAGTTTACTTCCTTCTGCTGCAGTTGGCCGATATTCGACCACATGTCAGCATTTTGTCCTCCAAAAGTCATTGTCCCAAAACAGATTTCGGAAACCGATAAACCAGTGTTTCCAATTAAATTATAGTTCATGGTAGTGAGGTTAAATAATTGAGTTGAGATTTATTTTTATGGTAGTTAAATGGTCCATAGTTTATAGTAAAGGTCCATGGTAAATGCGTCCATAGTGTATAGTTTATGGTCCATAATGCTTTGTCCGGATAGCTATCATTGTACTTAAGCTACAATATATAATTAAAAATCTGGGTTTATAAAACCTTACTATCAATCAATTGTCCCGATGAGACAACCATGTCCAAATGGCGACTTGGAATAAAGTTCGTACCTGTCTTTACCGGCCTGCCTCGCCGGGATAATGACACGTCCTTATTTAACCTGCCTGGCATGCAGGACTGCCTACGGTAGGTAAACTTGACGCTTTTTATTGTTCTTCTAAAGTTCAATAAATAATGGTTTACGGAATACGATTTACGTTTTTTCTAATTCTAGGCAGATCAATTCGATCCGCTCAAGTCTGTTCAATGATCTAATTGAAGTCCTGCCAACCGCAGTAAGATTCCAGGGCTACGCCCCTTTGCTTTTCCAATTGAATCCTTGTTTTCTATTGAGAGGTCAGGGCTACGCCCCTAGGTTGTAGTGGCTGAGTGTTGCGAACTGAACACTGCTCACTGCGACTGATCACTTCATCCTTGTCACTCTCTTCCAACATCCCTCATCCAACACCTCACATCTCTCATCCAACACCCCACACTACTCCAAGCTGAGATGCTTTTCCAGTTCCTCCCAATCTCCATTAAGTGCGTTTTTGATCAACCGCTCCCACTTGGTTTGCGGTACCTGATTCAGTCCATGCTGAGTTTCTGCATCATATTTTTCCTGCATCTTATTCAATTCCCGCAAAGCATCCAGATAGGCCATATGTATTTTCGCACCATAAAACTCTGCATCAAGTTCTATTTTCTTTAATCTTTCTATTAAGCGATCTACTTCGATACGAACTAGGTCAAAATGTAGCTGTTCGTGGTTTATCGCATAATCACTGGGTGATTTGACCCAAGATTGTGTCGGCAGCATGTACACACTAAATGAGAGTGTCTGCTCAATCTGTCCTTCCTTCATGATGGCATTTCCTTCCATAGAAAAGCTGGTGAAAATTGATGCGTTGAATTTACTGGTCGGATTGGGTACATCCCTGAAATCTTCCCACACCAGCGGACGGCTCCGATCATAAAAAACAGTATCCCTAGTAGTTTCTTTTTTTAGATCAAGGATCTTTAATTTCACATTTCTAGCTAAAACAGGATTCTCAAGATTATGGGATTTCTCCCATTCATCGAAATAAGCTGCTGCCTTGTGAAAGATGGAGTTGATCACCAATCTTACCTTGTCGCTTCGATTGGCAGTTCTTCTATAAAACAATGAACCTGTATAATCAGTCAAAAAAATAGGATCGGCAGTTCCAATCAAGTAGAAGCCCAACTTCAATTCTACCCCACCTTCATACAAGTTAGTAGCTTCATTCAAAAAGTCATTGAGACTTAGTTCTTTTATGATGACCTGGATCTTTAAGAAAGCTGAATCTGAAGGATTAACTTTACCCTTATATATCTCTAGTAATGAGCGGGTAATACCACTTTTAATATCTACCGGAATAGCTTGGCCAAGAGCATCATGAAGCAATCCAATTTGTGTTTTATCTGCTCTTTGATCAAGTACCTCTTCGTAAATATAGTTTCTATCGGAAAAGATCTCTTCATTTGGAATTAACTCATACAGCACCTTTTGCCCATTTACTTTAATGGATAGAAATAGGCATAAAAAAACTAATACAGCTATTCTCATATGCTTAACCAGAATGATATAATTTTTATTATCCGTTTCTTAATCCTACGGAAATTTGGGTCTTTGGTGCGAATAATTGACATTCCATCACGTGTATTGACGGGGTCGAATGATGAGTTACGATTTACGGGTTACGGCCTCAACCCAACACCAAACATCCCACGCCTGCAACGAACTTCCCCAATTGCACCTCCATGCAGTGGACTGTCGACCGTGAACCGTTGACCACTAGCAAATAAATGATGAATTAGGAATGAATTACGATTTACGGCCCCAACTTCCAACCTCCTACTCCAGACTACCTACACCAAACTCCCAACCAATAACTGCAAATAAATGGTGAATGATGAATTAGAAATGTTGAATTGCGAATGAATTACGAATGAATTACGAATTACGGCCTCAACCAAACATCCTACACCAAACATCCCACACCCAACTTCCAACCTTCCCCTCCTAATTTTCTTCCAACCTAGAAACGTCTACACTCACCTTCATCTCCTGCTTGCTTCCACTGTAAACGATACCTTTCAGTGGCGTAATATCTGAAAAATCCCGCCCTACAGCCACACGGATATGATTGTCATTTACCAACAGGTTATTTGTAGCATCCAATTCTACCCAATCATACCCCGGAACATAAAGTGCAATCCAGGCATGGGAAGCGTCTGAACCGATAAGTTTTGGTTTGCCGGGAGGAGGCAAGGTCTCAATATACCCGCTTACATATCGCGCTGCCAATCCCAGTGTCCGTACACAGGCCAGAAAGAAATGTGCAAAATCCTGACAAACTCCCTTCTTATGCTCAAACACCTGCTGCAATGGCGTACTGATATCAGTGAATCCCGGTGTAAATGCAAAATCGTTAAATATACGTGCATTCAGATCCAATGCAGCGGCAAGAATAGGTCTTCCGGGACTAAAAGACGCCAATGCATATTCCCGGATCCCATCAATGAAACGGGTATGCTCTGACTCCAAATAATATTGACGTATATCACTTGAAGTCTGATAGGAATGAAGCAGATTCATCACCTCCTCCCAAGGCATAGTGGTACAAGGATCGACATGAAACCATTCGGGAGTAGATAAACTCAATATACTCTGTGATGTAACGGTGAGTTTGCAATGAGACCGCTCCACCGAAAAGTAGAGGTATTTATTCCCAAAGAAATCAACGCGTTCCACCTCAGAACTGGGTTTTGGAGTAATATCACAGGAGTATGCTTCGACTTTCTGCGAAGGCTGATCCTGCGGTATCTGAAACATCAGGTTGTGACAGAGTGCGGCTGGGAACTCATAGATATAATCAGTAATATGTAAAACTTGATATTTCATATTTCTGGAATTACAGAAGTTTGGATCATACTGTAACCTCGCCCGGTATGACTGAAATATTTTTCACAGATTAAGTTTGAAGTACTATTTAGCAGTTCAATGATCTCATCAAGTAAAGAAGCCAGTTGATCAAACTCATTGGTCAGAATGTTTGGGGTGGATAGTCTATCAAAATCACAAAGTCTGATTTTGGTGATTGCTTCCAATAGCTTCTTTCGCTCAATCCCAAACACTTCATATTCTTCCTGACGTGGAAGTGCTTTTAAATGCTGGTCAATTTCAGAAAGTTGAAAAATTAGTGACCGAGGATTGTCTTCGTGTAGAATCAACAAACTTAATACACCATGCATCTCTAGGTTTGATCTATATCTGTATCGATAGGTAATCAGGCTTTCGTTGCAGCGAAGCGTATCTTCCATCAACTTTTTATTTGATTCAGTATCAAATGATTTGCGGAGCATACCCTTCAGAATAATACAGTTATTTGTCGCAGATTCAATGAACCGACCAATATTCAACAAGTGCCAAGTAGCTTCCCGTGTCATGTTGTCAATATTTAACCCATAAAACGCCATCAACTTCACCACCATGTTGTCAAGACTATGATAAGCCTCCATTAGACTTCCCTCCGATTGGCGCAAACAGTTCAATTCTTCGGATATACTGTCCAAAATCCGCCACGTATCCAAACTCAATCTATCCCGTACGGCAAAGGCATTGGAAAGAAAAGACTGAATTGAAAATGCAAGACTACCCGGTTTTTCGAGATCATGAACCAAAGCAAGTAATTCAGCCTCGGGATTGCGTAAACTTTCCTTTTTGGTAAATCCGGGCAACGTGCCGGTCATCATCGTCAGCGTCTTCAGAAGGGTATCCAACACAGGGTTTTCATGAAGCCTAATATCCTCATCAGCTTCATTATATGATAATAAGGTCATACGCATAAGACGTACTGCATAGGAGGATCGCTCCAGGTATCTCCCCAGCCAAAACAGCCGCTCACCTGTACGGCTGGGAAGAACATTTCTTACCAGAGGTTGTATTTTTATTGGTTTGGCCCCGGTGGGAACCGATTCCTTTGCCTTCCCTAGAATCCAGGTATCCTTGCTGATCCCCCCTGTTTGATTTGACACTAGGAAGGCTCCCTTTTCCTGAGCGCTACGGGACAATCCACCTGGCATTACAGAATAAGTAGAATTCTCCGCATCTGCTATGACATAACTCCTAAATACAGCATTTCTGGCCTGTAACTTATCGTTGATCCAGGAAGGAGAAGTAGAGAATTCTACCATCTCCTGCCCCACATAGAGATAAGGATTTCTTTTTATTTCATCTTTAATAGTATTGATTTCAGCAGAAGAAAGATTTCCCCCGAAAACAGATTTGTGGTTTTGACCCCGATAGATATGGCGGATGACAAGGGATTCAATATTATCAAATACATACTTCAATTCGTCTGGCTGGCCACACCACCAGGTAGCTACTGAAGGAAGCTTTAAGTCCTCTCCTAGCAAGTGTTGACATAGTTTCGGAAGAAAGGCCATTAATCCGGGATTTTCCAGAACTCTGCTCCCAAGCGGATTGATCACCAACACCTTTCGCTGTCGCACAGCCTCCATCAGTCCGACCACACCTAGATGAGAATCATTTCTGAATTCCAGAGGATCACAGAAAACATCATCAACTCTCCGGATGATGACGTCTACTTTCTCCAGTCCCTTGATCGTCTTCAGCCAAACATATCCACCACTAACCGTGAGATCCTCACCGAATGCCAACGTAAATCCCATGAAGGAGGAGATATATGCATGCTCAAAGAAAGTCTCGTTAGTCGGTCCCGGAGACAATAACACCACACGGGGATTTTCCTTATTATTGGTCAGGTGACTTAATGTGTTCTTAAAGGTCTGATAATAAGAAGTAATCTTCCGTACATGATTTTCCCGGATTAATTCGGGAAAAACCCGCGTCATAGCAGCTCTGTTTTCAAAAGTATAACCAGCACCGGAAGGGGCATCTGTCCGGTCATGAAGCACCCAAAACCTACCGTCGGGACCCCGGGCAAGATCAGAAGAATATTGGATCAGCTGCTGATCTCCTTCCAACATGAGCCCCTGTGCCTGTCTCAAATACCCCTGATGGTTGTAGATCAATTCAAAGGGAATTAAACCTTCTTTTATTAATGTTTGACTACCATATAAATCCTTTAAAATCAGATTTAAAAGCTTTGTTCGCTGAATCAACCCTTTATCAATTGATTCCCATTCTTCATTCTCAAAAATCATGGGAACAGGATCCAAAATCCAAGGGCGGTTCATCCCATTAGGGTCTCCATACACATTGTAAGTAACCCCATTTTCCCGAAGTTGACGGCTCACCTCATCTTGAAACTGCCTCATTTTCTCTGGGCCAATTTGGTCGTAGAACTTGGCTATTTTCTCCCAATGCCGGTGGATCTTTCCTTGATTGGTCGCCATTTCATCTAGAAACGGCGCGTTATTGAACATCTTCTCGGTCAGATAAGATTCAATCATTTCTCCTTTTTGAACTAATTGCACGTGTATTATTTAAGAGCTTGTTTCAATTTCCATGATTGGTCGAAAGGACGCAAATTCCCTTCTGAACAAGGCAAAAAGCCCAGACATACCAAAAGGTATGTCGGGGCTTTTTAACGCAGTACAGAACAAAATTTGCCGTCACGAATGCTTTCGGGATCAATTGATGGATTTTTAAACATGCTCTAGCCCTTATTTCTTTTTAAAGCGTCGAAGATCCAGGGTGTATGGAAATTCTGGATTTATAGTTTCAAACTCTAAACCAATCTCCTCCTGTGAACTAATGTTACTAACTTTCAGCTCATCTTCACGGGGAAAATTTACAGGTTTATCAGCTGTAATTGTATGTCCAAAGTCAAAAAACCTTGAAACTCTTCTAGATTCTGCTTCATTACTGTTAATCGGGAAGCTTTCATAATTACGTCCACCAGGATCCACTACATGATATTGACAGGCTGCAATAGGTTTTTTGGACCAGGTGTCGTACAGATCAAACACTAATGGAGCATCGACCTTTATCGTTGGATGTTGCGCAGCATAAGGTTGCCTTGCACGATAGCGGATCCCAGCGATATATTCACCTTGTACACCTGTGGTCTTTAGCGGAACTTGATGTCCATTGCACAACAAATGGTAGCGCGAACCGGTAAGTCCAGATATTTTCACCTGCAATCTTTCCAACGATGAATCACCATATCTGAAAGTTCCAGAGCTTGAAATATCCTCATCCAATATCTTCCATGGTTCAATTGCCATTTGTATATCTAAATGAATATCATCAGATTGAAGCTCTCCAATAAAAGGAAAACGAAAAGTGAAAAATGGAGCGAACCACGAAAAATCAAAATCATATCCCGCCTTTTTCAAATCAGACACAACAGCTTGAATGTCTTTTTCACAATGATGCGGAAGGAGGAATTTGTCGTGGAGAGAAGTACCCCATCTTACCAATTTATGATTATAAGGTTCACACCAAAACCAGCTCATCAATGCCCTGATCAACAGCAATTGAACCATGCTCATACGGTAATGCGGCGGCATCTCAAGTCCTCGGAACTTCAAAACCCCCAATTTTCCGGTGCTTGAATCCGGAGAGTATAATTTATCTATACCGAATTCAGCGCGCAGGTTCCTGCCCGTGGCATCAACTAGTACGTTTCTGAATATCCGGTCCACCATCCAAAATGGCAGCTCATTTTCCTTTCCGTCCGGAATTTGCTGAAATGCCAGTTCAAGCTCATAAAGCATATCATTCCGCCCCTCGTCCACCCTTGGAGCTTGGCCAGAGGGACCAACATGTTGCGTTGAGAACAAATATGACAAGGATGGATGGTGCTGCCAGTAAGTAATGAAGCTCTTCAGGACGTCCGGTCTTCTCAATAAGGGACTATTCCCGGGAGTGGTCCCTCCTAATGTGATGTGATTTCCACCACCTGTTCCGGTATGTCTTCCATCCAAATTGAATTTTTTACTGACAAGCCGAGATTCCCGGGCTTTTGCGTAAAGAACATGAAAGTTATTGGTAAGCTCTCTCCAATTTGTTGCTGGTGGCATATGGACTTTAATCACTCCTGGATCAGGAGTGATCATCATCTTCTCTATTCTAATGTCAAATGGAGGATCGTATCCTTCCAGGACAACAGGAATCTTGAGTCTTTCTGCGCTTCGCTCTACTGCACTTACCAGATCAAGGTAATGCTCAATCATTTGTACAGGAGGCATAAACACAAAAAGCTTCCCCTCCCTAACTTCCGCTACCAAGGAGGTTTTAAATATTCTATTAGAATTGATTGGAGGCAGCTTATCTGAATTTCTCTTAGACGGAGGAAGCTCCCCAACCGGTCTAAAAAGATCATTTTCTGGCTTTATGGGCTCATCTTCGGGAGATGTAAACACTATGGAATCCAACGGCAGTCTTAATCCTGCCGGTGAATTACCCGGCACAAGAAATAGTTCTTTTGTCCTGAATTGCCAGCGACAACTTTGCCATCTATCAGCACTTGACTCCCATTCCAAAGGCACTGCAAAACCGGCAGGCTTATCTAATCCATCAGCTAGCACTTCAGCCAATTTCTTTCTTTCCAACGAGGAATTCAGATCTACTTCATAAGGATTAATATTTGTTGGAACTTTGCTCTCCTGCCAAATAAAATAAAAGGGATCCTCATAAAGTTTGGAGACATTTGCTTTATCTACATTCAGTTGACCCACTAGCTCATCTACAAATTGCTGTGCATCTGTACAGGTCAACTTATAATCTTTGGATAAGTCAGCCATTAACTCATCACTGTGCCATAATGCTACTCCATCTTTTCTCCAAAAACAGGAGAGCTTCCAACGTGGCAAAGGTTCACCAGGATACCATTTGCCCTGTCCGTATTGCATCAATGCACCACTGGCAAACTCATTCTTAAGTTTGTGAAACAACTCATTTGACAATTGTCGCTTATGGTCTCCATCTGCAGCAGTGTTCCATTCAGGAGCATCCTGATTGTCCAGCGACACGAATGTAGGCTCTCCCCCCATTGTCAATCTCACATCATTTGCTTCCAAATCCTCATCCACTTTGTCCCCCACGGTCAAAATTTTCGCCCATGTCTCTTCACTATAGGGCTTAGTCACTCTGGGCTTTCCTTCCATCCGTGTAACCTCATTTACAAAATGGAGGGTTGTTTCAGCAGGTTCTGCACTTCCGGAAATAGCCGCTGCGTCTTGGGGATTAGGTGTACAGGCCAAAGGAATGTGACCTTCGCCAGCAAACAGGCCCGAAGTGGAATCTAAGCCTATCCATCCAGCCCCAGGAACAAAAACTTCTGTCCATGCGTGCAAATCAGTAAAATCCTCCTCAGGTCCAGACGGACCATCCAGCGACTGCTCATCTGCCTTCAACTGTATCAAGTAACCTGAAGCAAAGCGCGAAGCAAGACCTACATAACGAAATACTTCCACCATCAACCAGGCAAAATCCCGGCAAGATCCAGAACCTAAAGTCAAGGTACCTTCGCAAGATTGAACACCCGGTTCCATTCTGAGGTTATACTTCAACTCTTGATTGATCATTTGATTTATAGACACCAGATAATCAACTATTTTTATTCCATTCTTACTGAAGTTTTTTGCTTTCTCCACTAGCTTCATTAACAAAGGCCCGGACTCATTTTTGACCAAGTAAGGGCTTAATTGATCTTTGAGTCCGGCTTCATATTGGAAAGGAAATACGTCTGCATAATCTTCTACAAAGAAATCAAATGGATTGATGACCACCATATCCGCAATCACTTCCACATCTACTTCGAAGAACTTTACTTTATCCGGAAAAACTATTCTTGCCTGGTAATTCCCGAAAGGATCCTGTTGCCAATTAATAAAATGGTTTTCAGGCCGGATAGTAAGGGAATAACTTTTGATGTGGGTTCTGGAATGTGGTGCAGGTCGCAATCGGATCACCTGAGGGCCAAGTGAAATCTCGCGATCATATTCGTATTTAGTAAAATGCCTGACGGCAACTTTAATAGACATAAATGGGATTATTTGAACTATTTTCTGAGCGAATCAAAAACTATAGTAGTTCTCTTTTCAAGGGCTGGTTCCATGGTAAATTACCAATTATTAGGAGATCCAGTGAAGCATCCAGCTACCCCCCTCTGTTTTGTTAATAGTAAAAACACAGGTATAGTGCATCTGATAATTTTCCTATTGATTAATTCTGAAGCTGATCTGTACAGGGTAGTTAGCTTGTCTGCTATAAATTAAGTATAGAATTACAAACAAAGGCTATATTCCGCTACTAATATTAGTAATTTAAAAAATGCGTATCCTTTTTAGCTGCTTCATTACTCTAATTAAAATTTGCGTATCTATTTTATAAACTTGTGTGATTTTCTTAAGTGAAATCACACTACGATATACACTATTTTTAGAATTTTCAGGAAAGCCGGATCGGGGACTTTTTGTCTGATGCCCTTTGTCTTCCTTCCAACATCCGGCACCCAACACTCATCCAGCTTCAATTTAAGATGTCAGGGCTACGCCCCTTTTGCTTTTCCAGTTGAACCTTTTTTCTAAGAAGAGGTCAGGGCTACGCCCCTTGTCTTCCAGATTTTTGACTCTTGATTCTTGTGTCACATCCTGAATTATGTTGACACTTTTTTATTGCTTTTCTTCTCCCTAGCCATCAACTGCTCGAAAGATGATGTAACTAATATCGGTCATGCCTACGGCATTGTCCCGCTTTATTAGCATTCCATTCTTACCAGACATTAAAATGTCCGGCTATATGATCAATCATGCCTACGGCATTTTCAGGGCTACGTCCGGCTGCTTGCAGCGTTACTACTTTGTTTTCTACTCTTTCTAGACTCTCCCCCTTCTTGATACTTCAGTCTTAATACTTGATACTTTGTTGCTTCTTGGCTCTGAAATCTTGGCTCTTAACCTTTGACTCTCAATTCTTGGTTCCCCGCATTGGTCTGCGTCTCCACAGACCAATATTTCAGACTTCAAACCGGCTATTTAACCCATTCTATGTAGGCTTTATTTGCCTGATCCTCCAAAACATTCTCTCCAGAATAAATCTGAACTTTATATTTGAAAGTGGCGGATTGCCCTTTATCCAGCTTGAAGTTCAATTCTTCCTTCCCTTCGCTCATCGCCTTCTGTCCTAATGGATTGGCCGCAAATAAGCCATATCCTCTTGCATGCCAATAGGTAGGAAATCCTGGATTCGTGGGGTTATCCAAAATCACAACCTCCACCTTCTCCTCCTTTATTGTTCCGGATAAGCTTACCCAATTGGCACGTGTTCCCCATACATCATGGCCTTCCACCCCTTCACTGCTCTTGTAATTCCCAGTAATGCCTTCATTATTCATGGTAGGCACATCGGTTACTTTTCCAGAGGCATCGGTAAACAACTCCGGCTTATCCGACGGGTGCTCTAGTTCTCTTGCTACCCGGATGGCCAGCATTCCTTCTTTGTTGTCGGTAAATTTCACCTCTTCATTTGCTGCAGTAAGTGTCGCAATCCGGTCAATACTTCGTTGTCCTTCTTCTCCACTGAAAACAAATTTTGTATGCTCAGTCAGCAGCACTTTGCCTTCATGGTCTACCCAATCCAATTCCACTTCAAGCACTCCTTCATTTGCTCCGTTTTGTGCAGTTTTAATAGAACGATGTACAATGTGCCCGAATTTATCCTTCTTATCTGCTGGAACAGCGGAAGAATTATTCCAAAAATCAAGGCCATTTACATCTCCATAATTGAACCAAAGACCTATATGATGCGGGTGATCTATCCGCTCACCCGGCCTTGGAGCCAATGGCCATCCCCTTGTGATCGTGTTCCCCCCAGCGGTATTTATTGGATAAAGCACCGGCTTCTCAAGTGAATCGGGATAGATATAAGAAGTGAACAACTTTCCATCAATTAACACATCTACCTTCTTGGCGGCATCATTTCTGACCAATTCTATTCTGTCTTTCACTTCGGCGGTTTCAGGTTCGGTTTGTGTCTCTTTTTCAGTTCCACCACAGGCAAACACTGCAGCAAGTAAGAAAAAAGACAGGGCACTTTTTGTCAATTTTTGTTTATGTTTTATCATCATGAATTCAAAGTTAGTTTAGCTGATAATCCAAATTTTAATCAATATATCATCGTGCAGCTAGTTGTGGCAAAAACCAAAAGTAGATCTAAACAACACTTTAATTTCCCAGCTACTATGTATAGTGGAGGGGATTCTGGCTACTGACACCAACTCAGTTAATCATAAATATTTAATAGTTAGCTACTAATAACAACCGACTATTTATTATTCATTTTCAACTGGTTGAACAGTTCCAGTTGTTCTTTTAATGCAGCTACTCTGTCCGCCGGTTCAGTTCGTGCTTCCATCAGAATCCAGCCTTCATAATTCATTTCGTTGAACAATCGAAATAGCTCAGGATAAGGATAATCTCCTTCATTAAATTCGCGGACGTGAACGGTATCACCGAACCATTGCTTTACAGAATTAAAATTGGATTCAAGTCCCGGGGGCAACAGATCTTCTTGATTACAGTTCCAGCAGATCTTCACGGCTGGGGCTGTTACCTGTTCAAAAATTGCTTTCATGTTGGGAATTTCCTGAGTAAGATGACCATGGACCTCTACCCGGACCAGTTGTCCATAATCTGCTGCAAATTTGCCTACTTCATTGAAAGAAGCTGCGATCTGTGCAATGGTCTTTTCTTTGGGCACATCCGCTGGAAGGTCGTTGGGCTTGACCTTGATTCCTGTAGCTCCAATATCTTTGCAGAGTTTGATATACTCCTTCGTCTGCTCGATATTCTGCCTTAGGATTCCGGCGTCTGGACTATGGTATTCGAAGTTGCTTCCATACCCCAAACAAGTTACAGGACTATTCGCAAATTTCTGCTTAACTACCGCCCTTTCTGCCGCAGTTAAGCTCGTCTCCACTCCATGTGCATGCGCTGTGCGCAGCTCTACCCCAAGGGCCCCTGATGACTCACAATTGGCGAGAAGTGTGTCCAAATCCCAATCCTTTCCCCATTGGTAAGTAACAAGGCCGAATTGCATTCCTGTCTTTTTAGCAGAAGCCATCGGGAGGAAAGGGATGTTCAGGGCAGCGAGACCCAATCCGGCGGCAGCACTTTTTTGAATAAAGCTGCGCCGGGATGTTGTATTGTCCATTCTGATTTTTTTTATGTTTAGAATAGAGATTAAACCTTTGCCGGTACTACATATTTATCCCTATAATCCCGAGTGAGCATTTTGTCAGCCTCTTTATCTTTGACAAATTGTTCGCTTTCTCCATCAAACTTCAGTTCTCTGTTCAGACTATAGGAGATATTTGCGATCAGCGGAAGCACAGATGATTTGAATCCTTCTTCTATATCACAATGTAGCGCGTCGTTGTTTTCCGCCCGTATTCCATCCAGGAAGTTGGCATAATGCTCTGCTCCACCCGGAGCTGCCAATACTTGATTACTCGGAGCTGGTGCTGCCTCTTTCTTGGATTGTGCAAATGGCTCAGTTTCCTTAGGTCTGAATGCCTTCCAAGTACCACCGTCCAGTTCTAAATATCCATCTGTACCATAGAACATATTGCCGATGTTAATTCCCAGACTGGACTCGCCATTGGTATATCTCCCTCTTGTCTCAAACTCCAACATTTTCCCATCTGCGTATTTAAATAGGGACGTTTGGGTATTAGGTGTCTCCTGCTCGCATTCGTTGGGATCTATTCCATAAATTCCTCCTGTAGAATAGACAGAAACGGGATGCTCATTCTTGTTCATCCCCCAGCGTGCTACATCAAATTGATGTGGCCCCTGATTGCCCGTGTCTCCATTACCTGTTGGCCAGAACCAGTGCCAATTGTAATGTACATGCTTCTCATTATATGGCCTAAATGGTGCCGGACCGAGCCATTCATCGTAATGTAAAGATTCCGGCGGAGTACTGTCTGCTACTTTTCCAAATGATTCACGCGGCTTATAGCACAATCCTCTGGCCATATAGACGTCTCCAATTCCGCCTTCGTGTAAAAATTTCATGGCTTCCATCACATTTTCTATAGAACGGTTCTGAAAACCTACCTGCACCCGTCTGTTGTATTTTCTGGCTGCCTCCACCATCTTTCTTCCTTCCCACACATTGTGACTTGCCGGCTTCTCTACATACACATGCTTTCCGGCCTGACAGGCCCAGATAGTGCCCAATGCGTGCCAGTGGTTCGGGACTGCAAATGATACAGCGTCAATTTCCTGATCATCAAACACCTTTCTCATATCCCATTCTGTCAATGGAGTTACACCTGTCTTTTCTATAACTATTTTTGACTTTGGTTCAAAATATTGCTCATCCACATCACAAAGTGTTTTCAGCCTGACGTTTCTATTGTCTTTCAGGGCACACCATTGGTTGATATGATTGCTGCCCTGACCCCGGATCCCGATCACGGCCATATTGATCCGCTCATTGGCTCCGATTATAGAAGCATAAGATTTAGCACTCATGCCCATCCCGGCCATTGCTAAGCCTGCTGTTCCTAACACACTCTTTTTGATAAATTCTCTTCGTTGCGTCATTTATTTTGGGATTTATTGGTAATTATTTCTGTTTATTGATCCTCATTTTTTTGTTAAAAAATTCTAAGCTAGTCCCAGGCTCCTGTTCAAAAATCTGATTTAGCTCAGTTAGGCTTATAATCTAAACAATCTGATTTTAAGTAGCAATGCTATTTATTTGATTACTGGTATAAGCTGCGCAATTGATTGCGCAACCTTATAGCTGTTTTGTTGCCTCTATTCTTCACCCTTTAATTCCAGAATCACTATTTGGTGCGCAAATCCACATAAAATTTTGCACAAAATTGAAGTTTCAGATTTTTTAAAAAATATTGTTTTGAATTGATAAACTTTTATTTGTTCACCCTGACATATCGCCAATTATAGTGATAATTAGATATATCGCTATTAACGGCGATATTTTGATTTATCACCATTTAAGGTGATATTAGAACCATGATAGCATTATTGACAGGCGACATTATCAATTCACGTGGACTAAAAGACCAAGACCTCTGGATCAGCCCATTCAAGAAATTACTCGGCAATTGGGGCAAGACCCCAAAGAACTGGGAAATAACCCGTGGGGATAGTTTTCAACTGGAAATTAAAAATCCAGAAGATAGTCTTATGGCGGCATTACAGATAAAGGCTTTATTAAAAAGTCTTCCCAATCCTGATACGAACAAACGCTCATCGGTGGTGGATGCTAGAATGGCAATAGGAATCGGGGTAAAAGATTATGAAGCTGAGCGCATTTCAGAAAGCAATGGAGAGGCATTTATCCTTTCCGGAGAAAAGTTTGAACAACTTAAGCTAGAAATGGTGACACTTGCTGTCAATTCTCCATGGGAACATTGGAACAAAGAAGTAAACTTGTATCTGAAACTGGCATCCATTCAAATGGACAGTTGGTCAATTTCATCAGGTGAGTTGATGATGGAAATACTCACCAATCCAGATCGGAAGCAGGCGGAAATTGGACAAACACTGGACATTAACCAAAACTCCGTCAGTAAGCGCTACAAAACAGCCCATGCGGAGGAAATACTCGAGCTGGAAAAAATGTACCGCTCAAAGTTAAAACAGAACCTGCAATGACACTATTACTTAAGCTAGTGCTGGCACATTTGATCGGGGATTTTCTACTTCAACCCAATAGGTGGGTTCAAGAAAAAGAAGAACGAAAGCTAAAATCCCCAAAACTATATCTCCATGTGATGATCCATGGGCTGTTGGTCATGCTACTATTGTGGGATTGGCAGCAATGGCCAATTGCGCTGGGCATTGTATTGGCACATGTAGTAATCGACTCGATAAAATTGTATTTCCAGAAGCCCAAGACCAAAAACTTCTGGCTGCTGATAGATCAACTATTACATCTGATCAGTATTGCCTGGATAACATACCTTGTCACAGGGGCAGAAATAGACCTCCGGGCTTTCTTTGACAATCCAAAATTCCTGGGTCTCATCACACTGGGGATATTTCTCACCCTTCCAGCAGCCATTCTTCTGTCCAGTATCCTGCAGAAATGGTCAGAATCTATTCCAAGCCAGCCTGATCAATCCCTTCAGGACGCAGGCAAATACATCGGAATACTGGAGCGTTTGTTCGTATTCTGCTTTATCATCACCATGCATTGGGAAGCCGTAGGATTCTTGCTGGCTGCAAAATCAGTCTTTAGATTTGGCGATTTGAGCAAATCCAAAGAACGAAAACTAACTGAATACATCCTGATCGGCACCCTACTCAGCTTTGGAACAGCGATAGTTGCTGGACTGATTTTCTTATCCATATAGATGAACCAATACGAGGAACTAGATTCCATCCAACTCAATTTTTCTTCCGAAGACCTTCTTTTGCTCAACCTGGCACTAGCGCTGATCATGTATGGAGTAGCGCTGGACCTTCGGTTTGAGGATTTTAGGTATTTGGCGAAGAACCCAAAGGGGTTTTTCCTAGGTGCATTTTCCCAATTTATACTACTACCCTTTCTCACATGGTGCCTTATCCTGGTCATGAAACCGCCACCCTCGGTAGCATTGGGAATGTTTCTGGTAGCGGCATGCCCAGGAGGAAATGTATCTAATTTCCTAACTAGCCTAGCTAAAGGCAACACTGCACTTTCTGTGAGTTTAACCGGGTTCTCTAGTATTTTAGCAATCGTCAGCACTCCGCTAAATTTTGCACTGTGGGCAAGTTTGTATCCTCCCACCAAACTATTACTCAAAGACATAAGCCTCGACTATGCTGATGCATTCCTGACAGTAGCCATGATACTTGGCTTACCGTTGATCTTGGGGATTTTCACCCATACCAATTTCCCAAAGTTTGCAGCGAAAGTCTCCAAAATTCTCAAACCACTTAGTCTTCTTATTTTTGCGGCATTCGTGGTAATAGCTTTCGCAGGAAATTTCAATCTATTTGTAAGCTACATTTCCTTGATTTTCTTATGGGTACTCGCCCACAATTTTATAGCGCTTGGAGCAGGATTTCTAACCGGGAAAATATTTAAAATGCCCTTAGCTGATGTAAAAACAATAACAATTGAAACAGGGATTCAAAACTCGGGCTTGGGGCTGGTGCTGATTTTCACTTATTTTGGCGGCTTGGGAGGAATGGCCATCATTACTGCCTGGTGGGGAATATGGCATCTAATCTCTGGAATAACAATCGCAAGCCTCTGGAAATCAAAAATCTAAATCTGACTAGCAGCGCAGAATCACAATCAAATCAATGAAATCGAGCATGCCTCAAGCATCACACACAGGAATGATTATTAACTCCCAGCCTATCCGTAGACAGGCAGGTGCGAGATTCTCCCGAATCAAGTTCGGGACAGGCTATGTGACCGTTGAAAAATATAAATAAACACATGAAATATTTTATCAATTATATCCTTCGCCTGTTAGTTAAAATTGCACTTCACGGGTACTTTAAAAAAATCAGTGTCAAAGGAAAAGAAAATATTCCAGCAAACCGGCCTGTTATTTTGGTTGCAAATCATCAAAATGCATTGATAGATCCTCTACTGTTGGCTACACATACCAAACTCAACCCGCATTTCCTGACAAGAGCCTCCGTCTTCAAGAATTCCTTTGCGGCCAAAGCGCTGGATTACATCCGAATGCTACCAGTCTATCGGGTAAGAGATGGCTTCTCTACCATTCAGCAGAATCAACAGATTTTTGATAAAACATACGAAATCCTCAAGAAAAAAGGGACGGTGATCATTTTTGCCGAAGGCAGCCACAGCAACATTAGAAATTTACGTCCACTGAGCAAAGGATTCACCAGAATGGCTTTTGGCCTGAAAGAAAAATATCCTGAAACGGAGCCTGTAATATTGCCAGTGGCCCTGGATTATAGTGCGCATAAGCGCTCAGGCAGCATCGCAAGGATTACATTTGGCGCTCCCATTCCAGTGGACATGCCGCCTTCCAAATCTGGACAATTGACTAAATCAGTTCAGACAGCCCTCAAAGGATTGGCAGTGGAAATACCCGATGAAGGTTATGAAACCCATTTAGCAAATCTGATTGCAAATGATGTAGACGTAAGTTCGCGTGAAGATGTAAAGCTATTCTTGGCGACTGGCGAAGTTCCCAATCCAGTAGATACTGGTTCCGGTATCAAGAATAAGCTGATGAAAATATTCAATTTCCCCCTTGTTTTACTTTGGGAGCTAAAAAAACCAAGTGTAAAAGACCCTGTATTCTCCTCCACCTGGAAATTCTTAATTGGATTCACACTTGCACCTATTTGGTATTTGCTGCTATTCTGGCTAGCCTTGGATACCAGTGTTGGCACATGGGCATTGGCCTTTCTCCTTATGGCGTGGATTACGCTTATTGGCAATAAGAACCCACAGGAATAAAGTGAGACACATTTTTTAACTATTAACCACGCCCTTCGACGATGCTCAGGAACCATCCTTCGACCATGCTCAGGAACCATCCTTCGACCATGCTCGGGAGACGGATTTTTTTGGAATAAGGGAGAGAGGAAATGCGGCAGAAGCTGCATTTCCTCTCTCCCAATTCAAACCCCACACCCGGTGGCCCGGCAGGCTCGGGGCCAATTTAACCCTAGTTTATAGACGATGGTCCATCGACTTTTAGCTATTGTCACTGAAAGCCTTTGTGTCATCCTCCGCGTGCTCCGTGGTTAAAATTTTACCAAATAGCAACCTTCGAGGTTAGAAAAAAACTCAAAGGATAGTTTGCATTAACACAGCCCGAGATTACAAATCGCTTAAGATTTCTTAAATTAGACCCAAGAGCATAAACCCAAAATAGCTTATGATGAGTCAAGATTTTCTCCCGATCAACGGGACAGATTATGTAGAGTTCTATGTCGGCAATGCCAAACAATCCGCACTTTATTACCAATATGCCTTTGGCTATGAACTGATTGCTTATGCCGGTCCAGAAACAGGTCTAAAAGACCGTGCTTCCTATGTACTCAAGCAAGGAAAAATCAGATTAGTCCTCACTTCTCCACTTCATGACTCCGGACCAATTTCAGCCCATATTCACAAACATGGCGATGGGGTCAAAGTCATAGCGCTGTGGGTGGATGATGCGAAAAAAAGCTTGAAAGAAACCCTAAGCCGCGGAGCTGAACCTGCTGAAGACCTAAGTATCACGGCAGATAAGGATGGGGAAGTAAAAACTGCCAGCATCAAAACATACGGAGACACCATCCATACTTTCGTAGAACGGAGAAACTATAATGGTGTATTTCTGCCGGGCTATCAAGCCAGAAGCAGTTCTTACAAGTCCTCCCCTATTGGATTGATGCACATCGATCATTGTGTGGGCAATGTGGAATTGGGTCAAATGAATAAATGGGTAAACTTTTATGAATCGGTCATGGGCTTCAAGTTGTTGGTCACTTTTGATGATAAGGATATTTCCACCGAATATTCAGCCCTGATGTCCAAAGTCGTCTCCAATGGCAACGGCTACATCAAATTCCCTATTAATGAGCCTGCCGAAGGAAAGAAAAAATCCCAGATCGAAGAATATCTGGATTATTATAAAGGACCAGGTGTCCAGCATATTGCGATTGCAACTAACAACATCATCAATACGGTATCAGAACTCCGACTTAGGGGGGTGGAGTTTTTGGAAGTTCCCACCTCTTATTATGAAGACTTGTTGGACCGTGTAGGTAAAATAGATGAAGATCTACAGCCTCTGAAAGATTTAAATATATTAGTGGATCGGGATGAAGAGGGTTACTTGTTGCAAATATTTACTAAACCTGTTCAGGACCGACCGACTATTTTCTATGAAATAATTCAACGTAAAGGAGCAAAATCGTTTGGTAAAGGCAACTTCAAAGCCTTGTTTGAAGCCATTGAGCGGGAACAAGGATTACGGGGTAATTTATAAAATTAGCCGGCTCGGCGAGTCGGATTTTATTTCTGAAAACTTAAGATCAGCCGGGAAACCTGAAGTAGACAAAAAAGACAGCTTTAAAACAATTTCCTTCCCTGGATTTCTACATTATATTTTCCTGACAATCATCCGTTACACATGAATCGTCAAAATGTTGTAGTAGTCAGAAAATGGATAATCAGAAACCGAATTTTTCAATTTGATTTAAAACCCGTATTTTTTTTAAAACTTTTATAAAAATGAAGCCCATCATTAACATCATTAGCAATACGGTCAAAGGCGGAATATTTTTTCTTTTCCCCATTGTACTGATCATTATTTTTTTCGAGAAAATCCTGAAGATTCTTAATCCGGTCGCCACTGCGCTGAGCAAAAGTTTAGGGTTGGAAAACACGCACTTTAATGCTCCTTACTTCATTACAATCGTCATTATTGTGTTGTTCTGTTTTCTTGCCGGAACTGTAGCAAAACTAGGGGCAGGAAAACTAATGGTCGAGTGGATCGAAGATCATATTCTGACCATGTTTCCAGGTTATCAATTAATGAAAAACACGCTTCAGTCAAATGTAGGGTTAGAAACGGATAAGAGTTTCCCGGTTGTACTGGTGCCAATTGACGGGTGGATGATTGCATTTCATGTGGACACACTTCCAAATGGAGATGTAGTTACTTTTGTCCCCGGAGCCCCAAATACATGGGAGGGCAACGTGGTTATTTTTGAAAAAAGCAGAATAAAAACTTCCAATCTTACCCAGAAGGAAGCTGTACAAATTATCAGGAGGTTGGGCGTGGGAACTTCAGTCTTGTTTAATAAAGAGAAGTTGTAAGGTTTTAAGATGGAAAGTTTTAAAGTTGTAAGATTGAGAAGTTGGTAGGTTTTAAGGAAATTTATAAAAAAGTGGAAAGGCCGGTAAGTTTGTTCCAACCCCCTATCCCATATCCGGCTTTAATTTAAGATTTCAGGGCTACGCCCCTTGGAAACTTTACCAAATGATCTTTTTCTACGGAGAGGTCAGGGCGATACCCCTTAATTATCATCATTACCTAATTACTGTGACTGTATACTGCGTATTGTTGAGACTGTCACGTCCTGATTTATGTTGACACTTTTTTATTGTTTTCTTCTTCTTCTTCTTCTTCGGCCATCTAACCTGCTCGACAGGTGATCCAACTAATATCGGTCATGCCCACGGCATTCTTGTGACTTTTTGAATTCCATTTACCAGACATTAAAATGTCCGG
>Ga0307414_10000285_pt1 | contig 29693 bp, 23 predicted proteins | sample DK1Ometagenome_FD_203804 | JGI IMG/M metagenome (GOLD analysis project Ga0307414, IMG submission 203804) | Maize rhizosphere microbial communities from greenhouse at UC Davis, California, United States - DK15-O-3 | ecosystem: Host-associated > Plants > Roots > Rhizosphere > Soil | place: USA... | reverse complement strand
CGAAACGAAGATCGCAGCAGCAACCAGCATGGTGGCAACTGAGGTTCCAACTCCCCATGTGGGGCCGAGGTAGGCGCCGACGGCGAGCAACAGTGAGAGGGAAAACAGACCAGCAAGCACCCACCAGACGACGGGCACAGTGAGCCGCTCGCGGAACAGCATGGAGGTAACTTACGTGGCGAAGATGGATCCTGCCCGCCGCGCCGGTGGTCTGCATCCCGGCACTAAGATGCGATCACGGAGCGGCATTGCGTATTGCGGACCGCCGGAGATGAAAGGGCTGAGCCGATGGGACCCACGCAGAAACTGCTCTGGAAGCTCTATGTCGGAGTGATCGGAGCGGTGACCACTATCGCGGCCCAGCGGTTGCTGAAGGCAGGCTGGAAGCTTGTGACCGGTAACGAGCCACCGTCACCGACGGATCCTGATACCCCGGTGATTACGGCGGTGAGCTGGGCCATGGCGAGCGCAGTAGGCGTGGCTGTCACCCAGCTGCTCACTCAGCGGATGGCGGCCCGGCACTGGGAGAAGGAAATCGGTAATGAATCCCCAGAGGGTGGCAAGATCAAAGTAAAGATCTAAGTTCGGGCCCACGTCCGTCCGAACTACCACCTCGCGACCCGTTCGGGGCCGCGAGGTGGTGTTCTGTCCGAACTGACTGCCCCCAATCAGCCCGGTACATCGAGTGCACCTGCCGAGGTCGCTACCCCGCTACACAGCAGCCGACCGCCCAGAAGACGGGTCCCTACTAGATACGCGTTCGGTGGCTCAAGCCTAAGTGATCATGCAGCTGTCAGCTAGTGTCGTGCCGTCGTTCGGTTTGAGGGCTGCTCGCGCCATACCACGCTCGCGGCTTCAGAGCCTCTTGATACCGAGGTCATCCGGCGCAGTCGAAGCAGTAAGCCTCTCCATGCGGACCTATCTCAGCGATCTGGCTGCGGTGCCGTACCAGAAAACAGCTGGCACAGGTGAATTCGTCGGACTGACGTGGCAGTACCCGGACGGTCAGTTCTTCATGGGAAAGGTCTGCGCCAGGAAGCTCGAATGCTTCCGCCGCCTCGGCCTCGTCTTCGTCTACCTTTCCGGAGTTCTTATCGTTACGGCGAGTCTTCAGCTCTTCGATGCTGTCTTCGTTCAGTTCTTCTTCGGTCTTGCGAGGGGCGTCGTAATCGGTCGCCATCTTTGCCTTCCCGGGCTCGAAAGCCCAGATCATGATCTGATTCGTGCGCAGTCATATCACACCAATCAACCGATATGCGTGCTATGTGTGCTCGCGCCCGCTATAACGCAGTCACGTGTCTAAAATTCCCGCTTCAGAGCGGATTTTGACCGGTCTGCTGCGGCCCGTCCGCGACGCCGAGATAACCCGAAAAGGAACCCCAAAAAGATCGCTTACTCGGCGGCCTCGCAGAGGGCTGGACGACCGGGCTGTCGGAGGTTCGGACAGCAGCCCAGCCGGCATTCATACCAGCCGACGGTCGCGGCTCCCACCACTGACTTCTCCGGCTTCTCCCCACGCGCTGCGGCCGCACGTTCCAGCATCAGGTCAACCAACCCACCCACGAATGCTGGATGATCGCCGGCGGTAGCCGCCCGGGCGAAGGCTATGCCGCACTCTGCGGCAGTCGCCGCCGCCTCGGTATCCAGGTCAAAGACGACCTCCATGTGGTCGGATATGAAGCCAATCGGTACCACAACGACGGCCGGTACGCCCTGCTCGGCGAGCTGGCGCAGGTGATCGTTGACATCAGGCTCAAGCCAAGGCTGGCTGGTGGGCCCGGACCGCGAACAGTAAACGAGGTCGCTGGCGTACCCGCGGCCGCGCTGCTGGCCAACACGATTCGTCACCTCCGCTGCAACGACTGTGTGCCAGTCGACGTATGCCCCAGTACGGCTCCGAGGTGCTGGTCCTGCGGTTTCTGCCATGGTGGCCGGGATCGAATGAGTCACAAATACCAGACGTGCGTCGTCGGCCTTCTCAGCGAGGGTCTCAAGCGCCTTGAGGGATGCGTCCACCGAAGCTTCGACGAAACCCGGGTGGTTGGCATAGTGCCTAATCCGGTCGACCTGAAGGTGCGTACCCCAAGCGGCGTCGAACAAGTTCTCTCGATACTGCCGACACGAAGAGTAGGACGGATAGGCGCTCGTCATGACGGCAAGCACCCTGCGATGCCCATCCCGCTCGATCGCGGGCAGTTCCTCACTCAGGTAGGGGTTCCAGTTCCGGTTTCCCCAGTACAGCGGGAGCTTGATGTCGCGACCACGCAACTCATCCTTCAATGCAGCCAGGAGCCTGCGACACTGATCGTTGATGGGACTCCTGCCGCCGAACAGCAGGTAGTGCTGGCTGACCTCGGCCAACCGTTCTGTGGGAATGCCACGACCACGGGTGACGTTCTCCAGGAACGGCATCAGGTCCTCCGGACCTTCGGGACCGCCGAAGGACACCAGTAGAACAGCCTCATACGGCGCGAGTGCTTGGCCGAGCTGGCTGGCCGATGTGTCGTCAGAGATTGCCGAGTGATCACCCACAGGCGTGATCTTTGCGTACGAGGAGGAGATCCATGACCGCGGGGGTCGCGGGGATTCAAGGGGGCCGTCCCCCTTGCGAATAAACACGCAGCCGTATCGGGAAGTGCTGTCAGATCGTCGCGCAGTGGCCTTCAGCCTTACCGGCTTCATAGCACGGCTGCCACTGTCGATGACGGGCATGGGGATCGTGCTGCTGGTGTCGCTAACCACAGGCTCGTTCGGGCTTGCCGGATCTCTCACCGCCGCGGCCACGGTAACCGGAGCCATCGTGGCGCCGCTATGGGGCCGCGCGACCGACCGGGTCGGCCAGGCTCACGTCTTGCTTCTCACGGTCCTGATCAACGTGCTCAGCGTGGCGCTCCTGGTTTCGGCAATAGAGCTTGGCTGGCCGCTGCCAGTGAGCTTTGCCGCCGCCGTCGGCATCGGAATCGGTTTCAGCCTCGCCGGATCGTCAGTTCGGGCGCGATGGACATATCGGTTGAACGGCTCGCCCTGGCTACACACCGCATACGCCATTGAGGCCATGTTGGACGAGGTCGTGTTCATCATCGGACCCGTCCTGGTCACCTTCCTCGCCACCGCACTGCATCCGGCGCTGGGGGTCAGCGTCAGCGCAGTTATCGGCCTTATCGGTGCCGCAGCGCTGGCCGCTCAGCGCAGCACCGAGCCGCCGATCCGATCGACCTCCGACGACCATGAGGGATGGACCCGGATGCCGTGGCGCGTTTTGCTGCCTGTGGCCATCGCCTGCACTGCTCTCGGCATGATCTTTGGTGGCATGGAGGTCAATATCGTCGCATTTGCGAAGGAGGCTGGCGTGCTTCCGTACGCCGGCCTGATCTTGATCGCTTGGTCATTCGGGTCGCTCCTTGCAGGCGCGATCACGGGAGCGATCACGTGGCATGCTTCGCCGGCTCGGCGCTTCCGGGTAGGCGCTACGCTGCTCGCCTTGTCGCTGCTGCCGCTTCCCTTCATCACTCATCCGGTCGGCGTTGCCATGCTGCTGATCCTCAGTGGCATGGCTATAGCCCCAACTCTGATTGCATCCGTTGGGGTCACCCAGTCAGCCGTGGACCAGAGCCGGCTGACCGAGGCACTTGCGTGGAGTTCCACTGGTCTGGCCGGTGGTGTCGCGATCGGTGCTGCTGTCGTCGGCCATGTGATCGATGGCTGGGGAGCACAAGCAGGCTTTGTCGCCGTCGTTATTGCCGGGTTGTTGCTGACGCTGAGCGCGCTGCTGGTACGTGGGCCTCAGCGGAGCCTCGAGCCAGCTCCAGACGAACTCTCCACGACAGCGGCTAGTTCAGAGTCGACAGATACTCGTGCAGCTGACTCATCGCATCCCCGGGTCTGAAACCGGAGCTGATGATCTTGTCCAGACTGAGCATGCTGTGCCGGGGACGAGGAGCGAGTGCCTTACCCGCCGCGTACTCCGCGGTTGTCACACTCTGCACCGAGGCGGGGTCGCGGCCGCGGGCGGCGAATACCGCCCGCGCAATGCGGGCCCAGGTCATAGGCTCGCCGTTGTTGCTGACGTTGTAAGTGCCGTAGGGTGCTTCGACTTGGAGCAAATGGATGATCGCTCGGCTGAGTTCACTCGTGAACGTGAGTCGGCCGAATTGATCATCGACGACGTCAGGGCTGCTGCCGCGATCGGCAAGTGAAGCCATAGTGCGAACGAAGTTGTAGCCCCCGCCGATCACCCAGCTGGTCCGCAGCACGTAGTGCGCGGGCAAAGTTTGGACCAGTGCGTCACCGGCTGCTTTGGTTTGCCCATACACACCCAACGGTGAGAACGGCTCATTCTCGGTATGCAGCGGCTCGGTGCCGTCGAAGACGTAATCGGACGAAATGTGCACCAATGTCAAGCGATGCTTCCGCGCCGCCTCAACCAGAGCGCCAACGCCACCGACATTGACCGCCCACGCCTCCCGCCGGCCCTCCGCAGTCTCAGCTGCATCGACCTTGGTGTAGCCAGCTGCGTTGATCACGACGCGGTATGGGGTGAAGTCAAAACTCTTGATCGACTCCGGACTCGCAAGATCCAGCGTGTCACGGGTCATCGAGACCGCTGCCGGAACAACTTTGCTCAACGCCCGACCAAGCTGACCACGCGCGCCGATGATCAAGATCTTCTTCGGTTCCACAGGCGTCACGTCGGCGAGTCGCGGATGCGCCTTGTCGGCATCGGAGAGTTCGGCCTGCTCGAGTGGGATGGGCCAGTTGATGGCCAGTGTCTCGTCGGCGAGGTTCACGAAGATATAGGACTCCCTGGCTGCTGGCTTCCAATGATCATTGACTAGATAGGAGTATGCCGTCTGCCCGGTCAGCGTTTGATAAGCATTCCCCACGCCACGTGGGACAAAGACCGCAGTCTCTGGGCCCATCTCCACGGTGAAACAGCGACCAAAGCCATCGCCGGTACGCAGGTCGACCCATGCGCCGAAGATGCGCCCCGATGCCAGTGACACCAACTTGTCCCACGGCTCGGCGTGAATGCCGCGGATTGCGCCGACCCGGTCGTTGAAGGAGATGTTGTTCTGTACTGGCGCGAAATCTGGCAGGCCAAGCTCCATCATCTTTTCCCGTTGCCAGTTCTCCTTGAACCAGCCGCGATTGTCGGCTCGGACATCCAAGGAGATCAGCAGCAGACCTGGGATGGAAGTCTGACTGATTGCCAGTTCGGCCATCGCTCACTGGCCCTGGCGGGCGTACGCTGCCTCAGTCTGAGCCTTCTGTGGCCGCCACCACGCGTCATTGGCCTGATACCACGCGATGGTGGCCGCCAGACCAGCCTGGAAGTCGGAAAAGATCGGCTGCCAGCCCAGTTCCATCCTGATCTTGGTCGAGTCGATCGCATAGCGTCGATCGTGCCCGGCGCGGTCGCTGACTTCATCGTAGGCATCATGCGGCTGCCCGAGTAACTCCAAGATCGCTTCGACGACCTGCTTGTTGTTGCGCTCGCCATCGGCGCCGATCAGGTACGTCTCGCCGATCTTGCCTTCGGTTGTGATCAACAGCACGGCGGAGCTGTGATCGTCGACATGGATCCAATCCCGGACGTTGAGCCCCGCCCCGTATAGCTTCGGCCGGCCGCCCTCCAAGATGTTGGTGATCTGCCGGGGGATGAACTTCTCAACGTGCTGATAAGGCCCGTAGTTGTTGGAGCAGTTGCTGAGCGTGGCCTGCACGTCGAAGGAGCGCACCCAAGCGCGTACCAGGTGATCCGACCCTGCTTTGGTCGCCGAGTATGGACTGGACGGGTTATAGGGACTTGTCTCGCTGAATCGCTCCAGATCGTCGAGCTCAAGGTCGCCGTAGACCTCGTCGGTGGAGATGTGGTGGTATCGGGTGCCGTATCTGCGCACGGCCTCCAGCACCGTGTACGTGCCGACCAGGTTCGTGGTGATGAACACCGACGGGTCACGTAGTGAGTTGTCATTGTGAGACTCGGCGGCGAAGTGCACCACTAAGTCATGGTTGCGCACCAATTCGTGCACCAGGCTCGCATTGCAGATGTCGCCCCGAACGAACCTGAAGCGATTCTCGGGCAAGCCTTCTAGAGACTGCCGATTTCCGGCATACGTGAGCTTGTCCAGCACGGTAACGGATGAGTCCGTGTGGTTCAGGAGATAGCGAACGAAGTTGGATCCGATGAATCCTGCCCCGCCAGTCACCAGATATTTCGTCATGCGTGACATCCTAAGGAGGCGCCGCTCGTGCACTAGGGCCGTGTCCAGAAGCTCGTTCTGCGAGACTGAGGGCCATGCGAGGCATCATTCTCGCCGGCGGCTCTGGCACCAGATTGCATCCAGTAACGCTTGGTGTGAGCAAGCAGCTGGTTCCGGTCTATGACAAGCCGATGATCTACTATCCGCTGTCGACGTTGATCTTCGCCGGGATTCGCAATGTGCTTGTGATCACGACGCCGCACGATGCGTCCGCCTTCCAACGCTTGTTGGGAGATGGCTCGCAGTTCGGCATCTCGATCAGCTACGCCGAGCAGCCTTCGCCGGACGGCCTTGCCCAAGCTTTCATGATCGGCGCCGAGTTCATCGGTTCGGCGAAGGTGGCTCTGGTACTCGGAGACAACATCTTTTATGGGCCAGGCCTGGGGACCCAGTTGCAACGCTTCACCGACGTAGCAGGCGGGGCTGTTTTCGCATACTGGGTGGCAGAGCCTCAGGCGTATGGGGTGGTGGAATTCGACGCCGAGGGTCGGGCAATCTCACTGGAGGAGAAGCCTGCTCACCCAAGATCGAACTACGCCGTTCCTGGCCTGTACTTCTACGACAACGACGTGATCGAGATCGCTGCACAACTGCAGCCGTCAGCCAGGGGCGAGTATGAGATCACTGACGTGAACCGGCACTATCTCGCAGCGGGAAGGCTGTCGGTAGGTGTTCTTCCCCGGGGTACTGCGTGGTTGGACACTGGGACCTTCGAATCGATGAACGATGCCAGCAACTTCGTCCGCACCATCGAGGCTCGGCAGGGACTCAAAATAGGCGCGCCGGAGGAGGCGGCCTGGCGGCAAGGCTTTCTGACCGATGACGAACTCGAGCGACGCGCGAACGCTCTCCTGAAGTCTGGTTACGGCGCCTACCTTGCCGACATCCTGCAGCGCCAGCGGCAAGGCGCCCTGAAACGTGGGCCGATGGCACCGGCTGATGCCCGCACTCAGTTCGTCTCTCCGCACAAGGTCACGTCTGAAGGGTGATTCCCGCGAATCGACGAGACTCGTGATTTGTGCGGAGAAACGGTTCCTCGTCGAGGCCAGATTTCAGCGGCGGCCGCGGCGCGCCCTCAGATAGTCGGCGACCACATACTCACCGAGCCGAGAGATGTCCGGCGTGAATACCCGACCGCCGGCGCGGCGGGCGAGGGCGTCGACGAAGCGCGCCAGCCCGGGGTCTTCACCCAGCATGAAGGTGTTGATCGTCGCCCCGTATCGGGTGAGTTCATCCACTTCGGCGATCGTGGCTCGGATGGTCTCTGAGGTCGGCGGCCACTGGAAGTACGCCTCTCCACCGCCGGTGAGATGTGCTGTCGGCTCACCGTCGGTCACGACGAGCACCACTGGCTCGGCGTCCGGGTGTCGTCGAACATGGCGCAAGGCAAGCAGCAACGCGTGCTGCAGATTGGTGCCTTGCACCCACTCCGGCTCCGCCTCGGCCAACTGCACCGGTGTCAGCCGACGAGCAAGCCGGTTGAAGCCGATGACCTGTAGCGCATCTTGCCGAAACCGGGTCTCGATGAGGTGGTTGAGCGCCAGCGCAGTTTGCTTCATGGGTCCCCAGCGCCCGTCATGCACCATGGAGAACGAGAGATCAACACACAGCGCCACGGCCGCGCCAATCCGGCGCTCGGTCTCGGTAACTTCGAAATCACCGACCTCCAAGGCGACACCGCTACGGCCTAACCCAGACCTGCGTAGGGCATTGGACACCGTGCGCGGAGCGTCAATCGGCAGCTCATCGCCAAATACCCAGGTGCGGGTCAGGCCGGTGGGCTCATCAGCCGCGCCAGTCTGATGATCATCGTGATCGCCCTGTCCTGATGCGTCGAGCTGGGCGAACACCCGCCGCAGTGCAGTCTGTCCGAGGCGCCGTACGGCACGAGGCGTCAACCGAAGTCCATCGTCGCCTCGCGTCAGATAACCCTGCTGCTCCAGCTCTCGCTCCAGCTCTCGGAGCGCCTGAATGTCGCTCACAGCCTCACGGCCAAGATGCTTGGCGAGCAAGTCGACGTCTACATCGTCCAGTGTCGAAACCTGATCACCTTGCGACAGCTGGTCCTCTAGCTGCTCGAGATCAGCAAGATCGGCAACCGCTTCCACCGCAGCGCTATAGCCGAGCGGCTCACCATCGGGACGCATATTTGCGGGCAGATTCCGATCAAGCTGGGGTCGCAACGCGCGTAGATTGTCGGCGAGCTGGGCCATCTCAGCAGCAAGATCGGCATCGGCCAGGACATGGCTCATCAGCTGACCAAGCTGCTCGCGCTGCTCAGGGCTGAGCGAAGCCATCAGCCGCATGCTGGCCGCCTCCCGGCGCGCGAGCGCGTCGATCAACTCCTCGATTGTCTCCGGCTGCTCGGGAAAGAACTCGCCATGGCGCTCCATGAACTCAGCAAACTGGTCGGTCGTGTCCTCCTGCCGCGCGTGGGCGGCCAGCAGCGCATTGAGATCGGCCAACATGTCCTTGACCCGTTGCATGGCTTCAGGATCCGGCGACTCAAGTGCCTGCTTGATGCCCGCGAACTGAGCGTCCAGCACTTCGCGCTGCAGCATGTTCTTGATCGCCTCGAAGATCTCGCGCGCTTCTTCAGATTGCCACGCGTAGTGATCAAGAGCGCGCACCGCGCCGGCAGCATCATCGGGCACCGTGTCCAGTTCCAGCTCAGCCAGTCGGGCATCAGCTGAGTCGGTAGCTGCCAAAGTCTCGCGTTCCGCGGCGAGCGCCTGATCCAGAGCTGCTCGAACTTGATCGAGTACGCCCCCGAGCTCGCCGCGGCGCCGCGCCTGCGCACGAAGCTTCCTGACCTTCTCGGCCAGCCGGTCCAGGCCGCCACGACCATCGATTCCGCGGCGCATCAGATCCCTCAGTGCGTCGCGTACGGTGCCAGCCGACAGTACATCCTGGCCAATCCGGTCGATGGCCTCACGTACGTCGAACGGTGGCTTCAGCGGATCGGGGCCGCCGCGCCAAGCTCCGTAGCGGAAACGGTGGTGTGCTCGGTCAGGTCGAGCTTCGTCGCCGCGGTCGTGATCGCTGCTATCGAAATCCATGATCACGTCCTGTCAGGCTGCTCCGTAGATCGCGCGCCCATTGACGATCTCCTTCTCGATCCTGCGGGTGAGATGCAAACCCTCCAGAGCGAACTCGGCGGCGGCCGCAACCTGTCCGCGACCGGCCGCATCGTCGTACCCAAGCCGGTTCAGCACCTTGAACAATCCCGGCACCGCACCCAGTTGGCTCAGCAGGTCCGAGGCGGGAACCAAGTCGCCGGTTTCCACTACTCCGCCCTGGGCAAAGACCTGGGTAAAGCCAGACAGGTCTAGCCCGGATAGCCGATCGCGGAACGTCGCCGCGGTGGCAAGCCGCAGCAGATGCTCCAAGATCGCCTGCTCTCTGCCCTCCTCCCCCATCTCAAACTCGATCTTTCCAAGCAGCGTAGGCAGCACTACGGCAAGATCACCGATCCGCGCCACCGCCGTATCATGATCACGGGTACGCGCCGTCCGACGTAGCGCGGAAGCTGCGACGCCCTCAGCAGCAGCGATCGCGAAGCGAGCCGAGACGCCGGAACGCTGATCAATAGAGCTAGATTCCCTGAGGTTCTGGGTCAGCCGAGCCAACACCTCGAGCAGATGATCACCAACTTCTGCAACGAGCGTGGCTTCCTGGCGGATCAAGATCACTTCATCGGCGAGATCGGTGAGGTAATGGGTACGCAGCTCAGCGCCGAAGCGGTCTTTCAGCGGGGTAATGATGCGGCCCCGGTTGGTGTAGTCCTCTGGATTTGCCGTGGCGATCAGGAAGATATCCAGCGGCAGCCGCAGTGAGTAGCCGCGCACCTGGATGTCACGCTCCTCCAAGACATTGAACAGGGCAACCTGAATCCGTTCGGCCAGATCTGGCAGCTCGTTGAGACCGAAGACGCCTCGATTGGTACGCGGCACGAGCCCGTAGTGCACGGTCTCCGGATCGCCCAGCGTGCGCCCTTGAGCGACCTTCACCGGATCAACGTCGCCGATCAGGTCACCAACCGAGGTGTCTGGTGTGGCCAGTTTCTCGGTATAGCGTTCGTCGCGATGCCGCCACTCGATCGGCAGCTCATCTCCCATCTCCACAGCCAGCCCGCGACAGCGGAGGCACACCGGCGCGTACGGGTCATCGTGGATCTCGCAGCCGGCGACTTTCGGGCTCCATTCATCAAGCAGTCCGGCCACCGTGCGCATCAGCCGGGTCTTGCCCTGGCCGCGTTCACCCAGCAGCACCAGATCATGGCCAGCCAGTACCGCGCTCTCCAGCTCCGGCAGCACTGTGTCATCGAAGCCGACAATGCCCGGAAAGGCAGCGGTTTCAGAGCGAAGTCGCTGCAGCAAGTTGTCCCGAAGCTCAGCCTTGATACGACGACTCAGATATCCGGATGCCCTTAGCTCGCCACGGGTGGCTGGCTTGGCCTGCTGAGGCTCGCGCATGGACTGACAGTACGACCCCAGGCAAACCTCCTTGCTGCCGTCTTGGCTTAGCTGAGCAGCCGGCCGAGTTGCTCCGCGATTTCGTGCCAGAGGCAGAGTAAGTTGACTGGGAACACACGCCGCACGAGGAGCCGCGCGACTAATGCGCACCGCACGACTGGTGGGACTCAGCCCGGATGGGAAGTCCTTAATCGTGGTCACCGAGAGCGGCGAGGAATTGATCATCGAGGCGGACGAAAGACTCCGGGCAGCGGTACGGGGTGACCGGCCGCGGCTCGGACAACTGGAGATCGAGATGCAAACCTCCCTCACACCCCGTGATATTCAGGCGCGCATCCGGGCCGGCGAGAGCCTCGAAGACGTAGCCCGGATCGCAGGCCTTCCGATGGATCGTGTTGAGCGCTTCGCTACGCCGGTCCTTGCCGAGCGCGACCATGTGGCGTCAATGGCCATGTCGTCGTCAGTTCGCCGCCGCAGTGAGCCGTCCGGCCACCGCAGTTTGCGTATCACGGTCACCGAGTGGCTTTTGGGGCACCGAGTCAACATCGACGACATCACATGGGACTCTCATCGCTTGGACGACGGCCGCTGGGCCATCACAGCCAATTACCGGCTGGATGAGGAGAACCGTCATGCAATCTTTATCTACGACCTTCGCGGACGGTTCTCCGTGGCAGGCAACGATGAGGCGCGGTGGCTGCTCGGCGACCAGACCTCGGCCAGGGGACTCCACGCCAAGGGGTCACAGCGCGGCCGCCCTTGGCTGGTCGAGGCTGCCCCGAGCGAGGGTGACACTGAGCCAACGGTCAACCTGAGCGACCGGCTTCCGGGCACACATGAGGTTCAGCAGGCGCCGAACGACATACCGAGTGGTGAAGTCACGGCCGCGGACGAGGCCGATGAGCCAACTGTCCCGGTCTCCCCAATGCTCCGCCCAGTCACGGACTCTCCCAGCCCATCGCAACCAGGCGATGACGTCGTCGATGTGTCGCCGATGGGAACGCTCTACGAGATGCTGGGCGAGGACGGCTACACCGAGGATTCACCACGGGTGTACGCGGGGCTGAGCGACGCCACCGCGGTGCCTGATACCGAGACCGCGACCGATGGCGGCTGGGAGCCGGCGATCGTCATCAACTATCCGGTCGAGCCGAGCGTTCATGATGACATGGCCCTCGATGTGCCCGAATCGGTGGAATCATCGCGGCACAGCGGCGGCACCACGGAGGAAGAGTTGCCAGGCACTGACGAGCCTGGGCCACCTGACCCCACGGTGCAGTTGGATGACCGCGCCGACGAGGCCCACGAGTTCGAGATCGAGGCGCTGGCTCATCCGGACACGCCGTCGCAGCGGAAGGGCGTGAAACGCAAGCGAGCCTCCGTGCCGAGCTGGGACGAGATCATGTTCGGCGGGCCCAAACGTCAAAGCTAGTGCGTGCCGCTGTATCAGCACCGGCCAAGTTGCAGTCCGGCGAGTCCGCCGAGAAAGGCCGAGCGGCCCGTCGTACGACACCCCGATCTGTTGACGGCGACTGGTCGCCAGCGGCGAACCGGCCCCATCCCGTCGCGGTACTGACACCCAGGCGGCGTCGCGAGTGCAGGATCTGGTCCCGATCCGCTATCGGCGGATGCTGGTCTCGCCATTTACCTTCTACCGTGGGGCGGCGGCCGTCATGGCGGCCGATCTGGCCACGACTCCGGTGTCGGGCATCGTCGTGCAGGCCAACGGGGATGCCCACATCTCCAACTTCGGCGGATTTGCAGCTCCGGACCGCCGACTTGTCTTCGGCCCAAATGACTTCGACGAGACGCTGCCCGGACCGGGGAGTGGGACGTCAAGCGGATGGCGGCCAATGTCGAGATCGCGGGCCGCGACATTGGGCTTCCGGCCAAGCGCCGGAACCGGCTGGTGACCGCCTGCATGCAGGAGTACCGCGAGGGGATGGCGGGATTCGCCGCCGCGAGCCACCTCGACGTCTGGTATGACCGGTTGACCGCGAGTGAGCTGGTCGAGCGATTCGGCGGGAGGCTGGGCCAAAAGGACCGAATTGTGTTTTCAGAGCCGTTCGCCAAGGCCCGGCGGAAGACGAGCTTACGCGCGTTGACGAAGCTGACCGAGCGGGTTCACGGCGAGGTACGTTTCCGTAGCGTCCCGCCGCTGCTGGTCCCGCAGCGCAACGTTTCGAGGACGCTCACCCGCAGGATCAAAAGGAGTGAGCGGAGGAACTCAGCCGCGAGTATGCCGAGAGCGGCGTACGCGGACCAGAATGAGCTTGACCATCAGCAACTGGCGGAGGCAGCCGCCGCGGGTGAGGTCCCCACTGAGATCGGCATCTGAATGTGGCTGTACATCCACCGCTTGTTGTCCAGCCTCAGGGATCGGTTCCGGTGACAACAGGGCGATCCGGGTCACCGATCCAGTCGCTCCATGAGCCCGGATAGATTGCCGCCCTCACTCCCGCCGCCTCCAGGGCCAATAGGCCCTGCGCGGCAGTGACCCCCGAGCCGCAATAGAGCACGGCGCCCTCGATACCGCCTGCTGCGGCGTACTGTGCTGCGATCTCGGCTGGCGGCAGAAACCGGCCAGCGGCATCGAGGCTGGCCGTGGCGGGCAGATTGATCGCTCCCGGAATATGGCCGGCAACCGCATCGATTGGCTCCTTCTCACCCGAATACCGCTCAGGAGCCCGTACGTCGACCAGCATCGGAGCATCGGGCCTTCCCAGCGTGGAAGCGATCTGAGCCGCATTCAGTTGCGCGCGTTGGCCGGGACGGGCGACGAAGTCGCCCCGCGCTGGCGGCCGCTCGGAGCCCCCGGACACCGTTGGCAAGCCTGCGGCGATCCAGGCAGCCAGGCCACCATTAAGGACCCTGACCTTGTGATGGCCCGCGTCAGTCAGCAGCCACCATAGGCGCGAAGCAGCCTGGGAGGTCGCAGCGTCATAAGCCACGACCAAGGAGCCCTCGCGTACGCCGAGGTCTCGCATCGCCTCCTCGAAAACGGCAACCGGTGGGAGCGGGTGGCGGCCACCGGCGCCTGGCGGCGCCGATAGGCGTGTCTCCAGATCCACCCACACCGCGCCTGGAATGTGGCACGCCTCGAAGTCCGACTTGCCAGGCGGTCCGCCAAGAGTCCAGCGCACATCGGCGACGATTGGCGGCTGGTCCGATCCGAGCAACTCGGCCAGCTCGGCCGGAGAGAACAGCACAGACTCAGGGCTCATCGTCGGCTGCTCCAAACTCTCCAAGTGGAAGCGGTTCTGAGAAGCTAGCCCGTGCCACCGCTCGCGTCACCCGGCGACGGTGATGCCGGCGGCACAGCACTTCGTAGGCGATCTCCTGCACCATGTCACCGCCTGCTCCATCAGGAACTGGGAGCGTGTCGCCGACGACGACCTGATCACCCACTAGCACCATCTCACCGTTCACCGTGCGAGCGTTGTGAGTCGCCCGCTCGCCGCACCAGCAGAGAGCCCGTACCGGAAGAATCTCGATGCAGTCACACAGCTCAACTAGCCGCCGAGAGCCGGCAAACAGCCGAGTCTGGAAGTCGGTGAGCAAGCCGATAGCAAAGACGTCGATCTGCAGCTCGTCGACGATACGGGCCAACTGATCAATCTGGTCAGCTAAGTAGAACTGTGTCTCATCGCACACCAAGTAGTCGATCCGTTGCCCGCCGGTCAGCTGGGCGACGACATAGTCCCAGAAATCGAATTCCCAGGTGACCTCGATTGCCGGCCGAGCCAGGCCGAGGCGTGAAGAGATCGTCGATTTCCCAGCGCGATCATGACTGGTGAACAGCCGACCCTTTCGTCCGGCGGCTGATTGGGTGTATTCCAACTGCAATGCCAAGGTCGACTTGCCACTGTCCATCGGCCCGGTGAAGTAGCTCAGCTCAGCCATGCTGTGCTCAGGCCACGATGAGCGGCACCAGCATCTCGGCTGGCGTCAGCGATCCATGCATGCCGATCAGGGTGAACTCGCGTGGGAATGCCCTCGTCATGACCGCCCAATCTCCACGAAGCGCGACCAACACATGTCCCCAGCGGTCTCGGAGTTGATCATCCGTGGCGGCGAACCAGCCTTCGTCGATCGCTTCGTCTCGAGTCCGTACCCAAGCCAGCTCTGCAAGCCGCGCCCGCCATCTGTCCGCTACTCGATCGGACGGCTCATGATCAACATAGAGCTGACGGAAACGGCCCTCGCCGGCAATCGCCGAGACGCCAGCCACCAGGGCTGGATCATCCTCGGCCACGATTCGCTGATCGGCCGGGATGTCGATCATGCCGTGGTCACCAGTGATGATCACTGTCACCTCGGGAGGCAGCGCAGCGCGCAGTCGCTCGCACATGGCGTCGATTCGAGCCAGTTGTTCGAGCCAGGTGGCCGACTGACAACCGTGCACATGCCCGCAATGATCAAGTTCTCGCTCGTAGGCGTACACCACACTGCGATGACCGCGTAATGCAGCCTCAGCGATCAACGCGATTCGCAGGTCCTCGGCACTGTCGTCGGCGAACGGAACGAAGGCCGCACCACGCAGAGCAGCTTCGGTAAGCCCGGTGCCACGAAATCGTGATAAGGCAACCGTGGTTACCGCGATACCGGTTTCGGCAGCGCGCTCGAAGAAAGTGGGTTTGGATTGATACACCGTCGGTACCGGGTCGGTTTCCCATGTCAAAGCGTTCAAGATCGCCCCGGTCGCCGGTACCCGAGAGGTGTAACCGACCAGCCCGTGCTGGCCAGGCGGCAGACCCGTGCCCAGACTCGCCAGGCTCGTCACGGTGGTACTCGGTACCGCAGACGTAATCGGCTGCGCACCGCCGAGCAACGAGGCAAGGTACGGCGCTTCCCGTACGGCGCGGCGGAGCAGGTTCCAGCCGAGTCCGTCGATCAGGACGACGACATAACGCGCTGATTGTGGCAGCCGGAAGGCATCCTCGGCGAAACCTGACACTCCTAAATGCGCACCGATGCTCGGCAGCAGCTCACCCAACGTTGTGGACTGGTACGCCGGAATGACCATCCCGGGCAGTGACTGGCTCGCCGACTGTGGTGGCGATGAGCTCCCCATCAAGGGTGAGCTCATACTGCCGCCGCTCGCTGTAGCGAGCTGGCAAACCGCACCAGGCGGATGACGCGATCAGGGCCGTCAGCTGCCGCGCTCATCCGGACAGTGAGGTCGTCACCGACGAGAGTTCCGGTGTATCCGTGGTCAGCCTCACACTGCGGATCAGTGCATGTCGCCAGCTCAAGGTCGATGCGGCGTACCGCTCCCCAACCCACCGTCAGCCAGGTTTCGAAGACATCGTCCGAGCCCGCCTGGTAAGCCTCCGGCTGGTTAACGACACGCGTCAGCGCAACCGTGTTGATCTTGTTCAGCGCCACCGACTCGGTCGAGGAGGCTGCGTAGATGCCAGGCGTCGGCGGCTCGGCAGGCTGATCATCGGTATGTCCGATCACCAGCCGGCTCGGGGTCAGCGCAAGCACGGTGACGTGGCGATGAATCTCGTCGCGGTTGAAGGTCGGCTCATGGTGCACCACGAAATCCACCAGCTCCTCGTCGCCAAGGGCGAGCATGATCGCGTCCTCGACGAACTCGGGGAAGTATCCGCAGGCATCAATTTCCGCGCGCAGATCTTTCCTGGTGGAGCCAATCCTCATGTCGATCATCCTGCCACGCAGCACCGAGAACTGCGCTCACCAGCGACTGTTTGCATCGGGACCCGCAGATCAACCGCTAGAGGACCCGAGCCAACGGATCACGTTGATCTGCCGTAGGCGCGATGAACACCCGAGCACCGAGGACCGCGATGGAGTTGACTGAGACCACACAGGGCCGGAGCATCACCGACGCCAACTGCGGAATTGCGTCAGATAGTTGTGCCACCCGATGTAGCAAGTCCTCGATTCCTGCAATATCGACTCCCGGTGCTCCGTGACGTCCGAACAGCGTCGGGGCGGCCTTGAGGTCCCGAACCATCTCCGCAGCATCGACTGTTGTCAAGGGCGGCACCCGGTAGACGACGTCGCCGAGCAGCTCGCTCGGGATCCCGTCCAGGCCGAGCGAGATGATCGGGCCGAAAGCGGCGTCCTCGCGACCGGTGATGATCAGTGCCACGCCGGGCGGAGCCATCGCCTGGACAACGGGTTTGGCGACTGAGAGGTCATCGCCGTCAGAGAGTCCGATCTCGGCCACCAACTGCTGCAGATCCTTCCACGCGTCGGTCATCTCGGCCGGGGCGTCGATATTGCGATGCACGCTGGCCAAATCAGGCCGACCTCGGACAGCCGCGGAGGTCGCCTTCAGTACCACATTCCAACCCAGCTGCTCCCCCGCATCGATCGCATCTTTCAAAGTGGAGACGGCGAACTGCGGCACGAGGTTGATGCCGTACGTCCCAAGCAGCTCAGCGGTCTCGGCGTCGGGCAGCTCCCGTCCCCCAGGTTGCTCGGCCAGTGTGCGATTGACTATTCGTCTGGCCGCTTGGGTGTCGACCTCCAGCATCGGCACCGCGCCGGCGTCGCGATTCCGCCACTCGGCGTAGCCGGTGATGGCTGCTAGCGCCTGGATGGCATCCACCGAGCCGTCAAACTTCGGCAGCTGTCCTGGAGTGTCCGGCTCGCCACTGCTCATTAGGGGTGGGTGGAAATCAAGAAACGCCCCAACCAGCGGCTTGGTGGCTTCGGCCGCAACATTCTCCAGGGCGAGAATGACATCCTCTGTGCCCGGCTCGAACGCATTGACCGCTGCGCACACCACAGAGTCGTAACGCCGATCTGCCAATGCCTCTCGCGCAGCCGTGGCAAAGGTAGCTGCGTCCGCGTCCGGCTCGAGCAGCTCCGGCTGTGGGTCGCGGAGCAGCCCGACCGACTCCATCTTCTGCATCAACTGCTGTGCAAGCGTCAGAGAATTCGTCACGATCCGAACCCTGGGGCCGGAGGGTAACGGCTGCCGCGCTGCGATCTTGGCGATGTCGATCATGTCGCCGCGGCGGTGCACCACCATCACGCCGGCCTGCCGGAAAAGGGCATCGACCGCCTCCTCAGGAGCATGGCCCAGCCCCCCTCGTACGCCAGCATGATCGGCGCGCTGCGTGCGCCCTGGTGCGAACACGACCACCGGCTTCTTGCTGGCCAGGTGCCGAGTGATCCGCGAGAACTTCCGCGGGTTGCCGATCGAATCGAGCGTCAGCAGACAAACGCGGGTGGATTCGTCGTCTTCCCAGTACTGCATCACGTCGTTGGCCGTGACGTCGGCATAATCGCCGGTGCTGATGAAGGACGAGAGTCCCAGGTCGTTCCGATTGGCGTGGTTGAGAAGGGCAACCCCGACAGCCGCCGACTGGCAGAACATCCCCACTCCCCCAGTCCGCGGCATCGGCCCAGGTGTGGCATTGAGCTGGACAGTCGGACTTGTGTTGATCACCCCCAATGCGTCGGGGCCAAGTGCCCGCACGCCGTACGCCCGAGCCAGGTTGATGATCTGGAGATTGGCGCCGGGGGCGTAGCTAGTCCCGGTCAAGACAACGATGCCGTGGGCACCCTTGTGCGCGGCCTCGATGACAACGGTGCCGAGCTGGCTGGTTGGCACCGACAGGATCGCTAGATCAAGACGACCGGCTAGGTCGCCGATTGACCCAGCATTGCTGACGCCCGGCACCGCGCCACCATCGCTGCTCACCGCCATGACCTCGCCGCGAAAGCCGCCGCGCAACACGGAGTTGATCAAGTCTTGGATTCGATCACCCTCTCCGTACAGGACGATCCGTTCCGGAGTAAGCAATCGGTGCATCGAGACGCTTTCCGCACGATGTTCCCGGCGTTCCATAACGCCGACCGAGGTATCGGTGGGCAAGATCGGAAACTCGACCCCGAGCACGCCATCCTCGATTCCCTTGGTGACTCGGTAGCCGGCATCAGCGAACACTTTGGCCATCCGCCGGTTCTCCGGCAGCACTTCGGCGACGAATCGCCTGATGCCGCGTTCGCGTGCCGCCTGAGCCAGATGCTCCAGCAGCAGCTGGGCAATGCCGCGTCCCTGATGGGCGTCCTCGATCAGGAAGGCCACCTCAGCATGATCATCTTCGACTCGGTCATAGCGGCCGACCGCGATCATCTCATCGCCGAGGGTGAGGATGAACGCCACCCGATCCACGTAATCGACCTCAGTGAATCGCTTGACATCGCGATCACTCAGCCGCGGATAAGGGGCGAAGAAGCGGAAGTACTTCGACTGCGGCGAGACTCGATCGTAAAAAGCGACGAGCCGCTCCGCATCGGACGGCCGGATGGGACGCAGGTGGGCCACACCGCCGTCCGCAAGCAGCACATCAGCTTCCCACTCCCGTGGGTATCCGGGCGGGTCGGAATCAATATTCCCCGGAGCCTGGCTCACGGACACGGCCAAAAGCCTATCGGGCGCGAACGTCGGGTAGCGCGCGCCGACGACTGGAAGAGCGATGAGCGAGCACCTCGCTCACCAGATTGATCTCGGTGCCCATGTGTTCGCGAACCGTGACGACATCGTCGGCTTTCTGGCGCGCTGCGCGAGCGCCCTGAGGGACTAGTGGTTGAGATTGCACTGAGGTTTCGAGGGCGGCACAGAAGCAGGCGATATTCAGCGAGAGGCGCTGGGGAATAGTGTCAGCCCATGGCCGACTTCGTCGCTGCAATCGACCAGGGTACGACGAGCACTCGCTGCATGATCTTCGATCACGCCGGCCGCGAAGTAGCGAAAAACCAACTTGAGCACGAGCAGATTATGCCCAAGGCGGGATGGGTGGAGCACGATGCACAGGAGATCTGGCAGCGCACCCAAGAGGTCGTTCAACAAGCCCTAGCACAGCGCGGCCTGACGGCCGCTGATCTTGCCGGCCTCGGCATCACCAATCAGCGTGAAACCACACTGGTATGGAATCCGACTACTGGTGAGCCGTACGGCAACGCCATCGTCTGGCAGGACACCCGCACGGACACGATCGCCGCTGCACTGGACCGCGACGGCCGGGGCGAAGTGATCAGGCACCGGGCCGGCCTACCTCCAGCTACCTACTTCTCCGGCGGCAAACTGCAGTGGATCTTGGAAAACGTCGACGGCATACGCGAGGCCGCCGAACGTGGAGAAGCCATCTTCGGCACCACCGACAGTTGGCTGTTGTGGAACCTCACCGGAGGCGTTGAAGGCGGACAGCACATCACCGACGTCACCAATGCCAGCCGCACCATGTTGATGGATCTTGAGACCCTTGACTGGGACCCGGAGTTGCTGAGCTTCTTCGGCATTCCCCAGCCGATGCTGCCGACCATCGTGCCGTCATCCCACTCGACCGCGTACCAGCGGACTCGGGCAGACGGGCCCTTCGGGGGCGAAGTCACCATCGGCGGTGACCTCGGAGACCAGCAGGCAGCCATGGTCGGACAGGTTTGCCTCAGCGAAGGCGAAGCCAAGAACACCTATGGCACCGGCAACTTCTTGCTGCTCAATACCGGCGAGAAGCTGTGCCGCTCAGCCAATGGCCTCCTTACCACCGTCTGCTTCCAGTTCGGTGAGGCTGCGCCGGTCTACGCACTCGAGGGTTCCATCGCCGTCACCGGTTCCGCCGTGCAGTGGCTGCGAGACCAGCTCAAGATCATTAACAACGCAGCGGAAATCGAGACGCTGGCGAGCCAGGTGGACAGCGCCGCACATGTCTATTTCGTCCCTGCCTTTTCCGGGCTCTTTGCGCCCTACTGGCGCTCTGATGCCCGCGGCGTCATCGTCGGCCTGTCGCGCTTCCATACCCGGGAACACATTGCCCGGGCAACACTGGAAGCAATCTGCTACCAGAGTCGCGACGTCGTCGAGGCCATGGAAAAGGATGCTGGCGTCCAGCTCGATAAGCTGAAAGTGGACGGCGGCGTCACTGCGAACAAGCTGTGCATGCAGATCCAGGCCGACACGCTCGGGGTCGATGTCAGCAAGCCCGTCGTACCGGAGACAACAGCGCTCGGCGCCGCGTACGCAGCGGGGCTCGCGACAGGGTTTTGGTCTTCGCCTTCCGAGCTTCGGGAGAACTGGCTGGAAGACCGACGCTGGACCCCGCAGATCAGCGAGGAGGAGCGAGCGGCCGGGTATGAGGGCTGGAAGAAGGCTGTGACACGAACGCTGGATTGGGTTCAGGTCGAATGAGGTATCCCAAAGACCACGACAAGGGTGACGACAAGAGGAGTGGTGCAGATGGCAACGACGACTCAACCCAGGACCAGGGAACGCATCGCGCCGGATCCTGACCGCAATCTCGCGCTTGAGTTGGTGAGGGCTACCGAGGCGGCCGCGATCAACTGCTCGCGGTACATGGGGCTTGGGGACAAGAACCAGGTGGATGGCGCTGCGGTTGACGCCATGCGCCCGGTGCTCGGAACCGTCCGGATGAACGGCATCGTGGTGATCGGTGAGGGTGAGAAAGACGAAGCCCCGATGCTGTATAACGGCGAGCGGGTCGGGGACGGCTCGGGGCCTGAGTGGGACATTGCTGTCGATCCTGTCGACGGAACCACGCTGACCGCCAAGAGCCTGCCGGACGCCGTTAGCATCATCGGCGTCTCCTCCCGCGGCACCATGTTCTCCCCTGGCCCTGCGGTGTACATGCAGAAACTGGTGGTACCCGGATATGCAGCGGCCGACGTTGATCTTGACGCGCCCGTTGCCGACAACCTTGCCAAGATCGCCGAGGCGACCGACCGCACGGTCTCCGACCTCACGGTCTGCGTCCTCGATCGGCCACGACATGCTGATCTTGTGGCGGCAATCCGCTCCGCAGGTGCCAGGATCAGGTTCCTGCTCGACGGCGATGTGGCCGGTTCGATCATGGCCGTCACTCCATCGACGGGAGTCGATCTGCTCGTTGGCGTCGGTGGCACTCCCGAAGGTGTCCTTGCCGCGTGCGCGCTTCGCTGCCTCGGTGGAGAAATATTCGGGCGGCTCATCGCGCGCAATGACAGTGAGCGCGCGGCTATCTTGGACGCGGGTTACGACCTTGATCGCACGCTGACCACCACGGACCTGGTCTCTGGCGACAATGTCTTCTTTGCCGCTACAGGCGTTACAGATGGCTCATTGCTTCGGGGAGTGCGATTCGAGAGCCACCGAATCATCACACAGTCATTGTCAATGCGATCCCGCTCCGGCACCATCCGCCTGATCGAGGGTCGCCATGACCCCGAACGGTCATTCCTGGTCAATCCCTGACGGCTCGGATGTTCTCCACCACATCTCCGATCGGCCCCGCGGCCCGGGCAGCGGCGCTCGACCGGCTAGCAAGCGAAGACCAAGACATCCTTGTCATCGGCGCCGGCGTCACTGGTTGCGGTTGCGCACTCGACGCCGTCACACGTGGACTGCGCGTCGGCTTAGTGGAAGCCCGTGACTTCGCGGCTGGCACGTCGAGCCGATCGAGCAAGTTGTTCCACGGTGGGCTGCGCTACCTCGAGCAGCTGAACTTCGCCTTGGTTTTCGAAGCCCTCAAGGAGCGCTCGCTGGCACTCAACAAGCTGGCTCCGCATCTGGCTAAACCCGTGCCGTTCCTCTACCCGCTGATGCGACCGGTGGCCGACCGCGGTTACGCGGGTCTAGGCATCGGCGTCTACGACCTGATGGGCGCCGGCCGCGGAGTGCCGCATCACATGCGCCACCTGAGCCGCAAACGCACCTTCGAGAGTTTTCCGTCTGCGAATCGGCAGAGTGTGGTGGGTTCGATCAAGTTTTACGAAGGCATGGTCGATGACGCGCGGCACACCATGATGATCGGCCGTACTGCCGCCCATTACGGCGCGGCCGTTGCGACCAGCACCCGGGTGGTCGGTTTTCTGCGGGAGGCTGACCGAGTCGCTGGTGTTGAAGTTCGTGATCTTGAGTCGGGACGGACCTTCACCATCCGCGCTAAGCAGACCATCAATGCCGCCGGGGTGTGGATCGACGAACTGCAACAGATGCTTGGCGGACGGGGGCAGTTTCAGGTCCGCGCATCCAAAGGCATCCATCTCGTCGTACCGCGCAACCGCATCAACTCCATGACGGGGTTGATCACGCGCACCGAGAAGAGCCTGCTGTTCATCATTCCGTGGGGCAGCCACTGGATCATTGGCACTACTGACACCGATTGGCAGCTGGATCGGGCGCATCCGGCAGCCAGCCAGGCCGACATCGACTACCTGCTGGGGCACGCCAACACTTTGCTGGCAGATCCCCTAACCCGAGACGACGTCATCGGCGTCTACGCCGGCCTGCGACCCTTGCTGGCCGGCGAATCGGATTCGACATCCAAGCTTTCCCGAGAGCACGCCGTCGCCTCGCCGGTGCGTGGTCTGGTCGTCATCGCCGGTGGAAAGTACACCACCTATCGGGTGATGGCCAAGGATGCGGTCGACGCCGCGGTCCGCGACCTGGATCAGAAGGTACCTGCATCGTGCACTGAAGACGTACCTTTGCTCGGCGCCGATGGCTATCACGCCTTGTGGAATGCGCGTCCCCTGCTCGCCGATGAAACTGGACTCCGGGACATCCAGGTGGAACACCTGTTGAACCGCTACGGCTCCTTGCTTCCGGAACTCCTAGACATGATCAAGTCCTCCCCGGAGCTCGCCCATCCGCTGGACGGGGCACCGGAATACCTCAAGATCGAGGCGGTCTATGCCGCCTCCCACGAGGGTGCGCTGCACTTGGATGACATCTTGGCGCGACGTACCCGCATCTCCATCGAAACCTGGGATCGCGGCTTGGCCGCGGCCCGGGATGTTGCCACCCTGGTCGCTCCTGTTCTGGGCTGGGGTGAGGCAGACGTCGATCGTGAAGTCGAGCACTATCACAAGCGGGTTGCCGCCGAACGCGAATCACAGCACCAGCCAGATGACCTATCCGCCGACGCCGCGCGACTCGGCGCTCCAGACGTACGAATGGGGCATGTTCACTAACCGAGGAACATTGGCAGAAAAGGTGGTTCGCCCGCCTTGCAGGCCGGTTTCCCGACACTTTGTTACGTCACACCTAGACATTGCCGACTCGGCGTAGGGTCACGGCATGCCCAACAAGCCTGCCGCCGCGCGCGAGGTCATCGGTGACTATCTGGCTGAGCAGTGCACCGTAATCATTGACTCTGAGGCTGCGTTGCGCGCTGGTGAAGACGTGATCCACAAGGCCCGAGTAGCGGTACGCCGGCTACGCAGCACGATCCGCGTGTTCGCCGACCTCTTCGACGCCGAACAGGCGGCGCGACTTGAGGAGAAGCTGGTCTGGTGGGCAGGCCTACTAGGCAAGGTGCGGGACATGGACATCCTGACCCGGCGACAACAAGCTCTGCTTGCCGAGCTGCCGCCTGAACTCATTCTCGGCCCGGTCGAGTCGACCATCCAAGAAGAGCTCACTGTCCAGCGGAAGCAGGCCATGGATGATGTGCTCGAGGCGCTGAACTCGCAGCGCTACCGAAAGTTCATCGGTATGGCGCACCAATGGCGCAGCGACCCACCCTTCACGGCCGCTGCTGAGGCTTCCGTGGATTCGATCGATGCTGCGATCAAAAAGGCCAGAAAGAAGGCGGACAAGCGGCTTACCAAAGCAGTTGCAGCGCGCGGTGCTAACGAGCCGTCTGATGATCTGTTCCATGGGGCTCGCAAAGCATCCAAACGCCATCGTTATGCAGTCGAGGCTGCTGTGCCCGTCTGGGGCAGCAAGGCCGACAAGATCATTTCGCGGCGCAAAGATCTGCAGGACGTGCTGGGCAATTATCAAGACAGCATCGTGAGTGCAGCCTTCCTTCGCGAACTGGGCGCTCGCCGCGGGATCCAGTCGGGTCAAAACGGCTTCAGCTATGGCGTCCTGTACGCCCGGGAGCTGGCAGCCCGCGATTCACTGTTAGCCGACCTCAAGCCTTTTCTTTAAAACTCCCGGCGTAGCAGAAGGGAGAATTCGCACTCTATGGCCAGAACAACCGCACCGCCCGAGGACGACTTCATCGAGCGAATCATCGACATCGATGTCGCCTCGGAAATGCAGACCAGCTTCTTGGAGTACGCGTACTCGGTCATCTACTCCCGAGCCCTTCCTGACGCCAGAGACGGGCTCAAGCCCGTGCAGCGCCGGATCTTGTACTCCATGGATGAGATGGGCATCCGCCCGGACCGTTCGCACGTCAAATGCGCTCGGGTAGTCGGTCAGGTCATGGGTCAATACCATCCCCATGGCGATACCGCGATCTACGACGCGTTGGTCCGGATGGCTCAGCCCTGGGCCATGCGACTGCCGTTGATCGATGGTCATGGCAATTTCGGCTCGCTCGACGACGGCCCCGCTGCCATGCGTTACACAGAGTGCCGAATGGCACCAGCTGCGGCAGCGATGACCGATGGTCTTGAGGAAAACACCGTCGACTTCAAGCCGAACTACGACGGCAAGGATGTCGAGCCGACCGTCCTTCCAGCTGCATTCCCTAACCTCCTCGTCAATGGAGCAACGGGTATCGCGGTCGGCATGGCAACCAACTGTCCGCCACACAACCTCGTGGAAGTCGTCCAGGCGTTGCGCCACCTGATCAAGCATCCCGAGGCCGATACCGATGAGCTGATGAGGTTCATTCCTGGACCCGATCTGCCAAGCGGCGGCAAGATCATCGGGCTAGACGGCATTCGGGACGCCTATCACACGGGAAAGGGCTCATTCCGGATGCGCGCCACGGCCCGCATCGAGCAGGTGCACCCGCGTCGCAAGGGCATTGTGATCACCGAACTTCCCTATCTCATCGGCCCGGAACGAGTGATCGAACAGATCAAAAGTCTCGTGAATGCCCGCAGGCTGCAGGGCATCGCCGACGTCAAGGACCTCTCGGATCGGGCGAATGGGACTCGACTAGTGATCGAGATCAAGAGCGGCTTCAACCCCGACGCGATCTTGGAACAGCTCCACAAGCTGACCAAGATCGAAGACAACTACGCGATCAACGCCGTCGCTCTGGTGGATGGGCAGCCGCGGACTCTGACTCTGCGCGACCTACTCACCGTTTACCTCGAGCACCGCTACGAAGTTACACGGCGTCGTACCGAATTCGCCCGGTCCAAAGCCCAGGAGCGCCTGCACCTCGTGGAGGGGCTGCTGGTGGCCATTGTGGATATCGATGACGTGATCGCCATCATCCGTAGCTCCGACGACACAGCACAGGCCCGCTCACGGCTTATGGAGGTCTTCGAGCTTTCGGAGACTCAAACCAACTACATTCTTGAGATGCCGTTGCGCAGGCTCACTCGATTCAGTCGGATCGAGCTGGAGGCGGAGCGGGGCAAGTTGGAAGCGAACATCGCCGAACTCACTGAGATCTTGGAAAACCGCGATCAGCTGCGGGCTCTGGTCGGCAACCAGCTCGCCGAGGTCGCCCAACAGCACGGCACTCCGCGTCGCACGATATTGCTGGCAGCAAGCGGCGTGGCGGCAACCGGTGCGGCTGCTCCGCTGGAAGTCGCGAACGATCCTTGCTGGGTGCTGCTTTCCTCGGCGGGCCTGCTTGCTCGGACCAATCATGCGCAGCCGCTACCGCCGGTGGGTGCCCGCGCCAACCACGACGTCATCGTCTCGAAGATCATTTCCACGGCCCGCGGTGACTGCGGACTTCTCACCAGCGCCGGCCGGGTGATCAAGATCAGCGCACTGGATCTTCCGACCGTCCCGATCACTGCGCACGCGCCGAATCTCCAGGGAGGCACGCACGTCAGTGAGCTCCTTACCCTGGATCCCCGGGAGAAGATCCTTTGCCTGACAACGCTTGGCGACGATTCGCTGGGCTTGGCATTGGGCACAGCGCAAGGAATCGTCAAGCGGGTCAATCCAGAGGTCCTCGGTAAGGATTCTTGGGATGTCATCCGGCTCGACCCCGGCGACCGAGTGGTTGGTGCAGTGGAGCTCACAACGACGCAAGCCGAGCTGGTCTTCATCACCAATGACGCCCAAATGCTGCACTTCCCGGCATCGGCTGTACGCCCGCAGGGACGCTCCGGCGGTGGCATGGCTGGCATCAAACTCGGCATCGGGGCCAGCGTGGTCTACTTCGGGGCGGTATCCGCGACTGATGCTGTCGTGGTCACCGTATCTGGCAGTTCACGCGCGCTGCCAGGGACCGATGCCGGTTCGGTGAAAGTCACAGGCTTGGAACACTATCCAGCAAAAGGCCGGGCAACCGGCGGGGTACGCTGCCATCGGTTCCTCAAGGGCGAGGATTCGCTGCTGCACGCCTGGGCGGGGCGGGCACCTGCCATCGCCGCTGCGGCCAGTGGCAGTCCGGTTCCGTTGCCGGCAGCCGATGCCCGGCGGGACGGATCAGGAACCCCCGGCGCTCAACCCATCGCGGCTATCGGATCGGCCGCAGCCGGCTGAGCGCTATGACCGCACTGGAGGCCGATACGCATGGAGCGTTCACCAGATCGGCGGCCCGATCATCACGAGGCACCTCATCGCCAGGAGGCGACTGACGGCGCCTTCGACGACTTACTTGCCAACAACAAAAAGTTCGCAGAGAACTTTGATCTGCACGGCTTCGACGGGGTGGCGCATGCTGGGGTTCTGATGATCACATGCATGGACTCGCGAATCGCCCCGCTCGAAATGATCGGGCTCACTTTCGGTGATGCCAAGATCATCAGGACCCCTGGCGGTCGAGTGACCACATCCGCGCTGGCAGGCTGCATCGCTGGCGTTCACCTGCTCAACGTGAACCGCATCATGGTCATCCCGCACAGCCGCTGCGCCATGGCTGCTGCCGATGACGACGTGATCATCGAGAAGATCCGGGATGCCAGCGGCGTCGATGCCTCGTGGGTGCGGTTCGGTGTGTCGGCCGACCAGCGGCGTACGTTGCACCGCGACACCGAGAAGCTGCGGAATCATCCACTCATCGGCGATCGAGCCATGGTCGGCGGGTTCTACTACGACGTCGACACCGGCCTCTTGGAACGCTGGGACTGAGCGCGCAGGCTTTGCCTTAGGCGTCGATGGTGGCGGCGTCGAGGGCGTATGCCCCGTCGATGAGGAACTCCTTGCGCGGGCCCACATCGTTGCCCATCAGCATCTCGAACGTCGTCTCGGCAATAAGGCCGTCGTCCACGGTCATCCGGCGCAGCGTACGGTGCCGGGGACTCATCGTGGTCTCGGCTAGCTGATCGGCATCCATCTCGCCGAGTCCCTTGTAGCGCTGCGGCTCCTTGAAATGCAGACCCTTCTTGGTCAGCTCGGCCGCCTTCCGCTGGTACTCCGCGTCGGAATAGGTGTAGATGTACTTCTCCTGACCCTTGCGCGCATTTGTCAGCTCGAATCGATGCAGCGGCGGCACAGCAGTGAACACTCGCCCAGCGTCCACCAGCGGGCGCATGTACCTGAAGAACAGAGTCGCAAGCAGGCAACGAATGTGAGCACCGTCTGAATCGGCGTCCGCCATGAAAATGATCTTGCCGTAGCGGGCGGCATCGATCTCGAAGCTGCGGCCAGAGCCGGCCCCGACGACCTGGATGATCGAGGCGCATTCGGCATTCTTCAGCATGTCGCCGATCGAAGCCTTTTGGACGTTGAGGATCTTGCCGCGAATCGGCAATAGCGCCTGGAACTCGGAGTTTCTGGCGAGTTTGGCTGTGCCCAGCGCTGAGTCGCCCTCCACAATGAAGAGCTCCGACCGGTCCACGTCGTTGCTACGGCAGTCGACCAATTTGGCTGGCAGCGCTGATGACTCCAGCGCATTCTTGCGGCGTTGCGCCTCGCGATGCTGTCGGGCAGCTACCCGGGCCCGAGACGCGCCGACCACCTTCTCCAAGACCGCACGAGCCTGCGCCCGGGTCGCCGCCTTGGTGGCCCCGAGGAACTTCCCGAGCTCACCTTCCACCACTTTGGCAACCAGCCGCGACACTGCAGGTGTGCCGAGGACCTCCTTCGTCTGGCCCTCGAACTGCGGTTCGGCCAGTCGTACGGTGACCACCGCTGTCATGCCCTCGAGGATGTCCTCTTTCAGCACTTCGTCGCCGTTCTTCAGCAGTCGGGTGTTCTGCAGGACACTGGCGAAGGCCCTGGTTAACCCGCGCTCGAAGCCAGCGATATGGGTGCCGCCTTTGGGCGTGGCAATGATGTTGACGAACGACTGGGCATGTGTCTGGTAGCCGTTCCCCCAGCGGACAGCAATATCAATCTCGAGGTCCCGCTCGACGTCAGCGGGCTCCATGTGCCCTTCGTCGTCGAGCATCGGAACCGTCTCGGTAAACCGATCGTTGCCCCGAAGCCGGATCACATTGGTGATCGGCTGATCGGACGCGAGAAACTCGCAGAACTCTGAGATGCCGCCCTGGTGTAGGTAGGTCTCGTCGACGACCTCCTCGTTCCGAGCATCACTTACGTGAAGCGCCAGTCCAGGAACCAAGAAGCTCGTCTGTCTGGCACGGTCTTGCAGATCGCGCAGCGACAGCTGGGCGTCAGGCAGAAAGATTTGTCGGTCAGGCCAGTACGTCACCCGTGTCCCGGTCGTACCCTTGGGCACTCGGCCGATCTTGTGCAGCGCCCCTCCGGGCGTAAATTTCGCCGTCGGTCCGGGCCCGTCAAATGTGCCCGGTACGCCGCGGCGGAATGACATGGCCCAGGTCGCCGAGTTGCGATCCACCTCAACATCGAGCCGACTCGACAAGGCATTGACAACTGAGGATCCGACGCCATGCAGTCCGCCCGTGGCGTTGTACGAGCCGGCACCGAACTTGCCGCCTGCATGGAGCTTGGTGAAGACCACCTCCACACCGGAAAGGCGGGTGCGGGGCTCGATGTCTACCGGGATACCGCGACCCTGATCGCGTACGGAGATGCCACCATCGGGGCGCAATGTGACGAAGATCTCCTTGCCGTGACCACCAAGCGCCTCATCGACGGCATTGTCGATAATCTCCCACAGGCAGTGCATCAGCCCCCTGG
>Ga0307414_10000284_pt1 | contig 29707 bp, 27 predicted proteins | sample DK1Ometagenome_FD_203804 | JGI IMG/M metagenome (GOLD analysis project Ga0307414, IMG submission 203804) | Maize rhizosphere microbial communities from greenhouse at UC Davis, California, United States - DK15-O-3 | ecosystem: Host-associated > Plants > Roots > Rhizosphere > Soil | place: USA... | reverse complement strand
CGCAGGGCGACGGTGGCCAGCGCGGAGCTGTTGGCGGCGAGCACCGCTTTCTCGGCGATGGTCTTGGTTTCGGCGTAAGGCGCCTGGAAATCCTCGCCATACGGAACGTTGTCGGCAGTGCCGCCTTCGACCGGATGGGTGGCGCGATGGGTCACGCTGGGTGTGGAGGTGTAGACCAGCTTGCCGATGCCATGGGTGCGGCAGGCATCGAGCACGTTCTGCGTGCCGACGACATTGGCCGAGTAGTAGCTTGCATAACTGCCCCATGCGCCGGCCTTGGCGGCGTTGTGGAAGATGGCTTCGACACCGTCGGCAGCATGGGTCAGCGCATGCGCATCGGCCAGGTCGCCCTGCACCTGGCCCACGCCGAGCTGCGCCAGCACCGGATAGTGCCCGCGATTGAAACTGACGACCTGGTGGCCGCGCTCGACCAGGCCGCGGCACAGGGCCTGCCCGAGAAAGCCGCCACCACCGGTGACCAGGATTTTCATGCTTCTTCGCCTTCGCTGTTGCTGTTGCTGTTGCTGTTGCTGTTGCTGTTGCTGTTGCTGTCAGCCTCCTCCCTTGCGCGCAGCGCAGGGGAGGATTGAGGAGGGGTGCTTTTGATCTTGATCTTGATCTTGCCGTTGCCCTTCATCAACTCCAAAGCCCTCAAGATATCTTCCAGAACTCCTGTCGTCCGCACCAGCACATCATCATTCCAGTAGCGCAAGACTGTATAGCCTTCCGCTTCCAGTACACGGGTCCGCCGTGCGTCACCAGCAGTTCGTTCGGCATGCTGGCCACCATCCAGTTCCACAATCAGTTTCAACTCCAGGCACACGAAGTCGGCGATATAACCGGCGATGGGAACTTGTCGCCTGAACTTGCAGCCTCCCAATTGCTTCAACCGCAAGTATTGCCACAGTCGACGCTCGGCATCCGTGCCTACGTTACGTAATTTGCGCGCTTTCTGGCGTAGTGCGTCCTTGCGGTTGATCTTCCCTGTTCAACGTCCTCACAGGATGTGGCGATCAGTTGGGGAAGGCAACCGCGAGATCAAGATCAAGAGCAACCCCTCCCCAACCCTCCCCTGCTTCGCAAGGGAGGGGGCAGGTTCATGCCCACCTCCTATTTCTCGAATTGCTTCACTGCCCAAACTGATAACTTCTCTCGTCCGATCTTTGCATTGTGGCGAATATCCACCGGGAAGGCCGGATGGCAGAGAAATCGCTTGATGCCTGCCGTATGCGCGTGAGCCGCTGCTATTACTCGAAGCGCTTCGGCAATGCCGGCGAGGCGATCCTTTGCAACATGCGGCTGCAGTTCATAGCAGAGCACCGGTTCCTGTCGGCCATATGCTCCGATCCCGACCAGCGCCGTCCGCTTCACGTCGGCAATGGTGTTGAAGACAGGTTCGACCTGTTCGGTGTACATCGGACCCACCGCGGTTTCCACGCGTTGCGTCTTGCGTCCGCAGAACCACAGTCGTCCCTGCGCATCGAAATAACCCACGTCGCCCATGCGATGCACCGCGCGCGCGCTGCCGTCAGGGAGCGATTCGCGGATCTTGGCGGCGCGGGTCGCGGCATCGCGGTTGAAATAGCTGTCCGTAGCGGTGGGGCCGGCGACGGTGATCTCGCCCACGATGCCCTCGGCGAGAACCAGCTCATCCGACCATTCGTCGATCGCTTCATCGCGGATGGCGATGATGCGCACCTCGTTCGGCGCCACCGCACGGCCGACGCAGGTACCGGCGCCGCGCTCGGTTTCGGCACGCGTGCCTTGCAGCTCGCGGCCTTCGATCACCGCCACCGGCAGGCATTCGGTGGCGCCGTACGGGGTCCAGAACTGCGCGTCGTCCGGCAGCAGGGAACGGATTTTCTCCACCACTTCCGGCGGCACCGGCGCGCCGGCGGAGGTCACGCGCTGTACGCCCTGCAAGGCTTCGCCATGGTCGGCGAGCACGCGCATCAACGCGGGCGAGCCGAACAGCTGGGTCACGCCGAACTGCCGGATCGCGGCATGCAGTTTGCGCGGATCGGCGCTGGCCGGCCGGGTCGGATCCATGTCGGGAATGATCGAAGTCAGGCCCAGTGCCGGATCGAACAACGCGAACGGCGGGAAGGTCGGCAGGTCGACTCCGCCAGGCTGCATGCCGAAGGCATTGCGCAGCAGTTCGACCTGGGCGACGAAGTGGCGATGCCGGTAGACCACGCCCTTGGGCACGCCGGTCGAGCCGCTGGTGAAGAGGATCCCGGCCGTGTCGTCGGGCCGGGTGTCGGCCAGTTGCGTGCCTGCCCCGGCTCCGTCGCGCTCGATCCTGGCCAACGTGGTGCCGCCCCAACCAAAGCGACGGCCGACAGTCACCCGTTTCTTCGCGCTGCGCGACCAGCCCAGCAACAGGCGCGCGACATGCGCGAGCGGGATGCCGATGAAGGCTTCGGGCCGCGCTTCGTCTAGGCATTGCTTCAGCGCGCGCCGGTCGATGCCCGGGTCCACCAGCACCGGCACCGCGCCGGACTTGAACAGGGCGAACATCAACAGGAAGAATTCCGGCGACGGTCGCACCATGACCACCGTGCGCGTGCCGCGGACGATGCCGTGCTTCGCCAGTCCGGCGGCGATGGCATCGCTGCGCGCGTCGAGTTGCGCATAGGTCAGGGCGGTGTCGTAGCGTCCGTCGCCGCTGGGGCAGCGGATCGCGACCTGGTCGGGGCGTTCGCGGGCCAGGCGCGGCAGGCTGGCGGCGATATTGCAGGGAGAAGCATCCATCCGCGCATTGTCGCCGCAAGTAGCGCTTGCGTCAGCCGATGCAGGCCGCAGAATGTCGCACGATCCCATGCCAATGATCCCCGCGTGCCGCATCCGATGCATCCCTGCCTTGCCTGCGGCGCCTGTTGCGCGCACTACCGCGTCAGCCTGCACTGGTCGGAGGCCGATCCTGCGCTGGGCGGAGTGACGCCGGCCGAGCTCACCGAACCCTGCGGACCGCATCTGCTGGCCATGCGCGGCACCTGGCAGGCACGCCCGCACTGCATCGCATTGATCGGCGAAGTCGGCCAGGCCGGCGGATGTTCGATCTATGCGCAGCGGCCTTCGCCCTGCCGGGAATTGAAGGCGGCATGGGAAGACGGTTCTCCCAGCCCGCAATGCGACCGCGCGCGGCAAGCCCATGGATTGGCCCCGCTATCGCCGCTGGACTGGCCATGACGATGCCCGCGACCTTGTCCCCCAAGGGGACTTCCTGCGGGGCGTAGAGCCGAGCTTGCTTGGCTGCTCTTGGTTGAATGCCAGAAGCAGCCGAGCAAGCTCGGCTCTACGTGACAATGGAAGCCCTCTTTGGGGGACAACGCAGGATCAGGAAAGCGGATTGCGATCAAGGAACGCGCGGATCGCCGGCACCAGTTCGGCCGCCTTGTCTTCCAGCACGTAGTGGCCGGCGTCGTCGAAGGCGGTGACTTCCGCATTCGGCAAGGCCTGCCTGAAACCGGCAAGAAAGTGCCTGTCGAAAACGAAGTCCTTCAACCCCCAGCCGATGAAGGCCGGACGATCGGCGAACTGCGGCAACTTCTGCCCGGCTGATTCGACCAGCGCCCAAGCCTTGTCGCCCGGGTGCAGCGGGATGTCCTGCATGAAGCGCACGGTGCTGATGCGGTTGGCCCAGCTGTCGTACGGCGACACATAGGCGCTGCGCACGTCGGCCGGCATCTTCTTCTCCACGCCGAGGTACGACGCTCCGCTGGAGAAGGCGTTGAAGGCGCGGATCAGGAAGGCGCCGAACTTCGAGTCACGGCCCAGCGACAGCTGCCAGGGCATCTTCTTCGCCGACGGCAACGGGAACGCGGCGGTGTTGGTGATGACCAGCCGCTTCACTTGCGGCGCATGCGACAACGCCCAGCCGAAACCGATCATGCCACCCCAGTCGTGCACGGCCAGGGTCATCGGACCGTCGATGCCAAGGTGCGCGAGCAACGCGGCCAGGTCGTCGACGCGCGATTGCAGGGTGTAGTCATAGGCGCTGTCGTCGGGCTTGTCGGACAGGCCCATGCCGATGTGGTCGGGCACGATGCAACGGTACCTGTCGCTCAAACCCGACACCAGGTTGCGCCAGTAATAGCTCCACGATGGATTGCCATGCAGCATGACCACCACGTCGCCGTCACGCGGACCTTCGTCGAGGTAACTCATGGACAGGCCGGGACGAACCTCGAAGCTCTTCGGAGTAAAGGGATAACCGGGAAGATTCATCGTGTCCTGACGCCCAAATTGAAAGGGCCGGTGAACCGGCCCTCGAATGCACTGTTCCTGCGAGTTATGTTCCCGCGGGTTACCAGACCACTTCGGCCATCGAGCAGTTCAGGCCCGAGCCGATGCCGAGCAGGGCGATGCGATCGCCCTTCTTCAGGCGGCCCAGCTGCTTGAGCTTGCTCAGCACGATCGGCACGCTGGCCGGGCCGATGTTGCCGTGCTCGCCGAAGATGGTCAGCACTTTCTTCGGGTCGATGCCGAAGGCCTTGATGAAGGCCTGGGTATGCACCTGGCTGACCTGGTGGATGACGAACTGGTCCAGCTCGTCCACCGCCCAGCCCAAGGCTATCTTGGCGGCGACGAAGGTCTTCTGCGCCAGCTTCAGGCCTTCGATCAGCAACATGCGGGTGTCGGTGACCATGCGGTCCAGGTTGCCGCGGCACAGGGTGTTCCACTGCGTCGCCGCCTTGGTCACGCCGCCCTTGTAGCGCGGCGCGTCGGGAGTCAGGTCGCTACGCGACATGACCATCGCGGCGGCGCCGCAACCCAGGGTCAGGGTGGCCAGCTCGTTGCGAAACTGTTCCTCGGTGACATCCGGCGACGTCATCCGCTCCAGGGTCATCTTGTAGGCCAGGTTGGCGGTCTCGCCATCCACGACCAGGGCGTAGTCGATCTCGCCGCGCTCGAGCATGCGCGCGGCGATGTCCATGCCGTTGATGAAGGCCAGGCAGGCGTTGGCGACATCGAAGTTCTGGCAGTCCTCGCCCATGCCCAGGTTGCCGGACACGATGCTGGCGGTGGACGGCTCCAGATAATCGCGGCTGACCGAGGTGTTGACCAGCAGGCCGACCTGGTCGGCGGTGATGCCGGCGTCTTCCATGGCCAGGCGACCGGCCAGGGTGGCCACGTCGGAGGCCTGTTGCTCGTCGTCCCACAGGCGGCGCGCGTGGATGCCGGCGATGTCACCGAGCACGTCGGTGCGGATGCCCAGACGGTCCAGGGTGGGCTTCAACTGTTCGTTGATGGCTTTGGAAGTCAGGGTATGCGGCGCATCGATATGCGCCAGTCCCGCGATGGAGACGTTCTGGAAGAGCATCTAGGTGGGCGCCAAGGCTGGCCGGAGGGGCGACAAGGTTACCGGCTTCCGGCTTTCACCGCATCTTTACTTTGAGCCCCTTCCTTGCCCGCGCAACGTGGAAGGGAGGCGGGAGGGATGCTTTGGGCGAGACTCTCATGGCCTGGGAGGAGGCAAAGCGGGATCAAGAACAACCCCTCCCCCGCCCTCCTGCTACGCGAGGGAGGGAGAGGAGTTCAGCGCCCCGGGCAGTGATACGCCGCGAAACGCTGCTCGCCACCGCTCGGATCGCCCAGCGGCTGCACGGTGTTGGCCTGGATGCCCGGGGCCTCGTTGCGGGCCAGGGTTTCCAGCTCGTCGCGCACGCGCAGCTCGTTGCGCTCGTAGAAAGCCACGTTGTTCTTGACCGAAACCGACACCTCGCCGCGCTTTTCGCAGTCCGCAGGGGCGGCACCCGCGGCGATCACGCGCACCGCGCTGGCGCCGGGGGCCATGTGCACCCAGGTGCAGCCGGACAGGACGAGGACGGCGGCGGCGGTCATCAAGGGCAAGCGCATGGACTGGATCCTCGTAGGGCAGGGACGAAAGGCAGCGGATTATGTCCCGACGCGTCTGAACTTGGCGGAAAGCAGGCCGGACAAGCAACCAGCCCAGCCTCGCCAGAATGACGAAGCCTGCCGGAATCCCGGCAGGCTTCGGGGGCAAGCAAACGGACGACGGACTTACTTCTTCGCCCCCGCCACCGGCTTGCCATCCGCATCGACGATGCTGACTTCGCCCAGGTTCAGGGCGCGGATCGGTGCCTCGATCTGCTTGAGGTCGCCGACCACGACCCAGGTCAGCGCCTTCGGATCGAGAGTCGCGGCCGCGGCCTTGACCTGGTCCGGAGTCAGGCTTTCGATCTCGGCCTTGCGCTGGAACACGTAGTCGTCGGGACGGTCGTAGCGGACGATGCCGCCGATGGTCCCGAGCACCGAGGCCGCGGTCTCGTACGAACCCGGCAGGCCGCGGATCTGGATCGCCTGCATGCGCGCCACTTCCGCCTGGGTCGGCGGCACCTTGCCGGTGAAGTACTCGTTGATCTCGCGCCGCATCTCGGCGATGGATTCAGCGGTCTTGTCGATCTGCACCGGCGCCGCCGCGATCCATGGGCGCTGGCCCAGGGCGCTGGGCGTGCTGCTGCGCGCACCGTACGACCAGTGCTTGTCTTCGCGCAGGTTCATGTTGAGGCGCGAGGTGAAGTCGCCGCCGATCACCGCATTGGCGATGTCGAAGCGGACCGCCCCCGGATCCTTGCTGGAAGGCATCACTTCACCGGCGAAGATGTTGGCCTGGACCGCGCCGGGCTGGTCGATCAGGTACACGCGGGTCCCGGCCGGGCGCGCGACATCGACTATCGCCGGCACCGTCGGCGCGGGGCCTTCGCCCTTCCAGTCGCCGAAGTGCTTGTCCAGCAGCGGCACGATTTCCTTCAGGGTGGTGTCGCCGACGACGATGACGGTGGCGTTCTCGGGACGCACCCAGGCCTTCTGGAAGGCGACCAGGTCTTCGCGGTCCAGCGAACCGATCGAGGCCTCGGTGCCGCTGCCGCTGAAGGGAATCGCATACGGATGGCCGGCGCCGTACAGCAACGGCGGCAGCACGCGCAACGCGGCGCCGTTGGGCTGGGCCTTTTCCTGGCCGATGCCCGCGATCCAGCTGGCCTTGATCCGGTCGATTTCCTTCTGCTCGAAACGCGGGTGGCGCAGCATCTGCGCATACAGTGCGAGCGAGGGATCAAGATTCTCCTTCAGCGCCGACAGGTAGGCGTTGCTGCCATCCAGCGAAGCGCCGGCGGACAGGTTGGCGCCCAGCGATTCGGCGCGGTTGCCGAACGCCAGCGAATCCAGGTCGCCCGCGCCTTCGTCCAGCATGCCCATGGCGAAACTCGAGGTGCCCAGCTTGTGGCCGACGTCGGCGCTGTAGCCGCCATCGAACTCGTAACTCACCTGCACCACCGGGATGTCATGGCGCTCGGCCAGGACCACGGTCGAACCATTCTTCAATTTGGCGCGCTGCAGTTCCGGGAACACGAGCTCCGGATAGCTGTCGGTCTTCGGCAGGCCGGTCTTGCGGTCGACGCCGGGAGTGGTGGTGTACTTGGGATCCACTGCTGGCAGGGTCAGCGGGGCGGGGGTCACCGCCGGATCTTCCGCCCGCGCCACGCGCGGGCCCGGGGTCACCACCAGGGTGTGGCTGCCCTTGCTCAGCCAGCGGTCGCCGGCGGCACGGATGCTCTGGGCGGTGGCCTTGTTCAAGGTTTCCAGGCTGTCGCGGAAGCAGCCGGCGTCGCCGGTGAACACCGCGCATTCGGCCAGCACGTCGGCCTTGCCGCCGAAACCGCCGATGCGTTCGACGCCACGCACGAAGCCAGCCTTGAACATGGTCCGCGCCTGGGTGACCTCGGCCACGGACGGGCCGTCCTTCAGCAGCCGCTGCAGTTCCTCGTCGATCACCGCCTCGACCTTGGCCGGGTCCACGCCCTGCTTGACGTCGGCCATCAGGAAGAAGATCGAACCCAACTGGGCGCCGAACGCGCCGGTGCTGACGCTGTCCACCAGCTTGTCCTGGTGCAGCAGGCGCGTATCCAGGCGCGAACTCTTGCTGCCGCCGAGCACCTGCGAGAACAGCTGCAGTTCATCCAGGTCCGGCTGGCCATATTCGGCCACGTTCCAGACCCGGTAGATGCGCGTCTGCGGGACCTGATCGGTCATGGTCGAGCGCGAATCCTTGTCGTGCGCGGCGACGTCGACCTTGGGCTGGGCCATGGTCGGGGTAGCGGGGATGTCGCCGAAGTACTTCGCCACTTTTGCCTTGGCCGTGGCCAGGTCGATGTCGCCGGCCAGCACCAGCACCGCGTTGTTGGGGCCGTACCAGGTGCGGAACCAGTTCTTCACGTCCTCCAGCGAGGCCGCGTTGAGGTCGGCCATCGAGCCGATGGTGCTGTGGTGGTAGGGATGCCCGACCGGGTACATCTTCTCGCCCAGCACGTCGAAGACCTGGCCGTAGGGCTCGTTCTCGCCCTGGCGTTTCTCGTTCTGGACCACGCCGCGCTGTTCGTCCAGGGTCTTCTGGTCGATCGCGCCGAGCAGGTGGCCCATGCGGTCCGATTCCATCCACAGGGCCATGTCCAGCGCCGTGGTCGGCACGTTCTCGAAATAATTGGTGCGGTCGGAATTGGTGGTGCCGTTCTGGCCGGTGGCGCCGACCTGCTTGAACGGGTCGAAGAATTCGCCCGGGGCGTTTTCCGATCCGTTGAACATCAGGTGTTCGAACAGGTGGGCGAAGCCGGTGCGGCCAGCCGGTTCGTCCTTGCTGCCGACGTGGTACCAGACATTCACCGCCACGATCGGCGCCTTGCGGTCGGTGTGCACGATCACCCGCAAGCCATTGGGGAGGGTGAATTCCTCATAGGCGATGTCGACCTCGGCCGCCGCGGAGGACTGCTTGGCCTGGACCGCTTCCGGCGCGAAATACAGGCCGCCGAGGGCGATCGACAAGGCAACGGCAAGCAGCGCGGCACGGGGACGGCGCAGCGGGCTGGTGGAAAAGGTCATCGGACACTCCTTGTAATTGCAGCGGAAATGGTTGCATCGGACAGTTTCAGAAGAAACTGGCAGCTGACCGGTGATGCTAACGGCCGGACCCGGTCTTTACACTAGGCCACAAGGCAGGGGGCGTGGGATAACCGACGTCCTTCCCCGGTAGCCGGAAGCCGGAAGTCAAGAGCTCTCCGGCTATCGGCTATCGCCTACCCACTTCAGCAGGCCCCTCAACGTCCGGAGAGGCGAGCAAGAGAGAATTGTTCCCAGGTTCCTGGAGGAGACCGAGCATGTCCACACGCTACTGCCTGGTGACCGGCGCCAATCGCGGCCTGGGCCTGGAATTCGCCCGGCAGTTGCTGGCGCGCGGCGACCGGGTCGTCGCCACCTGCCGCAATCCCGGCAAGGCCAGCGCATTGAATCTCCTGTCCGGCGAATTTCCTGGCCGCCTGCACGTGGCTCCGCTGGACGTGTCCGAACCCAGGAGCCACACCGCCCTGGTCCAGGAGCTTCCGCTGCTGGCCGACGGCCAACCCCTCGACCTGCTGATCAACAACGCCGGGGTACTGCGCAGCGGCGAGCGTTTCGGCACGGTCCAGGCCAAGGACCTGGAAGCGAGTTTCCGCACCCATGCCCTGGGGCCGTTCCTGCTGGTGCAGGCGCTGTTCCCGCAGCTAGCGGATGGCGCCACGGTGGCCAATATCTCTTCCGAAATCGGCTCGATCGGCCTGCGCCAGGAATTCCGCACGCCGAGCTACGCCATCGGCAAGGCCGCGCAGAACATGGCGACTTCGCTGCTCGCCCAGGCGCTGGTGGGTCGCGGAATCAGAGTCGTGGCCCTGCATCCCGGCTGGGTTCGCACCGACATGGGCGGGGATGGGGCGTTGTTGGCGCCATGCGACTCGGTCGCCGGCCTGTTGCGGGTGATCGATGGCCTGCAGGCCGACGATTCGGGTCGCTTCCTCGACTGGCAGGGGCAAACCCTGCCTTGGTAACCGCTGCGGGGCTGCTGTTTCGATCCCGCCTTCAACCCTTTTTGCCTGAACCGCATCCCAAACCCGTGTCCACAAGACTGGCCGGGCGGTTCGGCTTCGCTCGTGAAAGCGGGTCACAAGCGGAACGACCGGGCGTCTGGACAGGCATCAGTCACCGGACGGACACCGGAAACGGACACCGCGGACACTGATCCACCGATTAATCCACTTGAAAATCAAATAGTTGAAGTTGGCACGGCACATGCTTCAGTGCCCACTAGAACCAACCGACCACAAGTAAAGCTGACTGGAAGATGAATTCAGGAACTGGAAGTGAAAGTTCCGCTTGACTGATCTGCTTAGGTGTACTACTTTACTACCACACCACCCAACAACGTCACTAAAGAGGTCCCACACCATGAACACCAAGACCCTGATCCCGCTGTCCGCCGCCGCCCTGTTCGCCATCGTCGCCGGTTCGCTGGTCGCCGCCCACTCCTCCAACGCCACCTACGCGCCTGCCAACAGCGCCACGACCCACAACAGCATCGTCGACCTGCCGGCCGTGACCGTGCGTCCTTCCCTTGAAGACGCCGCTTACTTCCAGGCTCACAAGATCGTCGACCTGGCTGCGGTGACCGTACGCCCCGCCGCCGCGGACCTGGCCTTCTTCCTGGCCGACAACACCGCCCGCGTCATCGACATGCCGGTCGTGACCGTGCGTCCGTCGGTCGAAGACATCCAGATCGTCGCCGTGGGTGCCGCCACCCTGGCCCAGCAGTTGGCTGCGCGCTGATCGCTTGAAGCAACCGCCGTTTCGTTCAATGCAATAAACGCTTCAAGCATCATCGCAGCATGGCCGGACCGCGCGCACACTGAAAGCGGCCCCGTAGAATCCATGCGATGGATATCGACACAACGACACCCGGCGCACTGGATCTCGACGTGCTGCTGTACCAGCCGGAGATTCCGCCGAACACCGGCAATGCGATCCGCCTCTGTGCCAACACCGGCGCGCGGCTGCACCTGATCGAGCCCCTCGGCTTCGACCTGCAGGACAAGCAGCTACGACGCGCCGGCCTGGACTACCACGAATACGCCACGCTGCAGGTCCACGCCACACTGGAAGCGGCCCTGGCCGCGATCGCACCAAGGCGCCTGTTCGCGCTCAGCACGCGCGGCAGCCAACGCTACGACCAGCCATGCTATGCAGCTGGTGACGCATTCCTGTTCGGCCCCGAAACCCGCGGACTGCCTGCCGATGTGCTCGACAGCCTGGCGCCGGAACACTGCCTGCGCCTGCCGATGCGCCCGCATAACCGCAGCCTCAACCTTTCCAACAGCGTCGCCGTGGTCGTGTTCGAAGCCTGGCGCCAATGCGGATTCGCCGGCGGCGAATAACGCCCGGGTTTTTCGCTGGAGCGAAGCACCGCGCGATACGGACAAGTTCCGCAGCACAGTCGCTAATTTATGTACCGGTCAGTTTGATATTCAGTGGGCATTGCAGCGCTTTACGGATACTTCACATCCCGGCTGCGAACGGCTTGATGCCCCAGCGCTGGCTAAGAACCATAAATCAACGAGGTCCATTGAAATGAAGAAGTCCTTGCTTGCCCTGACCCTGCTCGCCTTGCCCGCCTTGGCCGTGAGCACCGCCGTTTCCGCCGCCGAAGGCGTTTCCTACAATTATGTCGAGGGCGGCTACACCGCCACCAACCTCGACGATGCCCCCGATTCCGATGGCTGGGGCTTGAATGGCTCGGTCGCCATCGCACCGAACTTCCACGTCTTCGGCAGCTACAACCAGCAGGACTTCAAGGACGTCGACTACGGTTACGACCAGTGGCGCCTGGGCGTCGGCTACAACCACGAGATCTCGCAGAAGGTCGACCTGGTCACCCGCGTGGCCTACGAAAAGTTCAAGGGCGACGACTTCACCGTGACCGGGGTGCGTTTCCCGGGCGACGACCTGGACGGCTACAGCGCCGAAGTGGGCGTGCGCGCCGGATTGACCCCGTTCGTGGAAGGCTATGCGATGGCCGGCTACGAAGACGGCAAGGACTATGACGGCGATTTCTACGGCCGCCTGGGCGCGCAGGTGAAGTTCAACCCGAACTGGGGCATCAGCGGCGACGTCAAGTTCGCCGACAACGACACCCAGTGGTTCGTGGGACCTCGCTTCACCTGGTAATGGATCCCCAGGTAACGGAGCCGGAACATCCGGTTCACCTGGTCATACGTTCTGTCTGCTATCAACATGCAAACCCTGTAACGCGACGCGCCCCTCTCTCTCCGCGTCGCACCCTGAGCCCGGCCTAGTGCCGGGCTTTTTTATTGTTCCCCTGTGAGCGCCCATGGGCGCGGGCGCTTCTGGCGCGGTCGAAACACAGAGCTCGCGTCCTTGGGGCATCGCCACGACGGTCTCCGGGTTCAATCCTTGAACAGGGTTTCCGGGTACTCGGGTTTCTGCTCGCGGGCCAGCAGTTGCTGCAGACCGGCGGCGGGTGTCAGGTCGCCATGCAATACATCGCGCACTGCGCTGGAAATCGGCAGGTCGATGCCGTGGCGCGCGGCTTGGCGCAGGACCTCGTCGGCGGTCTGCACCGACTCGACCACCTGGCCGATCTCTCGCACCGCATCGGCCAGCGACTGGCCGCGACCCAGGGCCAGGCCCAGGCGGCGATTGCGGGACAGGTCGCCGGTGCAGGTCAGCACCAGGTCGCCGAGCCCGGCAAGGCCCATCACCGTTTCGGGCTTGGCCCCGATCGCCGCGGACAGGCGCAGCATCTCATTGAGGCCTCGGGTAATCAGGCCGGCACGTGCATTGAGACCGAGTTGCATGCCGTCGGCGACGCCGGTGGCGACCGCCAGCACGTTCTTCATGGCTCCGCCGAGTTCGGCACCGACCATGTCATCGCCGGTGTAGGCGCGGAACGCGGGCCCGTGCAGTACGTCGGCAACGCGCTGGGCGAAATCCGGATCCTGGCCATGCACGGTCACCGCGGTCGGCAGGCCCAGAGTCACTTCCTTGGCGAACGAGGGTCCCGTGACCACGGCCAGCGGCACCTGCGGACCAAGGATGTCCTCGGCCACTTCATGCAGGAAACGCCCGGAACCCGGCTCGAAGCCCTTGGTCGCCCAAGCCACGCCCGCGCCGGTGGGACGCAACGGCGCCAGCAGGAGCAGCGTCTCGGTGAAGGCATGCGACGGCACGACCACCAGTACCAGGTCGGCGCCCAGCAGCGAAGCAGCCAGATCGGAAGTGGCGCGCAGCGTGTCCGGCAAGGCGATGCCGGGCAGGTAACGCCGGTTTTCGTGCTGCCGGTCGATGGCGCTGGTGGCCTGCGCATCGCGGCCCCACAACACCACCGAATGCCCGTGGCGGGCCATCAGGGCGGCCAGCGCGGTGCCCCAGGAGCCAGCGCCAATTACTGCGACTTTCAGGATCTGCGTCATTCGGATTCCCCTGCGCGCATTCGGAGCCACGGAAGTCTTTCTCCGGACCCGCGATTGAAGCATTCGAGGGCAGGCGCTTCGGCCACCCTTTCAGCCCTGCACTCCCTTCGGTCGCCGTGAAGGGAGAAGGAAAAGATATCAGGCGTTGCCGACCGGCTCGCTGTTGGCCAGTTCGCCACCTTCAGCCTGGGCCGCGCGCTGGCGCAGGGTTTCGGCGTACAGGCCGTCGAAATTGATCGGCTGCAGGAAGAACGGCGGGAAGCCGCCGGCCTGGATCAGGTCGCTGAGCATCTGCCGGATGTACGGGAACAGGATGTTCGGGCACTGGGTGCCGAGCAGGCCATCGACAGCTTGCGGCTCCAGGCCGACGAGGCCGAACACGCCGGCCTGCTTCACTTCAGCCACGTACGCGGTCTTGTCGCCGGCCTTGCAGGTCAGGGTCACGGCCAGGACCACTTCGAACGCATTCTCGTTCAGGCGGGTAACGCTCTGGTTGAGGTTGAGCTGCAGTTCCGGCTGCACGTTCTCGCTGTAGATCGCGGGCGCGCCAGGCACTTCGAAGGACACGTCCTTGACGTAGATCTTCTCGACGGTGAAGGCGGGGCCGGGGGCTTCGGCGGGTGCGGCGGCGCCGTTGGTGGTTTCGTCGGACATGGACGTACTCCGTAAATCTGGATGGAAAAAGAAAGTGATTATCTCACGGGATGGCGACGCGCCGGCCCGGCTTCAAGGGCGCAGCGCCGGTACGGCGGGTGCTCAGCGGCCTTTGACCAGCGGCAGGTCGGCCTGCTGCCAGGCGGCGATGCCGCCGTCCAGCCACGACACCTGCTCGAAGCCTGCCTTCTTCAGGCGCTTGGCGGCGCCGGCCGAGGCTTGGCCGTTGCGGCAGACCACGACGACCGGCAGCTGCTTGGCTGCGGACAGCAGTTTGTTTTCCGGATCGAACTGGCTGGGGGCGACGTTGCGGCTGCCTGCGATGTGGCCCTTTTCGAAGTCACCACTGGCCGACAGGTCCACCACCAAGGCGTTGTCGCGATTGATCAGCGTGGTCAGGTCGGCCGGGCGCAAGGCCTTGTAGCCGCGGAACAGGCGCGCGACTTCGGTAGCGATCAGGGCCACGGTCAACCCGACCAGGGCCAGCGACAGCATGGGCGAGGAGCTGGCGAACGCCTGCAGTTGTTCGAAATTCACTGGATGGGGACGGCGGCTGTGAAACGGGCCGGGATTGTCGCATAGGCGGGGGGAGGGAGGAGGAACGAGTAGCGAGGAACGAGGAACTAGTGGTGAGAAGTGGGGAGCGAAGAAGTGTCCCGCGTTTGGCCTTTATCTGTAACCAGGCGGAGAGAATCAGGAGCAAACCCACGTAAGCCCTCGCCAAAGGGTCGCTTCTGTCCTGTCGCCCTACTCCCCGTTCCACAGGTCAGGCAGTCCCGAGACCATCCACCAGCACTTGGCTTCCGGGTCCCAGCGCCATTGTTCCCGATAGCGCATGCTGCGCTCGGCCATGGTGTGCCGGTTGATCACCCGCAACTCGATATTGCGGATCATGCTGCCGTCCTCGCCGACCGCGCTGCCCCGGTCGGTATAGCCGGAAATCTCAACCTGTTTGTAACGCTCGAAACCCAGATCGGTCATCGGGTGCGCGTCGCGATAGACCGGGTCCACCAGCTCCCAGGCGCGCTCGAATTCGCCCCAGCGGATGGCCGCGGAATACGCCGTCTGCGCCGCTTCCAGCTGGCCGCTCCTCTTGCGATTGCCGAAGGCATTGGCCGGCGCCGCCACCACCAGCGCCAGCATCAACACTGCCAGCAGGTTCAGTCCCCTACGCATGCGTCCGCCCCTTCGACCTTCAGACACCGCATCCTAACGCTTCGCAATGGCCACGTAACGGCCTGCCAGATCGGCCATGACTTCACCGGCCCTGACTTCATGAGGCATGCCCTCGCTTTCGGGCAGGGTGATGCGGGCCTGCAGATGGATGCGGGCACGTCCGCGCTGGGCCAGCGTGGCCAGGAACAGCTGCCAGGATTGTTCCGGCGCCAGCGTCGCCTCGGCGCGCAGATCCGCATACAGCGGCTTGAGGTAACGCACCTTGCTGTCGGCGACGAACACGTCGGCCCGCACCCCCGCCTGCTGCAATTGCAGGGTGACCAGGCCCCAGCCGGCATAGGTCATCAGCGAGGTCATGCTGCCGCCGAAAGCGCTGCCCTTGTCGTTCACGTTCGCCGCCAGCGGTGCGTCCAGTCGCAGGCGATGCCCGTCGTACCCGACGACCCGGGCCTGGATCGCAGCGAGCGGCGGCAGGTTGCGGGTGTAGTCGCGCAGGATTTCCAACGCGCGATCCTTTGAAACGGCTTCCATCTGCGATCATCTCCCCATGGCATTCATCGAACCGCCCGGATGGTACGTCATCTCCTTGCGCCCCCAGGGCGAGCACGCTTCGTTGCGTCGTGCCGCCGCGGTGCATGGAGCGCGCCTGATCGCGTTGTCGCCTTGGAAACTGCGCCTGCGCGACGATGACGGCACGCGTGTCGCGCTGAAGGCGGCGCTGGACGCGCAACGGGTGCTGTTCACCAGCCCGGTGGCGGTGCGCGCCGCCATCGCACTGCAGGAATTGCGCCCGCACGACGACCAGGCCTGGATCGCGGTCGGCAGCGGCACCGCGCTGGCCTTGCGCCATGCCGGTGTGGCCCGCGTGCAGGTACCTGCGCGCATGGACAGCGAGGGCTTGCTGGAACTACCGGCACTGCAGCAACTGGCCGGCCTCGACGTCGGCCTGGTGACCGCACCGGAAGGCCGCAGCCTGCTGGCCACCGCCTTGCGCGCGCGCGGCGCGGAAATCCTGCGCGCGGACGTCTACGCGCGCGAAGTGATCGCGCTGTCGCCGGCCGCACTGTGCCGCCTGCGTGCGCTGCAGTCACCGGTGATGCTCGCGCTGACCAGCGAAGGCGCGCTGCGGCAATTGCTGGCCCAGGCACCGGCGGACCTCCTGGCGCGTTTGCGTGCCGCGCCTGCGATCGCGGCAAGCCCGCGCCTGCAACGGATCGCGCGTGATTCGGGCTTTACCGAAGTCGAACTGGCCGAAGGACCACGCCCACGCCAATTACTTGCCGTCATGGCGCGCCGCTTCCGTTAGCATTCGTATTGCAAATGAACAGCTCAGGACAAGGACGCTGGCGTGACCGAAGAAACCACCCTTTCCACCCCGAAACGCGGCCGCGCCGGATCGATCGCGCTGCTGCTGGTGGTGCTGTTGCTGGGGTTCGTGGCCTGGCGCGGCTGGGCGGCGTGGCAGGCGCGGGAAACCCGGATCGAGGCGGCCAGCACCGGCGCCGAACAGCGCGTGACCGCACTGGAGCAGCGCATCGAGGCCTTGCGCCGCGACCAGCGCGCGCAGGTCCAGCGCCTGCAGGATGCGGCGGCCACCAACCGCGTGTTGCGCGATGAGGTGCTGGGCCTGAGCCAGCGCGGCGCGCTGCTGGAAGACAGCGTTTCCAGACTGGCCGATTCCACCCGCCATGGCGCCCAGGCCCTGCGCCTGGACGAGGTGGAACTGCTGCTGGGCCAGGCGCAACAGCGACTGACCGTGGCCAACGATCTGGAAGGCGCGCGTCGCGCCTACACCCTGGCCGACGGCGTCCTGCAGGGCATCGACGACCCGCGCCTGCTCAACCTGCGCCAGGCGCTGGCCCAGGAACGTGCCGTGCTCGACGCGCTGGGCAATGGCCCGCACGCCGCCATCGCCGCGCGACTGGATGCTTTCGCCGCGGCCCTCGGCAAGCTTCCGCGGACACCAGTGACGGACTCCGCCCAGCGCCCGGCCTGGCAACGCGCGCTTGCGCCGCTGGTGGAAGTCAGGCGGACCCGGGGCGATACCGTGATCGCGCCGACCGAGCGCGCCGCGGGCGAGGCGGCCATGCAGATCGAACTGGCCTTGGCCCGCGCCGCGCTGGAGCGCGACGACAGCGCGGCATTCCGTGCTTCGGTCCTCCGCATCGAGGGCTGGCTGACCCGGCTGTGGCCGGATTCGCCGGCCTTGCGGCTGCGCCGTGCCGAACTGAAGTCCTTGCGCGGCGCGTCGTTGCGTCCGGCCCAGCCGGTCCTCGGCAGCACGCTGCAGCAACTGCGCCTTCTGCGCAACGCCGGTGCCGCCCTTCCGCCACCGGTCATCAGCCCTGTTCCACAATCGCCCGCGTCCGGCCCGGAGGTGGAACGATGAAGGTTTTCCGCGCCACGATCATGTTGCTGCTCTTGTTGCTCGCTGGCGTTTTCGGCGCGCAATGGCTGGCGCGGGACAGCGCGCGCGACCTGGGCGAGGTGTTCGTGCGTGCCGGCGGTTACGACCTCAGCGCAAGCCTGCCAGGCGCTCTGCTCGCCATCGCCGCCTGCTTCCTGTTGCTGTGGCTGGCGTGGAGGTTGCTGACCCTGCCGTTCCATGCCTGGGGCCGCTATCGCCGCAAGCAATCGCGCGCGCGCCTGACCGAAGGACTGGAAGCGCTGCATGGCGGCCACTGGCTCCGCGCCGAGAAGCTGCTGCAGCGCGCCGCCGAAGACGATGAAGTGGGCACCATCGCGCGCACCGCGGCCTTGCGTGCCGCCGACGCGCGCGGCGACGAAGCCGCCGCGCAGGGACACCTTGCCGCACTCGCGCAACAAAACGCTACCGCGCATGCATTGGCCACGGCCGATCGCGCCATGGCCCGGCAGGATCCCATCGCGGCCCTGCTTGCGCTGGACTTGCCCGCTGCACAACCCTTGCCGCCGCGCGGGCTCGCCCTGCGCGCGCAAGCCATGGCCGCGAGCGGCCGCGCCAGCGAGGCCTATGGCCTGCTCGGATCGCTCAAGCAGCAACAGGCGTTGTCGCCATCCGGTCAAGCCGCACTCGAATCGCGACTGGCCACGCAGTCCCTGCACGAAGCCGACGATGCCAACGTACTGGCCGAGCGCTGGGAAACCATGCCCAAGCCACTGCGCACCGATGCGACCATTGTTGCCGCCTACGCCGAACGCGCCGCCACGTTGCGCTGGGACGACGCGGCCGCGCGCAGCCTGGAGCAGGCCATCGACACCCGCTGGGACGAATCCCTTGTCGCGCTGTATGGCCGCCTGCCGATCGGCAAGCTCGACTCGCGCCGGGCCAGTGCGCAACGCTGGCTGCAGGCGCATCCCGACAGTCCTGCGTTGCTGGTCACGCTGGCGCGATTGGCCCGCCAGCAGGGCCAATGGCCGCAGGCGCACGAATTCCTGCACCGCGCGCTCGCCCAGGGCGCCAGCGCCGAAGCGTGGGAAGAACTCGGCCACGGTTTCGCCGCAGCAGGCCAGGAAGAACTCGCGCGCCGCAGCTACGCCAATGCGCTGAATGCGAAGCGCGGCGAAGCCACCACCGAACTGCCGGGCCGCGACCTGAAGCAGAAGATCTTCGATGAGGCGGTGGTGGAAGAACGCGACGAGCACGGTGTGCCGCGACTGCGGGGATGAGCACCGACGGGTGACGAGCGCCGCAACCGCGCGGAACATGGCCCGGATAAGACCACAGGTCGCATACAGGTGTTGGGCCAGCGCACGCGATCATGGAGCCGCGGGTATGCTTCTCTTTACGGGCTACAAAAACAAGGCCCACCTTCCGGTGGGCCTCTTCGTCTCGATGCCTCTCAACCCCGAATCAGCGCTCGATGATCGCCACCACGCCCATCCCACCGGCGGTGCAGATCGACACCAGCGCGCGGCCGCCGCCGCGCTGCTTCAGTTCCTTGGCCACGGTGGCGACGATGCGCGCGCCGGTGGCGGCGAAGGGGTGGCCGGTGGCCAGCGAGGAACCATTCGGATTCATCTTCGCCGGGTCGATCCTGCCCAGCGGCGCATCCAGGCCCAGCCGGTTCTTGCAGTAGTCCTCGCTCTCCCACGCGCGCAGCGTGCACAGCACCTGTGCGGCGAAGGCCTCGTGGATTTCGTAGATATCGAAATCCTGCAGCCCAAGGCCATGGCGCCTAAGCATTTCCGGGACCGCGATCGTCGGCGCCATCAGCAGGCCTTCGCCATGCACGAAGTCCACCGCTGCCGATTGAGCGTCGCGCAGGTAGGCCAGCGGCTCATGGCCATGCGCCTGCGCCCACTCGTCACTGGCCAGCAGCACCGCGGCGGCGCCATCGGTCAGCGGGGTGGAATTGGCTGCGGTCAGGGTGCCGCGGCCGGAAGTCTTGTCGAACGCCGGCTTCAGCGTCGCCAGTTTTTCCAGCGACGTATCCGGACGCAGGATGTTGTCGCGCTCGACCCCGCGGAACGGCGCGATCAGGCCGTCGAAGAAGCCGCGCTCGTAGGCCGCGGCCAGTTTGTGGTGCGAGGCGACCGCGAGTTCGTCCTGCGAATCGCGCGAGATGCTCCACTCCTTGGCCATGTCCTCGCAGTGATCGCCCATGCTCTTGCCGGTGCGCGGCTCGGCCACGCCGGGGAACTCGGGTTTCAATTCGCTGAACTTGAAACCCCTGGCCAGCGTCCTGAGCTTGTCGCCGGTGCTCTTGGCGCGATTGGCCGCAAGCAGGCGCGCGCGCAACTTCTTGCCGTACACGATCGGCACTTCGGAGGTGGTATCGGAACCGCCGCCGATGCCCGAATCGATCTGGCCCAGCGCGATCTTGTTGCCGATGTGGATGATGGAATCCAGGCTGGTGCCGCAGGCGCGCTGCAGGGTGATGCCCGGGGTCAGCGGCGACAGGCCCGAAGAAAGCGCGGCTTCGCGCCCCAGGTTCCAGTCGCTGGAATGCTTGATCACCGCGCCCATCGCCACTTCGCCCAGCTGCTGCCCGTGCAGGCCGAAGCGCTCCACCAGCGCGCCCAGGGTCCGCACCGACATGCCCAGGTTGCCGACATCCGAATAGGCCGTGTTCTGACGGCAGAATGGAATACGGACGCCACCGAGGATGGCGACGGGACGGGGTGCTGGCATGGGGAACCTCGCAGGCTTGAACCAGATGAAGTAAAGGCGGGACGAGCAGCCCGTAACGCGCGACGGGCATAATGCTGGAGTGTAATGCCGACCCGGCACCGGGCCAACCTGGAAAATGGAAGACCATGGGCAATCAGACTTCGCTGTTCATATGCGGAATGCGCACGTGATGGGACCGCATCTGATGGGAGTGTTCGCATTGGAGCTCTCCGCCGACGGCGCGCCCACCTGCGCCGCGCTGCCCCAGGAACGGGCGGGACAACTGGTGGAACTGCTGGCCCGCGACCTCGACAAGCTCGTCCCCGGCGCCAGCGCGCTGGATCTGGTTTTCGCCGCCGCGCATTTCGATCCTGCCGAAGTCCTGCGCCCGGGCTGGCCGCTGCATCGGCAACTGGACGAATTGCGCCAGCGCGCACCAGGCCGCGGACAAGGGCCGCGGATGATTGCTTTCGGTGCGGACAGCGATGGCGTGGTGCCGCTGCCCCTGGTTGCCGACAGCGGATTGCATGGCGGGCAGATGCGGGTACTGCCGTTCCTGCTCAGCGGCGCGGCGGACGCGCCGGACCTGCTGCGGGCGCTGCAGGAAAGTTTCGAGGAAGTGCTGCTGGACCGCGGCATGGCCGCTGCCGACACCGCATTGCTGGCGCAGGAAAGTTTCGGCGCGCGGATCGAACACGCGCGCTACCTGACCGTGCACGACCTGACCGCGATCATGGCCATGCAATACCAGCACCAGGGCCTGCAACCGCTGTGGCCGGTGCTCGAGACCGCGTTGCTGGCGCCGGAAGAAGAGGAATGGCTGGACGCCCCGCCGGAGCCGCTGTTGCGTTACGCCAGCGGTGAAGTACAGATCGCACTGCTGGATCCTGGCGCCTGGCAGCAACGCAATGGGCAGGCGGCCACAGGCGACATGCAGGAACTGGAGCGCGTCTACGAATACTTCCAGGCACGGCAACGCCAGTTCGCCGCGGTGCTGGAAGCGCATGGCATCCCGGTGACCTTCGCCCATTGCCCGGCGGCCGCCGACGCACGCACGTCGCTGCAAGGCTGAGGCCGACCACCGCGCGGGAGCGGGGCGTGTGTTGTGGGAGCGACGTAAGTCGCGATCAGGCTCTATCGCGAGCCCCTTCGCGACTTACGTCGCTCCCACACCACACCGCCATGCCCACATTCCGCAGAAGGGTTACTGGGTAACGGTGATGACCCCACAAGCCACGCGCGCGCCGGCATTGCCTGCGGGCTGGCTGGTGTAATCATCTGGGGCCGCATGCACGACCAGCGCGCGACCGGCAATGTCGTTGCTTGCGCCACCACCCAGAGTCACGCCGCCGACGTGGACGTCAAGGTTGACCACGCCTTCGGCATTGGCGACCACGTTGTCCATGTCGCCGGCGTGGTGCGCGCCGCTACCAGCCTTGCCGTGACTGAGGATGAAAGGATTGAAATGTCCGCCCGCACTGGAAGCATCGGCCGCGCTGCAATCGCCTTTCTCGTGGATATGGAACCCGTGCGTGCTGTTGGCCGGCAGGCCGCCGACGGCGCCGGTGAGATGCACGCCATCGGCCATCGGCGTCAACGTGACCTTGCCGCTGACCAGGCTGCCGGAAGCGGAGGCCAGGTTGGCGACGGCTTGTTTGGCCGTACTTTGCGCCGGTGGTGCGGTCGTCTTCGGTTCGGGCGCGGTCCCGCAGGCGGTGAGGAAGACGGTGCTGGCGAGGGCCATCAAGGCGATGCGCATGGGGTTTGCTCCGGTGATGATTTGGATCAACCGTAACCGCATTCCGGTTCAGATGCGATGAAACAGAAACGGTGTTCTCCTGCGCGCCCCCGCTTCCGTTCCTGTTGGACATGGAGACGCCGGGCCGCGTAGCGGGCAAGAGCTCGCGGCGCTACGCCGCTTCCGCAAAGCTGCCCGGCTGCTTCCGCTATCGTCGCTTGCGCCCGGGCCCCAACTTGCGCGTCACCGTATTGCGGCCGACGCCGAGCTTGCTTGCCGCCTCCGCGCGTCGCCCATGGGTGAACTGCAATGCGACTTCCAGCAAGGTGCGATCGAGACGCTCCCGCGCTTCGGCGTGCAGGCCTTCAGTACCTTCGTCCAGCCGCGTTTTCGCCCAGGCGGCCAAGGCCTGGTCCCATTCCACGCCTTGCGTCGCCGGCGCAGCCACGGTCGACAGCGCGCCCTGCAGGTCGAAGGCGGTAATGGTTTCACCCGGCGCCATCGCCGCCAGGCGCCAGCACACGTTTTCCAGTTCGCGCACGTTGCCTGGCCAAGCATGCGCGCGCAGCGCTTCCAGGGCCGGCGCGGCGAAACGCTTGGCCGGCGCGTCGAGTTTGCGCGAGGCGATGGCGAGGAAATTCTCCGCCAGTTGGGCGATGTCGCCGCGGCGTTCGCGCAGCGGTGGCAACTGCAGGCGGACCACGTCGAGGCGATGCAGCAGGTCCGCGCGGAAGCGACCTTCCGCGACCAGCGCCTCCAGGTCCTGATGGGTGGCGGCGATCACCCGCACATCGACACGGATCAGTTCGCGGCCGCCGACGCGGAAGAATTCGCCTTCGGCCAGCACCCGCAACAATCGCGTCTGCAACGACAGCGGCATGTCGCCGATTTCATCGAGGAACAAGGTGCCGCCGTCGGCCTGTTCGAAGCGTCCGACATGGCGGCGCTGGGCGCCGGTGAAAGCGCCCGCTTCGTGGCCGAACAGTTCGCTTTCCAGCAATTCGGACGGAATCGCGGCGGTGTTGAGGGCGATGAACGGCTTGCGCGCGCGCGGCGATTCGCGGTGCAGCGCGTGCGCGACCAGTTCCTTGCCGGTGCCGGTTTCGCCGGTGACCAGTACCGACAACGGCGCCTGCGCAAGGCGGCCGATGGCGCGGAACAGCGCGCGCATCGCCGGGGTGTCGCCGATCAGTTCGGCGCTGCCCGCGCTGGATCCCGCCAGGCCGCTGGATTGCGCCTGCACGCGGCTGGCGTCGGCATCGGGCAGCGTGCGCGCGGCCAGGGCCACGGCATCGTCCAGGTCGAACGGCTTGGACAGGAATTCGTGCGCACCGCCGCGGAACGCGCCGGCGGTGCTGGCCACGTCGGTATGGGCCGACATCACGATCACCGGCAACTGCGGATGGGCCAGCTTCAGTTTGTCCAGCAATACCAAGCCATCGTCGCCGGGCATGCGCACGTCGGTGAACAGCAGATCCGGCGCGCCGCGCGCATCGAGCGCCTCCAGCGCGGCCATGGCGCTGTCGAAACCATCGACCGCGTAGCCCGCATCGCGCAGCGCGGTGGCCAGCACGAAGCGCACCGAGCGGTCGTCATCCACGACCCAGACGCGCGCGCTCATGGCCGCATTGCGCGTGTGGGAAAGGCTTCAGCCCCGACGCTTCGCCCTGTCGGGGCTGAAGCCTTTCCCGCAGCCTGAAAGAATTCCGGCTGCAGCGCAGCGAAAGCGTTCATGGAGCAGGCCTTACGCATGTCCCACCTCTTCTTCCTGCAACGGCAACAACAGCGTGAACACCGTGTGCCCGGGTCGCGAGCGATAAGTCAGCGAGCCGCGGTGCTCGCGCACCACCTGCTGGGCCAGGGCCAGGCCCAGTCCACTGCCTTCCGCGCGACCACTTACCAACGGCAGGAACAGATGTTCCGCCAGTTCCTCGGGCACGCCGCGTCCGTCGTCGATGATCTCCACCCGCAACGCCATGGCGTGCAGGTGATCGTGGACGCGCACACCGTGTTCGACCCGCGTGCGCAGGGTGACGCTGGCGGCGCCGGCCTGGATCGCATTGCGCACCAGGTTCCACACCGCCTGGGTCATGCGGTCGGCATCGCCGGGGAATTCGGGAAGGCTGGGGTCGTAGTCGCGTTGCACGCGCAGCGACCAGCCGCCTTCGGTCTCGGCCAGGCGCAACACCCGTTCCAGTACCACGTGGATGTTGAGCGCGGTGTGCGGGCGTTGCGGGGAAGGCGAAAGCAGTTGCTCGAGCAGGCCATTGAGCCGCTCGACCTCCGATTCAATCAATCCGATCAGTTCGCGTTCGTCCTCGTTGTCGTCGCGGTGCAGGGCGCGCCGCGCCAGCAATTGCGCGGCGCCCTTGAGCCCGGCCAGCGGGTTGCGCAGTTCATGGGCCAGGCCTTTCAGTGCCGCGCCCAGGGCATTGGGCAGGGCCTGCAGCGGATCCAGCGCCGGGAACTCATCGACCGGGTGCGCTTCCAGCAGCCAGCCGCCGCCGTCCAGCGGCGACAGCCAGCCCTCGGCGAAGTGCTGCGCCTCGCCGGGCAGGCCAAGGACCATGCGTTGCAGGCGCAGCACGCCACGCTCGCTGAGGCCGGGGTCGGTGCCGGGCATGGGCCTTTCCTGGAAGAGTCGCGCCATCGCATCGCCGTCCATTTCCAATGCCGCAAGCGGCTGCCCCAACAGGCGTCGTGCGCTGACGCCGATCCAGCGGGCAAAAGCGGGGTTGACCCCGAGGATCGTCCCCGCGGCGTCCGTCCACGCCACCGCCGTGCTGAGCACGTCGGTGGTGGGTTCGTTGGGGGACTGGGGCGCCATTGCACCAGTTTAGTGCAAGGCCGCCCCTGCCATGCCATCAGCCCTCGTAGGCCGATTCGCCATGCGAGCTGATGTCCAGGCCTTCGCGCTCGGCTTCTTCCGCGACCCGCAGGCCGACGGTGTACTTGGCGATCAGGAAGGCGGCCAGTGCCACCACGCCGGAGAGCACGATCGTGGTCAGCACGCCCTGGGCCTGGATCCAGACCTGCCCGGCGATGTCGTAATCCGGCAACGTGGTTTCGGTCACGTAATCCCAGATCCCCGCGCCACCCAGGGAGGGCGCGGCGAACACGCCGGTCAGCAGCGCACCGGTGATGCCGCCGACGCCATGCACGCCGAATACGTCCAGGCTGTCGTCCACGCCCAGCAGCTTCTTCAAACCGGTCACGCCCCACAGGCACAAGGCGCCGGCAATGGCGCCGATGGCCAATGCGCCGTTGAGGCCGACGAAGCCGGCGGCCGGGGTGATGGCGACCAGGCCGGCTACCGCGCCCGACGCCGCGCCGAGCAGCGACGGCTTGCCCTTGCCGATCCATTCCACGAAAGTCCAGGCCACTACCGCCGCGGCCGTGGCCAGGAAAGTGTTGACGAATGCGATCGCCGCCACGCCACCGATTTCCAGCGCCGAGCCGGCGTTGAAACCGAACCAGCCGAACCACAGGATCGAGGCGCCGATCATGGTTAGGGTCAGGTTGTGCGGCTTGATCGCCTCGCGCCCGTAGCCGGTGCGCTTGCCGATCACGTACGCGCCGACCAGGCCGGCGATCGCGGCATTGATGTGGACCACGGTACCGCCGGCGAAATCCAGCGCGCCCTTGGCGAACAGGAAACCGGACTTGGCCAGCACGCTTTCGACCACATCGGTGCCGGTGAACGCATCCGGGCCGGGGAAGAACCAGACCATGTGCGCCATCGGCAGATAGGCGAAGGTGAACCACAGCACGGTGAACACCATCACCCCGGCGAACTTCACCCGCTCGGCGAAGGCGCCGACGATCAGCGCGCAAGTGATGCAGGCGAACGCGCCCTGGAACACGAAGAACGCCAGTTCCGGAATATAGACGCCCTTGGTGAAGGTCGCGCCGATCGCCGCGGCATCGAGTCCGTGCGCGAACAGCCGCTCGGTTCCGCCGATGAAGGGCGAGCCTTCGGTGAAGGCGAAGCTGTAGCCGTACAGGCACCACAACACCGCCACCAGCGAAAACACCGCCAGATTCTGCACCAGGATCGACAGCACGTTCTTCGAACGCACCAGGCCACCGTAGAACAGCGCAAGACCCGGCAAGGTCATGAAGATCACCAGCGCAGCCGACATCAACACCCACACGGTGTCGGGCTTGCTGATGGAAGGTGCGGGCGCGGATTCTGCCGGCGCGGGTTCCGAAGCGGTTGCTTCGGTCCTGGCAGCTGCGGTCGCAGCGGGTGCGGCTGTAGCCGGGTCAGCGGATACTGCCGTGGTTTCTGCAGGTGCAACCGCGGTTTCCTGCGCCATCGCATTAAAACCGGTTCCCAACGCCACGCAGCACAGCGCTGCCAGGCACAACACTTGCAGCCGGGTCTTGCACCCGGAGAAAAGACGAGTCTTCATGTGGGGCTCCGAGTGGGGTTTAGATTGCGTCCGCGCCGACTTCGCCGGTGCGGATGCGGATGACCTGGTCGATGGCGGTGACGAAGATCTTGCCGTCGCCGATCTTGCCGGTGCCGGCGGCCTGCTGGATGGCCTCGATCACGGCATCCAGGCGCTCGTCGGTGACGACCGTTTCGACCTTGATCTTGGGCAGGAAATCGACGACGTACTCGGCGCCCCGGTACAACTCGGTGTGGCCCTTCTGCCGGCCGAAGCCTTTCACTTCGGTGACGGTGATGCCGGACACGCCCGCTTCGGACAGGGACTCTCGGACCTCGTCCAGCTTGAACGGCCGGATGATGGCGGTGATCAGTTTCATGCAGGCTCCTGTGTGGCTGTACCCCGTGGGAGGAAGGAACCGGCCCTGTGTAGCGACCGGCAGGTTTCGACACGAAACAGAAACCGCATTCGACGTGGGAGAGGGAGCTGCGGTTTTCTGTGTTCTTGCTATTGCCTTGATCGGAACGTAGTCGTGGAAAGCGCGACGGCAGCCTGTGGGGCTGCCGTCGCGGGTGTTGCTCAGATGCCGTAGTACAACTGGTATTCCAGCGGATGCGTCGCCGCGCGGAACCTGGTCACTTCCTGCATCTTCAGCGCGATGTAGCTGTCGATGAAGTCGTCGCTCATCACCCCGCCGGCCTTGAGGAATTCGCGGTCGGCGTCGAGCGCTTCCAGCGCCTGGTCCAGGCTGGAACAGACCTGCGGGATGTTCTTCTCCTCTTCCGGCGGCAGGTCGTACAGGTCCTTGTCGCTCGGCGCGCCCGGGTCGATCTGGTTCTTGATCCCGTCCAGGCCCGCCATCATCAGCGCGGTGAAGGTCAGGTAGCCGGACTGGGTCGGGTCGGGGAAGCGCATCTCGATGCGCCGCGCCTTGGGGTTGGACACCCACGGGATGCGGCACGAAGCCGAGCGGTTGCTCGCCGAGTAGGCCAGCATCACCGGCGCCTCGAAACCCGGGACCAGGCGCTTGTAGCTGTTGGTGCCGGCGTTGGCGAAGGCGTTGATGGCGCGGGCATGCTTGAAGATGCCGCCGATGTACCACAGTGCCATCTGCGACAGGCCGCCGTAGCCGTCGCCGGTGAACAGGTTGACCCCGCCCTTGGCCAGCGACTGGTGCACGTGCATGCCGCTGCCGTTGTCGCCGACGATGGGCTTGGGCATGAAGGTCGCGGTCTTGCCGTTGCGGTGGGCGACGTTCTTGATGATGTACTTCATGGTCATCAACTCGTCGGCCTTCTTCACCAGCGAGTTGAACTTGGTGCCGATCTCGCACTGGCCGGCGTTGGCCACTTCGTGGTGGTGCACCTCGACTTCGATGCCGGCCTGCTCCAGGGTCTTGCACATCTCCGAGCGGATGTCGTGCAGGGTGTCGGCCGGGCCCACCGGGAAGTAGCCGCCCTTCACCCCGGGCCGGTAGCCGGTGTTGCCGCCTTCGTACTTGGTGCCGCTGTTCCAGGCCGCTTCCTCGGACTCGATCTTGAAGAAGGTGCTGCCCATGTCGTTGGCGTAGCGCACCGAGTCGAAGATGAAGAATTCCGGCTCGGGGCCGAAGAACGCCTGTTCGGCGATGCCGCTGGACTTGAGGAAGGCTTCGGCGCGCTTGGCGATGCCGCGCGGGCAGCGCGAGTAGCCCTGCATGGTCGCCGGCTCGAGGATGTCGCAGGTCAGGTTGAGGGTCGGGTCGGCGGTGAACGGATCCAGGCAGGCGGTGCTCGGATCGGGCAGCAGGACCATGTCCGACTCGTTGATGCCCTTCCAGCCGGCGATCGAGCTGCCGTCGAACATGCGCCCGTCCTCGAACAGCGAGTCGTCGACGATATGGGCCGGGAAGGTGACGTGGTGCTGCACGCCGCGCGGGTCGGTGAAACGCAGGTCGACGAACTCGACCTTGTGATCCTGGATCAGCTTCAAGACTTTGTCCGCAGACATGTTGGAACTCCGGTTTGGAAGTGAGTGGACTCGTTATCGCAAACGGCGTGCCAAGGCCTGAGGCTCCGTAACCGATTGATTCCCATGAAGTTGTCCTTCACTCTCACCGAGCAGTTGCACCATATTGGTGATTAGTGAACATCTGATGCACCTGATTGGTGCCGTCCAAATCCACTATTCTTCAGCCGGCGGGGCAGTTCGGCGCGCCCGCAACCGTGTCATCCCCGCACCATCCCGGATCCACCTGGTCTTGATTCTGTCCGCGCGGAGTTGCGAACGGCGAAGTCCAGCTGGATTCCAATGCACCGGGGATGACGATTCTTCACGCGATTGCGCCCTTCGGCGCATGCAGTCACCACCTCCAGACCGCGATCCCATGACCGACCTGCTCAACGCCCTGCTCCTCGGCATCATCGAAGGCATCACCGAATTCCTGCCCATCTCCAGCACCGGCCACCTGCTCATCGCCGAACGCTGGCTGGGCCACCGCAGCGACCTCTTCAACATCGGCATCCAGGCCGGCGCGATCCTGGCGGTGGTGCTGATCTACCGGGAGCGGTTGTGGCAACTGGCGATGAGCTTCCTGCGCCCGGGCGAAAGCGCATCGGTGCATGGGCAGGCGCCACGCGAATACGCCTACAAGCTGGCGGTCGCCTTCGGTGTCACCGCGGTGCTCGGCATCGTGGTCAAGAAGCTCGGCTTCGAATTGCCGGAACAGGTGGCGCCGGTCGCATGGGCGCTGGTCCTGGGCGGCGTGTGGATGGTCGCGGCGGAATATTTCGCCGGCCGGCGCGCGCTGGCATTGGGTGAACGCAGCACCATCACCTGGACGGTGGCGATCCTGGTCGGCATCGCCCAGGTGGTCGCCGGTGTATTCCCAGGCACCTCGCGCTCCGCCGCGACGATCTTCGTCGCCCTGCTGTTCGGCACCACCAACCGCGCGGCGGCCACGGAATTCGCGTTCCTGGTCGGCATTCCGACCATGTTCGCGGCCACCGGCTATGAACTGATCGATGTACTGCAGTCGGGTGAAGCGGCCAACGAGGACTGGGCGGCGTTTTCGGTCGCCTTCATCGCCTCGGCCGTCACCGCCTTCATCGCGGTGAAATGGCTGTTGAGCTACATCCAGAGCCACCGCTTCACCGCTTTCGCCGTCTATCGCTTCGTGCTGGGTGCGGCGTTGTTGTTGCTGGTGCCGACAGGAGGTTGACCTTGTTGGTGCGGGAGCGACGTGAGTCGCGATGTCGTTGACTTTTCGCGGCTCACGTCGCTCCCACGTCGAGCCATACCGCTTCCAGGGATCGCCCCACTCGTTGCATCGATGCGTTTGTTCGAGCCCTTCACCGGA
>Ga0307414_10000283_pt1 | contig 29803 bp, 20 predicted proteins | sample DK1Ometagenome_FD_203804 | JGI IMG/M metagenome (GOLD analysis project Ga0307414, IMG submission 203804) | Maize rhizosphere microbial communities from greenhouse at UC Davis, California, United States - DK15-O-3 | ecosystem: Host-associated > Plants > Roots > Rhizosphere > Soil | place: USA... | reverse complement strand
CTATGGACAAACCCAAAAAATCATGAACCCTATCCTACAATACCTAATTGAAGCGAGTATCTGCCTGGCGATTACCGTCATTTTCTACAGGTTTGTGCTGAGCGAACTGACTTTCTTCTCGCTTAACAGATTTTTGCTGATCTGCATGCTCTTGCTGTCATTTACTATTCCTGCTTTATCATTTGAACTAGGCTACGCAGCATTGGGGGCACGGGAATTTATACTCCCAGAATTTCTGGTAGGCCAGGGGATGACAGTAGAGACCGCGAAATTGGGATGGCAGGAGATCGTGCTCTATATCTACCTTGCAGGAGCGTTAATAATGACTTCCCACTTGGTATTGGGCTTTTTTATCTCACAGCATCTTTTGGGGAAATCCAAACTGATGCGTTTTCAAAATTACTGGATCGCCTTACATCCAAAGTTCACTCCTGCATCCTTCTTCAGTTATATTTTGCTGCCTGATTTTGATCCTTCCAAAGCTGAACAACAGCAGATAATCCTACATGAATCGGTGCATGTACAATTGAAACACAGTTGGGATCTGTTGCTTGTTCAATTTGCCAAAATCGTATTCTGGTTCAACCCCCTTGTCTATCAATTTGAGTGGTCATTGCGTGAAGTGCACGAGTTTCAGGCAGACCAGGGAGTGACCACCACTTATTCCAGAAAAGAATATGCCGGACTGCTACTGCAGATGATTACACGCGGACAGGGCTGGCACTTCATGAATAACTTTAACCAATTTCAAACCAAAAAAAGAATCATTATGATGAGTAGACCAAAATCAGATGGCCGACAGAAGAAGCGTTTTCTGTTAGCTATCCCCGTTGTTGCCATGCTAGTCTTTGTGTTTTCCTGTGAAATCACTCCAGAGAAAGAGCTTGAAGGACCGACAATGATGGGTGAAAAAGCGACTCCATCAATTGGAGTGACAGATGTGACAGCAAGAATCAACGACGTAGGTAAAGATGGCAAGGAGATTTTTGATGTGGTAGAGGAGCAGCCAAGTCCTCCGGGTGGAATGGAAGGATGGAACAACTACCTGTCCAGTACACTGCAATATCCTACTGAAGCGCGAAAACTGGGTATAGAAGGGACTGTGATCGTAATGTTTGAAGTGAATTCAGATGGAAGTATAGCTAACCCCGAGATTCTGAGGGGAATAGGAGCAGGCTGTGATGAAGAAGTAATCCGTGTAATAGAGAATTCTCCGGACTGGGAGCCGGGTAAGCAGAGTGGTAGGACGGTAAATACCAGGATGAGACTTCCTGTCCGTTTTAAACTGTGAACCACCTAAATTGCTAAGAATATATTGGAAGCTGACCCGCACAGGTTAAAAGTATGAGTTGAATTTAAACACCTGGGAATCTCAGGTGTTTTTTCATTTGAGGTTTTCAAAACTGATGTTTTTTAACCGTCAACGCCACAGAGGAAGACGCAAAGGACACAGCTTCTCTTTCCTCCGTTTCCCAGCCCCTTCCATTACTTTTCTCCTTTCTGTGCCAGAAGATTAGGATCTTCTTACCTAAACAAGAGGAAATTCACTCGTATTATTGATTACTATGATTGGCCTCGACTGTGCTCGGCCGCCGGATAGATTGGTGTTAAGGTGGATAGGGGAAAATGCGGCACTGCCGCATTTCCCCCTATCCACCACTGCAATAAAAGAAGCGTCTCCCGAGCACAGTCGAGGGACATATAGTTTACTACTTCGAAATAGTCCATGGACCATGGATTGTATCTTGATACTCAGTACTTGCTACTCCCCATGGACCATATGCTCGAAACTATGGACTAATTAAAATTAAAAATCCATCAATGGTTTTTTGATTGGTGCGATTTTGGGTTAATTTATTGTCTCTAAACTTTATAATCCTTAATAATCTATTGTATGAAAAATAGTTTACTTGCCGCTGCTTTGACAGCTGGAGCGTTGACATTGAGTTCTTTAGCAAATGCCCAAGAGAAAACTCCGCCTCCTATGAAACCAGAAGCCACTGAATTTTATACCCCCGTTCCCCCTCAAATCACTCCTGGAGCCAATAATACAGCTCCTCCTTCTGACGCAGTTGTGCTTTTTGACGGAAAAAGTTTAGACGCTTTCGTTAGTGCTAAAGATGGATCTAGTCCAGCTGGATGGACTATTGAAAACGGTGAACTTGTGGTTGCCAAAGGCCAAGGTGACATTCAGTCCAAAATGCCTTTTGGTGACGCTCAATATCACGTGGAGTGGTCAGCGCCAACGGAGATCGTCGGAGAAGGACAGGGGAGAGGTAACTCTGGTTTCTTTCTGATGGGATTGTATGAGGTTCAGGTACTGGATAGTTATGAAAGCAAAACCTACACGAATGGTCAAGCTGGAAGTATTTATAAGCAATTCCCTCCATTGGCAAATGCGTTGAGACCAGCTGGTGAGTGGAATTATTACGACATCATCTTCAAAGCGCCCCGCTTCAATAAAGATGGAATTGTGACTTCGCCTGCTACGGTCACTCTTATAATGAATGGTGTAGTTGTGCAAAACCATGTGATCTTAAGAGGCCCTACAGAATACATTGGAATTCCTAATTACAAAGCTCATCCTGAGAAATTGCCTATCAAACTACAGGACCATGGAAATCCTGTTCGATTCAGAAATATCTGGGTGCGGGAGCTTTAATTGAGACCACTTTAAGTAGCAGCTTTATATTGCTATTCAAATAAAAAAGACCTGTGGAGAATTCTTCACAGGTCTTTTTGATGAGGGATGATTTGTTCGCTACCCTTTGTGCGTCACAAAGAGTGAAATTTTGATCCAGCTGCCTCGCAAGAGAGGCAGCTATAAGAACTCCGTGGTCTGTGTCACCACAGATCACTGTAATGGTCTGTGGTGACACAGACCACGGAGACAGAATTTCTTTCGTAAAAAGATGCGCTTGCCGGGGAGGGAAATGAAAGGTGTGCGAAAGAATTTTTTTAATGAACATGTGCCGTTCGTGACACGGCGGCGGCAGACCTACCTATGTCAGGTAAAATTGTATGATTTAACATGTTAAGTAAATGGATTAGAAACGCTACTTTTTTTGCCAATCTTCCAATTTTATAATCTTTCAATCTTTGAATCTTTCAATTTATTTCAATCAAAGCATCTTAATCATTTTCTCCACCTTATTGTTCAGGTCCAAAATTGCTTTTGCGTAGCGCGAATCCCATTCCTCCAATCTGGCTGTAGATTTCATTTCGACTTCATACTTAATGCCAGGTAGGATCCAGGATGCATATCCACTGAAAGGATCAGTACTTACATAAAGCGACTTGTACCAGCTTCCAAAGTGCATTCCTTTGGGATCCAACCAGCTTTTTTCTAGTGAAAGCAATTCTTCATTAAGTTTGTTTACCTGCTTTTCAGTAAGGGAATTTTCTGCTAAAGCTTTATCCAAAGCTGCCTTGTAAGCTGTCGAGCTAGCTTCTAACTTGCTGATAGCGGCATTAACCTTATCAAAGGAAGAGAACGAAGTATCAATTTCCTGCACATTTTTTACTGCTTGCGAAAAATGAATTTTCAAATCCTGCGCATAGCGGGGTACATCATATGGAATCACTGAAGCATTGGCCAGACGAAGTGAAAGTATGCCAATTACCTGTGCTACCGTACCTCCCATCTTGAAGCCCGGATCTACAAACTTGCTGTAATAATGGAAATTGTCATAATTAGAATGATAGGCTGATGTGCCACTCGTACCTCCATTTAAGCTTGGTACTCCCGCATACATATAGAAGGCAATATGATCTGAACCGCCTCCAAGATTTCCAATCCTTGGCTCTGATTTATCTCCGGCCCAAACTTCATACACGGTTTTGGCGCTATCAGGATAGTGCACTTCTTTGGAAGCATTCATCACCAGCTTTTTTAAAGTGGGTGCAGCGGATACCCCAAAATTTCTTCCCGAAACAGCTCCGTCAAAATTCATGTAAATCACAGCTTTTGCCCCAAGTTCTTCCTTGAATTGCTCCACCCATTCTGTGGAGCCTATCACACCCTGCTCTTCAGCATCCCAATGTCCGATCAATATGGAGCGCTTTGGCGTTTCACCGTTTTTGATCATTTCCCCAATAGCTTCCGCTAAAGTGAGCATCATTGCCGTACCGGAATTTGGATCCGTTGCCCCAAAACTCCAAGCATCGTAATGGCTGCCTAAAATGATCCATTCATCCGGATATTCACTTCCTTTGAAGGTTCCTACAATATTGTTTGCTCTGATATAATCTACAGGTTGATCTACTTTGACACGTACTTTCAGTTCATTACCTCCCGTGACTTTGTATTCAAAAGGCAAACCTCCCTGCCAATTTTCCGGAACTGCTGAACCGGACATTCTGCTCAATATTTCCTTGGCAGCACCGTACCCAATAGGAGAAACCGGAATAGTATGGAAAGCGACATCCTTTGGATCCAGGCGCTTTACTTTCTTATCGCCGTCCAGTGGAAGTGCCGGCTCAAACGGTGTCAACGGATCACCCGTATAATCTAATGTCAACAAAGAACCACGCTGGATGGTCGTCTCGTTATAATACGGACCATCGGGATACACCGCTCCTTTGCCAAATCCTGAATCTTCGGGGTCAGTATAAATAATCAATGCTGCTGCACCAAATCGCTCAGCAAACTGTGCTTTGTACCCACGGAAATTCTGGCCATATCTAGCTATGACCACTTTTCCAGTTAAATCAATGCCCAGTTCTGCCAGCTTCTCAAAATCTGCTTTTGTACCGTAATTAGCATAGACTACTTCTCCTGTCACATCTCCGGAACCGGAGTAGGCATTGAAGCCTTTGTGCAGTCGCGTATCGGTCGAGAAAGGATCACCTTCGACAGGACCTTCTTGCTGGGAAAGCGTAAGCTCATCCGGCGAAATAATCTGGATTATTGATTCTCCGGGATCATTTGGCAAATAGACATCATAAGGATAAGAAATGACATCCATCCCAGCTGCTGACATAATAGCTGTCATATAAGCAGCTACTTCCTCATTTTCAGGAGTTCCTGCAATATGGGGCGCTTTGGTGAGTTCTTTGAGGTGATCTTTAAACCGCTCAAATTCCACTGCTTTCAGATAGGTTTGTTCAATGGTTGTTTGCTTGGATATATCTTTTTGTAAGAAACCATCCAGCTGCTGGGCAGTGGAGGAAAAGTGGATGCCAACAGTCAAAACCAATCCTGTTGTGAGTATACTTTTTATCATTTACTTGGTAGTTAAAAGTTCAGATACTGATAAAATACGTTCTGATGGTACGTTTGCAATTCTTTTGGTGCGCAAATAACGATTTAGCTCATATTCGTCATAATTCGGATTACCAGGATCAAAGCTTGATATCCGTACCCTTCCTCTGGAATGGATAAACTCCCCATTTCCGATCCACATTCCCACATGTACCACTTTTTCTTTCTTTTCTGCGGTTGCTTTTTCCCCAAAGAAAAGTAAATCTCCAACTTGTAGTTTGTCCCAGTTCTTGTCAGCATCTACCAGTTCGCCCTCGTTGATTTGTTGGCTGGCATCACGGGGGATAATCTGTCCGTTGAGATAGTAAATGGTTTTTGTAAATCCACTACAATCTACCCCCTTAATTGATGTGCCTCCCCATAGATAGGGTACACCCATCATTTGTTTTGCAGTGGAAATTAAATTTTCTTCCGAAACGGAACGTGAAGCAATCCAGTTAGACCATTCCTGAACATTTGTTTTAGCCACCCATCCTGTGCGTCCGTCAGGCAAACTCACTTCCATGTTATCTTTTGTCTCGCTGATGATTGTCAGAATATCTCCGGCCACCAGATCGGAAACCATTTCTTGCTCTTCAGGAGAGTTCCATACATGCCCGGTTAATTCAGTAAATACAACCTTTGGCTTCCGATACCATGTTTCCATTTCATCGGATGTCACCAAGTGAATCCCCGCTTGATCTACCCAGGAGAGATATCCATCTGGCGTCTGCACCAAATACCAATCATCTTCCTGTTTTAGCACATTGAGGGGTGTTCCCATTAATGCCTGCGTGGCCAATTCTGCTGAATGCTTTGGATTACTTCTAATATTTGCAACAGAAATAGTCACCAATGCTTTGGTTTTCTCTCCTAAAGAAGCTTCAGGTAACCTGCTGACCGCATCGGTGAACAGAATGTGCTTGTCTTTCAGCTCTTCAATGAAAGCAGTTAAACTTTCCAACTGATCAGTTTCTCCTTTCAGAGAATCATTTTCAAATTTCAAGTCCCATAGCGCCACGCGTTTGTCGGGGGCTACTTCTGCTCTCTTTTTCTCAATAAGTTCAGAAACAACAGAATTTGCTTGCTCTTCGCTACATGAGCAAAGAGCTATGGAAATAAGTGCTAGTACTGGTATAGATAATATTTTCATGGGAGTGGCAAAATAGAATAAAACGGGAGGAATGCCCATAAACATGAGTTGCTTTATTAAATCACAACAGAATTAACCTAGAAGATTGTCGATATACGAATTTCGATTTACGGTATAGCGGTAGGTTTCAGGGCTACGCCCTTCTGCTTTCCGGTCATTACGTTGTTTTCTAGTAAGAGGTCAGGGCTACGCCCCTCAATTTTTCGAGCATCCATCATTCAGCATCCCCACATCCCTTACCCAATAAAATGAAGAACATCGAATTCTGAATGTTGAATGCTGAAGAAGCCGCACACCCATGTCACGTCCTGATTTATGTTGACACTTTTTAATTGCTTTTCTTCTTCCCTGGCCATCTAACCTGCTCGACAGGTGATCCAACTAATATCGGTCATGCCCACGGCATGACTTTTTGAATTCCATTTACCAGACATTAAAATGTCCGGCTATATGATCGATCATGCCTACGGCATTCACAGACTGAGTATAGTCGCTGAATCCAGCAAAGCGGGACTGCGACTGACCACCCTACCTTCGGAAGGCAGATGCGACTGATTTCAGACCTGCCTGACGATTTCAGGTTTCACACTTCATACTTGTCACTTGACCAGCATCCAACACCCAACATCGAGCACCCAACATCCCACACCCAACATCCCACATCCCACACCCAACATCCCACATCCCACATCCCTCACCTAACATCTCAGCTAAGGGGCTGTGGAATGTAGTCTGTTGACTTTTTGTCTTATTTTGCTTCAGTTTCCAGTCCCGGAGAACGTTCTAAGAATTCTTGGTATAGGCGTATATGTCTGTTCGATAGCGGAATTCTATAGCCATCTATAAATACATGCATGATCTGTGATCTTGTTTCGAAAGGATCGCCTGTTGCCACTATTAGATTAGCTTTCTTCCCAGCTTCTACTGAACCATATTGATCTTGCAGACCAAATATTTCCGCAGGATTTATAGTGACAGCCTTCCAAGCTTCTTCTTTTCCAAGGCCATAAGCAGCAGCAAAGGCAGCATGAAAAGGAAGGTTTCTAACATTTTCCTGGCCGTTAGTTCTAATGGCTACTTTGACACCTGCCTTCACCATTTTCCCTGCATTGGCATAAGGTGTGTCATAGCGATCTGATTCCCGGGTGGGCAGTTCCTGAACAGGTCCCGTAATAACTGGAATACCGGCTTTAGCTATTTCTTCTGCTACTCTCCAACCCTCAGCAACACCAGTAAAAATCACTTTTACATCTTTCCCATCAAGCCATTTAAGTGCGCTCTTGATATCGGATGCTGTATTTACTTCTACCAACAAAGGAAGTTCTCCGGATATAGCTTTGGATAGCTGCTCCATTTCGGGATAATATTCCAGTTCAGCACCATTTTCTTTCAACACATTGTAGCTCAATGCTTTTTCCCAGATTTCATCTGCTTCCTTCAGTGCTTTTTCATTGGCTTTTTTAATGTCCTCATCCGAGCGTCGATCATACCGTCCACGGCGTCCAGAGCTTGGGAAATTCATTACAATGCCCTTGAAACCAGCATACATCTGGTCAGGAGTATAGCCATTGAGATTGATCAATGCTGCTGTACCCGGAAACAAGCCTCCGGTAGGAGCAGTCAATACTGTAGTCACACCAGAAACCCGGGTAACAGGAATTTCCTGGGAATTTGGGTTGACCGCAGTAAGAGCCTGCATATTGGGACTAAAGTTTCCTATTTCTGCATAATCTACAGTTTCAGCAACGGAACTGACTTCTACAAGTCCAAGGCGTGTGCCTCCATCGATCATACCGGGATAAATGAACATCCCGCTGCAGTCAAGAACTTCTGCATCGCTTTCTGAAATGTTGGTTCCCACTTCTTTAATGACTCCATTTTCCAGAAGTACTGATGTATTTTCTAACACGCCATTGGTGATTGTCACTACAGTGGCATTTTTCAACAAGAATTTCCCGGTTCGGGGTTTTACAAATTCTCCGTCAATCTGTGCCATTGCCAATATAGGTAACATGGCAAGCAGGAAGCCGAGAACGATTTTAGTTAATCTTTTCATGTCTTCTAATTTTCGGTGAATTAATGATGGTGGTGGAAAAGTGTCTGGCCAGTTTCAAAAAGATGTTCGGTGTCCTGCATACATTTATTAATGTTTCCCTGACCGATCATCACAGGTTCCACCATCTCTGTAGGGCTGATTTTCAATCGCTGATCATTCGCATCTTCATTAATGTCAAAGTACTTGACACCATCTACAAATGTCATCTGGGGAATAGTATAAGAAGATAAAGGATGCTCGTTGAAGATCACCAAATCAGCCTGTTTTCCTTCTTCAATGGAACCCACCTTATCATCTATTCCCAATTGCTTTGCCGGATTGATCGTGATCATTGCCAGTGCCTGATCATCTGTCATACCCCCATACCGCTGCGTTTTGGCCGCTTCATGATACAAGTGACGGATCAATTCTGCATCATCTGAATTAATGGAAGTAATCGCCCCATTTTCTGTCAGGACTGCGGCATTGAAAGCTGTTGAGTAATAAACCTCAAACTTGTACGCCCACCAATCTGCAAAAACTGAAGCACCCATCGTGTATTTTGCTATTTCTGGAGCTACTTTGAATCCTTCATTCACGTGTTGAAATACCAGTTTGGTGATTCCAAAGTCCCGCGCAACATTAATGAGCATATAAATTTCATCTGCTCGGTACGAATGGCAATGGATGATGATTTTATCATCCAATATGTCGGAAAGCGTCTGTAGTCGCTCGTTGTATTCTGGAGCGATTGCTGTACTTCCTTTTTGAGATGAGGATTTAGCATAGGTTTCCCAAGCCTTCTTGTATTGGATGGCTTCATTGAACCCGTTTCTAATGATGGCTTCGACACCCATACGGGTACGGGGCTGGATTCCGTTGCCCCGCCCATGCACTCTTGTTGGATTTTCACCCAATGCAAACTTGATCGTGCGGGGAGCATCCTGCATGATGATGTCGTCTGGATTAGTAGAACCCCATCGATGTTTAAGCGTTACATTCTGCCCACCGATCACATTTGCGGAGCCATGCATCGCATGTGAAATGGTCACGCCTCCCGCGAGGGCTCTATATAACCCGATGGAATAAGGATTGACCATGTCACGCATCTGTACTTCTGATACGATAGGAGCAGTAGCCTCATTCACCACATCAAGTGCCACGTGGGAGTGTGCATCGATAATACCGGGCATTAGGAACTTACCTGAGGCATCGATAGTTTGAACATCCTTTGGAGCATTGATTCCAGTTCCGATCTTTTTAATTATTCCATCTTGGACCAGCACATCAGAATTCTCCAAAGTGCCATTGGTGATGGTAAGTACTGTTGCATTTTTTATCAATACACTACCTTTCTGTACTTGGGCTGAAACAAAATGAAAGTTCAGTCCCAGAAATGCAGCAAGAAAATATGTCGTTTTTTTCATCTTCATGTGATTACTTATTTGTGATGAGGGATGGAGTGCGGGTACCTTGGATAGGGAAGGAGCCATATTGTGAAACTTCCATAGTCCCTTCCAGCGAATCCTCTTCGATTTCTGCAGTAATATCTACTGTAAGTTTCGTTCCTCCAGCATCCACCTCAAATGAAAATGTCAATGTATTCCCTTCTAAAGCTATATCGGATAAAGGCGAAGTAGCCTTGCCAGATCCTTCAGGATCATCATAAGTAATGGTGCCAGTGTAATCGGAATCCTCTTTTTTGATAGCAATAATACCACCTGATGAACCTGCTGGTGTTTCAGAAGTATATTCCCAATTTCCTTCGATTACTAACGCTTCGGATTCCCCATTTTTGGATTTCTTTTTTTCTTTTGTTTCATAATCAAAAAGATATCCATCCACCATCACATGCTTAATTTGGGCATCTTCGCTGAAAATCGAATCTGTACTTAGGATTAAATTTGCCATCTTGCCTTTTTCAACTGTACCAGCTTCTCTGCTGATCCTGAGGATAGCTGCAGCATTGGTTGTTAAAGACGCCAAAGCAGCTTCTTCGGAAAGTCCATTTTTAATCATCACTTTCAGAGTCTTTACTAGTTCAGCTGATTTGGTCCCAACGGTTGTGAACGCAAATGTAATTCCGGCGGCTTCTAATTTGCCAGCCTGTGTAAGAGCTGCTTCATATGCTTTTTTCACCTTGGCATTGAGATCCGCTACTTCTTCGGTTGCATCTTTATTTTGATCTTTCACTGCTTTATCATCGGGGATTTCCAGTTTGACCAGTACTTGGGCGCCTGATGATTTGATCAGATCTATTACCTGCTCATAATCTTGTAAATCTGTCAGAATGAGTTTGAATCCTAGTTCCTTTTGAAGGCTTATTGCTCGTCTGATTTCCAAATCTGATGCGGCAGAAAATAATACTGGAGTACTTCCATCCACTACATCTTCCATGCTTCTGTATGTAGGGGTCACCTCAGGGCGCTTTGTTCCAGCTACCGAAGCGTATTTTTCGGCCCTTTCTTGCGTTAGCTTTGTGTTCTGGAAGATATCACGGAATTTGGCCATAACTCCCACTGCAGTGCCCGGATACATTCCTCTTGATCCTTCAAAGCTTGCTGCCACTGCGGTATTTTCTTTAAGTAGATTAGTAGACTCATCCGAACCTAATAGGACAATGGCAGATTTACCGGCGAGCATACCGCCATCTGGAATAATTTGTGCAATGGTAAATCCTGCTTTTCGTAGATCTTCCACTTTAGAATCTTTTGCAGTGTATTGATCCAATGCCGATCTCCAAGGGGTGATTCCTGCTATCTCGTCAGGTGGATTAGAAGAAACAAAATTCTCGGGTCTTTCTGGATCTTTTGGTTTAGTGATACCTGCATCACTTGCGCCAGAGATGAAACCCGGATAAATATAAAGGGAGTCTCCGGCAATTATTCTTGCTTGTTTTGGCAGTGTTAAATCAGGTCCAACACCCTGAATAATCCCATCTTTTATTAATATGGTAGACTTAACTGGTGATTTTCCGGGTGCTGTGATAACAGACGCATTTGTAATTGCATAGGTGTCGGTGATTCTTTTCATTCCGGTAGGATCGCTTTGTGCCATTGCCGAATGTGAAGAATACATAGCCGTCACTGCTAAGCAAATTATACCTGCTTTCAGTAAAGTTTTTTTCATGTGAATTAGGATGGTTTTTAATAAATCTCTAATAAGCTGAAGACAAGAACTTCATAGTTTGGTTAATCGGTTGTTGTACAGCTCCAAACTTGGTTTTTGGGTTTTTCTTCTAGCAAGCTAATAAAAGTGATTTCATTATCCCATTTGAAATTATTTTATGCAGAGAAAAAAATTGATCAATGGCATACTCAACTATATGAAATACGGATTTTGATGTACTAAAAACCCGGCAGATTTTTGTAATTTATTTGGTTGGTAATTAAGGTGTGCATGTAAAAGAGGTGGCAAGAACCTAATTCTTACTGTTTCATAATCAATAGTTCATTGGTTTGTGGACAAGCAGAAAGCACGCTGCCGGATTAAACTTCTTTCTTTACTTATTAGAAAAATAGCCTTCAGTTCCAGGGTTAACACTTGCAAGACTAGGGGGCTTCTGCAAGAAAACTCTCAATTCAAAGTCACGCTGCATACTGAATGGTTCATGTGTCTCATTTGACGGATGAATAAATTTTTGAAAATCATGAATAATTCCAACTGTCTTAGCAAGAGCATTAAGATGGAGAAAATGAGGGACATAGGGCAAAAATTATTAAGGGTGTTCGTAATTTTTTTTGGAAGATTTGATTGTATTTCAGCCTTTAAGGCCATATTAGCGAGATATCTTTTTGTGTGAACACTGAAAAGATAGGGCAAAATCGGGTATCTTCAAGGGTAGAATTGAATAATATATGAGCAAATCGGATTTGTGGTTGGAACTTTATTCCAACTTGAGTACCACAGGTGCATTAACGTTTAGTTCAAAAGCATTAGTAAATAAAATGCTTTCTCATGCTGATCTAAAAGGGGCAAAGCTTGTGGTAGAATTAGGTGGTGGAGATGGGAGTATCACCCAAGGGATAGTGGATCGCATGGATCCAGGGGCGGAGCTTTTAGTATTTGAAATAAGTAAGTCATTTTGTGAATCAATGGAGAAGATATTTCCTCAACAAAATGTCAAAATAATCAATGATTCCGCTGAGAACATTAGTAATTACCTCAATGGGGAGAAAGTAGATTATATTCTTTCTTCTTTACCTTTTAGTTTTATAGCTCCTGATGTGAAAGATCAAATTTTGAAGCAAAGTAAAAATGCGTTGGGTCAAAGCGGGTATTTTATCCAGATCTGCTATTCTTATATGCTTAAAAATCTCTTTAAAAAGCATTTCAGTAAAGTAGAAACAAGCTTTACGCTGAAGAACCTTCCACCTGCTTTCGTGATGGTGTGTAAGTAATGTATGGATATACTTCGGGTTGCCATATTGGATTTGCTTAGAAGAAAGAAGTCAGAACCCTTTTCTCCGGCGGAAGTGGTTCAGCAGATGTATCCGGAAGATTGGCGGCATTTTATGGAGGATGTACTTCTCCAAATGATGGAACTATATCAGGAAGGTTTGCTGGAAGTTACTGAAGATGACCACCTAGTTACTCCCAATGCTGCTCCCAATGACAGGATGATGATCCGGAAGAGGAGGAGGTGAGTCTATCCGGGCAACAGTTGAGGTTTTCAAAATCTCGACTGTTGCCCGGATATTTCTTTACCGCAAAAGGTCACAAAGGTTTACCAGCGGCGAGTAGAGACTGCGAAATTGAACATATCGGATTAGCTGTTCCATGCTGATTTTAAGGATAGAATTGTCAGTCAGTACCTTCCCACCTTACCACTATCTCCTTCAATTACACACCCAACCTTTACTTTGTATCAAATACCAACTTAGCACCTAAGCTCACGCACAGCCATAAATCGTTAAATGGTAACTCATAATTCATAAATTCAATAAAATGAACATGCCCTAAAACCTGTTCTCCCTTGATGGAAAATAATGTATGCCCGCACTATTCACATAAGATTTTCTATTTTTGACTTGCATACACTGATTGCATTATGACCAGAACAAGAGCACAAGAATCACGGGCGGCCATCGAACGCCTTTACATCACCATGAGGCATCTTTTTACAAGGGGAACTTACAAACCTATGGGTGTGTCCGGAGAGAGCCTCGTGGATGCGCTGATGGTCCTGAGCCCGGAAATTTATGGTCTGGTCACTGATCATGAGAAAATTGAATTGGATGGGTTGCTGTATGTGATGGAGCGCCTGCCAAGAGGAATCGAAGAATGCCGGTTTGTCCGCTTGATCAGCAGGGAAGGATATGAATCCTCCAAACTTGAGGCGATTGTTCCGCCCAAGAGAAAGCGGAACTGTTATCGGCTGGACGAACATATCATGTATGTGGAAATGACCCGTGGCCGCTCTGATATTTATGATATTCTGACGCACTTAACATTTCTGAATATTGAGTCCAGAAAAATCTACAACAACAGCACAGATGTCAAGGGAAATATCTCCACTAATTGGCTGATGTTGGAAGAATTTGTTCAGAAAGAGCAAGCAGGAGAAGAATTTGAAAAAGAAGCTGCAAGTGCATATTTGAGCCATTTGATCGGAAGGACGTTTGAAGAAACCATACATGCAGTGGATAAATTTCAGAGAAGTTCGAATTCCAACAGCTTGTTTTCAATTGTTTATCACCTGGGTAAGTTAGCTCAGGATGAAGCTACTAAGAACCTTGATCGGGAAATTTCCTTCTCCGCTACTTTGCGGGAGCGTATTGGGCATCATGTGTATGGGGAACTTTGGGCGAGACGTATCAAAACTGTATTGGATGAACATGACTTATTGGACCGTCCGATACATATTATTTCTGCTAATCTTCATTCGGTAGTAAACACTGTTTATGGCTATCAATTACTAGGAGTGAAAGATTATCAAGCTTTGGAGGAGGTTGTACAGGCTATCTCTGTCAATGCTAAAAATCATAAGGGAAAGAAGATTAATGAGTATGCAACCAAACATGGATTTATTGATCTTCCAGACTTATCCGGAACCAATATCGGCGCTCAGATCATAGATACTTCATTATTGGAAAAAGAAGAATTGATCCCGGGTGTGAAGTTGCCCCAAGATAAGATCAAGCGTCCCGTTTTTGTAGTGATGGATTACGCTTTTGGAGAGCAGGCATATGAGTGTCTTGATGAACTGCTTAAGCCATATAAAAAAGAAGATAAGGCGATTCCTTTGAATGTGATATCCGTCTCAATCATGGGAAAAGCAGGAATTCTATACGGAGGAAAGGGGGATTTGATGATTCCTAATGCCCACGTATTTGAAGGTACTGCAGATAATTATCCTTTCAAGAATGAATTGAAGAAAGCTGATTTTGAGGGCTATGGGTTAGGAGTTTATACAGGATCAATGGTGACTGTGTTAGGGACTTCATTGCAGAACAAGGATATTTTGACCTACTTCATGGAATCATCATGGCATGCGGTAGGACTGGAAATGGAAGGTGCCCATTATCAAAAAGCCATTCAATCTGCATCAAAAATCAGGAGAAGTATACGTTCCAATGTAAAAGTGTTGTATGCTTACTATGCCTCAGATAATCCTTTGGAAACAGGGGGGACACTTGCTTCCGGTGCATTGGGTATGGAAGGGGTGAGACCTACGTATTTGATCACCTATAAGATTTTGGAGAAGCTGTTTGGATAGAAGGTTGGGAGACGGAAGGGGGATGTAGGGTGCTGCATGGGAAGACGGAAGAAGCCGGGAGACGGAAGACCGAAGAAGACGGAAGACCGAAGACCGAAGAAAGGACCAAATGAGTGATAGCCGAGTATCAAGAATCACAGTATTCAGTCTCAGTGATCCCTGCTTACCGGACTTTAGACAGGAGTACTGATTTTCACATAATCCAAGCTATTCAGTGGGCAGACCAGCGATAATTGAGGGGCGGAGCCCTGACCTCTTAATAGAAAACAAGAGTTCAATTGGAAAAGCAAAGGGGCGTAGCCCTGAAACCTGCATGGCCGGCAATGGCAGGTCTACTATTTCAATTTTTATTTTGGAACAAGTTATAGAAGATCTATTGGATCTGTCTAGTAGCAAAAATTCCATAAATAGTATTTCGGAAATTATTTAGCAAAAGTAGTTTTTTGAATCTTCATGACTTGAAATCAATTCTTTAAAGGTTTTGTAACTATGCTTTTAATGTAATTGCTATCCAATCCTCCAGAAATAAAAACAGTCGATGTTTTAAAAATCTCAACTGTTTACCACTTTAGTATCACGTATCAATTTTCAGGAGAATAGGTGAATTCATAATTCGCAATTCATAATTTCCACCTTCCCACTTTCCAACTTTAAAACCTTACCACTTTAAACTTTCCCACTTTTTCAGTTTCCAACCTTCCAACCCCAAATCACTGCAGATTAGAGTGAATAGGAGGAGGGCCTTCTGGTACAATCCCAGCATAGACATAATCTCCTTTCTTTTCTTTGAATTCAGCTTTAATTTCTGTCACCAGTTCCTCATTATTAAATAAATCTACCATAGTCATCCCTAATGCCTTGGCAGCATAAGCCATTCCTTTATGCCCTATGGACATGCCACCGGCAGCGACTACTGCCCAAGAATGCCAAGGTGTGCCATTGGGTGCTGTGGTTGCGCTTAGACGAATTGTAGGGACCACATAACTAACATCTCCCACGTCTGTGGATCCGCCCATTGAATGTTCCGCAGTCTCTTCCATTGGTTTAATCTCTGACACCAAACCAATCTGAGGTTTTCCTGTGCTTTCTTGTATTTTTTTTGCAAAATCCTGTTCCTCTTCTGTGTAAGTAATCGGTCCAAGAGTTTCTAAATTTTTTTGCAAGGCTGAAGACCCAGTCCTGTTTACCAGTATTTCATGTATACCGGAAATCAAACTGACCTTGTAATCCACATTGGCAAGTATGGCTGCCCCACTTGCCATCTTCTCTACCTGCTTCCATACAGGTTCCAGCCCATCACGGCTACTGTCTCTCACTCTTACCCAGATCCTGCTATAATCCGGAACCACATTCACTACTTGTCCGGCGTCTTGAATATGGTAGTGGATCCGCACAGTTGGCTTGATATGTTCTCTATAATAATTGATACCTGTGGTGTACAATTCCAGTGCATCAGCTGCACTTCGTCCATTCCAGGGGTCAGAAGAGGCATGTGCCGCCTGTCCAAAGAACTCTACCTGAAAATCCACTAATGCAAGTCCTTTTTGAACAGCCGCCTTAGTTTCATCAGCTGGATGCCAATCCATTACTACATCTACATCATCAAATAATCCGGCGCGGATCATCCAAAGCTTGCCAAAAAACTTTTCTTCAGCAGGTGTTCCGTAGAATCGGATAGTGCCCTGTATCTTGCCTTCATCGATTAGATCTTTTATAGCAGCAGCTGCACCAAGGGAGGCTACACCAAATAGATTGTGCCCACACCCATGACCCGGAGCTCCTTCGTGCATCGGACTTTTAGTGGGCACCTTATTTTGTGACAAACCGGGCAACGCATCGAATTCACCCAATATGCCAATGATTGGCGAGCCTGAACCGTATTCAGCTACAAATGCTGTAGGGATTTCGGCAACTCCCCGGGTGACTTTAAAGCCTAATGATTCTGCATAATCTGAAAGTGCGGCAGCAGATTTTGTCTCTTGAAACGCGATTTCTTCAAATGACCAAATTTTATCACTTAAGTCCGTTAACGCATCAAATCGCTGATCCACCGATTCGACTATTTCTGACTTTAGATCCGCTCTACTAGCTACATCCTGCGAACTGACAGTTGTACTCGCTACAGCAAATAATAGGATGGTTAATAGTATGTATTTGTTTTTCATTTAGTTGATTTTATGTTTTATTAATTGATGTTAAGCTTGAAGTATGGGCGATATCACCAGCCTATTCCATAGTCCTCTCCATAATTACTCGATCCTCCCCAAAAAGTGCCATGTTTCCAGTCAAAGTAAATGGCATTGATGGGGCCGGATGTCCTTTCCCAGAAGTCAAGTGAATACCCTTTTTGTTTTAGTTCAGCCCTGACCCATGGCGGAGTATCCTCCCGCAAAGTCATTGCTCCGGGCTTGATCTCGTGGGCTCCAAATGAACTTTGCATCTGATAGCTGTTGAAATTGGCAGCCTCTACCGCTTGCTGTACATTCATGTCAAATTCTACTACATTCAAAAAGAATTGTAGCAAGTTCTGATCCTGCGAGTCTCCGCCCTGAACAGCAAAGGAGAGAAATGGCTTTCCGTCCTTCATCGCCAAACTTGGAGTCAGCGTGACCCGTGGTCTTTTACCGGGTTCGGGAAGATTGTATGGGTTTTGTGTTTCATCGAGATTAAAACTCTGCATGCGTTGGCTTAACCCTACTCCCGTATTCCCAGCAATCACTGCAGGTACCCAACCTCCACTGGGGGTTACCGAAACCACCCAACCTTCAGCATCAGTAGCTTGAATGGATGTGGTACCTCTTTGGAATTGTTCTACAAACGGGTCATCCGCTCCTGAAAGTGGTTTACCTGGATGGTTGATTGTGACTGCTGCTGATCTTTTTGACAGCAATTCTTGGAAGGGATTGGTTTCACCTTGGAAGGGGTAAGGGTCTCCCGGCCCAATAGTGGAATCATTTTTCACCCGTATAAGCTTTGCTCTTTCTTTAGAATATGCTTTGGAAAGTAAGCCTTTAATAGGTGACTTCGGGTCAAATGCTGGATCTGAATAATAAAAATCCCGGTCAGCAAAGGCTAAATTCATTGCTTGATAAAGCGTATGAATGTAGTTGGTAGAATTATAGCCCATACTTTTTAGATCAAAATTCTCCAGAATATTCAAAGATTGTAGCAGTGCAGGGCCCTGCGTCCATTCTTGAAGCTTGTAGACTTCAATTCCCCTGTAATTTATATGAAGTGGGTCCTCAATTTTTACTGTCCAGTTTGCCAGATCACTTTCAGTAAAAAGGCCTCCCTGCTCACGTGTACCTCTCACGATTTCTTGGGCGATATCTCCTTTATAAAACCGATCATATGCCGCCATAATGGCATCCTTTCTGCTTTTTCCAGTCTTCAATGCCTGTTTTTCTGCAGCTACAAGTTTGTCCAGCGTTTGATATAGATCTTCTTGAACGAAAATTTCTCCAGCTTCCGGGGCTTCTCTTTCTTCACCCAAATGCGGTAGAAATACAGCTTTAGAATAGGGCCATTCTTTTATTTTATCCTTGTTGTCTTCAATTGCATTGGCGGTTTGTGCTTCAATTGGATAGCCTTGGGCGAGTTGCATGGCGGGAGCAAGTACCTGTTCAAGGGTCATAGTGCCATATTCTGCCAGCATCACTAGTAATCCTCCCGGTGTTCCCGGTGTAGTAGCAGCTAATGGTCCGTACTCAGGTGGGAATTCCATGTCTTTGGATTTATAAAAATCTACCGTAGCACCGGTTGGGGCATAACCCAGCGCATTGATGGCGATCACCTTCTGGGTGTGCGGATTATAGATGAGGGCTTGGGTTTCTCCACCCCACGAGAGCACATCCCACATGGTGGCAGTGGCAGCAAGCATCGCACAAGCAGCGTCTACGGCATTGCCTCCCTCATGAAAAATCTGTGCGCCAGCAGTGGCAGCTAGCGGCTTACCTGTGATGGCAATCCAGTTTTTGCCATGAATCACCGGCTTTTGGGTCTGCTGCGGAAACACAGAAAAAGGTAAAAGTAAAGTGATAAACAGAATGATTTTCTTCATTGTAGTCAATTTAATCTTTATTCAAAAGTTTGTGCATAAGCGGTTCAAAACCTTCAAACTGAGAATTATAATGGGTGAAAATCTGAAAAATTGCGGATGGATCCTTAATTGAAAAATTATTGATGTCAACATACTTCGTCATTTCATCGGACTTGTTGCCAAATACCTGAAAGAATTTCTTTTGGTTGCCGGGAACTGCCACCAACTCTTTTCCGGAGGCATAATAATAGTTGTCATGCTTGATCCATTTGTTGTTTTTGTTGCCCACCATTAAAGCCTCATTATAATTTGCTTCTTTAAAAAATAATTCTGTCCTGCGCATCAGCGTAATTTCTCCTTCCACCAGTACTTCCATAAAACCTGAAATAGGAACGCCGTCATTAATATAATCCATTCCATTGACAAAATACCTGGGAACTTGATGGGTGGAATCTGCCCAAACCACATTTTGGACCCGAGTTCCAGCTATTTTGGTTGCTTTTTGATCTTCAGGGTTAAATAGCTCAAAATCATTGGAATTGATATTGTACCGGATCAGGTATCCATCAAGTATCTTTTGATCGCGATAGAGGAGAAGGGATGCAGGATTCCATTTGATATCCAGAAAAGTATCGCCTTCCGTCGTGATTGGGTCAGGAGGAATTCCGTAGATCATATTTCCGCCAAGCATATCTGGTCGCTGGTTTAGTAGATTGATGATATTATTGGCACGTATGGTCTTTTGCAGCGCTGCAGTGGTGCCATCAGCCCCCGATTTGGTCATATAAATCGTACCTAGTTCCTTGTTTTCATTGAGGACCACTTTCTGTTGATAAGTATTGTATCCTTGGATAGACAGCGTCAGGGTGTAATTATCTGCTGAAATTCCTTCCAGGAAGAAATAACCGCCATGCGAACTTTTAACTTTAAAGTCTGAAAGTGTAACATCCACGTCGTCCAAATATTCTTTAGCATCAGCATCCTGAACCCGACCTTTAAGTTCAAAGGTTTGGGATACAACTCTTGTACACCAACTAACTGTCAAAAGATAAAAAACAGTTGATATTGTAAAAAGCTGAACTTTTGGCATGAGGGGTCAGTTATAAATTTGCAAGCATTCCAATATAATTCAAATAAAGAATTCATACCAATAAAGCGGTTAAGTGCGTATCTTTTTGAGAATAAGTGCGCTAAACACGCAAGTATTTGGGTTTCTGTCCAATTACAGATTATATTTGGAAGAGCGTTACAATAATCGCTTGCTTTTAGTATTACCTACAATCGCCTCATTTTGGACTTCTCATCATTTAATTTCGAAACCTCGCTACAGGAAGGCCTGGATGCAATGGGCTACGAAAAACCTACCCCAATTCAAGAAAAAGCTATTCCGGTCATTTTAGAAAAGAAAGATCTGATCGCCTGTGCCCAAACCGGAACAGGAAAGACTGCAGCTTTTATCCTTCCAATTCTAAATAAGATCAGCAAATCTGGGAATGGCAAATTGAACACTTTAATTTTAGCACCCACCCGTGAACTTGCGATACAGATTGATCAGCAGATTCAGGGTTTTGCTTATTTTCTTGGAATCAGTTCCATTCCTATTTATGGAGGAGGAGACGGGGTGGTATGGGAGCAGCAGAAGAAAGCATTGGAAACTGGTGCCGAAATCGTGGTAGCTACACCGGGAAGGTTGATTGCTTTGCTGGCTGGAGGTAAAATGGATCTTAGTTCCCTTGAGCATTTGATCCTTGATGAAGCGGATCGGATGATGGACATGGGGTTCTCCGATGACATTTTGAAGATCGTAAATTACCTTCCAAAAGATCGCCAGACTGTTCTTTTCTCAGCCACGATGCCTCCTAAGATCAGACAGTTCAGCATGAAAATTCTGCGGAATCCTGAGGAGATCTCGATTGCGCTCGGTAAGACGGCGGAAGGAGTGACCCAAGCCATGTATTCGGTATATGATACGCAAAAGGAAGAACTGGTAAAGCATATTCTTTCTCAGAAAGAGTATGAAGCGGTAATCATATTTGCTTCCACAAAAGAAAAGGTTAAAAGCCTTTTTAAAGTCCTAAAGAAGCATTTCGAAGTAGAAGCTTTTCACTCTGATTTGGAGCAGGTTGACCGGGAAAAGATCATGTCCTCCTTTAAAAATAGGTCTGTAAAGATCCTGATCGGAACGGATATTATTTCTAGGGGGATTGATGTAGTTGGGATTGAGTTGGTAATCAATTATGATACGCCCAGTGATCCTGAAGATTATGTGCACCGAGTGGGAAGAACTGCCCGGGCGGATAAGGAAGGAGCAGCCGTCACCTTTGTAAACCCAAAAGATCAACACAAGTTTGCGCGGATTGAGAAGTTGATCGGAATGGAAATAACCCGGAATGAGTTGCCTGAAGGATTTGAAAATGGTCCAGTTTATTCTGGTACAACAGATAAATACTTTGACAAGAGGAGCAGTACTGGAGAAAAGAAGAAGTTCAATAAAAAGAAGAATAAATCCCGGTCAGGAAATGGTTATCCTAAATCAAAACGTGAGAATCCTGGCCCTGAGAATCAAGTTAAACCTAAAGAGCAACCTACCACTATTGCAGTCCAAGAGCCTAAGGATATAAAAGCAAATAAAGCCAGCAAGTTTGGTCCGCGTAAAAATGTGGTAGATAACGAATAAGTGCTGTTCAGCCTTTGTAATTTTGAGTACTTCAAGTAAATTGAAGTACTTTCTCTTTTTAAAGGAAGAATTAGTTAAAAGCCTCTGGGGCAATACCTGTCATAACAAGGAAAGGAGATGTATAGGTTATCCTTTTTATTTCATTGACACCTATTATTTCTAAAAATTAATTATACCACACATGAGCACAAGATATTTTATTACTCTTTTTGAGCGGGATCTTACCAAACTAGCTGCTGAAATCTCGCTGTTTTCTAAAGAGAAGAATATGTGGCTAGTTTCAGGGGAAATCACTAATTCCGCCGGAAATCTTTGCTTGCATTTGGTAGGCAACCTTTCCCACTTTGTAGCTAAGGAAATAGGTGGATTTGATTACACACGGGATAGAGAATTTGAATTTAGTGGAAAAGATGTTCCCCGCGCAGACCTTCTGGCTTCTATTGAGAAAGTTAAGAAGCAGGTTACAGTAAGTTTAGAAGGGTTGGCGGAAAGTGCATTGGATGAGGATTACACACTCGAAGTGTTCGGTTCAAAAATGACAAATTCTTATTTTTTAATACATCTATATGGTCATCTTAATTACCATTTAGGTCAGGTTAATTATCACAGGAGGCTTTTGGATAAATAGTTTGGGGCTAAGCGGGAATGGGTTAATAGCTGCATTCCCGCTAAACCTTTAGAAAAACTCCAAATTTCGGTCGGACAATCACTTTTACAGTGCTGAATCTGAGCTTTCTTTTAGTAGAGGTTAGAGATATACGCTCCAGATATAACTTATCGAGAAACTTAGGTTTGAGGCTTGAAGGTTAACATTAAGTTAGTGAGCTCCAGGGCGCCCTTTATGAGCTTCAGTTGAAAGTGCCTATAGGAAAGAGATCGCTCCAAGGAAGGAGTGAAGAGACAGATTCTTAATGCACATAATCCAAGCTAAGTTTTATACTTACTTTTTGCTGATATACTAGCTAGTTGCTGCTGAGAAGATGTAGATGGTTTTTTTAAGGCTAATTTAGGAGGTCTTTATTCCATTTTTTAATTATATACCCCCTCAATTTCCATTTGTATGTAGCTGATACAATATCTAGCACTTTGCGTAGGTGTTTTATCCGGTTATCTCATAAAATGTCCGTTTATCCCAAAAAATTTCCCTCAATTTAGAATTAATCTAATTCAATTATATATATTTGAAACATATTTATTTAATTGTTGGGATTGCGTAGGTAGAATTTAATTCTTCTAAATTCTATAGTTAGAACCGTTATTACTGCAAGTTAATAAGAAGCTTAATGCGATGTTAATGAGCTTCTTAATGTATAGAAATTGATGTGTTTATGTATAAATTCTATACGCATATATACTCATAATTAAATTAGGTAAGTATGACCAATTATTAATAATAACTATCTATTTATGTTTAAACAATCAATCACAAATTCTTTTATTCTTTTATCTGCTGCAGCTTTGAGTATGGCTTCCTGCGATACTAAGTCGAAGGAACCCACTACTCTAACTACTGTAGAAGCGCCAGAAACATACACATTCACCAGAGATGGGAAGTCTACGGTAAGTTTTAGCGGACAGACAGATAGGATCCAAATGTCTGAAGAATTGACTGCTGCAATGAAAGCTAATGGTGGGGCCACTGAAACCTCACTATTAGAGATGTTCCGAAATCAAAAAGCAGACGGGAGTGATGCATCGCCATTTACTTCAGAATCATTAAATTCTTCTTCAAAAAGTATCAAGGAAAAAGTAGCTGCATCTAAGGATTACTATTCCTCCAACACAACAGAATCCGCAGCCATAAAAAAGCAATTAGAAGATTGGGTTAAGGCGCAGGCAACAGATGTATTTCCAAACTGGCAAGTTTTGGCCAAATCCGGTGTGGCCGGACAAATTGCCGATGGAGATAAAACCCGTTATGTAAGTGGGAGCGGTTTTGAATATAATCAACTTGTAGGCAAGGGATTAATCGGAAGTTTGATGCTGGATCAGATTGCAAATAATTATTTGAGTGCTGTAGTACTGGATGAGGGAACTAACCGCACTGATAATGAAAATGGTGTAGTAGGTGAAGGCAAGAATTACACGAACATGGAACATAAGTGGGACGAAGCATATGGATATGTATTCGGAAATTCTCCCAATCCTGAAAATCCTCTTGCCAATATCGAAGCAGATGATGATTTCTTAAATAAATATCTCCGAAGTGTAGACGGCGACAGTGACTTTGCTGGAATAGCGAAAGAAGTTTTTGATGCTTTCAAGCTTGGACGTGCGGCAATTGTAGCCGGTGACTACGAGCTAAGAGATCAGCAAGCAAACATTATCCGTGAAAGACTATCTAAAGTAGTGGGAATCCGTGCTGTATATTATCTACAGAAGGGAAAGGAACAGATTGAAGCTGGAAACAGAACGGGTGCTTTTCATTCTCTTTCTGAAGGGGTAGGCTTTACATTAAGTCTTCGTTTTACAAGAAACCCTGCTACTAACTCGCCTTATTTACCATCTCAAGAAATATTGGCTTTTGTTGAGGCTCTTACAAAAGGAAATGGATTTTGGGAAGTGAGCCCTGAGCTTCTTGGCCAAATGTCGGGCAGAATTGCTTCCCAATTTGGATTCACTGAAGCGCAAGTAACCAATTAAGTTTATGAATGCACTCAAAGGGAAAAACTCTTGGGGCGCGGCAGCAAGGACTGTATTGATTCCTTGCTGTCTTGTCCTTCTTATCCTTGCCCATTTTGGTTGTGATTCTGGCACAGATAAGCTTCCAGACAGTAAAGAAAGCTTTGATAGAAGAGCCATGTTGCAGCATTGGGCAGACCAGATCATCATCCCATCCTACGAGCATTACAATTCCAAGGTGACTGTTTTGCACGTGTCAACGGATCAATTTACATCTTCCCCTTCCATAGAAAACCTAATGGCTCTCCGTACGGCCTGGAAAGAGGCCTATCTAGCTTGGCAATGGGTGTCGATGTATGAGATCGGAAAAGCAGAAGCCATTAACTTTAGAAATTTCACCAACATATTCCCTACAAACACTGAGGGAATAACTAAAAATATTAAGTCAGGAAACTACAATCTTGAATTGCCCAGCAAATTTGCTGAGCAGGGTCTTCCAGCACTAGATTATTTGATCAATGGACTTGGAAAAGATGATCAGGTAGTCGTGAACATATTAGGGTCGGTGGATTACGCTAACTATTTGACCGACCTCACTTCCCGCCTAAGTAACTTGTCCAATGAAGTGTTGTCAGATTGGAAGGGTGGTTTCCGTGACAGGTATATTGAAAATAGCGGATCATCAGGAACCAGCTCTGTGGACAAAACGGTGAATGATTTCATGTATGACTACGAAAAGTTTCTCCGGGCAGGAAAAATTGGAATTCCTGCTGGAGTATTTTCCGGTTCACCCATTCCAAAAGCAGTGGAAGCTCGGTTTAGTCCAGGATTTTCAAAGGAACTGTTTCTGGAAAATCTTAAGGCATCCCAAGATTTCTTTAATGGGATAGCATTTGGGAAAGATGGGGAAGGGGTTAGCCTGAAATCTTACCTAGACCATTTGGGTACAGAGAAAGACGGTGCCAAACTGAGTGATCTGATCAACGGTCAATTTGATAAATCGCGGGAAACTTCCGGCTTGGTTGATTCTGATTTTGCTAAGCAAGTGCATCAGGATAATACGCAGATGCTCAAACTTTATGACGAGTTACAGAAGAATGTAATCTTGATCAAAGTGGATATGATGCAGGCATTGAACATTGCCGTAGACTACGTGGATGCGGATGGAGATTAATACGGATGGTTAAGCGTGTAAGGCGATATCTTCACAAAAGTACGGAGGCTGCCCCATTGGCAGTCTTTCGTATTTTGTTTGCACTATTGATGTTCATTAGCTTGGTCCGCTTTTGGTCCATGGGCTGGATATCAAAATTTTATATTGAACCTGGGTTTCACTTTCATTACTATGGATTTGATTGGGTCAGACCTTTTGGTGAATTCACCTACCTTCTGTTTGTCATATGTGGTGTTTCGGCGGTGGGAGTCGCCATTGGTTGGAAATACAGGTTATCTATTGTATTGTTTTTCCTCAGCTTTACCTATATCGAGCTGCTGGACAAAACTACTTATCTGAATCACTATTATTTTGTAAGCGTACTTAGCTTCCTGTTGATTTTCCTTCCTGCAAATGCCTACTTCTCAGTGGATGCTTATCGCACCAAGGATTTAAGCTACCAATATGTTAAATCCTGGCATATTGATCTGATCAAACTCTTTTTGGGAATGGTCTATTTCTATGCTGGACTGGCCAAACTTAATCACGACTGGCTTTTTGAGGCGCTTCCATTGAAAATCTGGCTTCCTTCCAAATCATCTGTTCCAATTCTTGGAGGAATTTTACATGATGAATGGGCAGCTTTTGGATTCAGTTGGGCAGGTATGCTTTACGACCTATTTATTCCATTTTTATTGCTTAGCAGACGAATCAGGCCATTCGCTTTTGTTTTAGTGGTGATCTTTCACCTGATGACCCGTATTCTGTTTCCGATTGGGATGTTCCCCTATATCATGATTGTGAGTACGCTGATCTACTTCTCTCCGGCTTTTCACCGTCGCTTGCTCGCAAGCTTGTCGCGGTTGTTGCGCCTTGATTTCGCAATCTTTGACAATGGACGTCACTATGTTGAAACTGGGAAACTTAAAGTGAAATTCATCTTTGTATTTCTGCTTTTTCAATTGGCTTTTCCCTTCCGTTTTATGTTAGCTCCGGGTAATTTATTTTGGACCGAAGAAGGTTATCGGTTCTCCTGGAGGGTCATGCTGATGGATAAGACTGGTTATGCAAACTTTAAAATAGTTGATAAGAACACTGGAATTCAATTCTATGTCAACAATAGTGACTTCTTGACCCCCTTTCAAGAAAAGCAAATGAGTACACAGGCTGATTTTGTCTTGGAATACGGCCAATATCTTGGACAGTATTTTAAGTCCAAAGGACAAGTGACAGATCCAGCGGTATATGTCGAAAGCTATGTGTCTCTAAATGGCAAGGGCAGCAAACTGTTTGTTAGGCCTGATTTGGATCTTATGCAGGTCAATCAAAAATACCAACACCACCATTTGATAATTCCCTTCAATGAATACAAGCATTATAGTGCTTATTGAAGATGTACAACCCACCATCATGGATTATATAAGATTTCGCTTTAACAAAAGATATAAACTGATTAACGAAGGATTCTTAACTGGAAGCTTCGGGTGCAGCCTTAGTTCCTACTTGAAAAAACACCTTCTTATTTGCCATTCGTTGATGTTCATACTTGCTGTCCCGGCCACCTATGCTCAGTTCACTGTGACAGGAAAGATTACAGACAATGAAACAGGTAATCCAATTTCTGCTGCTGAGCTTTATATTAATGGAGAAGCGTATACAGCAGACAAACTAGGGAATTATCAGATTAAAGACCTTCCCGAAAAGCCAATAGAATTGCTGGTTTTTTCTTTTGAATATGAACCACTGAAGACAATCATTGCTCTGAAGGGGGATACTACGCTAAACCTTCAATTGAACCGTCTGAGCAATGAGCTGTCAGAAGTAGTGATAAGAACTCAGCGGGAAGAGCATTTTGCACTTAGAAGAATGAAGCCAGTGGACTGCACTACGATTTTTGCCGGAAAGAAAAATGAAGTTGTGTTGATGGATCAATTGGTGGTAAATCTCGCTGCAAATAATGCCAGGCAAATCTACGGGCAAGTGGTGGGGCTGAACATATATGAAAACAATGATGGGGGACTTCAGCTCAGCATAGGAGGCAGGGGACTGAATCCCAATCGAACTGCTAATTTTAATACCAGACAAAACGGGTACGACATCAGTGCTGATGTGCTGGGTTATCCTGAAAGTTACTACACGCCTCCAGCTGAAGCGCTGGATGAGGTACAGGTGGTTCGGGGAGCAGCTTCTTTGCAATATGGAACCCAGTTTGGTGGACTGGTTAATTTTAAAATGAAACGGCCCAATCCCTATCGTAAAATAGAATGGACCAGTAGACAAACTGTAGGGTCCTTTGGATTCTTCACCAGTTTCAACAGCCTGTCCGGTACGATTGGAAAGGTGAGCTATTACGGGTATTTTAACTATAAGAGGGGAGAGGGTTATCGTCCAAATTCAGGTTTCAATGCTGCAAATGCCTATGTTTATATTGCCTACCAATATTCCCCTAAAACTAAATTTAGCTTTGAAACCACCTACTTGGATTACTTGGCAGAACAAGCTGGAGGATTAACCGATCCCCAGTTTGCCAGAGATCCCCGAAGTAGCAACCGTTCTAGAAATTACTTTGGTGTAGACTGGAGACTATATTCCTTTGTAATCAACCACTCTTTCAATGAAGATACAGAACTTGATATCAACTTTTTTGGGTTGAATGCCTCACGAGATGCGTTGGGCTTCAGGGGAATTCCCTCCAATCTGAACAGCAACCCCATTACAGAAGTAGATGAGCAGGAATCTGATGGTTCTTTTGTATATCCACGTGACCTGATCAAAGGAAAGTTTCGAAACTGGGGTGTAGAGACACGTTTATTGCGCAGGTATAAACTCTGGAAAAAGGACGCGGTGATGCTGGTAGGGATGAAATTATATAAAGCTAGAAATTCCTCAACCCAAGGGCCGGGAAGTAAAGGAGCAGATGCGGATTTTAATATTCAAACTGGAGATTTTCCAGATTATCCAAACCAATCTGAGTTCTTGTTTCCCAACTTCAACATGGCATTATTTGGGGAACACATTTTTAATTTGAATAATAAATTAGCTGTCACACCTGGATTACGAGTAGAATATATCAACACCAAAAGTGAAGGGTTTTACAATAAAGTCAATTTTGACAATGCAGGTAATCCCATTTCCAATCAGCGGTTAGCGGATAATAGAAGTTTAAAGCGCCAGTTTGTCTTGCTTGGCATCGGGTTGGAATATAAACTTTCCCAAAACTCAAACTTTTTCGCCAACATTTCCCAAAATTATAGATCGGTTACCTTCAGTGATATCCGTACAGTAAGTCCGACGTTTATTATTGATCCGGACATTCAGGATGAAAAAGGATTCACCTCCGATCTTGGATACCGCGGTAGCCTTGGCAAGAAGCTTTCATTTGATATAGGCGGCTTTGGTTTGCTGTACAATAACCGTATTGGGATCATCTTGGATGATCGCGCCAACAGCGTGCGCAAGAATATTGGGAAAGCTTTCATTTACGGGATTGAATCGCTGATCGATTGGAATATTGCCAATACTCTTTTTCCTGAAAAAACTGAAACCCGCCTAAACTGGTTTTTGAATACTGCCATTACCGATTCCAAATATCTTGCTTCGGAAGAGTCAAACGTAACTGGAAATAAAGTAGAGTTTATTCCAATACTTAATATAAAGACTGGATTACGGTTTGGCTATAAGAACCTGTATTTATCCAGTCAATGGACCTACTTAAGCCAACAGTATACTGATGTACAGAACTCCAGTATTCCTGAAGATGGTGATCTGAGAAATGGGTTAGTTGGAGAGATTCCGGCGTATGGGATACTTGATTTGTCACTTTCCTATACACTCAATAAATGGAAGTTAGAAACTGGAATGAACAACCTTCTCAATAGACAGTATTTCACGCGAAGAGCTACAGGCTATCCTGGGCCGGGAATTATACCTTCAGACGGAAGAAGTGGGTATTTGACAGTGGCTTTGAAGCTGTAGCAGCAAGCGAGAAGGGAAGAGGGAATTTTGGTGTTGGATGCTGGATGATTGATGTTTGAAGTAGGAAGACGTGTATGTCCCTGATATAGGTTGACCGTTTTTACTCAACTCTATATCATGAAATCAAATCTAAAATCAATCAACAAATCAAGACGCTTTAGTGTAGAATTTAAAAAAGCAGTAGTCAGT